>Ga0209515_10005152_pt1 | contig 17145 bp, 14 predicted proteins | sample Subgroupgradi54m_FD_187454 | JGI IMG/M metagenome (GOLD analysis project Ga0209515, IMG submission 187454) | Subsurface groundwater microbial communities from S. Glens Falls, New York, USA - GMW60B uncontaminated upgradient, 5.4 m (SPAdes)... ...
AGTTTAGGGATTGGAAATAAATAGATTTTAATATTTCAGTTCGGCCCCGGCACCTGCTGCCCTGAGAGAATCGTGTAATTCCACTTCGGATGGGTTTCGTGCGGCCGCAGGTGCACCTGCGCCATCTCCTCGTCAGCAAACTTCTGGCGAAGCTCATAGGCCCGGCGATCCAGTCGCGTCTGAATACGAAGTCCCTTCCTTGTCCGTGTTGCGCCGATCAAGTTCACGACTGTGGCATAGTCATCGAGCGGTACACCCTGCCAATTCAGGCTGATGAATGAGAACATCCGATGTTCAATTTTGTTCCACTTGCTCGTCCCCGGCGGGTAGTGGCACACCGTCACCGGGATTCCCAATTGATCCGTCAGTTCCTGCAAGTAGTATTTCCACCCGCGCCGTCGACTTCCGTTGCTCCCTCCCCCGTCCGCGCAGAGCAACCACCCCGTAGCTTTCGGGTAGTGCTTATGACCAATGCGTCGCCACCACCACCGTAGGCTCTCTACCGCAAATTCAGCCGTCTCGTGCGTCATCCCCACGTTCACAAATCCGTGATTGCGCCCCACGTCATAGGCACCATAGGGGATGGCCACACCCTTTCCCAAATCAGGGTAGTCGTACGTGTTCACCGCTATCGGCTGCCCCTTCCGTCGGTACGTCCTCCCAGCATTCTTGAACTCTCCGACCTTTTCCTTCTTTTTTGCGTCAATGGAAAGGACTGGGTTCCCCGCCGCTTGAAACTTTTCCACCTGCCTGTTGATGTAGCGGAACTGAGAGTCACGGGTGTCGGGGGACCGCCCCTCTTTATTCTTCGCGTTCACCTGGAGGGAATAACCCAGCACCGAGAGCAGCCTGCCGATCGTCATATGTGAGAGCGGACACCCTTGACGAGTCATCTCTTCGGCCAGCGTCCGGGTAGACTTGTGAACCCAACGCAGAGAACTCATGGGGTCGCCCGCAGTGCTTTCCTCGACCAAGCGGCTCAACGACTTGAGCAGGGGTGGATGGACCGCCTCTACCGACTTGCGACCGGCCCCGAGCGGCCGCACGCGCACCTGCGACGTGAGTGTTCGACGGGAGCGAACCTCGCGCATTCCCTTGATGATGGTCGGCGCCGACAGCCCGGTAACATCCCCGACCCGCTGGATGCCGCCCCACCCTTCCTGGAGCGCCATGGCACCCGCCAGCCAGCGACGCTGCGCCTCGTTTAGGTCGGGGAAAACCCGAAGCCACGGTCGTGGTAAATCGGCCACGGGGCATGGTACCACATCTTAATATTAAAATCTATTTATTTCCAATCCCTAAATGTGGTGTACGGGAGGTCCCGATGTCTACCGCCAGCCCTGAAATATTTTCGAATGTCGCCAAACAGGACTACCTCAAACTCTTCGACGATGACCGCCCCAAGTACCAAGAGATCATGCGCGTCTTCGAGTTCCAGAAGCAGGACGTGTCACGGGCGACCGGGGTCGCGCAGTCTTCAGTGCGTTGGGATGAGCACGTCCCGTCCGAGGTCAGGGAGCGCTTTCGAGAGTGGGCGAACCTGCTTAATCTTGTCGCCGAGTTCTTCGAGGGCGACGGGAAGAAAACGGTCCTTTGGTTTACTCTCCCCAATCCCTCGCTTGGGAACATCGCGCCGCGCGACATGATCCGCTTCGGCCGCTCCAAGAGATTGATGAAGTTCGTCGTCACTGCACTTGCGGAGAACCGTCGCTAGACGGCGTCCATGTCCAAGCGACGCCCCTCTCGTCGCCAAGAAAAGAATCAGCAGCCGTCGTTCTTCCTCCTCGATCAGTTCTCCCCGGAAGACATCAGGCGATGGAATAGTTCATGCGCCTAGGATAACACCGGCCCGCCCCGGCCGCGAGTGTCCTAGGACCTCGTCGCCCATGGGTCCTACAACCTAGGAAGCTTTGCTAGAATACGAATGATGAGAGCGGCTTGCGGCGTGTTCCTGGCCTCGTTGATGGCGCTGTCCGCCTGCGGCGGCGGCGAGTCGTCCTCCAAGCTTCCCGACGTCCGCCTGCCCACCTTGGGCGGGCCTCTGGGGCCCTCCCTTGCGACGTGTAATACCGAGAAGTGCCTGACCGTGGTCGTGGCCCCGTGGTGCGGCGTCTGCCATCAGGTGACGCCCGACATCGTGCGCCTGCGCCGCTTCCTCAATAAGGCCGGCGTGGGCAGCCGGGTCGTCGTCGGGCTCGCCAATCTCGAAGAGATCAAAGGGATGGCCGCGCTTTTCGGCTCCGACACCTTGCTCGATCCCGGCGGGGCCCTCGCCGCGCGCGGCGTGCCGCTGTTCATCGTGACGAACCGCGCCGGAGAGGTCGTCAAGCGCGTCAGCGGCTTCCCGAGCGGGGCTTCCACGCCGGACGAGCTGGCCGCATTTTTCGGACTTCCCTAGGAGAAAGACCATGATCATCGGAGTGCCCAAGGAAATCAAGAATCGCGAGCATCGCGTGGGGCTCGTTCCCGGCGGAGCGCGCGCCCTGGTCAAGGACGGCCACAAGGTCTTAATCGAGAAGGGCGCCGGCCTCGGCTCGGGCATCACCGACGAGGAATATAAGACGGCGGGTGCGGCGATCGTCGACAAGAAGCGCCTGTTCGCGGACGCGGAGATGATCGTCAAGGTGAAGGAACCCCTGGAAGAGGAGTACGGGATGTTCCACGCCGACCAGATTCTCTACACCTACCTGCACCTGGCCCCGGCCCCCGCGCTCACCAAGGCGCTGCTCAAAGCCAGGATCAAGGGCGTCGCCTACGAGACGATTCAGCTCAAGGACGGGAGCTTGCCGCTCCTGACCCCCATGAGCGAGGTCGCCGGCAAGATGGCGGTCCAGCTCGGCGCGCAGTTTCTTGAAAAACACCACGGCGGGCGCGGCGTGCTCCTCGGCGGCGTTCCCGGAGTGGCGCGCGGCGTCGTCACGATCATCGGCGGCGGCGTCGTCGGCATCAACGCGGCGAAGATCGCCATCGGCATGGGCGCGCGCGTCAACATCCTCGATGTGTCGGCAAGCCGCCTCGCCTACCTCGACGATGTGTTCGGAAACTCCGTTTCGACCTTGATGAGTCACGACGAAAATATCATGAACTCGGTCGTACGCTCCGATCTGCTGATCGGCGCCGTGCTGATCCCCGGCTCTAAGGCGCCATCGCTCGTTACGGAGGAAATGGTCAAGAAGATGAAGCCCGGCTCGGTCATCGTGGACGTCGCGGTCGATCAAGGCGGCTGTGTCGAGACCTGCGAGGTCACAAGCCACGACAAGCCCGTCCGAATCAAGCACGGCGTCCTGCATTACGCCGTGCCCAACATTCCGGGCGCGGTCAGCCATACCTCCACCTACGCGCTGACCAACGTGACGCTGAAGTACGCGCGCGACATTGCCAAATATGGGCTTGAGGAAGCCGTGCGCGGCGACGAGGCCCTGCGCAAAGGCGTGAACGTCTACCGCGGCAAGGTCACGCACGCGGCCGTAGCACTGTCCATCGGCGCAGAGCTTGCGACTGTCGTTTAAGGCGCTGGCGGCTGTACTTCTTCTCGGCGCGCCCGGAGCGCGCGCGGAGAAAACCCGGGGGGCCTCCTATGACCCCGAGGTGGCGCTGCTCATCCTGACGATCCAGAAACAGAGCGTCGTGCTCGTGCGCGAGGAACTCGTGCGCCAGGCGGAGTGGCTCCAGCTGGGAGCGATGCAGGTCATGCTCGCCGAGAAGATCGATCGCTTCGCCAAGAACGTGGACGCGGGGCTGACGGCCGATTCCGACATCCTCGAGGACTACCGGGAGCAGATTCTCAAGGTCGACCCCACCGCGATCGGCGAGGCCGACAAGCTCGTCGCGGAAATCCGCCGCTACCACGACCTCGTCCCGGGTAAGCCGATGGTGCGCCTGCCCTGGCCGCCGCCGCCGGGCCCGCTCTTGAAGTTCCTCGAGGAGGACGGGATCGGCGCCGACGCGGCCAGCGCCCTCAAAGGCACGCCGGCAATGGACGAGCCGGTCGCTTACGCCGAACGGCGGTTCGGAACGACGGGGCCGTTTCTGCGCCGGCGCATGTGGAATCTCGATTTTTATCTGGGTTCGTTCAACGACCTGCTGCAGCATTATAAAAAGCTCGGCTACCGCCGCATCTACCGCTTGCGCTCGCCGTACGTCAGCTACGGGAAGGCGGCGTGGGTGCTGTCCCCAGAGCCGGGGCTGCGCCCGCGCCTCGTTTATTCCGATTTTTACGGCCAGGATCTATTCCTGCACACGCGCGCCCAGTGGGCCATCCTGACCGATCGCGCGAAGGGCGAGGGGCCCACGGTGCGAACCTTGACCTGCCCGGACTGCAATTATGTGCTGCCCGGCGTGCGCGCGATGCGGTCTTTGCTCACGACGGTGCCCTACGCCGCGGACACCGTCATCGCGGGCTACGATTATCTTTTCGAACCGGACTGGAAGGGCAACGAGCTCGGCGTCTACGAGAACGACTACTGGCGTCTGACCTACTACCGCACCGACCCGACGATCACCGCGACGGTCGTGGCCCGCCGCACGAACTTCGGCGAGATTCTCGCCGCCTCCCTGACCCCGCTCGTCCGCCGCGGCGCCCGCCGCGTCTATTATGCGGGCACGGTGGCGCGCGTCGCCGACACGGCCGACGCGGACGCGCTCCATCTGCCGACCCAGTTCATCTCTTTCAACGGCCGCGCCGTGCCCTTCGACAACGCTTTCTCGGGGCGCAAGCGCAAGCCGTCCGTGTTCGGCGCCCTGCCCTCGCCGCTGTTCGCGACGCGCGAGTGGCTCAAGGACGCGCGCGGCCACGGCCTCGTCGCGTTCGACGGGGAGATGGCGCGGCTCGCCGAAGAGTCGGCGGCTTGGGCCCGCATCTCCGACCATAAGGTGGAGTGCGGCATCGGCGGCGTGCTGGGAGGACTGTCCAACCTCCACCCTGAAGAGGACCGCGCCGTCTACACGATCAGCGAAGCGGGCCAGGCCGGCAAGGAATCCGCCAAGGCCCGCTTTCACGACGCGGTGCTGACGAAGATCAAGGCCGCCGGCAAGGAAGCCGCCGAGGAGTAGCCGGGCGTCCTACTTGGGCGCCATGTGGAAGTCGGTCACGAGCGGCGTGTCCGAGTTCGGCTGGAGCGAGGCGGGCGGCATGATCTGGGATGACAACTCCTGGACGAGCTCCTTACGGCGAGCGACGGTCATCTCGGCCACGCCTTCGGTGCCCGGATCCAGATAGGTCTTCGCGTAGCCGGCTTTCGACAGCGACACCAGATAGCCGCTGCCGGTGAGTGCCGGTAAAACCGCGCGGTAGCGGCCCAACGAATCGGTCCGAATCTGCGCGCGCGAATTCGTCGCGTTGTCGGTGAAGATCATGTCGACGTCGGGCACCGGCAGCAGAGTGACCAGATCGTAGATGACGCCGCGCATCTTCCACTCGCGGACAATTTTATCTCGAGCACCTTTGTCGGGCATGATCGAGATGGTGCCCAGCCCTTCATCATCTCCCGACACCTTGCGCTTCACCGGCGGGGCGTCGCCGGACGGGTCGAAATGGCCGGTCACCTGTTCATTGACGAGACCCTGGATGGCGCGGCTGTCGACGGGGACGGTGCCGCCGGTCTTGGGGCCGGCCGGCACCGGCTTCGCCGGGGCCGCGATCGTCGAGACGGTTTTCGCTCCCTCCTCGGCTTTACGCCACAGAAACTGAGCCAGCGACCAGACGAAAAAAGCGAGTCCCCCGAAGAGGATGATCGGCAGGTAGTAACCGAGAAAAGCGTCGCTTTGAAGCGCGCCCTTCTCCGGCGGCGCGTCCCGAAAGGACATTGGGCAGTTGGGGCAGGACTCCCAGTCAGGCTGAAGCTTGGTTGCGCACAAGGGACAGTTCGCGGGCGCGCTCATAACCGGGCTAGAGTTCCACCCAGTGCACGCGACGGATGCCCTTAAGCCGGGTCAACTCGACGCGGACCGACGCGGGGGCTTCCCCGTCGACGTTGAGGACCATGACGGCCTCGCCATGCGCGAAGCGGCGCCCGACGCGCATGTCGGCGATGTTCACGCCGGCCGCGCCGAGCAAGGTGCCCACACGGCCGATCACGCCGGGCGCATCGCTGTTGGCGATGACGATCATCTTGCCTTGCGGACGCACGTCGATGCGCAAGCCGCCGAGCTTCAGAATGCGGGGCTCGCCGGGTGCGAGCACCGCGCCCGAGATGGAAACGGGGCCTTTGTCGGTCACGGCGGTCAAGGTCAGCATGCGGCGCACGCCTTCGGACACGCGCGGGTCCGAGGATTCACCGATCTTGATGCCCCTGTCGGCGGCGACGGCGGGTGCTGAAATCCAGCTCACGCCCGGCCCCATGATCGGCGTCAGAAAGCCTTTGAGCGCGGACACGCCGAGCGGGCGGCGCTCGGTGGACTTGAACTCTCCTTCGAAGGTGCAGGCGAACTCGCTGACGCCGCCCTCGAGCGTCTGGGCGAGGAAACGGCCCATCGCCTCAGCCAAGGGAATCCACTCGCCGAGCGCGGCCAAGGTCACCGGGTCGAAGCCGGGCATGTTCAACGCGTTGGGGGCGATGCCCTTGTCGTGGAAGTCGACGACGGCCTGCGCGAGTTCCGTCGCCACACGGTTCTGCGCCTCGGCCGTGGACGCGCCCAGGTGCGGAGTGAGTATTAAGTTCGATAGTCCCCGCAGGGGACTATCGGCGGGCAGGGGCTCGGCCTGGAACACATCGAGCGCCGCGCCGCCGACCTGGCCCGACTTCAGCGCGTCCGCGAGTGCTTGGTTGTCGATCAGCTCGCCGCGGGCGCAGTTGATGATTCGAATTCCCTTTTTCGACTTGGCGAGCGCCGCCGCGGAGATCATCCCGTTCGTTTTGTCGCCTCCCGGAACATGAAGCGTGACGAAATCGGCGGCGGCTAAGAGCTCGAGAAGAGACTTTGGTTCCACGCCCATCTCTCGCGCCGAGGAATCAGTGATGAATGGATCAAAGCCAATGAGTCTCATGCCGAACGCCTGCGCGCGTTTGGCGACCTCGCGGCCGATGCGCCCGAGTCCCACGACGCCGAGAGTTTTGCCGAACAGCTCCACGCCCACGAACTTCCCTCGCTCCCACTTGCCGGCGTGGATCGAGGCGTCGGCTTGCGGGATGTGCCGCGCGAGCGACAGCATGAGTGCGACCGCGTGCTCGCAGGCGGCTAAAGTGTTGGCGGCGGGTGCATTCACGACCGCTATCCCCCGCCTCGTCGCCGCGGGCAGGTCGATGTTGTCCACGCCCACACCGGCGCGGCCGATCAGCCGCAGGACCGGGGCCTTCGCGATCCAGTCCGCGGTGATCTTCGTTTCCGAGCGCACCAGCCAGGCCCCGACTCCGGCCAAGGTCTTCTCGAGTTCGAGCGGCTTCGGCGCGATCTGATAGATCAACTCGATGCCGGGATGCGTCTCGAGCGGCTTGAGGCCGGCCGGATCGATCTTGTCGGTGACGAGGACCTTCAGTTTGGGCACCCTAGGCCTTCACGCCGACGAGACGTCGCGCGAGCGCGTCCACGCCCGCGTCGATGTCCGACTTGGAAATGTAGCCCATGTGCGCGAGACGGAAGATCTTGCCCTTGAGGTGGAGCTGGCCGTCCGCGACCTTGATGCCGTCTTCGCGAAGAATGTCCGCGAGGAGCTTGGAGCCGTCCACGCCCGCGGGCAGGACGACGCCGGTCAGGATGTTCGCTGGGTTCTTCGCGTAGAAGGGCAATGCCAGCTTCGCGCTCAGCAGCTTGCGCGCGTGCGCGGCGAGGTCATCGTGGCGCTTCCAGCACGCCTCCATGCCCTCCGCGCGGATTAGCTTAAGAGCGGCGGCCTGGCCGGCCACGATCGAGATCGCGGGCGTCCACGGTGTCTCTTTGTCGGCGAGCGATTTCCGCATGAGCTTGTAATCGAAGTTGAACTTAGGCAACTTGGACTTCTCGACGGCCTTCCACGCCCGTTCCGAAAGCGCCGCGAAGCCGAGGCCCGGGGCGTTCATGAGCCCCTTCTGCGAGCCGGTGACGACGCAGTCAAGGCTCCAGGCGTCCGTCTCGAGCGGCTCGGCGGCGAGGCCGGACACGGAATCAACGACCACGAGCGCATCGCTCTCTTCATGGATAATTTTGGAGAGCAGCTTGATATCGTTCACGACGCCGGTCGAGGTGTCGGTGTGCTGAAGAAATACCGCCTTCACGCCCTTGTTCTCTTTGAGCGCCTTGCGAAGAACCTCGGCGTCGACGGCGGAGCCCCACTCGAACGGAAGGACCACGGGCTTCAAGCCGAAAGCCTTGTGAATATTTACAAATCGGTCGCCGAACGCGCCGGTCGTGCAGACCAGCGAGACGTCGCTGGGAGAAAGCAGGTTGACGACCGCCGACTCCATGGCTCCCGTGCCCGAGGTTGTCATCATGAGCACCGTGCACTTGGTGCGATAGACGAACTGCATATCCTCGATGACGGAAACGAACATTTTGCCGAACTCCGCGGTCCGGTGATGGATCAGCGGACGGGACATCGCCTCAAGCACGGAAGGGGGAAGCGGCGTCGGGCCCGGCGTGAGCATGATGTTCTTGGCGGTCATGAAAGTCTCGGGTTCTCTTTGCTGGGATGAGGAGTCGTGGAAACGGCGCCGGGAGCGAGCCACGAGGGCTTCGTCTGCGACGCGGCGATGGGCAGCGGGCCGAGGGCCAACGCCGCAACTTCGCGGAAGTGCTTGACGGGCACCATCTTGAGGCGCTTGAGCACCTCAGCGGGAATCTCCTCGAGGTCCTTCACATTGGCGTCGGGGAACAGTATGGTCTTGAGGCCCTCGCGGTCGGCGGCGAGGACCTTCTCCTTCAAGCCGCCGATCGGAAGCACGCGACCGCGCAAGGTGATCTCGCCGGTCATCGCGAGGCCTTCCACGACGGCGCGGCCGGACAGCAGGCTCGCGAGCGCGGTGGCGAGCGCGATGCCCGCCGATGGGCCGTCCTTGGGCGTCGCCCCTTCCGGAACGTGAATATGGAAATCCCTGCGGCGGAAGGCATCATCGGGGATTCCGAGCTCAACGGCGACGGACTTCACGTGGCTCATGGCGGCCTGCGCGGACTCGGTCATCACCTCTCCGAGTCTTCCGGTGATCTTGACGTCGCCCTTGCCGGGCACGGCCACGACCTCGATGGCCATCGTCGAGCCCCCGACCTCGCTCCAGGCCAGGCCCGTGGAGACGCCGACGCCGTTGAACGAGTTCTTCTCGCGCGGGAACTTCGCGGGCCCGAGCAGCTTCGAAAGATCGGCGGCCGTGACCTTGACGGCCTCCGCCTTCTCGGCGAGCACCGCTCGAGCAGCCTTGCGGCACAGCGACGCGATCTCGCGCTCGAGGTGGCGCACACCGGACTCACGCGTGTATTCTTCAATGACACGCTCCAGCGCTGCGTCGTCGATGACGAGCTGCGCGGGCTTCAAGCCGTGCGCGACGAGCGCCTTGCCCAGCAGGTGAGACTTCGCGATCGAGGCCTTCTCCGCGAGCGTGTATCCCGAGAAGGTCATGACCTCGAGCCGGTCGCGCAAAGTGGTCGGTATCCCGCCGAGGTCGTTGGCCGTGCAGATGAACATCACCTGCGACAGATCGAACTCGATGTCGAGATAATGATCGAGGAACGTCGCGTTTTGTTCGGGGTCAAGGACTTCCAGCAGCGCCGCAGAGGGGTCTCCGCGCCAGTCCGAGCCCATCTTGTCGATCTCATCGAGCAGGATGACGGGGTTGCGCGTGCCGGCCTTGCGTAGATGTTGGATAAGTCTGCCGGGCAAGGAACCGATGTAGGTGCGGCGGTGGCCGCGGATCTCCGCCTCGTCGCGCACGCCGCCCAGCGACATGCGCACGAACTTGCGCCCAAGCGAACGAGCGACGGACCTGCCGAGCGAAGTCTTGCCCACACCGGGGGGCCCGACAAAGCACAGAATAGGGCCCCTAAGCCCTTTCGTGAGCTTGGTGACCGCGAGATATTCGAGGACGCGCTCCTTGATCTTCGGCAGTCCGCTGTGGTCTTCATCGAGCACTTCCTGCGCCTTTTCGAGATCGATCACGTCTTTCGTGCGCTTCGACCAGGGCAGGTGGGTCATCCAGTCGAGGTAGGTCCGGGAGACGGTGGACTCGGGGGAGAACGGAGCCATTTTTTCCAGGCGCGCGAGCTCCTTGAGCGACGCGGTCTCCGCGCCCTCGGGCATTTTTGCGTCCTTGATGGCCTTCTTGAAATCCTCCATTTCCTGGACGAAGTCGTCCTTCTGCCGGAGTTCCTTCTGGATCGCCTTCATCTGCTCGTTGAGGTAGTACTCCTTCTGCGTCTTTTCGATCTGCGACTTGACCCGGATATGAATCTTCCTTTCAAGAGTGAGAATCTCGATGTCCGCCTTCAAGATGACGATTAACTTTTCAAGTCTCGCCTTCGCGTCGAGCGCCTCGAGAAGCGCCTGGCGGTCCGCGGCCTTCACGACGGTGATCGCCGCGAGCTTGTCGGCGAGCTCCGAGGGGTCCTCGATGACGCCGAGCGCGGGCAATTCGGCGGGGGCACGGCGCGAAAACTTCGCGTGCTCTTCCCCGACCTCAAGCGCGTGACGCATCAACGCCTTCGTTTCGGCGCCGCTTTTAGCCGGGGCCTCGGGGTAGGACACGGACGCGTTCCAATGAGCTGCCGCGGCGTCGAACTCCATCTCCTTGATCGTCGCGCGCGCATGCGCCTGTAGGAACACTTTGAGCGTGCCGTCGGGCATCTTCAGGTACTGCACGACCTCGACGAGCACGCCGATCGTGAATACTTCCTCGGGCTTGGGGTCCTCGATCGTCACGTCCTTTTGCGCCACCACGCACAGGAATTTGGCGTGATCCTTCATCGCCGCCTCGATCGACTTCACCGACTTGGGACGCCCGACGGACAGAGGCAGGACCATGTGCGGGAAGACGACGACGTCGCGGACCGCCAGAAGCGGCAGGCGCGCCGGACGGGCGGGCGGGACCTTCTTAGGCTCGCTCAAGGCTTGAACCCGGGAAGAATCTTGCTCGCGGGCACGACCTCATCGACGAGCCCATAAGCGACGGCTTCTTCGGCCGAAAGGTAGAAGTTGCGCTCGACGTCCTTATCGAGCTTCTCGTACGGCTGCCCGCAGTGTTTGGCGAGAATCTCGGACAGACGCTTGCGGGTGTTCGCCATTTCGGCGCCCTCGATGCGGATGTCCGTCTCCTGGCCCCCCATGCCGCCTCTCATCAGCGGCTGGTGGATCATCACGCGCGCGTGCGGGAGAATCAGGCGCCTGCCCTTCGTGCCGGCCGCGAGCAGCACGGCGCCAAACGACATCGCCATGCCCATGCACAGAGTCGAGATGGGGGCGCGGATGAACTGCATCGTGTCGTAAACGGCAAGACCGGCCGTGACCATGCCCCCGGGCGAGTTGATGTACAGATGTATCTCTTTTTCTCCGTCCTCGCCATCGAGATAAAGAAGCTGGGAGATCAACAGGTTGGCCGAATCAGTCGTGACGGCTCCCCCGTCGCCGCCGACGAAAATAATCCGTTCTTTCAGCAGGCGCGAGAAAATGTCGTAGCCGACGGCCGAGCCATGGTTCCACTTTTCAAGAACTTGAGGGATTAGGGCGGGCATAAGGACAGGATAACTCTTTCGAAGCGGCGATTACGCGTCGGTGTAGACCGCTTTTTCCTTGAGCAGGTTGAGGGTCTTGCGCTCGCGGATCATGTGCGAGATCTGATCCTTGCGCTTGGCGAAGATGCCGCGCAGCTCGGTCTTTTTGGCCTCGTTCTCGGCGTCTTTAAGGCCGGCCTCGAGCTCGGAGTTGAGTTCGTCCTCCGTCACCGCGATCTTCTCCTTCTCGGCGATCGCCGACATAACGAAGGCGAGGCGAACCTCGTCTTCGGCCTTGGGCTGGAGCTTGGCGCGAAGGTCGGTCAAGACCTTTTCTGACAACTGGGCGGCGCCCATGAGCTGGCGGCGCATTCGTTCCATCATGCCCTCGAGTTGCCGCGACACCATGGACGGCGGCAGGGGGAAGACGTTGGCCTTCACGAGCGCTTCCTCGATCTGGCGCACGACATCGGACTCGGACGCGGACTTGACCTCTCGGTCAAGAACCTCCTTCAACTTGCCCTTCAGCTCATCGAGACTCGTCATGCCCATGTCCTTGGCGAACTCGGCGTCAAGAGCCGGGAGAACCTTGGTCTTGATCTCCGTGACAGTGACGGCGAGGTCGGTCTCCTTGCCGCCGAGCTTGACCTTGATCGTCTTGGACTCGCCGCGCTTCATGCCCTTGAGTCCTTGAGACAGGCCCTCCACGCTCTGTTCGGAGGACATGTCCACGAGTTCGCTGGCGCCCTTCGCGTTCGCCAGCGCCTTGCCGTTCTGCGAGGCGATGTAGTCGATGACGACGAAATTCCTCTCGCCGACCGTCTCGTCGGCGGCGACGTCCAGACGCGCCTGCGCGTCCCGGAGCTCATCGATGCGCTTGGCCAGCGCGGCCTCATCGGCGGCCTGAGGCTTGCGCGCCACGGGAATCTTGAGATAGTCTTTGGCGACGGGAGAGGGTGCGATCTCCGCTTTAACGGTGATGAGCAGGGGCTCGCCGTCCTTCCACTTCACGTCTTCGACCATCGGGGTCTCCACGACGCGCAGCTTGAGGTCCGCGAGGGCGGCGGGCACGTGCTTGCGGATGAGGGCGTCCACGGCTTCCTCGCGGGCGCGGCCGGCGAAATATTGCTTGACGACGTCGATCGGCGCTTTGCCGGCGCGGAAGCCCGGGATCCGGGCCAACGCTTGGAGGCGCATAAGCGCCGTCTGCGACTGGTCGGTCACTTCTTGCGGCGCGATTTCCATGGAGAGCGTAATAACGCAGCCCTCCTCTTTGAGCTTTTTAAATTTCGGCTTGTCTGATCGCAGCGCTGAGAAGATTCCCATTTTGCCTCCCGCGGGATTGGAATGGGCGGGGGGGGACTCGAACCCCCACGCCTTTCGGCACACGGTCCTAAGCCGTGCGCGTCTGCCGTTCCGCCACCCGCCCATCGGTCGAAAAAATATGGACCGGGTGGGGATCGAACCCACGACCTTACGCTTAAGAGGCGTTTGCTCTACCGCTGAGCTACCGATCCGTCGGACATGATGATAGCAAAATCACCCAAATTTTGCCATCCGCCGCCGGGCTTGACGAAGCGCCGCCCGGGAGCTATTCTTCAGGGGATGAGCGGGTTAACAATTTCGACACCGGGCGACCGCCTCCCTCCTCTATAATTTGGTTGCCATGAAATATTGGATCTTCCAGAACAATCAGGTCTTGGGCCCGTACGAGCCCGACGACATGGGCAAGATTTCGGTGTTTTCACCCGAAAGCCTTGTCTGCCCGGAAGGCAGGCGCGGCACCAGCATGGGTGACTGGCAGCGCGCGGGGATGGTTCCCGACCTCTCGGTCGCTCTCGTTCGAGCGAACGCGCACAATGGAGGCAAGACCGCCGTGCTCTCCATCGCGGGACTGCCGCCGGAGCCGACCCTGAAAGATCTGGCCCAGCTCGGAAGCATTCAGGAAAAAGTGGCCATACTCGAGGAGGTCGTGCTCCAGCTTCAAGAGGGACTGCGCGCGAAAGACGCGGAGCTGTCGACCGTGCATTTGGAGCTCGCCGGCAAGAGCCGCGAGTCGAGCGAAATCAAGGGCGAAGCCGCCGCACGTCAGCGCGAGGCCGACGAGCTCAAGAGACAGATCGCCGGGCTCGAGGACAGGCTGGCCTCCGTGCGCCTCCTGAGCGAGACTCTCGACAAAGCCGTGGAAGAGGAGAGACGCGTCGGGCAGGATGTCGAAAAGCAGGGCCAGACTTTAACTGACCTCGCGCGTGAAGTCGAGGATTTGCGCCGCCAGTTGGTCGGATCCAAGATACGGCAAGCGGAACTTCCCGCGACCGCCGCACCGTTCGTGCCAGCGCCCTTCGCAGACATCAATCCGCCGCCGCCTCCTCCCGCGGCCTCGGTCCGGCCGCCTGTGACCCCGCCCCCCGTTCCTGTTCCCGTTCCTTCGCCCGCGGTGCCCATGGAGTTTCCCACGATCACTGCTGAACCACTGACCGCCTTCGACTCCTCGTTGCCCACGACATCGCAACCAAGGGCCGAGGTGACGAGCTTCGACCCGATGTCGTTCGACACCCCCGCCGGCAAGCTCGCGCCCGACGCGGTCCCCGCTCCGGCCGCAGAAGCGGAGCCCTACGGCATCGTGCCGCCGCCTCCGGCTGCGAGGGGTAAAAAAGCCCTGCTCATCGGCGCCGTGCTCGGCCTCGCCGGGTTGGGCGGCCTCGCGGTCATGGGCGGATTCGTGCCGGGTCTACTGCGCAAACCGCAGGCGCCCGCGGCCGTGCTTGAACCGACGCCGCTGCCTCCTCCCGACGCGCCGCCCGTGGCGGACGGCACCGCCGATCAGCGCCAGCTCGCCGTCGATTTCGCGAAGGCATGGCCGCTGTCTGGAAACCGCACGCTCGAGCGCGTCCTTGAAAATTTGGCGCCGCCCACCGGCAACCTATCGCCGTGGATGGCGGACCCGCTCACGGGCAATCGCGTGCAGGTCAACTACTTCGCCCGCAGTTCGGCCCCGGGCGCGCCGACGATCGCATACGAGTTTGAAGTGGACCTGGACGGGCGGACTCTTGTCGGCCGCAACGCCGCAGCCAAGTCGGTGCTGACCGGCAAGGCCGTCGCACCTCCCGCGCCGCCCAAGCCCAAGCCCGTCAAGGTCAAGCCTAAGGCGGATGCGGCCAAGCCCGTGGAAGAGGATACGCTCGACTCGATGCTCGGCGACGCTCCGGCCAAGGCGAGCCAACTTCCCGGTTACGGCAGCGGCTCGACTTTGACCGATTCCGGCGACGCGCCGCCGGTTGCAGCACCCGCGCCTGCGGCGCGCGCCAAGCCGGCCCGGCGCGGCGCGAAGACGAAGGGCGGCAAAGCGCCGGCCCCGGAACAGCCGGCCGACGAAACGCTTTTGGATGATCTATTGAAGGAGTGACATGGATCTTGTCCCCGGACTTAAGCTGCTCGAAGTCGAACTCGGGATAACCGCCGACCACATCGCCGGCGTCAGCGCAAAGCTCGAGGACCTTCTGTTCCGCACCCAGAAGATTGCCAATGCCGTGAAGCAAAAGAAGCCGCACTACGACACCATGTACGCCTACGACCTTCAGAACTTCCGCCGCGACCTGCGCACGTTCGGCATGGAGATCATGTCCTTCCCCATCCGACTGTCCGCCTTGGAGCGCCAGGCCGGGTACGACCCGGCCGCCACGAAGCTCGCGGCGAACGTCATGCGCGCCACCTCGCGCTTCTCCAACTCGCTCAAGACTTTGGAAGACATGGCCCGACTCACCCAACAGCACATCCACGACCCCGAGCACAAAATTATCGCCTTTTACATCGCCCAGGAGATCGAGGAGCTGGCGCTGAAGGGCATGAGCCTGCCCACGATCGCGAACAAGATCCTCATTGCCTGCACTTCGGTTCCCGGCTGACGCCTCCCATGGACCTCATGCTCCGACTGCTCGAGCGCAGAGTCATCATCCTCGGCTCAGCCTTGCTGGCGGCGGTCTGGATCGGAGGGCGTTGGGGCGGCTACGCGCAGGGACGCGCCGACATGCTGCTGCACCCGCCGGCCGACGCGACCTCGCCGCTGTCCGCCGACATCAAGAAAACCGTCGAGGCGCGCGAATCGGCCATACTGCGCGGCCTGCACCGAACCGTCAGCGCGGAGATCGCGGCCGCCGCGGCGAACGGCTACAACGTCGAGAAATTCCAGCGTCTCGCCGACAGCGCGCTCAAGCTTGACACGCCCGCGTACCGTTCCGCGGCGGTCGAGCGCCTCAATAAGCTGCGCCTGGCCATCCCGCAGAAGAAGGAAACTTTTCGGCCGGCCGCGGCCGAGGATCTCAACCCGGACCTCTTCGACAACCCGCGCCCGAAGAGCAGGGCCGCCCGCAGATGAAGCGAGCGGCCCTGTCGCTGCTCGCGCTGGCAAGCGCGTTCCTCCCGGCGCCGCCGGCGCGCGCCGCCGCCGACGCCGGCGAGGCCTCGGCCAACGCGCGCGGCGCGTTCCTCGCCGGCCGTTACGACGACGCCGAAAGCGCTTGGCGCTACCTCTCGGAACTCGGCGTCGCAGCACCCGAGCCCGAGGCCAATCTCGCCCTGACGCTTCGCGACAAGGGCCAGCACGAGGCGGCTACCGCCCAATGGCTGAAGGCTTCTCTGCTGGAAGGCGCGGACGGATTCTCCTGGAATCAGCGCGCCTGGTCCTATCTCGCAACGGGACGGCAAAGTGAGGCGCGCGACGCGTTTACGCGCGCGCTCGATCGCTCGTCAACGACGGCCTCTCAGGCCGAGGCGAACGTCGGACTCGGCCTTTCATATATCCTCGACGCTAAGCCTAAGGCCTCCGAGGCCGCCCTGCGCAGGGCGGGCCTCGCCGGACCCTACGCGATTTCCATATCAGCCCAGCTCCGGGCCGAGGCGGCGGTGATGACCGGCGACCGGCAAACGGCGCTGACCTACCTGCGCCAGGCCGTGGAAATCGACCCCGCCAACAACGAGGCCCTGCGCGGCCTCGCTCAGGCGCTGGCCGACGCGGGGGACAACCGCGCCGCCTGGCGCGCGTACAAGAAGGTCTTGTCCCTCGACCCCAAGGACGCCGCCGCGCGCAAGCTCTACGAGAAAAACGGGCGCTACATCACCGGAGATCTCGACGCCGCCGCGGGAGTGCGACGCATCGCGCGCCCCGTGCTCAATGCCGATCGAGACGATCAGCCGCTGCCGATCTCGACCCGTACTATCCGCGCCGGCCTCTACGGCGCGCCTGACGGACGCCCGGCCGTGCTGACGCGCGCGTACCTCATGGCGAACAGTTCCTACAAAGTGACGTCCGTTTCGCACGGCACTCTGCGCGACAACGGGCGTCCGTACGATCAATGGGAGGTCGATTTCCGGCCCGAAAACGGCCTCGTCGAGGTTCGGGACGCCTCGCGCAACCTTCTCTTCACCTCTAAAACGCCGTTCACCTTCGTTCCGGACGCCGCGCGCGGGTCCATCCTGATCAAGACCGCCGTGATCCCCGACCAGATCGGCGTCGACCCCGGCGACCGGGAGGGGCGCGGC
>Ga0209515_10005153_pt1 | contig 17143 bp, 16 predicted proteins | sample Subgroupgradi54m_FD_187454 | JGI IMG/M metagenome (GOLD analysis project Ga0209515, IMG submission 187454) | Subsurface groundwater microbial communities from S. Glens Falls, New York, USA - GMW60B uncontaminated upgradient, 5.4 m (SPAdes)... ...
GATATTCTTGCCTTTGAGTTTGAAATGGGACTCGCGCCCAACACCATTGATGATGCTAAGGCAAAAGGAATTGATTTATCTCTTAAATATATACCCCGCGATGTGTTTGATAAAAGGGCAATAGAAAATAATCAAGTAGTTTTCCATGATGTATCGTATCTTGAAGTTAAACCTCATATCAAAGGTAAGTCCATCGCGATTGAGCTAACCGATTTTTCCGTTTATTACAATCAAGATACTATCGCAAACGTTGAAGCTACTCTCAAGAGCGGGTCAAATAAAATTGTCATCGAAAATGGAAAGATTATCAAAATTACTAAGGACAAAAGTGGTATATTATCGCGCGAGGAACTGACGAAAAAATGGACTGACTGGATTGATTATTGGGCGGTAGACTTCAATTACGAAAGCAAAAAAGAAGTTATCCGAGTGCAACAAGAGGAAACATCACAAACGAAGATTGATGGCACGATAGACCCCTCACAAATTGCTCTGGATCAATTTAAGGAAGTATGGACGGGTGACTACATTTTTGAGAACGAATGGCAGTCATTTAGGACGAAAAAAAATCGACAGCTTGAATTTACAAGCGTCTATCATGAGAGTGGAAAAGGTAGGCACAAAATAGCAGTCAAAGTGGTTGATATTTTCGGGAACGATACGATGAAAGTTATTGAGGTGACAGTATGACAATACTGGAATTAAATAAACTTCTCAGCAATTCTGAAGGTTGTAATGTGGAATTTAAATCAGCGAGAAATAATTTTAACGAACATAAGGAATTGGTTGATTATTGCGCTGCAATAGCGAATGAGGGGGGTGGATATTTAGTTCTGGGTATAGACAATGCTACACATCAAGTGTTGGGGACGACAGTTTACGTAACAACCCTACACACCCTTGAGCACGTTATTTTAGAACATATAGGGATACGGGTCCATGCCGAAGAGCTACAACATCCGGACGGAAGGGTAGTAATTTTTTCAATACCATCAAAATCTCGTGGGTGCGCGGTTTCATCAAACGGAAAATATCTAATGAGAGCAGGATCATCCCTAGTTCCGATGGATAGTGAAACACTAAAGTTGATATTAAATGAAAACGAGCCGGATTGGTCAACGCAGATTGTTGAAGGTGCAGCTATTGAAGGCTTGGATCGTGACGCAATTAATGAATTACGGAATAAATGGGCAAGGAAAGCAGATCGCTCAGAAATTGAAAAATATAGTGACGAAAAAATACTTAAGTCTTTAGAACTTGTAACCGTAAATGGAATAACGAACGCGGCAATTGTATTGACGGCCAAAAAAGAATTAATGGGTAAAGTATTACCTTGTGCAGAGATTATATTTGAATGGAGGCAAGAGGCTTCAAAAATTCCATACGATTTTCGTAAAGAATGGAGAGAGCCGTTTGTACTTATATATGATCAAATATGGCAAACTGTCAATCAACGAAATTTAAGATTTCCATTTCAAGAAGGATTTATACAGCGAGAAATTTTTGCTTTTACAGAGCTACCAATTAGGGAGGCCATATTAAATGCGGTTACTCATAGAGATTACACCATAACGTCACAATCTATATTTATTAAGGCTTCTCCAGATTCATTTGTAATACAAAGCCCTGGGGGTCTTGTTAATCCTGTTACATTAGACACGATTCTAACTAGGAGTGCCTGGAGAAATCGTCGTATAGCCGAGGTCTTTCAAAAAGTTGGTCTTGTTGAACGCTCAGGTCAAGGAATGGATCAGATTTTTGATAATACAATTCGTGAAGGAAAGGGCTTGCCAGATTTAAAAGGAACAGACGCGCAATGTGTTTTTCTTACTATTCCAGCAAAAGTGCAGGACCCTAAATTTATTCTTTTTTTGGAGAAATTAATTAATGAAAGACAATTACGTCTTTCATTTGAAGAAATATATGAATTAGAGCATATTCGTCAAAAACGAACTGTTACAAACACTCGATTTAAACAAAAATTTTTGGAATATAGAATTATTGAAAAAATAGGTAGAACCAGAGATGCGAAATATATATTGTCTCATCGATATTACCAATATGAGGGAAAGCCTGGGGTGTACACAAGGTTAGTCGGAATAACACGCGAGGAACAAAAGCTTCTCTTATTGAAGCATTTAGAAATGAATAGTGGTAAATCTAGAGGATTCGCTGATAGCATTAGCGCACTTAAAGAATCCGATGTTTCGAATTTATTACAAGAACTTAAAAAGTCAGGGAAAATACGTTTTATAGGATCAAAAAAGAACGGATATTGGGAGGCAGTGAAATAAGTTTATTGGGCGTTAATTTTAAGGAAAAAAGGATAAATTTATTGAATTTTGAGGCTAAAAAGCCATCATGAATTATGTTTAAACTAAGTTAATAGTTAAGTTAAAATGGCATTACACCCTAAGTTTCCATCATCACCATATGAAGTATTAGAACCAGAATATCGGTGGTTCCCCGCAGATGAGGCTCTACGTGAACAGGGATACGATAAACTCTTGCCTCCGCTTGTCGCCTCGCTTCGTAAATTGGTGAAGGAATGGCGAATTAAAGGATACGAAGGAGCAAGTAATACCAGTAAGGCTCTCCTAAATTGGTGGTTTGACACAGAACACATTATGTCTCTTGCCGACGGTTCCTCTACAACTTTCCGTTACTATTTTGCTCAAAGAGAAGCAATAGAAACAGTGATCTATCTTCACGATGTGGTTAAGGTAAAAGATAAATACGATCTCATGCGATTTGACAGTAGTGGGGCTATTTCCGCGGGGATGTTTACCGAATCATGGCGTCGATTTGTCATAAAAATGGCAACGGGAAGTGGAAAAACTAAAATATTAAGTTTGATTCTGGCTTGGAGTTATTTTCATAAGATGTACGAGAAGGATTCCAACCTTTCCCGTAATTTTCTTATTATTACCCCGAATATTATCGTCCTAGACCGCATCAGATTAGATTTCGACGGTTTAAAAATCTTTTTTCAAGATCCGATTCTGCCAGATAACGGGTACGAAGGACAAAATTGGCGAGATGATTTTCAACTCACGCCGCATATTCAGGACGATATAGGGACTGTACGAAAGGTAGGCAACATTTTTATTACCAATATTCACAGAGTGTATGAAAGCAAGGATACCGCGCCAACCGCTAATGACGAAGATACATCTGACTACTTTTTAGGAAAGAAGCCCACTGGGCCAACAAACGAGTCAAAATTAGATCTTGGCGTGATCGTTCGGGATGTTGATGAACTAATGGTTCTTAATGACGAAGCACACCATATTCACGACGAGAAGCTCGCATGGTTTAAGTCTATAGAGGATATTCACAATAAACTCGTTATGAAGGGCGGGAGCTTATCGCTTCAAATAGACGTAACCGCAACCCCCAAGCATAATAACGGTGGAATATTTGTCCAAACTATCAGTGATTATCCTCTCGTTGAAGCAATTCATCAAAACGTAGTCAAGCATCCGGTGCTACCCGATAGCGCCTCACGAGCAAAGCTCATGGAGCACAAAAGCGTTGTGTTTACCGAGCAATACGCTGACTATATCAACCTTGGGTATTTGGAATGGAAAAAAGTCTATGAGGAACATAAAGCCCTAAAAAAAGCAGTTCTGTTCGTGATGACAGATGATACAAAAAATTGTGACGAAGTGGCGGCATATCTTGAGCGCACATATCCAGATTTCAAAGATGCGGTGCTGACGATCCACACGAAAGATAATGGTGAAATCTCGGAAAGCGAGAGCGGAAAAAGCAAAGAGGAATTAGAAGAATTACGCAAAGCCGCGAATCAAATTGATCGAGTCGATAGTAAATACAAAGCCATCGTATCGGTCCTTATGCTCAAAGAAGGATGGGACGTGCGTAACGTAACCACAATCGTAGGACTTCGGGCATATTCAGCAAAATCTAATATCTTGCCAGAACAGACACTTGGTCGAGGACTACGAAGGATGTATCCCGAACAGGATATAGCTGAATTTGTCAGCGTCGTCGGAACCGATGCGTTCATGGATTTTGTGGAATCAATCAAAAGTGAGGGCGTTGAACTGGAAAAGAAAGCCATGGGGCCTGGCACTGATCCGAAAGCACCTTTCGTTGTAGAGGTGGATCACGAGAATCCAAAGAAAGACTTGGAAAAGATGGAAATAGTCATTCCTATACTTACTCCTCGCATCTATCGTGAATATAAAAATTTATCACGGCTTGACCCGTCGTCATTTAAGCATAAAAGGCTCAAGCTCAAACAGTTTTCGGAATCAGAAAAAAGGGAAATCGTGTTCAAAGACATAACAACAGGTGAAGTGAATCATAAAACAGAACTTGATAACGACGTGGTCGCCAATTATCAGAGTGTTGTAGGGTATTTTGCCAAGGTTATTATGGGTGAGCTTCGGCTTGTATCTGGGTACGATATTCTCTACGGTAAAGTGAAAGAATTCATGCAACAGTATCTATTTGATAAAACAGTGAATTTAGAAGATTTGAATACATTACGGAACCTTTCTGAGTTGGAAGCAACGAGAACAACAATCGAGACTTTTAAGAAAGAAATCAATACACTAACTGTGTTGGACAGAGGCGAAGCGGAGATTCGTGATTACATTAAGATTAGCTCTGTGAGACCATTTGTAGCGAAATATCAAGAATGTATAGTCCCGAAAAAAAGTCCATTTAATCGTATCGTCGCTGATAGTCATTTCGAGCTAGAGTTCGCGGCATTTCTTGAAGGGTGTGATGATATTATTTCGTATATTAAAAATTACTTTTCGGTTCATTTCCGTATAGACTACAAAAACGCTGATGGTGAGATCAGGGATTATTATCCCGATTTTGTAGTTAAACTATCAGATAAGGAAATATACATCGTTGAGACGAAAGGTCGGGAAGATTTAGACGATCCCCTGAAAATAGAGAGGCTTAAACAGTGGTGTGAGGATATAAATGCCGTACAAAAGAAAGTTAGCTATAAAATGTTATATGTAAAACAAGAAGAATACGAAAAGTATAAACCAAAAAACTTTGGTGACCTAGTCAAGCTATGCATTAAATAAGAATCCGTATGTATAAACTTTCTCCATCGGATTTCAAGTATTGCAGACGTGATACACACCTGGTGTGAACGAGTGTGCCAATGCAAATATTTATTCGTTTATGGTAAAAAGTACCTAATTACCTAAATGTATTCTATAGTACTTGCTATATGGAGATATTTAGACCACACCATGCAGCACTCGAAAGAAAAATCCAAAGCGAAAGCTATAAAGTTCTAATAGGCGGTATGACCCCAGTAGAACTAGAGGAAAGACTTATAGCAGGAGGTATTAGATTTGGTAGACATGCACATGACATGATCCGCTCAGAAGTTTTTAGTACCCTCGCAAAACCCGAAGAAATCAGAGTTGCTCGATTAACACCCGAAGACTTTGGTTTTAGCATTGAACCAAGGGCAAAAGAACTATCTAAAGTACCGTTTTTACCAACACGAAACTTTACTTAACTCAGATTTGCACAAAAAAGCCCCGCATGAAGCAAGGCTTTTTGTATTGCTTTGTCAACGTTATTAGGCAAGTTTTACATTTTTTGCACTTGGGCCTTTTTCACCATCCACAACGTCAAACGTAACGGCTGCTCCAACTTGAAGCGCATCAAAAGTCACACCGTTCAAATCTTTAGAGTGAAAGAAAAGATCCTTTGTTTCACCATCACGAGAAATAAAACCAAATCCTCTATCTGTTTTTGTTTTAATTGTTCCGTTCATAGTATTTTTTGATAGATGTATTGAGTAAATCTACTGTACCTCCTTTCATTCTATACATTATACTACTTCAGGCGATAATTATCGAATGGTGACAGAATGTGGTGTTTTGTCGGGAATCACCTTCCGGGTGCAATAGGCCTGCCTGCCGGCAGGCAGGTTTGCACCTATTCTTTTTGTAACAATAATGTGATTTTGGGGACGTCCTCAAAAATATTGTCAGGAAGGGCTACATAAACTTTCCCCATCAGACTTTGCCCTTCGACAAGCTCTCTCCTTCGCTGAAGCTACGGCGGGCAGGCAGGACGGGTTTTGAAGGTGTAAAATACACGTATGCATAAACTTTCTCCTTCAGATTTTAAATATTTATATGAAGACTGCAAGCATTGCTATTATGCGAAGGATGAGGATAAAATTTGCGTCAGAACATTTTGGAAAATCAACCTGCCTCCCGCCGGAAGAAATTGAGATTGTGGAGGACACCAGTAGGAGCAAGTAAGTTTACATGTATTTGACAGATGTCAACATATATGCAATAATATTGACATGTTATAGAGCTATGTCAACATGATAATCATTGGCAAAAACATAAAGCAGATAGAAGGATACAAGGCGTTTATACCGGAAAAATTTTCGCCCGCGAATTTGTTTTTTCTTCATGATCTTCAGCTCATTAAGCTTTTATCTGAGGCTGATCGTTTAGTGGGAAAACTTGATGGTATTACCAAGCTATTGCCGGATATAGATTTTTTTATATTTATGTATGTCAAAAAAGAGGCTGCATATTCGAGTCAAATTGAGGGTACCAGAGCAAAACTAACAGACGCTTTGCAGGCGGAAATTGAACGCGTACCCGATTTACCATCTGATGTAGATGATATTTTGCATTATATTTCCGCTATGAATAGCGGACTTTCACAGCTTGAAAAAATTCCATTGTCTCTCCGACTTATTAAAGAAGTACATAAAGTACTTATGACGGAAGCAAGAGGTTCACAGAGCCCTCGTCCAGGAGAGTTTCGTCAAGATCAGAATTGGATCGACGGGACTTCACCATTTGATGCACGATTTGTTCCTCCGCCAGCAAACCTCATTAATCAAGCAATGGGCGATATTGAGAATTTTTTACATGTGGATAGTGATGTCCCTATTTTATTGCGTGCTGGTTTACTCCACGCGCAATTTGAGACAATTCATCCTTTTCGGGATGGGAACGGAAGGACGGGTAGGTTGCTTATGACGTTTTATTTGTGCCAACAGAAGATTTTGGAACGACCTGTCCTGTATCTTTCTGAATTTTTTAAACGAAACAGAAAAACATATTTTGATCGACTTGATCGGTATCGCGATGGAGAAGTATTGGGGTGGTTAGAATTTTTCCTCAAGGGGGTCATCGATGTTGCCTCCGAAGCAATATCCGTTTCTCATAAGATAGTGACTCTTCGTGAGCGCGACATGCAGACTATTGCCTCACTTGGGAAAAAGACGGGAGTAGGAGCAATGAAACTATTGAAAGAGCTTTATAAGTCACCTATTGTCAACGTGCACAGAGTACAGGAAGTGACGGGTTTTTCACGACAGGGTGCATATAATGTAACTGAGCGATTTATTGATGTAGGAATACTTACTCCGAGAGATGAAAAACAATATGGTAAAAATTTTGTATATGCAGATTATTTGAAGCTATTTGAAAGAGAGAATTAATGAATATGTATAAACTTTCTCCTTCAGATTTTGCATACCTCTATGAGGAGTGCAAGTATTGTTATTATCTCAAAATCCGCAAAGGTATTGGCCGCCCGCAGAATTTGATGCCTGGGGTATTTACGGCTATAAATACTCGACTGCAGGGAAATATGGTGGGGGAAAATTTACAGGAGCTTTCACCCACACTGCCCTCGGGAATTGTAGAAAGCCAGGAAAAGATGGTTCGCTCGGCGCTTGTTCTCGGTACGAATGTCTATATAAGCGGCAAGTATGATTTGCTGGTGCATCTAGCGGACGATTCGTATATGTTTATTGATCTTAAATTAAGTTCGCCAAGTGAAGAAAAGATTGCTAAATATCAGACCCAGCTTTGGTCCTATGTGTATGCGTTTGAACATCCAGAAGAAGGGGAGCCGAAAAAGATCAGCAGAGCGGGACTGCTTGTATTTTATCCTGATGCAGTTGAGTTTGTTGGCGGAGTCGCCAAGCTTACGTTTCCACCAACATGGTTGGACGTGCCGATTGATCGATCAGCATTTATCAAGTTTATTAGTGAAGTAAATGGTTTATTAGAAGGCCCCACGCCGTCGGAGAATCCCGATTGCGATTGGTGTAAATATCGGGAGGCAGTAGGGGAAATTTTAAAAACGTGATAGATATGAAATTACGTAAAAAAGATGTTGATAAACTTTGGGGAGAGAGCGGACCGTATTCTGAGGCGAGACTTGTTATAGAAACGCGAATTTTGGACGAGAGCATTTCGCGAATTTTTCTTCTTGTGGAGATGTCCATTAATCCGTTTACATTTGAAACGATTCGGGCACATCGAGAAGAATTTTCCGATAATTTACTTATTCAACAGCTGCTGGATCAGGCTGAATATCAAGGGATAGCAAATGGATATGTTGCCAGCGCATATCAAGCGGAATATAAAGCAGATAGATTAGATGAAGCGAATAAACGCTTAAAAGAATGTGAACAAATGATTATACGAATGCATAAATATATTCTTATGATGCTTGGTAAAAGATTAGTGAACTAGGTGCATTGGAGACAAACTATGAAAGATAAATATTCTGCATTGTGGGTTTCTCATTCTTCGATGGGCGATTACCTCAAGTGCCCAAGGCTCTACTTTCTTAAAAACGTGTATCGGGATCCCAAAACCGGTCATAAAATCATGCTCATGCAGCCTCCTCTTGCATTAGGGCAAGCGGTGCATGATGTGGTGGAATCGTTATCTATTTTGCCGGTTGAAAAGCGTCTATACGAACCGCTTATGGAAAAATTTGAAAAAGTATGGGAAAAGGTGCACGGGGAACTCGGAGGGTTTAAAGACGCGAGTGAAGAAAAAACATACAAAGAAAGAGGGAAGCGTATCATACGGCGGATTGTGGATAATCCTGGGCCGATTTTGGAAAAAGCAGTGCGGATGAATGGAGATTTGCCGCACTTTTGGTTTTCTGAAGAAGAAAATATTATTTTATGCGGAAAAATCGATTGGCTGCAATATAAAGAAATTGATGACAGCGTGCACATACTCGATTTTAAAACCGGGAAACATGATGAAGATAGCGATTCATTTCAACTTCCTATTTATGCCCTGTTGGTGACGAATTGCCAAAAACGAAAGATTTCCGGAGCAAGCTATTGGTATTTGGATAGAGACGATCAACCGACACAAATTGATTTACCGGATTTAGAGAAGGCAAAAAAAGACATATTGGAGCTAGCCAAAAAAATTCAACTCGCCAGAAAAATTAATCACATGGTGTGTAAACAGAATGGTTGCCATTTCTGCATGCCGTTTGAGGCCATAGCGCAGGGAAAAGGAAAATTTATCGGAGAAAGTGAATATCGCCAAGACGTTTTCATTACAAATTCATAACCGTGTACAATACATATCATGGAGCCAATGTGTCCAGTGTGCCATATGACGGTGCGGGCAACGGATTTTTACTGCTATAACTGCGGAAAGAACCTGCATCCTGCACCGCTTCAGACTGATACCACGACCCTTGTTGCATTATTCCTTAAAACCATCCTTCTGCCGCCCTTGGGTATACTTTGGGGGTTGCAGTACCTGCGGCAGGCAGACGAACGGTCCAAAATTGTGGGGGTCGCGGCCATAGTGATTACTATTATCGAAATTATCCTTGTGGTCCAATCGACGGTTGGAATTCTCAACGGCGTGAGTGGTCAAATGAATAATTTACAAGGTTTGCAGGGATTTTAGGCGTATCGATGAATACAGCGGATTCCTTTTGGTTTCGCGTGAGATGCGAGCTGCGATATGACTTCATCTGCCTATATCATATGCCTAGAGTATTGCAAAGTAATGATATAATACCAACGCCTGCGATAACCTATGGTTGCTGGAGTAAAAGAGCGTTTGACGCTGCAACAAAGCCGCTGGTACACTGAAGCGGATTTTCAAGTGCATCGATTTTTCGATCTTGAACCATTTAGTCCGGGCACTGCCATTAGCAAATTAGAGCTGATCAATCCGAATATTCCTACAGCAGTACTAGATTCTGTCCTCAATAGCAGTTGGTATGCCATCGATCAAGGAAGAATTATTATCGAAGTACGCAATCCCAAATTTAATCATAAAATAGGCAACGCCGCATATATAATCGATTATGATGACTGCATCATGTCTACTACATTGTGGCATCAGCATGAGTTTGCAGGGATTGCACTCAGTCGTTCACTCCATGATCGTGACATCCACATCGGTGCCGAGCAAGCGAGCGATATCTATGAACTCTCCAAAATCAAAGTTCCCGGAAAAGTCGACCATGAGCCCCGCTACACACCACTATTAAATCTTACATTGCTATCACATCTTGCTAAATTTTTAGAGAGTAGACAAACCCCAGAGGAAGCGTGGCAGAATATGCTTGGCGTAAAGGAACGCTACGTTCAAGAAATTTTGCAACACGGAGAAGGTGCTCTGGTAAAAGCGTTCATTGATGACGACATTTTAGCAATTTTTCTGGCCAACACACCGGCGAATTTTGTGTACCATGATTTACTCGATCACCTGCTTCATGACACTTATCGCAAAGAGCTGCGCATCATCGCCACGCGCGGTAAAATAGAAGGACTTCTCGGTCAGGTCTATAAACTCCACATGAGTGGCGTCATGAACAGTAAGGTAGATTTAGTGGTTTATTCCAATGACATTAAAGCCGAGGCATTGATTTTACTCTCGCGGCTTATTCCGTGGATTAAAGACGTGTTAATTCGCGTATTCGATGATAATCCTGCAGAAGTCCTTCCGTATACCGATTTAGCCCGATCGAAAGGAATCCAAAATCTAGAAATCATCCAAGTCCGTCATCCCCTCGCAAAACCGCGAAAGACGGTAATTAGGGAAGAACCGGCGTTGAGCTTCACTGACGCTAAAACCAATACTATCTATAATCACTTCTTCCCAATTGATTCCATTGCTTTTATTACCTAACATCGTTTCACTTCGGATTGTTTTCAAAAATAACCCCCTCGGAAGCAATCGTCGTATGAAACGTTTCTACCGGAAGTTTGTCTAATGCTTGCGTTAATTTTTCAACGTTTTCTTCCTCCACAAACGCAAACATGCAGCCTCCCATGCCTGTTCCCGTCAACTTCGCCCCATGTGCACCATTTTTTATGCTCACCTCAACACAGGCATCAAGTAAAAAAGTAGAAGATCGCATATAGTTACTCAGATACCGATGAAACTGAGTAATCAATGTCCCAATCTCTTCGGCGTTTTCATGAAACGCCGGTAATAGGTTTCTCAGGTGTTCTACCTCTGCTTCAGCCAACTGAGCATACTTTTTAATAAGTGGCTCGCCTTCCTGAAAACGTTTCCGTTTTGATGATATAAAAGTTTTGGTTGAATGTGGAGAGAGCGTATCAACAAGTACAATGTGGATATCTTGATGTTCGTAACGCTCTAATGGCTGCGGCGGTTCGGAGTGACAATTCATATAGATGACACCGCCTAAGCCACAGGCATAAAAATCCATTTGTCCAGCTCCTGTCCGAAGTTCCTTGCTTTCGACTAAATAGGCAGAATGACAAATTTCCACTTGAGATTGTTCAATCGCCAAAAAGCGGCCCAAAGCAGCGGTTGCAGCGAGAGATACTGCTGCGCTACTGCTCACACCCGCTTTTACGGGCAGTTCTGTATGTGTGCGTATCGCGATGGACTCATCCAATGAATTCTGATCTAAAAAAAGTTTAAGGGCTGCTTGAACATACTTGGCATCTTGATCATCATACTTACCAACGTGGGATTGCTGGAGCGTTTTTTCTTGGTAAAATGGCTCACCGGAATAAATAACTACCGTATCACTGAGTTGCGTTAACGGCTGCACATCCACCGTTGTTCGCAGTCCAATCGCACCAACCACCGACGGTCCTTGGATCATCCAATCCAAGCTTTCTCCGCCAAAACAGACTCTTCCGGGAGCTGACGCTCGTACTGGTAATCGCTCTGCCATAGCACTCCTTGTTGCAAACAGAGCGATTATAGGCACAATGTACAAGCAAAGCAAATGAATACGCTCAAGTGGTACCAGAGGATGCGTTGTTCAAATGATTCAGTACTCCTTGAATCTGTTATGTACCCCCAGCTAGGTCACATGAGAACCGCTTTGTCTGCCTATAAATAGTATACTCCCATGCTACTTCGTTAAGAACTGGATAAATCTGATAGAATCGTGTATAGTAGATATATTATTCAACGATCCACAATCGGTAATTATTCAGTAAATAACCAACGTGATCTTGTATTGGATACGGCAGGAAACCTCACGCAGATTGGTCAGTGGACACGCGATTGCTTTATTAAAGAACAGCAGAGAATTGTACTCTATCTTGCCCTTACCCGGAAAAATCTTACCGCTTTAGAATCGTTTCCGTCATCTTCATCATTTCTTCTGGAATTTAAGAAATTTTGCAATAGCTTTGACAAACTCGAAGAAGAATATCGCACCGGTATTGTAGATCGGTCAGTTTGGGCAAACGGAATGCTTACATGGGGAACTACGCTTCTTCGAATTTCAAAATTTATTTAACTTCGATCTAAATGCTTTCAATTATTGTACCGCGTAAGGGAGTCGAACCCTTCTTGATAGATTGAGAATCTACCGTCCTGACCGATAGACGAACGCGGCAAAGAGCCTCAAAACACGTTCAATTGTAGCAGTTTCCCCTTGACATCACAACAAACGTCAGGTACAATCTTTTTAGGTAGTTTGAATTTATTTAGTTTACCGTGCTCCCTACGCCTATAGAGATTTGAGGGAGGTTTTTTTTAGGAAAATTTTATGGATGCCAATAATCGGGTCGTCATGACCAAAGACGGCCTCAAAGAACTCCAGGGAGAATTTGATACACTCGCTAAAGTGAAGCGGCCGACAGCGGTGTCGCGGCTTTCCGATGCCCGTGAATTGGGAGATCTTTCAGAAAACAGTGAATACGCCGCAGCCAAGCAAGATTTAGCGTTCATTGACGGCAGAATAGCGGAGCTTGAAGAAATTATCCATGGCGCGAAAGTCGTGACCAGCCATGGCAAAGGACACGTGGATGTGGGATGCAAGGTGACGCTTCATGTGAATGGTAAACAGGAATCCTTTCTGGTGGTGGGTGAATGGGAGGCAGATCCGACACAAAAGAAAATCTCTCATGAATCACCTCTTGGAAAAGCCTTAATTGGTAAAAAAGTGGGGGACCAAGTCGAAGTAGAAGCACCGGCGGGTAAACTGATCTACAAAATTTTATCGATTGATTAATATTGATTGCATAAAAAAATGAAGTCCCGACGTAATGTCGGGATTTTTCGTATATAATACGGGTACATCTATGTTTTGGGCGGATAAAATTGCAAAAAAAATTGTTGACTCGGGAGAATATAAGCCATATTGGGTGGACGATATGTTTACCCCCTCCGGTTATGCACATATTGGGTCTCTTCGTGGTCCTTTAGTACATGATGTGGTCTACCGTGCGTTTAAAGATAGCAGTGTCGAAGTAAGTTCTACATTTGTTTTTAATGATTTTGATCCGATTGACGGTTTGCCGCCGGAATTAGTCGAAAAATTTACCCCTTACTTAGGATTTCCTCTCCGAACAGCCCCTTCACCAGAGCCTGGGTTTAGTAGTTTTGCTGACTACTTTACTCGCGATTTTCAACAGGTATTGCGTTCCCTTGGAGCGAGTGCAACATTTTTGTCTTCTTGGGATATGTATCATGAGGGAAAATTCAATGAGGTGATACGCACCGCGCTTGACCACGCAGAAGTTATTCAGGATATCTATCAACGCGTAAGCGGCAGCAAAAAAAGAGAAAAAGGCTGGTTACCACTGCAGGTTATTTGTGAGAAGTGCGGGAAGCTTGGAACCACGCGCGTGCATAATTGGGATGGAGAAACAGTTATATACACGTGTGAGCCCAACATGGTGACCTGGGCCGCGGGGTGCACTCACTCGGCGAGAGTGAGTCCGTTTGATGGGAATGGAAAGTTGCCGTGGAAAGTGGATTGGCCGGCGCATTGGAAAATACTAGGCGTGACCATTGAAGGCGCTGGCAAAGATCATTCTACTGCAGGAGGATCTCGGGATATTGCCCGGGCATTATGTGAGGAGGTTTTTCATTATCCAGATCCGTACAATATGCCCTATGAATTTTTCCTTATTGGTGGCAGAAAAATGTCTTCATCGAAAGGATTAGGATTTAAAGCGCGGGATCTAACGAGTTTATTACCTCCTTCCGTTGGGCGATTTTTATTTACCAGAACCGATTATCGACAAGCTATAGAATTTGACCCGATGGGGACCATGGCTATTCCTGATTTATTTGATGAGTACGATCGTTGTTGGCAGGCATATATTGATGGTTCGGATGAAAATTTATCCCGTGCCTTTGAACTATCTCAAATTGATCAGTTACCTGAGAAAAAAAAGTTATTTATTCCTCGGTTTAAAGATATTGCAAATTATATTCAACAAAACGTTGATATGCATAAAAAATTTGAAGAGATTAAAGGCAAACTATTAACAGAAGCGGAAGTAAAGATACTTTATGAACGCAAAAATTATGCATATCTTTGGATAGGTAAGTATGCCCCTAAAGAATACAAGTTAAGTCTTTCCGAAGTACTACCAAGTCAAGTGAGAGATCTTACTGAATCACAAAAAAGATTCCTCTCTACAATAATTCCATTATTGGACAAAAATTTTTCTGCAAATGAATTAAATTTAGCTTTATACAATTTAGCTAAAGAAATGCAAATTGATGCTAAACAGGCATTTTCGGCTATTTATATGACTTTTATCGGTAAAAAGTACGGCCCACGTGCGGCTTGGTTTTTATTGCAGTATCCAAAAGAAAAAGTGATTGCTCGACTCAAAGAGGCAGCGGAAGCGTGATGAAAAAACTTTTGATTGCGACGACGAATCCAGGAAAACTTGGAGAAATTACAAAATATTTATCCGATCTTCCGATTACACTTGTTGGATTAAAAGATGTAGGAATTACGGATCAAGTGGAAGAAACAGGAAAAACGTTTGAGGAGAATGCCATTATTAAAGCAAAGTTTTATGCCGAAAAATCGGGTCTGCCCACAATTACTGATGATGGAGGATTAGAAATAAATGCATTGCATGGTGAACCAGGGGTAAAGTCACACCGGTGGATTGGTGGCGACCACGAAGATAGTGACGAAGAGCTTATTGCGCATACCATCAAAAAATTGAAGGGAATTCTTTTGAAGAACCGTCAGGCACAACTGCGAGCAGTGTTGGCATTGGCATTGCCCAATGGAAAAATTTTCACTGCGCAAGCACTAACGCGCGGCATGATTCCCCTTGCACCGGGAACTCATAGAACGCCCGGGTTTCCGTATCGAAGTTTACTATTTTTGCCGGAAATTGGAAAATTTTATAACCAGCATGAATTGACGGAAGCTGAGAATAATCGTTATAATCATAGGAAGCAGGCCCTTGAACAGTTAAAGCCAATGATTATTAAACAATTGTCATTGCGAGGAACGAAGTGACGTGGCAATCTCCCCGCTAGGCGGGACTCAGACAAGCTGAGACCTGCCTGCCGGCAGGCAGGGATTCCTCGACTTCGCTCGGAATGACAGCAGAATATGTTAGACATTAATTTTATCCGAGAAAATTTGGATCTTTGTGAAGAAGCCGCCAAAAATAAAAATCGGGAAGTCGAATGGCATAAGCTTTTGGAACTTGATGACAGGAGACGCGACCTCATTGGTAGGATTGAATCATTGAGAGCAAAAAGAAATAAGTGGTCAGACTTAAAAAGTCCGAATTTAAAGACTGGATTAACCGATGGCGAAGAAATAAGAGACCAAGGAAAAAAGATTAAACAAGAACTTAAGAAATTAGAAGACGAGTTGAGAAGTATTGAGGAACGTTTCAACCTCATCATGTTGACGGTCCCAAACATACCAGATAAAAGCGTGCCCATTGGGAAAGATGAAAGCGGCAATAAGGAAATTAAAAAATGGGGAAAGATTCCAAAGTTTAATTTTGTTCCGAAAGATCACATAGAGCTTGCCAAATCTCTCGATCTTATTGATTTCGAGCGAGGAGTCAAAGTCGGAGGATTCCGGTCGTACTTTCTTAAAAATGAAGCAGCGCAACTTGAACTAGCTCTTCTTTTTTATACGTTTCAAAGATTGGTAGGCAAAGGGTACACGCCGCTTCTGGTGCCGTCACTCGTTCGCGAATTTACGCTATTTGGCAACGGTCAATTTCCGTGGGGCAGAGAAGAGGTCTATCGTTTAGAAAAAGACGATCTTTATCTTGCGGGCACAGCAGAAGTACCCGTGACTGCATATTTGGCTGACGAAATTCTTAACGAAAAAGATTTACCAAAGAAGTTTGTGGCATTTTCGACATGTTTCCGCCGAGAAGCAGGGAGTTATGGCAAGGATACAAGAGGGGTCTATCGGATCCACCAATTCAATAAAGTTGAACAAGTTATTGTTTCAACCAACGATACGAACAATTCTCTTACTCTCCATGAGGAATTATTGGCTAACGCAGAAGAAATTTTGCAAGATCTTAAGCTTCCGTATAGAGTACTTCTTATGTGCACCGGCGATATGGGTGAGCCGCAGGTAAAAAAGTACGACATTGAAACTTGGATGCCGGGACGTCCAACGGCCGCCTCAGGATTGGGGAGTTATGGCGAGACGATGTCTAATTCCTTTATGGGGGATTTTCAAGCGCGACGCTTAAAAATTCGCTATAAAACGAAAGAAGGAAAAACAGTTTTTTGTCATACATTAAACAATACCGCTATTGCTTCGCCGCGCATCCTTGTTGCTATTTTTGAAAATTACCAGCAAGCCGACGGTTCTATAAAAATTCCCAAAGTATTGCAATCCTTGATTGGTAAAGACATAATCACTCGATAGCACGATGAAAGAATTATTCTTCGATCCCGTTTGGCGGGACATGGTCCCGGCTTGGCGGGAGAGAAGTTTTTTATAGAATAGTTCTCGGCTTTTTGCCTCGAACAATAATAATCACCTAGTTCTTCATTATGACTTGGTGGACATACATCTTTCCCAAAACAGTTTTTCGTACCTCGAGTCGTTTTAATCAAGATATTCGTGTTGTTGAAGAATATGG
>Ga0209515_10005155_pt1 | contig 17139 bp, 13 predicted proteins | sample Subgroupgradi54m_FD_187454 | JGI IMG/M metagenome (GOLD analysis project Ga0209515, IMG submission 187454) | Subsurface groundwater microbial communities from S. Glens Falls, New York, USA - GMW60B uncontaminated upgradient, 5.4 m (SPAdes)... ...
GCTCGCTGACGGCTGATATCGACGCCGCCGCCCACGCGCTTGGCCCCGCCAAGAAAAAACGCATCCACGTATTTTTGGCGACATCGCCGATTCACATGAAATACAAACTGCGAAAAGCCGAACACGAAATCTTGCGCCAGGCCGTCTGGGCGGTGACCTACGCCACGCGCTACAGCAAGAACATTGAATTTTCACCGGAAGACGCCTCGCGCACCAAGCCGGAATTTTTGTTCGAGGTCTTGGAAGCGGTGATCAAGGCCGGGGCCACGACGGTCAACATTCCGGATACGGTCGGGTTCGCGATTCCGGAGGAATTCGGCCGTCTCATCGCCGCGATCAAAGCTAACGTTCCCAACATCGATCGCGCCAAAGTCAGCGTGCACTGCCACAACGATCTGGGGTTGTCGGTGCCCAACTCATTGGCTGCGATTGCCAACGGCGCGGATCAAGTGGAATGCACGATCAACGGGATCGGCGAGCGGGCCGGCAACGCGTCGCTGGAAGAGATCGTGATGTCGCTGAAAATCCGCAAAGATTTCTACAACGCGGAGACCGGCATCGACACGACTCAGATCACCAAGGTCTCGCGGTTGGTCAGCAGCTTGACCGGGATCGTGGTGCAGCCCAACAAAGCGATCGTCGGCGACAACGCGTTTGCGCACGAGTCGGGCATTCATCAAGACGGCATTCTGAAGCACCGCAAGACCTATGAAATCATGCGGCCGCAGGATGTGGGCCTGACCGAAAGCAAATTGGTGCTGGGCAAATTGTCCGGCCGCCACGCGTTCGCGGAACGGCTGAAAAAATTAGGCGTGACGCTGTCCGAAGAGGAATTGACGCGGGCGTTCGCGCGCTTCAAAGATCTGGCCGATAAAAAGAAAGAGGTCTTCGACGAGGATCTCCTGGCGATCGCAGAAGAAGAAGTCGAAGTGCCCGTCGGGGCGGACGTGTACAAGCTCGCGTATGTCCACACCAGCGCCGGCAGCGACACGGTGCCCACGGCGACGATTCGTCTGGCCAAAGGCGACCGCGTGATTCAAGACGCCGCCTGCGGTGATGGGCCGGTGGATGCCTGCTACCAAACGATCGCCCGCATCACGGGCATCTCGCCGGAGCTGCGCGATTACAATTTGCGCTCAGTGACGCGCGGCACCGATGCATTGGGCGAGGTGACGGTGCGTCTGCGTCATCAGGATTTGGAAGTGACCGGCCGCGGGACGTCCACGGACATCATCGAAGCGTCGGCGAAAGCCTACATCAACGCCATCAACAAGCTCCTCTCCACGCCCACGCGCCGCGCCGTGACGCGCCGGCGGTCCACCCGAACCCCCTAACTCAGTGACGAGTGACCAGTGGTTAGTAAAATTGAGTGACCAGTGATCAGTGACCAGTGATCAGTAAAATGAAAAAATCGTCTTCTCTTCACTCGTCACTATCATGACACGTCTTTTCGGGGTGATGGGATGTCCCATCGATCATAGTTTGTCTCCGCGCATGCACCAGGCCGCGTTTGCCGCGCTCACGCTTGATGCGGTCTACGCGCCGTTTGAGGTGCCGTCGCGCGACGTCGGAGCGGTGCTGCGGGGTTTGCGGAAAATCGGCCTCGATGGCGTGAATGTGACCGTTCCCTTAAAAGAAGCCGTGATCCGTCATCTGGATTGCGTCAGCGGGGACGCGGCGGCGCTGCAGGCGGTAAATACGATCGTGATGCGCGGCGCGCGGACGCTTGGCTACAACACCGACGTGATCGGCATCACGCGCGCCTTGCGTGAGTTGGGCTGGCGGCCGCGGCCGTGCCGGGCGCTGATTTTGGGGGCCGGCGGAGCCGCCCGGGCCGTCGCGTGGGCGCTGGCGACCGTGCCGGGAACGCACCTCACGCTTGCGAATCGACATCCGGCTCGCGCGCACGAGGTGGCCCGATGGATTGCGCGGTGGCGGCCGCGATGCACGGTGACGGTCGAACGGTTAGCTAGCGTCGATGCGCGTCCGTACCAGCTCATCATTAACGCCACCTCCGTCGGCATGCAGGAGGATGCGGCGCTTGTGAATCCGCGTCATCTCTCGCGCGGGATGCTGGTGTATGATCTGGTGTACAATCGGCCCACGCGGTTCGTGCAGGACGCTCGTCGGCGGGGATGTGTTGCGGCTGGGGGCGTGTCGATGCTAGTATACCAAGGAGCCGCCGCGTTTGAGCTCTGGTGGCATCGGAAAGCCCCGGTGCGCGTGATGCGGCAAGCGGTGGAGGAGGCGTTGCGCGGTGACGGTTGGACTGCCCAGTGAAGTGGTGTGGACGTGGGTCGCGGCATTCGGGTTGATCATTGGCAGTTTCTTGAATGTGTGCATCTACCGGTTGCCGCGGGAGCAGTCGCTTGTGTGGTCGCGGTCTCGGTGCCCGCAGTGCCGCGCGCTGATCGCCTGGTATGATAATATTCCTCTTGTGAGTTACGCCGTCCTGCGGGGACGGTGCCGGAACTGCGCGCACCCGATTTCTCGCCGCTATCCGCTAATCGAGGTGCTCAGCGCCGTCGCCGCGGTTGGGGTGCTCCGGTGGTTTGGTCTTACGGCGGTGGGTTTGGTCTATCTAGTCTTTGTCTGGGCGCTGATCGTCGTGAGCGTGATTGATTTGGATTTCCAAATTATTCCGGATGAAGTCAGCGTCGGCGGGTTGATCGTGGGGGTGGTGGTGAGTCTGGCGGTGCCGCAGCTCCACGGCACGACGCACCTCTTGGTCGCGTTGAAACGGTCGGTGCTCGGCGCCCTCGTCGGCGGCGGGGTGTTGTACGGCACCGGCGTGCTGGGCGGGCTGGTGTTCCGGAAAGAAGCGATGGGCGGCGGCGATGTCAAACTGCTGGCGATGGCCGGTTCAATCCTCGGCTGGAAATTGGTGACGCTGACATTTTTCCTAGCGCCGGTGTTGGCGGTGATTCCCGGCGTGGTCGTGTTGGTCACGAAACGGTCGCACATTATTCCGTACGGGCCGTTTCTGTCGTTGGCCTTGGTGGTGTCGATGTTCGTCGGGGAGCAGGTGCTCCGGCTGACGGGTCTTGAAGAGTCCGCGCGGTTGTTGTGGTCATTCTACGGGTGGGGTGTTCGTTGAAGACCACGACTGCGGACTCCACTTCGCCGCACCGCTCCGGATTCCCCAGCGAGGAATCCGTTCGCTCGGCGCCGTTGTTCGCCAAGCTCGAACAACCACACGGACCGTGCTGCTCACAACGGCGACGTGCGGCTCGGTGGATCCTCCGTCGTGGTCATGGGATATGGCCGCGGGTGACGCGGAGCGGGGGCCCCTGCCGCCCGCAGCCGACGACGGCGATAGTCCGGCGCGGCGAGGACGGCGGGGTCGCGCAGCGGCAGGCCCTGCGGCCAAAAGCTAGACGAAAGGGTATGTTATTGCATGAGTAGCTTACGGTTTCTGACGGCGGGTGAATCGCACGGCACGTGTTTGGTCGCCATTCTGGAAGGCATGCCAGCCGGCGTCTCGATGGACCAGGCGGCGATTGAAATCGAGATGCGGCGGCGGCAGTTCGGCTACGGCCGGGGGCCGCGCATGCAGTTTGAGCCGGATCGCGTCGAGCTGCTCTCTGGCGTGCGCAAGGGCAAGACGCTGGGCAGTCCGATCGCGCTGTCGATCATGAACAAAGATGCGTCGATCGATCGTCTGCCGGTGGTGACCCAGCCGCGTCCCGGGCATGCGGATTTGACCGGCGCGATCAAATACGATCATCTGGATATCCGCAACGTGTTGGAGCGGGCCAGCGCCCGCGAGACGGCCGCGCGAGTGGCCGTCGGCGCGCTATGCAAACAATTGCTGCGGCCGCTTGGCGTTGAGCTCGCGAGCCATGTGACAGCGATTGGCTCCACACGAGCAAAACCCATTTCGAAACTTTCACCCGCGCAACTGCGTACGCGCGCGGATGCCTCGCTGGTTCGCTGTTTGGATCCGCAGGCGACTAAAAAGATGATCCGTGAAATTGACGCCTGCGCCAAGCGGGGCGATACGCTGGGGGGCATTTTTGAAGTGGTGGCCATCGGCGTGCCGCCGGGTGTTGGCAGCTATGTCCATTACGATCGACGGCTCGATGCGATTCTGGGCTGGTCGATTCTCTCGATTCACGCGGTCAAAGCCGTGGAAGTCGGGGATGGCGTCTACGCGTCGTCGGTGCCGGGGTCCAGCGTCCAAGATGAGATTTTCTACTCCAAGGCGCGCGGGTTCTACCGGCACTCCAATCGCTCCGGCGGATTCGAAGGCGGCATGAGCACGGGCCAGCCGATTGTGGTGCGCGGATTTTTGAAACCGTTGTCGACGCTGAAAACACCGCTGCGGTCCGTGGACATTCACACGAAAAAACCGGTCGTGGCGACGGTCGAGCGGACGGATGTGTGCACCGTGCCGGCGGCGGGCGTGATCGGCGAGGCGATGATCGCGTTTGAGCTGGCCAAGGCCATGCTGGAGAAATTCGGCGGCGATAGTCTAGGTGAACTGCAGCGCAACCTCCGGGGATGCGCGAGCCACGTGCGCGCGTTTTGAATCGGATGAACATTACGCTGATCGGCTTCATGGGAACAGGCAAAAGCGTCGTCGGAAAACGCCTGGCCAGGCGATTGGGGTGGACGTTTGTCGATATCGATTCGCTGGTGGTCGCCAGCGCCAAGGAATCCGTCGCGAAGCTGTTCGCCGAGCACGGCGAGCAAGTGTTCCGGCGGCTTGAGACCCGGATGGTCCGCCGCGCGATCCGCGACGATGCGCAAGTCATCGCCACCGGCGGCGGGGCGTTTGTGGATCCGGACAATCAACGCTTGCTGCGCGCCGTGGGTCCGGTGATTTGCCTCACGGCAAGTCCCAAAGTCATCGCGCAGCGGGTCAGTGCCACGCTGGCCAGCCGGCCGATGCTCGCCGGCGCCGCATCCTCGCCGACGGCGCGCATTCAGCAGCTCTTGAACCAGCGCGCGGCCGCCTATGCCAAGGCCGATCTCACCGTGGATACCAGCCATCTGTCCGTTGACGACGTGGTGGATCGCATCTGGGAACACATCGGTCCGTCAATCTCCAAAAGTTGGGACTATCTGCGCAAGCATTGCCAGCATCTATCTCAGCGCTACGGTGGGAAATACGTCGTGGTGCTGGAGGACCGCATTGTCGCCACAGGGCCGACGCAATTGAAGGCCTATCAAAACCTGCGCAAACCGGTGTCCTCCAAGCGTGAGGTCGGCATTTATTACATTCCGCTGCCGGAGGAGTCCTCGGTCGCCTTGTCATGCGCCCGCGCGTGAAGTCCCGGTCCGCCGCGTTTGCCCGCCGCGTGGTGTTCCCCTACTTGAAAGACGCCGTGGGGCATCATGCGCCGATTGTCTATCTGCAGGCGTGGACCGGCAATCGCTGGTTGTACCTGCAGGCGTATGTCGACTCTGGGGCGTCGTGGAGCATCTTCCATTCGGATGTGGCGCAATTGTTGGGGATCAAACTGTCACGCTCTAAGCGGCGCTACATGGCGCTGGGCAACGGCAGCGTGATTCCGATTTTTTTACACCCCATTCGCGTGCGATTTGCGGGAGCGGAGTTCACCGTGCCGGCCGGATTTTCCGATTCCCTCAAAGTCGGGTTTAACCTCTTGGGCCGGGCGGGATTTTTCGACCGGTTCGTCATTGCGTTCAATGATCGCGCCCGGACATTGACCGCCACCTCGGTTCGTCGACTTGCCGCTTGACCGTTTGCGCCAAACCGTGTTATGACTGTCACGCTTGTCGGGCGTTTTTTGTCTATGGTATGCTACAACTAATAGGAAGCGTGCATGGATGATCGTGAACGGCTGCTGCTGTTGAATAGCGTAGCCGACATCGGCAGTCTCCGTGTCGAACGGCTGCTGCAGGCGTTTGGGAGTCTTGCGGCCGTGTGCGAGGCCACGCGCGAGCAGCTGCAGGGTGTGGAAGGCATCGGGCCGGTCTTGGCGGCGAAGATTGTGGAGGGCTGCCGCGACACGGCCGTGGTGGCCCGCGAGGAAGCGCTGGCCAAACGCCACGCCTGCGCGATTGTGACGCGCCTGGATGAGGGATATCCGGAACCGTTGCGGCAGATTTCAGACCCGCCGCTGGTGCTGTATATGAAAGGAAGCTGGCAGCCGGAGGATGCGGTTGCCGTGGCCATGGTCGGCTCGCGCCACGCGTCGCTTTACGGACTGGACATCGCCCAACGCTTCGCCGCAGATTTGGCGGTTCGAGGGGTGACAGTGGTCTCGGGACTGGCGCGCGGCATTGACGGCGCGTCGCATCGAGGGGCGCTTGCCGGCGGGGGACGCACGCTGGCGGTGTTGGGCAACGGGCTCGCGCAGGTGTATCCGCCGGAACATGAAGATTTGGCTCAAGAGGTTGTCGAGCAAGGCGCGTTGATCTCAGAATATCCGATGACGATGGAGCCGCTACCCCATAATTTCCCGCGCCGCAACCGCTTGATCAGCGGACTCTCGTTGGGGGTGGTGATCGTGGAAGCGGCCAAGTGCAGCGGCGCGTTAATCACCGCGGATTGCGCGTTGGAACAGGGCCGGGAAGTGTTCGCGGTGCCGGGGCGCGTCGACGCGATGACCGCCCAAGGCACGAATCAGCTGCTCAAACAAGGCGCGCGCCTGGTGACGTCGGTGGAAGATATTTTAGAAGAATTGCGCTTGCGGCCGCTGGAAGGCAGCGTGCCCGTGGCCGCCTCGCCTCGCGCCTCGCAACGGGATGACATGACTACGACCGAGCGTCAATTGTTAGAGTGTCTGCATCCGCAGCAGCCGCAGGCCTTGGATGCGTTAGCCGCAGAGAGCGGGTTGCCGGTTTCGCTGTGCGCGTCCACGCTGTTGACGCTGGAACTCAAACGCGCGGTGAAACAGTTGCCGGGCAAACGGTTTGTGGCGGTCGGGTAAGATGGAAGTGACGGTCAACGGAGAACCTAAACAGATACCGGATGGCTCGACGGTGCAGCAGTTGCTGGAGCAGCTGTCGATTCAGCCGGAACGCGTGGTGGTGGAAGTGAATCTGACGATTCTCAAGCGCGCCCAGCACGAGGAAACGGTGCTACAGGCGGGCGATCAGGTGGAAGTCGTGCAGTTCGTGGGTGGGGGCATCTAACGATGGCCGATAAACTTGTCATTGTCGAATCGCCAGCCAAAGCCAAGACGATCAATAAAATCTTGGGCAAGGACTATGAGGTGACCTCCTCGATGGGGCATCTGGTGGACTTACCGGCCAGCAGATTGGGCGTGGATGTGGAACACGATTTTGCGCCTCACTACATCGTGATTCAGAAACGCCGCAAGATGGCCAAGCAATTGATGGCCGAGGCGCGCGGCAAGCACGTGATTTATTTGGCCCCGGATCCGGATCGCGAAGGCGAGGCGATCAGCTGGCATCTGGCGCGCTTGCTGCACGATGACGACACCGCGCAGGCCAAGAAAGCCAGCGCAAAAACCAAAACCACGGCCGCCAAACCCACATCCCGCAAGGCCGCCGTGCGCCAGAACGACCGCCAGATCTACCGGATCACATTTCATGAAATCACGCCGACGGCGGTGACCGAAGCCCTGAAACATCCCAGGCAGATTGACGTCCAAAAAGTCAACGCCCAGCAGGCGCGCCGCGTGCTGGATCGTTTGGTGGGGTATTCGCTGTCGCCGCTGTTATGGAAAAAGGTCGGGCGCGGGTTGTCGGCGGGCCGCGTCCAATCGGTGGCCCTGCGGTTGATTGTGGATCGCGAAAAAGAAGTCGAAGCCTTTGTCCCGCGCGAATACTGGACGATCGATGTGGATCTCAAGACCGCGAAGGACGAAACCTTCCGGGCGCAACTGGAGAAAATCGGCGACAAGAAAGTCGACATCCGCACCCAGGCCGATGCCGAACGGATGACCCGCGAGCTCCAGCAACAATCGTTTCGCGTCGACGCCGTCGAAGAAAAAGAGCAGAAACGCTACCCGAAGCCGCCGTTTACCACCAGCACGTTGCAGCAAGAGGCGTTTCACAAACTCGGATTTTCCTCCGCCAACACTATGCGCATCGCGCAGCAGCTCTACGAAGGGTTGGAACTCGGCGAGGCGGGACCAGTCGGGTTGATTACCTACATGCGCACCGATTCCGTGCGCGTGTCGCAGGACGCGCTGGGGAGCGTGCGCGAGTTCATCGGCCAGGAATTCGGCAAGCCGTTTTTGCCGGCGGAGCCGCGGGCCTACAAATCCCGCAAGAGCGCGCAAGAAGCGCACGAAGCGGTTCGGCCGACCAGTGTCACGCGGACGCCGGAATCCGTTGCGCATGTGTTGAATGCGGAGCAGCTCGCACTCTACCGGTTGATTTGGCAGCGGTTTGTCGCCAGCCAAATGGCGGATGCCGTGGACGGTCTGGTGAATGTGCAGATTGGCGCAGGGACCTATCATCTGAAAGCCAACGGCCGCACGAATCTCTTCGCGGGATGGACGAAAGTGTATCAATCCGACGACCAAGACGAGAAAGAGCAGGACGACAAACCCGAAGAAGGCGTGTTGCCGCCGCTGGCCGCAGGCGATCCGCTGACGCTGGTCAACGGCCAGCCGAACCAGCACTTCACCAAACCGCCGCGCCGCTACACTGATGCGTCGCTGGTGAAAACGCTGGAAGAAAACGGCATCGGCCGCCCCAGCACGTACGCGCCGACGATTCAAACCATCGTCGGCCGCGATTACGTCCGGCGCATCAGCGGCAGTTTGGTCCCGACGCAATTGGGCCGCATCGTGACCGAGCTGCTCATCGAGCATTTTCCGGAAGTGATGGATCTGAAATTCACCGCGGACATGGAAGCCGAGCTGGATGACATTGAAGAGGGCGGGCGCGACTGGGTCGGCGTGGTGCGCCATTTCTACACGCCGTTTTCCAGCCGCGTCACGGCCGCGCAGGAGAAGATGCGGGAAGTCAAACGCGAAGTCGTGCCGACTTCGTATGTGTGTGAGAAGTGCGGCAAACCGATGGTGATCCGGTGGGGCCGGTTCGGACAATTCTTGAGCTGTTCCGGCTATCCGGAATGCAAGACGGCGCGCCCGGTTCCGACCGGCGTCATGTGTCCACAACCGGGTTGCGGGGGTGATTTGGTGGAGCGGCGCGCCAAAGGGCGGCATTTCTACGGCTGCGTCAAATATCCAGCGTGTACCTACACCACGCGCCGATTGCCCAAGGCCGACGGCACGTCCTCATCGGAGCCCTCCTCTGACGCGTCCTCAAGCAGCGGTTGATCGGTTCTTGCATTTCTTGACCATTGAGCGCAACGCCTCCGACTACACCCTCCGCAATTACCAGGATGATCTGCGGGCGTTTTTTGCCGTCACCGGGGCGAAGCCGGTCGAGCGGATGACGCCGCTGGATGTGCGGCAGTTTCTCGTGCAGCAGAGTTTGCGCAATTATTCCAAACGCACGCTCGCGCGGCGCCTCTCGTGCGTGCGCAGTTTTTTCCGGTTCTTGTGCCGCGAAGGCCTCTTGAAGCAGAATCCCGCGTCGGTGGTGCCGACGCCCCGGCAAGAACGCCGCCTCCCGAGCTTCCTCGATGAGGGCCAAGTCGTGAGATTATTGGAGACGCCTGAGACAAAGAAGTGGCAAGGCCTGCGGGATCGGGCGATTCTGGAAATGCTCTATTCCACCGGCATGCGGGTGAGCGAGTTGGCGGGCTTGAATCGCGACGATCTGGATGAGATTTCCGAAACCGTGCTTGTGCGCGGCAAAGGCAAGAAGGAACGGTTGTGTCCCGTCGGCAAAACCGCGTTGGAGGCGTTGCGCCGCTACATGGCCAAGCGTCCGAAAAAACTGAAAGTACCTGCCGCGCTGTTTGTGAGCCAGAAGCTCGTGCGGCTGACAGTCCGCCAGGTGGATCGGTTGATCCACCACTATGTGCAGCAAGCGCAATTGCCGACGACCATCACGCCGCACAGTTTGCGGCATAGTTTTGCCACGCACCTGTTGGATCGCGGGGCCGATTTGCGCAGCGTCCAAGAATTGTTAGGCCACGCGAGTCTGTCCACGACGCAAATCTACACGCACATCACCCCGCAGCGGCTCAAGAAAGTGTATGATCAAGCCCATCCTCGCGCGTGAGGTCTAGCGCGACGACGGCACACGACCCATGTGGATTGTCTACGAGTTCCTCTTATTAGTGAGTTTCTTGTTCTATCTGCCGAAGGCGTTCTGGCGCAAGCGGCTGCCGCATCGCGGCTGGTCGATGCGCCTGGGCCGCTATCCGCAGGCCATCCTCACGCAGTTGCAGCATCGGCCCACCATCTGGATTCATGCGGTCAGCGTCGGGGAAGTGATGGCGGCGCAGCCGCTGGTGGCGGAATTCTCCGCCGCAAGACCGGATCATGCGGTGGTCGTCTCCACGGTCACGCCGGCCGGATTTGCCGCGGCCTCTCGTCTGCTGGGCCAGGCCGCGGTGATTATCTACGGGCCGCTGGATTTTCATTTCATCGTCCGGCGGGCGTTCGTCGCGCTGCAGCCGCAGCTGGTGGTGTTGGTGGAATCGGAATTGTGGCCGGTGTTGATTCATCATGCCTCGCAGCGCAATATTCCCGTGGTCGTCGTGAATGGACGCATCTCCGCGCGTGCGTTCCGGCGGTATCAATGGGTGCGTCCGTTATTGCGTTCTATGTTGCACGCGGTGCAGGTATTTCTCATGCAAACCGAACAGGACGCCGCCCGCATCACCGCGATGGGCGCGCCGGCTGAACGCGTGCGCGTCGTGGGTAGTTTGAAATGGGATGCGAGTGTGTCGATGCGGCCCTCAGTTGAGAAATGCGCGGAGTTGGCCTCGCGCTTAGGGATTCAATCCGGGGAAGTGATGCTCGTCGCCGGCAGTACGCATCGAGGAGAAGAGGACGCAGTGCTCGATGCGCTGCACGCGTTGCGAGCGCAGGGCCTTACGGCGCGGCTGATTCTTGCCCCGCGCCATCTGGAGCGTCTGGCGGAAGTGGAGGCGCTGGCGGCTCGTCGAGGTTTAGCCGTGCAACGCGCCTCGACGATTGCCGCACCCCTGCAACGCTGGGACGTGGCGTTGGTGGATACGATTGGCACCTTGCCCGTGTACTATGGTCTGGCCACGCTGGTGGTGATTGGCGGCAGTTTGATTCCGCACGGCGGCCAAAATCCTCTGGAGGCGGCGAGTCTTGGCAAACCGGTCGTGTTCGGGCCGTTCATGCATAATTTTGCGGACATCGCCCAGCGGTTGCTCGAGCACGGGGCCGCGGCCCAAGTGCGCGACCGGACCGAACTGATTGAACTCGTGCGGCGGCTGTGCGAACAGCCGGCACAAGCACAGGCCATGGGCCAGCGGGCCAAGCACACCGTTGAACAATGTGGTGGAGTGGCGCGCCAGACCATCCAATTGCTGCAATCGTATTACGCTCCCGGCTCATCCGCCATCCAATCTCCCCGCTAGGGACGTTCGTTACTCTCAGCGTCACAACAAGTTAGCGATCAGAAAGTCGCTCGTGCCTGCGCGGAAGAAATCGTGTTTTGACACCTCTCCGAGCACGCCCTACAATAGTAGCTACCATGTGGCAATTGATCCATGACGCCTGGTGGCGTCTTGCCACGACAACCCAACCACGTTCCCTTCCGGATTCTTTGTTGAGCGGTGTGCTGCAGGGGGGAGCATGCGTGTATCAATCGGGTGTCGCGGCGCGCAATCAGGCCTATGATCGCGGCTGGTGCCGGCCAGTTCGCCTATCGTGTCCGGTGATCAGCGTCGGCAATGTGACGGTGGGCGGCACCGGCAAAACGATATGCGTCGAGTTGCTGGCTAGCAAACTGCAGCAATTGGGTCTGCGCGTCGTCGTGCTGTCGCGCGGCTATGGCGGCCATCGACCAGGGCCGTATACGCTGACGCGCCAAGCGGGACAGCTCTGCGTGGATGGAGCGCCGGTCGCACAGCAGAATGGATTAGCGGATGAACCGCAACTCTTGGCGATGCATCTGAACGGTGTGCCGGTGGTGGTGGGCGCGCGGCGCGAGCACACGGGTCGCTATGCGTGCGCGTCGTTAGGGGCGGACGTCCTGCTGCTGGATGACGGATTTCAGCACCGGCAGCTTTATCGGGATTGTGATGTGGTGCTGGTGCAGGCCCGCATGCCGTTGGGCGGCTGGCCCTTGTTTCCGCGAGGACCGATGCGCGAGCCGCTGAGCGCGTTGCAGCGGGCGCAGATCATGATCATCACCAAAGTGGATCAATCGCTGGAAGTGTCGGCGGCGTTGCAGGAACGGCTCAAAGCCATCAATCCGGAGGCGGTAATTGCCACCGCCATGCATGAACCGGTGGATCTCTGGGATCCCTTCAGCGACACAACGCTGCCGCTGCAGCAATTGGAGCGCCGGCGCGTGAGTCTGGTGTCATCGATCGGCGACCCGGAAGGATTCGAACAAGGAATCCGGCGATTGGGAGCGGTGGTGGCCTCGCACCACGCGTTTCCAGATCATCATGCCTACACCGCCCAGGAGTGGGCGGCCGTGTTGGCCAAGGCGTCTTCCGCGCAGGCGGAGGCCGTGGTGACGACGGAAAAAGATGTGATGCGCGTGCGTCCGGTGTGGCGCCAAGACGCCGGGGCTTCAGTGGTCCCGGTGTGGGTCTTGCGCGTGCGGATGCGCCTGTTAAGCGGAGAAGCGTTGCTGGATGCTCGATTGGCTGCTGTGCATACTCGTTAGAAGCGTCGGCTGGCTGTTCTGCCAGTTGCCGCCCGGAGTCTGTGTGCGGGTGGGGATGTGCTGCGGGGAGCTGGCCTCGTGGGTCCAGCCCAAGCGCGTCTGGGTTGGCCGGCAGAACCTGAAAGCCGCCTTTGGCGATCGTCTGAGTCCGGCGCAAGCCAATCGGATGATTCGCCAAGTCTTCCGCGAACTGGGTGCTGGATTGGTGGAAATGCTGCGGCTGCCGGTGATGGATCAGGCGTACGTCACGCGCTATATCGAGTTCGAGCGCTTCGACTATCTCGTGGAGGCGGTCAAACAGAAACGTCCGGTGATTCTGCTCACCGGACATTTGGGCAATTGGGAGCTCTCGTCCGTTGTCAGCGCCAGCATCGGGTATCCCCTCATGATCTTGGCACGCCAGCAGAAAGATTTCCCGAAGCTCTATCGCTTGTTGGTGTCGTATCGCGAATCCAAGGGGTGTCGGGTTGTGCATAAGGGCAGCGAATTGCTCCAGCTCGTGCGGGCCTTGAAGCAGGGGGCGGTGGTGGGGATCGCGGGCGATCAGGCCAGTCGGCGGGGGGTGTGGGTCGATTTCTTTGGGCGGTCCGCGCAGTTTACGACCGGGCCGTTTGAGATCGCCCAGCTCAGCGGCGCGCTCGTGATCCCGGTGTTTATCCATCGCCGGCGAGGGCCGCAGCATCGCATCGTGATGGAAACGCCGTTTGAAGTTTCCGCCGGTCCTGATCGCCGTGCCGCGGTGGAACAGGGCATCGAAACGTTTGCGCGGTTGCTGCAACGGCATATCGAGCGCGATCCGTCTCAGTGGTTGTGGGCCCATAAACGCTGGAAGCACACGCCGGATCGGCGGGTCCTGGTGGTGAGTGACGGCAAGTTGGGGCATGTGAAACAATCGCTGGCCGTTGTGCAGGCCCTCAAGGCGCAGTCGGCCCGCATGCATGAGCAGGTTTGTGAGGTGCAATATCGCAGCCACTTCGCGCGGATCATCGCGTTGGGATGGGCTTGGCTGATGCCATGGGGATGGGGGGCGAACGCCTGTGTGCGGCTGACGCTGCGGCCGCAGTCATATCGCCGGCTGGCGTCCAGCTACGCGGATCTCATCGTCTCCTGCGGCGCCTCCACGGCTCCGATTAATCGACTCTTGAGTCGCATCAACCGGGCCAAATCCATTGTTATCATGAATCCGGCGCCGTTGCCATTGCGGCGATTTGATCTGGCGTTTATTCCGCTGCATGATCGCGTGCCGAATCACCGCAACGTGGTGCGCACCTACGGCGCGCTGACAATGATGACCGAGGACCAATTGGCCGCCGCCCACCAGCAGTTGCGCGTGGAGCATCCGGTCTCGTCGTCGAAGCTGCACGCCGACCGGCCTGGCATTGCGGTGTTGGTGGGGGGCGATACCGACGACTATCAATTGACCACGGCGTTTGCGGATTCGTTGATCCGCCAAGTGTTGGCGGCGTGCGAAGATCTTGATGTGGCGTGCATGGTCACGACGTCTCGACGGACGCCGCCGGCGGTGGAACGCCTGCTCGCCGAGCGACTCGAAGGCCATCCGCGTTGCCAGCTCTTACTCTTGGCCAGCCGCGATTCGCTCAATGGCACCTTGGAGGGCATCGTGGGATGGGCCCAGGCGATTGTGGTGACTGGCGAAAGTATCTCGATGGTGTCGGAAGCATGCGCAAGCGGCCGGCACGTCGTGGTGGTGGAGCCGCCGCTGCGCCATGCATCCCGCGCCGCCTGCCCGAAACAACGGACGTATCTCCGGTTGCTTTCCCAAGAGGGTTATGTCCACACCCAAGTGGTGCCGCAAGTCGGGCACACGCTGCGCCAACTGCTCGCGCATCCTTCGGCGTCGCGGCGGTTGGATGTGGCGGCTCTGATACACGACGCGGTGAAGCGGGTGTTATGACCGTCGGATTTTATGCCTGATGCATATCCTCCAAGTGTTACCCAATGTTGAGCTAGGCGGCGTTGAGCGAGGGGTGCTGGATCTGGCGAACGGCCTGATCCGGCGCGGGCATCGCGTCACGGTTGTGTCCAACGGCGGTGCGCTCGTTGGACCTCTTACCGAGGTGGGCGCGATGCATGTGACGATGCCGGTGCATCGGAAATCGCCGTGGGCCATCGCCGCGTTGATTCCCGAGCTGAGCCGCCTCATCGAGACGATGGGGATCGATATCGTCCATGCCCGTTCGCGTGTGCCGGCGTGGAGCGCGTATGCCGCGGCGCGGCGCACGCAGAAACCTTTTCTCACGACGTGTCACGGTTTTTATAAGCCGCATCCCGCGTCCTCGGTGATGACGTGGGGGCGGACCGTCATCGTGCCCTCGCAGGTGCTGGGCCGTTACCTGATGGACCGGTTCCGCGTTCCGGCTGAACGCTTGCGGGTGATTCCGCGCGGCGTGGATCTATCGCAATTTGTTTTCCAGGAGGCGCGCACGCGCGGCCAGGAGCCCTGGCGCGTCGGCATCGTCGGGCGATTGACCGCGCTGAAAGGCCATGTGATTGCGCTGCGCGCGCTGCAACTGTTGGTGCAGCAGCGCCTGCCGGTGCGCTTGTGCGTGATTGGCGATGCGCCGTCGAGCAAACCGCAGCTGCGCGTCACTCTCCAGCGGCTGGCCTACGCGCTTGGGGTGGCGGAGTCGGTGGAATGGTGGGGCACGCGGCACGATGTGCCGGCGTGTCTGGCATCACTCGATGTGCTGATCGCGCCGTCGACCTATCCGGAATCGTTCGGGCGCAGTCTCATCGAGGCGCAGGCGGTGGGCACGCCGGTGGTGGCCTCTCGGTTGGGGGCGTTCGCCGAAATTCTTGAAGACGGCGTGACCGGCCTGTTGGTGCCGCCGGGAGATTTTGTGGCGCTGGCCGAGGCGGTGCGGCGTTTTATCGATGATGAACCGCTGCGGCAGCGCATCATCCACGCCGCGCGCCGCCGCGTGGAAGCGGAGTTTACGCTTGAGCGCATGGTGACTGAGACCGAGGCGGTGTATCAAGACTGCGTGAAACGGCCGCGCATCGTCATCTGGAAACTCGGCGCGTTGGGGGATGCGGTGTTGGCGACGCCGAGCGTGCGGGAGATCCGCCATCAGTATCCGGAGGCCTCGATCGCGTTGGTGGCGGGCGCATCCGTCGCCGAATTGTTCGTCCGCAGCCCGTATCTGAATGACGTGATCGTCTATGATGCGAAGCGCCGCGATCGCGGGTGGCGGGGATTCCGGCGGGTCCTCCGGCGCCTGCGCCGCGAACGGTTTGATTATTCCATCGATCTCCAAAACAGCCGGGCGACGCATCTGTTGGCGTGGCTGGCCGGCGTGCCGGTGCGGGCGGGCTATAATCGCCGCTGGGGCCGTTTGCTCAATCGCGCCGTTACGCTGCCGCGCGCGCCGATGGATCCGGTGTCGCATCAGCACCAGTTGTTGCGGGAGGCCGGGTTCCATCCAAACGGTACGGCGCTGGAGCTCTGGCCCTCGCCCGATGATGAGGCGCGCGCCACGCAGGTGCTGCAACGCCTCGGTTATGATGCGACGAAACCCTTGATTGGCATTCATCCCGGCGGCAGCCCGCGGTGGAAGACGAAGCGGTGGGGGTTGGATCGGTGGGCGTCGTTGTGCGATCGGTTGCAGGAGCAGGGCGCGCAGGTCATCGTGACGGGCACCGACGCCGAGGCGGCGTTCGGCGAGATATTGACACGCACCACGTGCCAGGCGCCGTTGGTCGCCATCGGGCAGACGTCTGTATTGGAATTGGCATGTGTGTTGCGCCGCTGCCAAGCATTTGTGACGTCGGATTCAGCGCCGCTGCATGTGGCGGCGGCGGTGGGCACGCCGACGGTAGCACTGTTCGGGCCCACGGATCCGGCTCGTCATGTGCCGGCGGGCGCGCCGATTCGCGTCGTGCGGCATCCGGTGTTCTGCAGTCCGTGCTACTCCTCCCGTTGCCGGACGCTGACGCACGCCTGCATGAAACGCATCCGCGTCGACGATGTTCTCGAAGCGATTACGGATTGCAGATCGCGGATGCAGGGTTCGTCAATCCTAACCCGACCATCTCACATCCGAAATTGATGTGATGCGCATCCTCCACCTCACGTCTCATCTGGATGTCGGCGGGATTACGACGTATGTGGTCACCTTGTCGGAAGCGCTCGCCGCGCGCGGTCACGAAGTGCTCGTGGCCTCAGGGGGCGGAGCGCTTGAAGCGCGGCTGGAGCGCTCGCGGATCGCGCATTGGACGCTGCCGCTGCGCACCAGCGCGGAATTCAGTCCGGCCGTGCTCTGGTCGGCCTGGCAACTGGATCGCCGCCTCGCCCAACATCCCGTGGATATGTTGCACGCGCACACGCGGGTCGCGCAGGTCGTCGCCGCATGGGTCTCGCATCGTCGAGGCATTCCGTATGTCACCACGTGGCATGGATTTTTCCGCAATCGATGGTCACGGCGCGCGTGGCCGTGC
>Ga0209515_10005157_pt1 | contig 17129 bp, 19 predicted proteins | sample Subgroupgradi54m_FD_187454 | JGI IMG/M metagenome (GOLD analysis project Ga0209515, IMG submission 187454) | Subsurface groundwater microbial communities from S. Glens Falls, New York, USA - GMW60B uncontaminated upgradient, 5.4 m (SPAdes)... ...
GGATATCAGAAGTTAATCCCGGATTTTGCGCTCACACAGAAATCATGCACAAATTCGTGCGCGCAAAATTCCGGGATTACCCCGCCTGAAACGCAAAATCTCTTCGAGATTTTGCCCGGCGGCCCTACAGGCGAATTTTGCTTTGCAAAATTCGGGTTAATACTTGTTATTTTTGTATAACACTGTTATACTTTTACCAGAAATAACAAAAGGAGATAACTTTATGACGACATTAAAAGCCTTCCGTCTGCCGGAAGAGTTGGTTGTGAAGCTGACCGCATTAGCCAAGGAGACCCGCCGCAGCGAGACATTTTATATGAGCGAGGCGCTCTATCATTATTTCGAAGACTATCTGGACGCGCGTATCGCCAAAGACCGGTTCGCCGATCCTAAATCGAAGATCGTTAGTTCCAGAGAATTGAGGATAAAACTTGGTGTATAAGGTCGTCTATCTTGATTCGGTTGAGAAAGACCTTCAAAGAATCGATAAATCCCTCGTTAAGAAAATTCTTTCTAAGATCGAAAAATACCTGGCCAAAGATCCGAAAAATTTAGGCAAGCCCCTTAAAGGGGAATTTGAAGGATACTGGCGTTTTCGTTTTGGTGATTACCGGGTAATTTATAAGGTCGCTGAGAAAGAGATCCTCATCCTTGTTTTAAGGATAGGGCATAGAAAATCGGTCTACAATTAAAGAAAGTCGGCACTTTTAAGATTTATGAGTCCCGGGATTTTTGGGCCGCCGGCGATTTACAGCGCGGGCGGCCCCGCTGCAATTAATATCTATTGACAGACTGTTTCAAATACCGTATAAATACACTCGCCGCATCTAATTGTTCTGCAATTTGTTGCCGCAAAAAAATCTTATAGAAAATTATGTATAAAAGTAACTTTCGACATTCAAAACCAAAACCTCATTTTGTTTCCCGGGAACATAGCTCGCCTAAACCGCAGCCGTCCATGGCGGCGGAATATCCGGCCGGCACAAATTTAAACGTATCGATGGAAGAAACGACTTTTGATGCCCTTGGCCTTCATCCGAATCTCCTGAAAGGTATTCAGAATTTAGGTTTTACCCGCCCGACACCCATTCAGGCCAATGCCATTCCCGTTATCTTGAAAGGCGATGATTTGATTGGTTGCGCGCAAACCGGCACCGGAAAAACCGCAGCTTTTGTTTTACCGATCCTTCATAAACTGCTTCAGGGTACTCCTAAAAAAAATGTCCGCGCCCTTGTCCTGGCGCCCACGCGCGAGCTTGCATTGCAATCCATGGATCATTTGAAGGCTTTATCGAAATTTTGTCATCTCAAAGGCGCTGCCATCTTTGGCGGAGTTCCCATGCCGCCGCAAATATCCGCTTTAAGGCAGGGCGTTGATATTATTTCCGCAACTCCGGGCAGGCTTCTCGATCATATTTATTCCGGCCGCATTGATTTTAAAGATCTGGAAGTTTTTGTTTTGGATGAAGTAGATCGTATGCTGGATATGGGATTTTTACCGGATATTGAAAAGATATTAAGGCTGTTGCCTCCCGAACGTCAAAATCTTGTTTTCTCGGCGACACTCGCGAATGAAATTTTATTGTTAACACGGAAATTCCTGAAGAGCCCGGTCACGATTCAGATCGGCCCGCGCCGGTCACCCGCGGTTGGCATCCGCCATGCCGTTTACATTGTCCCGCAGCATTTAAAGATTGAACTTTTGCTTGAACTTTTACGCGGGCAGGGGATGACATCCGTTCTCATCTTCTCACGGACAAAACATTTTGCCGATCGTCTCGCGCATAACTTAGAAAAACATAATTATCGCGTCTCGACTCTTCATGGAGACCGCAGCCAGCAGCAGCGCCTGCGCGCCTTAGAACAGTTTCGCCGCGGTCAAAATCAGATCATGGTGGCCACCGATATTGCCGCGCGCGGCATTGATGTCGATGGAATTACCCACGTCATCAACTTTGATATTCCCAATACGCCGGAAGATTATATTCACCGCATCGGGCGCACCGCGCGGGCGGAAGCCACGGGTGATGCCTTTACATTTATCGATAAGCGTGATGAATATTTATTGCGTGATATTGAAAAGGTGCTCGGCAAACCGCTGCCGCGCGTGACACTGCCAAATTTTAATTATAAAAAACCCAATACCGCTTCAAAAGACCATCATCAGGGATCCGACCGTTCTCATGGACGGCCCTTTGGGCGCCCTCAGGAAAACCGTGGAGCCAGTCGATGGCAGGGGGGCGGCCATTCAAAATCCGGAGGGTTTTCCCGCCATGGTTCGTCTGCGAAGCCGCCGTACCGCGAAGGGAAGAAATTTTAGAATAGAATTTTAAGGATGAGAGTATCGGGCTGCCTCGACGTTTTAGTCGAGGCAGCCCTGACTATTTTAGGACTTACGCATTTGAATACTCTCCTGGTGTCATTGCGCCCGCCCCGCCGCTTTGCGGCTAAAGCCGCGGGCCGGGGAGGAGGAGCGTATTTTGCGACGACGTGGCAATCTTTTAAAATAGATTGCCTGCCTGCCGGCAGGCTTCGATCTCCGGTCAAAATATTCAGCAAAGACACCAAGTGCGTAAGTCCTATATTTCTACAATCCTTAATTACCCAAACTTTTTATTGAAAATTGCTGTCAATATGTTAGAAAGAGGCCGTATCATGTTCATCGAAAAAATTAAACACTTATTCAAGGTTGATCATTTATCTAAGCCTTCCCGATTTTCAGGGAAGCGGATCTTAACCATTGATGATGAAGCCACCCAGCGTACGATGATAGAACGTGTGCTCTCCAAAAAAGGGTTCCTTGTTTCAACGGCCGATAACGGTCTTTTGGGATTGGACATGGCCAATCGGCAAAGGCCCGATTTGATTTTGCTGGATGTGCTGATGCCGGGGATGACGGGGGAGAAAGTTTGTCAAAAATTAAAATCCAATAAAATCACCAGAGATATTCCGGTCATTTTCTTGACGTCTCAAGATGCCCCCAAAGAAGTTATCCAGCATTATGAACTTGGCGCGGACATTCATTTAACCAAGCCGGTCAATGCCAGTGAACTTATTCAGCAAGTCGAGATAACCTTAGAAGAGTACAGTTAAGACTCCTATGTTCTTTCGGCGAACTCTCCTGATTATTCTTCCCGTCATGATTTCCGGTTGTGCGACCGTTTCAGGCCCTCAGGTCAGTCAAAAAGAGATTCAGCAAGCTACCGCAGAGCTGCAAGTCAAAGCCCTGGATTTTCGAATCAAAGAGATCAAGCGTGTCAATGCGATTGGTTACCGCATTGCGCGGTCCATTTACCAGGAAGATATTAAAACAAAACCGCGCGCTTTTACCGGGATCTTTTGTGTTGAGCGGACAAAGGTTGTTGATAGCCTCTTTCATATCACGGCGACGGGCTCCAAAATGCCCAGGGGTGTTGTTATTATTTTTGTTTTAGAAAATACGCCCGCGTTTGATGCGGGTTTAAAGCCGGGCGATCTCATGTTGGCCATCGATAAAAAAGACATGGTGCATTACGGCCCAGGCTTTGAAAATTCTCTAAAACCCGGGCAGACAATTCTATTAACGGTTTTACGAAATCACGAACGATGGGAACTACCCTTAAGAGTCGAACAAATGCCGGTGGGTGTCAATTTTACGGTTGTTGATGATCAGAGTGTGAATGCCTCGGCCGGGACAAACCAAATTTTTGTCACCTATGGGCTTTTGAATTTCGCAAAAACAGATGATGAGATTGCCGCTGTTATCGGCCATGAACTCGGCCACTTGTCGCGCGGGCATGTCCATCGCATGACGGGAGGAAATGTTGTCAGCTTTATTGCGGCGATTGGCCTGGGGGTTACATCAGAGGTTTTTGCTCCGGGAACGGGGAGCGCGGTGATGAGAGGGGTGGGTGGTGTCGGCAATGTTTTTAAAGCCAATTTTTCGCGTGATTTGGAAAGGGAGGCAGATTATTTTGGTGTCAAATATGTTTATGATGCGGGGTATGATCCGCAGGCCTGTGTCACGGTTCATGAACGGTTTGCCATCGAGATTCCGGCCTCAATGACGAAAGCTTTTTTTAGCACACATCCCAGCTCACCGGAGAGAAAAGTCAGGATAGAGAAGACGATCGAGGAATTGAAAAACAGGAAAGCCCATCAGGAGACGAAAAGTTAATTGGAGTTGAAATTTTTGAGGAAACGTTCTATTCTTGTTGCCATGATGTCAACGCAAGTTAAACCCGAATTTTGCAAAGCAAAATTCGCCCGTAGGGCCGCCGGGCAAAATCTCGAAGAGATTTTGCGGTTCAGGCGGGGTAATCCCGGAATTTTGCGCGCACGAATTTGTGCATGATTTCTGTGTGAGCGCAAAATCCGGGTTAAAATCATTTTGTAAAACGAACAGGATCCAAAAATGATAGATCTCAAATTTATTCGTGAAAATGTGGAAGCCGTGAAAGCCGGTTTAAAAGCCAAGAATGTCAAAATCGATTTGGATGTTTTGCTCGTGCTTGATCAGGATAAGCGCAAGCTCACTTTAGAGTTAGAAGGGATCCGCAGTAAGAAAAATGCCGCCAATGATGAGATTGCTCAGCTGATCAGGGAAAAGAAAGATCCCGGGCCGAAGATTGCCACGATGAAAGATATCGCATCGGCAATCGACAAACTTGAGCCGCGCGTCAAAGAACTCGATGCAAAAATGGATTCTCTGCTGCTCACAATTCCCAACATTCCTCACGCCACGGTTCCGGCGGGCGCGCCCGACAAAAACCGGGAAGTGCGCGCCTGGGGAAGTCCAAAGAAATTTTCTTTTAAACCCAAAACACATATTGAAATTGCCGAGGCGCTGGACATTATTGATTTTAAGCGCGCGGCGAAAATTACGGGTTCCAATTTTATTGTCTTTAAAAAAGACGGCGCAAGATTGGAGCGCGCGCTCTACTCATTTATGCTTGATCTTCATACGCGGGAGCACGGATTTACCGAGATCCTTCCGCCGTATTTGGTCAATCGCGCCTCCATGACCGGGACCGGCCAGCTTCCCAAAATGGAAGAGGATATGTATAAGCTTGCGGCTGACGATTTCTTTTTAATTCCGACCGCGGAAGTTCCGGTCACGAACCTTCATCGGGATGAAATGCTCGATGAAAAAGATTTGCCGATTTATTACACGGCTTATACGGCCTGTTTCCGCCGGGAAGCGGGGACTTACGGGAAAAATACGCGCGGGCTGGTGCGTGTGCATCAATTCGACAAAGTGGAGCTGGTCAAGTTCGTTAAACCCGAAACCTCTTATGATGAATTGGAAAAGCTCGTGGGCAATGCCGAAAAAGTGTTGCAGCGTTTGGGCTTGCCGTATCGTGTTATTTTGCTGGCCAGCAGCGATTTGAGTTTTGCGGCGGCGAAATGTTATGATCTGGAGGTTTACGCCTCCGGTTTGGATAAATGGCTGGAGACATCGAGCTGTTCGAATTTTGAAGATTTTCAGGCAAGGCGCGCGAATATCCGCTTTCGTTCGAAGGCCGATAAAAAAGTTTCTTACGTTCATACACTCAACGGCTCGGGTGTGGCGCTGGCCAGAACGGTTGTTGCTATCTTGGAAAATTATCAGACAGAGGACGGCAGCGTTATCATCCCGGAAGTTTTGCGGCCTTATATGGGAAATCAGGAGAGGATTTCTAAGCCATGAAAGAAAAACTTTTTCAGCTTCTTAAGTTAATAGCATTCTTTTTTTTGATTCCGATTTTTATTGCCTGCACAGAAGCCTTTCTTCAACATTCTCATGATTTGCCGCAGGGGACAATCACGTATTTTTGGCGGGGGGTTATTGTCCTTTTGATCGTGCATTTATTTTTGATCGAAGTTGAACCGGTTTATCAGTTGGGCCGGCGCATCACCAGTGGTCTATTCCGGTTTACAGGCCCGGCGGCGGAAACGATGGGTTCCTTTTTTCCGATTTATATGGTCGTTGCGGTGATTTTGTACTTTGGGCTTAAGTTTTTTTTGAAAACATCCGGCGTTGATGATTATATTTTATTTCTGGCGGGCATTGCCATAACACTCCACATGGTTTATGCGTCGCGGGATATTCGCAGCAATGACACCAGCGGTTTAAGTGCCGACTATCTTTTTAAAATTCCTTTGGTTTATGTGGTGAACATTCTGATACTGGCAGCCTTGTTTGAAATTGTTTTTAAGGATTTTTCGTTTGTTGGGTTTACAAAAGATTTTCTTAGCCGGTCGGGAGAGATCTATACCTCCATTTTTCGTCAGTTGTTTGTGCCTTAACAAGGAGAAACGCATGAGATTATTTTCTTACTGTTTAGCTGGATTATGGGTGTATCTCACAATTTCACAGTACTATGCTTACTATGGAAAAGGTCAAAAAGCTTTTAAGGAGCGTATTAAGGAGGAGGAAAAATTTCTTGCCTTACCCTTAGGTTTTAAAAGCAATCTCTTTTTATCCATAGGGTTTATTTTAATGATTGTATTTGATTCTTTGCAAACATACAAGCCGGTATCCACAGTAGTTGCTTTATTACCGATTGGTTCTGCGTTGTCACTCTTGGCAGGATGTGTTTATTTCGTAAAATATGAGATGTTCATAAGGAAGCATAAGAATAAAGCAACGAGAGATCTAAATTAAATAATATATAAATCAAGATGATTGATATCTTTATATTGTTGAATGCAGAACAAATGGTTTATACGTTGGTATTGCCAGCGATGTCATTGAACGAATCAAGAAGCATAATTTAGGATTGGCATGTCGATATACGAAGTTCCGTACTCCTGTAAGATTAATTTATGTTGAACCATGTGGCGATTGTCAAACCGCATGAAAGCGTGAACATGAAGTAAAGAAGTACTCACGGTTTAAAAAATTGGATCTTGTTAAAAGATTTAAGATCCCTCACCCTGGAATACGGGTTCGGGATCCAAAAGTTTTGAAATAGATTGGAGAGTCCGCCTCGCCCCAGCCTTATCCGGATTTGAGTTGTGGTTGGCTGGGGCGGGCGAGACTTCTCCAAATTTTTACGAAGTAAAAATTTGGAGAGGTGGCAGAGTGGTCGCCCGCCAAAGGCGGGTCCGCCTCCGGCGGAAAAACCATTAAGGGTCGTAAAGCTCACATAGAGTTAAAATGCCTTGTGTTTATATTTTACATAGTGATCGAACAAATAAATTTTATATGGGATCGAGCCGGGAGGATGATGCGTTAAGTCGTCTTCGATCTCACAATCAAAGCAAAACGAGATCTACGAAATCAGGCATTCCTTGGAGGTTGATTCACGAAGAAAAGCTCCTGGATTATACACTGGCTCGCAAAAGAGAAATTTTCTTAAAATCGGGCGTAGGAAGGCAGTGGGTTGATCAAAATTTTGGTCAGATAAAATTGGAGAGGTGGCAGAGTGGTCGAATGCGGCGGTCTTGAAAACCGTTAGGCGTCGTAAGGCGCCTCCTGGGTTCGAATCCCAGCTTCTCCGCCATTGTTGACACCCAGACGAACCCTGGCAAGCGGAATAGCCAGGATTCGCCAGGAGCCAAGATGAGGAAATATGAATAAAGAAATAACCACAACTAAAATAGCGATTTTCAGGAAACGAGAGATCAGAAAGACCATCCATAACAATGAATGGTGGTTTGTCGTTAATGACGTTGTTTTAGCGCTTACCGACTCACCTAATGCTCAGGACTACATCAAGAAGATGCGTAAGCGTGACAATGAGCTTAGCAAAGGGTGGGGACAATTTGTCACCCCCCTTTCTGTTAAGACATCCGGTGGAGATCAAAAGCTCAATTGCGCTAATACCGAAGGTATTTTTCGTATTATTCAGTCTATCCCATCCCCCAAGGCCGAGCCATTTAAACGCTGGTTGGCTCGGGTTGGTTACGAGCGAATTCAGGAAATTGAGAATCCAGAGCTTGCCACAAAAAGAACAAGGGCTTTATATAAGGCAAAAGGGTATAGCGATGAATGGATCGAAAAACGGATGCGAGGAATCGCTATCCGTGAAGAGCTAACCGACCAGTGGCAGAAGCGCGGCATTAAGGAGCAAAAGGAATACGAAATATTAACTGCTGAAATATCCAAAGCGGCATTTGGCATGACCCCATCGGCTTACAAAAAACACAAGGGACTCAAGCGTGAAAATCTGCGAGATCACATGACTGATTTAGAACTTATCTTTTCAATGCTTGGCGAAGCATCAACTAAAGAAATCACTGTTAATAAAGATGCACAGGGGTTTGTTGAAAATAAGCAAGCCGCCTTTGAGGGCGGCGCTGTCGCCGGTAACGCAAGAAAAGAATTGGAACGCAAAAGCGGCAAGAAAGTAATCAGCCAAGAGAATTATAAGAAATTACCGCAAAATAAAAAACTGTTGAAGTAATAATATGTTTTTCATGTTTTTCTTGTTGAAAAAGTGTCTATGTAGCAGTCCATTTATTTGAAAGGGGAGGAAGAAATGCGAAATTTAATCTGTTTATTGGCTATGGCGGTATTATTATCCGGATGTGCAACCCTTGGTTCTATAAAGAATACGAATGATTTAATGCCTGGGATGAGTATAGGTGAAGTTAAAAAAATTATGGGGCAGCCTTCTCAAGCTCAATTTATTGGTAATAAGCTAGTGCTAAAATACAATCTGCATCAATATTTTAAAGGATGGGTTCCGTATTACCTCGCTTTTGATAAAGATAGTAATAAATTGGAATCTTGGTTTGCCGATGAGCAAGAATACTATAGAAACCAGCAATTATGGTTGGAAGCTATGCCGAAACAGGTTAATATTAATGAAAACATAAAAGTAAGTGGTAGCGTTGATGTTGATGGCAAAATGCGGCATGACGTGTATTTCAAATAAGCCCAAAAAACACGACAAATTTTATTAAAACTAGGTTAAGTTAATAAAACCACACTTATAGCGGCGGATGGTTGACTAAGGCCACGGAGGCTGGTAAGTATCAGATTTTTGACCGGCTGAGGAAACCAGTGGAAAGTAGTCTTTTAGGGAAGGATGCCAAAAAGTTCATTGAGAATAACTCGTCCAAGCAGTATCGGATTTCAACGCATCCGGATTTTGTCACGTACGATCGGGCTAATTTATTGAAGCACAATGATTCGACCGTTCGGACATTGGCTAAGAAGCTATCTATTAAAGGAAAGGGCATATGAACTCATTAAAAATCAGTGCGAGTGATAAATGAGAAAAGTTCTTAAGAAGTGGGGATGGTATAAAGTTCTGGCAAAAGGAAATGGATTTAAGGTTAAGCTATTATATCTCAAGCCTTTCGGGAAAACAAGTTTACAAAGACATAAGCATAGAAGCGAGATATGGATATTCCTTGACAGCCAAGAAGTAAAGATAGTAGAAAGGCATCAATGGCATCACTTGAATAACCCAAGCAACAAGGGATTAAGGCTAATAGAGGTGCAAATGGGAATATGCCAAGAAAGAGATATAGAAAGACAGAGGAAATAGCCGGGAATAAACACTATGGCCAATAATATCAAGAAGATAGCTTTTATAGGCAATTATCTCCCTAGGCATTGCGGCATTGCGACTTTTACCACGGATCTTTGCGAGACGTTCGCGGCCCTGAACCCGTCTGTTCAGGTATTCGCGATACCTGTCACAGATATCGAGGAAGGTTACGATTACCCGGAGCGCGTACGTTTCGAGATCAAGGAGCAGGATATAGACTCGTATAAAGCGGCGGCGGATTTCCTCAACCTCAACAATACCGATGTTGTTTGTCTTCAACACGAATTCGGTATTTTCGGAGGGGACGCAGGAAGTTATATATTGGCCTTATTACGCCAATTGAATATGCCTATCATAACAACTCTGCACACGGTACTGAAAAATCCATCCGCGCGCCAGAGACGCGTGATGGATGAATTACTTGGCCTGTCTGATTATGTGGTTGTAATGACGCAAAAGGCTGTCGACATCCTTCAGGCGGTAAATAAGATACACGGATTTAAGATACGGTTGGTCCCGCATGGGGTACCCGACGTTTCTTTTATCGATCCCAATTTCTACAAAGACCAGTATGGAGTCGAAGGCAAGACCACGCTCCTGACGTTCGGGCTACTTGCTCCACATAAGGGGATAGAGGTTGTCCTGCGCGCGCTTCCTAAAGTCATAAAAGAACATCCGAACGCGGTATACATAGTCGTCGGCGCTACGCATCCCAATCTGTTAAGACATGAGGGTGAAACATACAGGATTTTCTTACAACGCCTTTGCGATGAGCTTGGGGTTTTGAGGAATGTCATTTTCCATAACCGGTTTGTATCTCCTGAAGAACTCAAAGAGTTACTCGTGCTCGCCGATATTTACATTACCCCATATCTTGAAGAAGCGCAGATAGTTTCCGGGACCCTTGCCTATTCGTTCGGCGTAGGAAACGCGATCATCTCGACTCCATATTGGCATGCCGCCGAACTACTTAGCGACGGCAAGGGTATTCTCGTGCCGTTTAACGATCCGGAAGCGATAGGGCAGGCGATCACAAGGCTTATTGGCAACGAAAACGAACGTAACGCGATGCGCAAGAACGCCTATCTTTTAGGCCGCGAGATGATATGGAGCAATGTGACGTTAAAATACGCGTCTATCTTCGAAGAATCCAGGATGAAACGCTCTCCCGTAACGCAAAAGAAGATAACAATGCATCCTCTTGAACAGCTGTTTCCCGTACTGCCTGATATCAAGCTCGACCATCTCGTGAGAATGACTGACTCCATCGGGATCTTCCAGCACGCCACGTTCAATGTTCCTAACTTCTCCGAAGGGTATTGCACAGACGACAATGCGCGGGCGCTTATTCTCGCCGTACTGCTTGAGAATCTAGGCACCGTAAATCTTCTTACAATCAATGATTTCGCGAGCCGCTACCTTGGATTCCTCAGGTACGCCTGGGATCTTTCTATCGGCCGGTTTAGGAATTTTTTGACTTTCCAGCGAAATTGGAAAGAAGAAGTGCCCAGCGAAGATTGCCATGGGAGGGCGTTATGGGCTATCGGTACCTGTATCGGGCAATCCAAAAACGAAGGATTTGTTCAAATGTCAGTTGAGTTTTTTGAAAAGGCCCTTGTTTCTTCAGCGTCATTCACTTCGCCGCGCGCATGGGCTTTCATATTGCTCGGGATACATGAATATCTACAGCGTTTTCACGGAGACAAGCTTGTCCGTAACTGTCTGCAGATACTCGCTACGCGGCTTCACGATCTTTACAAAGTAAATACCGACGTGGAATGGCTGTGGTTTGAATCATCTTTGACGTATTGCGATGCTCAATTGCCTCACGCGCTTTTAGTGAGCGGACACGATCTCGATAATGAAGAAATGCTGAAAGCGGGGATAGATGCTTTAAAGTGGCTTGTAAAGATACAGACTTCGACTCGCGGGCATTTTCAGCCGGTAGGCTCGGACGGTGCGTACCATCGTGGCGGTGTAAAACCTGTCTTTGACCAACAACCGGTAGAAGCCTATTCCACTGTTTCAGCTTGTCTTGAAGCCTATCGCGTCACAAAAGATAAGGCGTGGCATGATGAGGCCTCAAAAGCTTTTCAATGGTTTCTCGGAAGTAATGATCTAGGTATTTCCCTATACGACCCGGTAACGGGGGGATGCTGTGATGGGCTTCACATTGACAGGGTGAATCGCAATCAAGGCGCTGAATCTACGCTTTCATTTCTTCTGTCACTAACCGAAATGACGCATATGGGAAATATTCTTGAAAGTCTTAAGGAGCCATTGGAGGAATGATAAAGAATACCGGTATAGTCATTATCCCTGATAGCGAGTGCGTCATTATCAGGCCGTATATTCCTGCTGATCAATCGCGCGTCCCGAGGATCGTCTCGCGCGTTATGGCGCTGGAGGAATCCGCCGTCGAAGAAGAGCTAAAGAAGGTCATGCGCGATTTTTCGGCGCGACACCATAATTTTGATGTCATCCTTGAGCGCCAATTTGAAGTCGTCCGCACATATATGTCTTCCGATTTCCTACCTTCTAAAGCGCGCAAACTTCTCATAGGAGCGTACTTCATCGGTGAGCGTTCATATGAATCAACGGCTCTCTTTAATCCTTCTATTGTCGCGCATCCTGATCAGTCCGGGGTTTCTCGCGGCTCGTTACGCGTAATTATTTCTTTGCGCGCGACAGGTGAAGGGCATATATCCACATTGGCATTCCGTTCGGGGGTCGTAGACCAACATGGATCTATATCGATCGATAAGGCTTCTAGTTTCGCTTGTACCGCCGAACCGAAACCGAACGCGCTTTACGATAAGATATGTTTCATCGGGAAACTCTATGAAATAGGACTGGAGAATGACTGCTCAAAATACATTACAGACCTGTTACTGGCTGAGTTTACCATGGAGCAGCTGCAGGATAAGGTCAATACCTATACTATCGGGCATCATCCGATAACTTTAGACAACAGGCTTACCTGTGAAAAGATCTTATGGCTCGCACGATGTAATTACGAAGCCATTTTCGATCCGCGGTTTACGCTTTCAGAGCGTGTTCTATTTCCGCTCTCGCCCAGCGAGCAGAACGGTATAGAGGATGCGCGTTTCGTTTTCTTTAGGGACGATGACGGAAGTGGAAAATACTATGCCACATATACGGCGTATGACGGGAAGGTCATCCTCCCGCAGATAATGGAGACAGAAGATTTTATTCATTTTAAAATGATCACCTTGAACGGCAGGGCGGCGGTCAACAAAGGGATGGCTTTGTTCCCGCGCAAGATAAACGGCCGTTACGTGATGATCTCCCGAAACGATAATGAGAGGCTTTTCCTCATGTATTCTGACAATATCCATTTCTGGCATGAAGCCGTCCCGATTATGGAGCCTTTGTATCCCTGGGAGTTCGTGCAGATCGGAAATTGTGGTTCTCCTATCGAGACTGAACGCGGGTGGCTTCTTTTGACTCATGGTGTCGGCCCGCTGCGTCAATACTCGATCGGCGCGGCTCTGCTTGACCGCGATGATCCTTCGCGTGTACTCGGCCGATTGAGTGAACCGCTTATTCACTGGAAGGATAACAGCCGTTGTGGGTATGTCCCAAATGTCGTCTATTCGTGCGGCGCCATGGTCCATGGCGATACGCTTATTATCCCTTACGCGTTATCCGATCAACAGACGACTATCGCGCTGGTATCGCTGCGCGAGATCCTAGATGCGGTTGCTCTCTCTTAATAATTGGTACAACTTATAGGGGCAGGTCATCTTTAGGCTTGGTTATATATCTGACGCTTACGAGAAAGGATGAGATTCCTCCCGAGGTCGCTGAGACAGTGAAATGGTAATTTAACAATCAAAAAAGGAGGCAGTATGAAATTGTCACGCAGTGTAGTAGTCGGGTTGTTTGTAGTAGGGTTTGTCGTTTTATTATCGTCCGTATCTTTTGCGGATGGCGGAAAAGAAAAAGATCAAGTTAAGGCGTTAAATGATTCAGCAATTGCTTTACAGCAATCGAATCCTACCCTTTCAGCGGCTTTGATCAAATTTGCTAACGAGGAAACGAATGAGATCAAGTCAGAGAAGAACGAAAAGAATGAGCTGGAAGGAAAAGCAGAGCAAGCAAAGATTGCAGAGCGTGAAGCCCATATTAAACTATTAAAGGACTCAGCGTTAGCCCTTCAGAAATCTAATCCTGAATTAGCGCAACGCTTGACCAAAATGGCCGATCATAGCGCAAAATGGATGGAGAAAAAAGAAGGTAAAGAAGACAAGGAAGAAGCCGGAGAGAAGGAAGAGAGCGAGAAGTTTAATAAAAAATAACGCGAAATACGGGTCTGGGATCGTGTTTTAGGGGGTCAAAACGGGCAGTCAAAACGGGCATTTTGCTGGATTTTTGCCGGTGTTGTGATAAAATGCCTTTATTGTACGGTAGGGTAGTATTGATCGGCTCACCTAAAGATATAAGCGCTCCCATACTACGTTTACGGTAAAGTGGTATAAGTAGGCTTGTTTCAATGGTTTGTAGGGTTCGCCTATCGTCCACGACTACCCGTTGCCGTAGCGAGAGTTCTCCCGCCGTTTGTTGGTTCTCAAATTATGGTAGGCGGGACCCCGCTAACCTTAATGAAAGAATAGAAACGGCGGGGGAATCTCTGTCTCTCCGCCATTTTGAAAAACCTCATGGCCGTCATGAGGTTTTTAAATAAAAAAATCTTTAGTATGAAGAAATGAAATGTATAATTTGTTCATGAATGATGTTATATATTTTCTTTTTAATCTCACAATCTTTGTCCGATATCTCACTCTCCTTCCTTGCTGGGGAATAACCCGATCTGCTGAAATTTACGTATTTGCTTTCTTTCTAACCATAGCCCAAATTATAGGAACGCTCCTCTTTTTGGGTGCTGTCGGGTGGTTGTATCCTGTTGCCGCGATCTTATTAAATGGAATAATACTTTTGATTGTGACGGCTTTTCCTCGCCAAGCTTCATCAGAAATGATCCGAGGGGGAGTTTGGAAAGAGATCTTAAGGCCGCCTTCGAACAAAATCATGCTGGGCGCGGCTCTGATTGTTGTTGGCTGGTTATTACTTTGTGCCTATTTTCTTCCTCCCAGAGGGCTTGATGATATCGTTTGCTACCTGCCGTTTATCTATGAATCGATCCAGCGTGGAGAGTGGACTATTTTACCAATAGAGCTTCGAAATCATTTTGCGTATCCGATGAATGTCGAAGTTTTATATTCATGGTCCGTACTTTTTTTGGGTGATACGCGATGGGTTGATGCTTCGCAAATACCGATAGGAATATGGACATCAGGTATTCTTTATTTATTTGCGAGACATTTTGGGCTTAGGCGTGTCAAAGCCTTCTTTCTTTCGATACTTTTTCTTTTAACGCCCATTGTTATTGCCCAAATGGGTACGAATTATAACGACCTATGTTGTACCGGATTTCTCTTAAGCAGCCTTTATTTAACAACACGGTTTCTTTTAACAGCAAAAAATATTTATGTCAGATTGGCATTTCTATCGATTGGAATAATGATGGGAATGAAATTTCATTTATTATTTTGTGGTTCAATTCTGAGTTTAATACTTATTTTGAAGTTAATCAGTACTCGAAATTGGAAAGATATATTTTTTGGTTTCATGGCAATCAGCGGATTGGGGATAGGGTGGTATTTAAGAAATAGCCTGGTATTTTCTGATTTCCTTTATCCATTACGAGAGGTTTCTTCTCATGTGATCGGACAGCAGACTTTCAAAGAGATGATCCTGGCAATACCTTTTAAAGTAGAACTTATCTTTTTTGGGTTAATCAATAATGGGACAGTAGCCGGTGGACTTGGGAGGTATTATGGTTATGTTATATTTATATCCGGGATATTTATGGGATGGATATTTCTTTTAAGAAAACACCGCTGGAAAAAAGGGGAAGTGCTTCTTTGCTTGATTGCGTTATTTTTCGTACTGATCATCATTCCAGAACGAGAAGAAGAATTCCCTTGGCTGGGCTCGCGGATCCTCTTGGTCGTTTGGCCGATCTTCTTATTAATGTTCGGGAGAATGCTCTTTGTCCTTAATAAGAAAGCCTGGATTCATAAATTATTGATCGCCATTTACTTTTTAGGGTTTTCACAGGACGCTGTGGTCTGCGCGCAATCCCCGATGCCACACCATCGCTGGTACGTAAAATCAATTCAGTCTGAATTTGAATCCTACCGCTACTCCTCTTGGTATATCGGACGATTAGGGCCAACGACAAGTACCTTAGATGCCATGACCCAATCGTTATCAAGGCGGGCCACAATTTACTTAGTGGCTCCCAGCAATCAGTTTTTTAGTGCTCCGTTTTATGGGCAATATTTACAGACCAAGATCATCAATTTTGATAAGGAGTTTCAAGGCGATCCCGATTTTCTGGTTTATCTGACTATTTCACCAGAGCCATTGACATACATCGGAAAATATCGAAAAACATTGTCCGAAGCTGCTGCCTCAGAATACAAGGAAGTATTTTCTAGCCCCAATGGCAGAATTTTTGCTCATCCCCGGCTTTTAAAATAAAAAAGAAATCCGCTCTACAAAATCCAAGTTGAAGTCGTTGGGCAAAGTAGGCTGAGCGTTGTGGTATACTACCTCTCCATGGGCGACATCAAAAAGATCGGCGACGAGTATGTGATCGAGTTCTTTGCCAGGGGGCTCAATTACCGGCAAAAGGCGGGGAAGGACCGTGCGCAGGCGGAAAGTTTGCTAAAAGACATCGAAGGCAAGATCGCCAGGGGCGAAGCGGCTATGATGGTCAGAGATGTGGATTATGATATTTTTTTTCATGATTTTCTAAGTGAAGCATCTCGTGTTCATCCGTCCCAAAGTGTTGTGCGGTTTAAGCAGCTTGTCGGCGGCTTTCAAGATTATTTGAAGTCGGAATGTTCAGAGCTCAAGAAACTCTCAGAGATCACGCCGCGCGTCATTGAACTGTATAAACATTTCCTTGTCAAGCAGAAGCCTTCCGCAACGAGAAGCGTCAATCCCCACGCCATCAACTTTTCTTTAATCCTTTTAAAGATTGTGCTGGAATATGCGATCAAATGGGGATATTTAAATGACAACCCCACGACTCATATTTCACTTCTTGATCGATCAAAGTTTGTACAGAAAAGGCCAGTCGTTTCTTTACGCCGCCCGCATGAACTTCCAACATCTCGATTACGTTTTGCTTTAACGCTGGTTGAAAAAAATGTCCCGTTAACAAGAATGGGAGAACTTTTAGGGTATCGCGATATCCTGCGGACGTTTTGCCTGTGGAGCGCCTTAAAAGAGTATCTGCGACAGCCATTGTTAAATGGGAAATCGCCTTGACTCATGGGAAGCCTGCGAATATAATCAATTTTTCACAACGTGAGAAATTGATCGCAAGCGCGTGGTAGCGAAGCGAGAGATTGGAGCTTATAAAAGATTTGAGATCCCTCACCCTGAAATGCGGGTTCGGGATCCAAAATCTTGATTCACAAAATTTTGGAGAAGTGGCAGAGTCATTTTTGCAAAACAAAAATGATCTCGAGCGAAGCGAGAGATTGGAGCTTATAAAAGATTTGAGATCCCTCACCCTGAAATGCGGGTTCGGGATCCAAAATCTTGATTCACAAAATTTTGGAGAAG
>Ga0209515_10005158_pt1 | contig 17126 bp, 10 predicted proteins | sample Subgroupgradi54m_FD_187454 | JGI IMG/M metagenome (GOLD analysis project Ga0209515, IMG submission 187454) | Subsurface groundwater microbial communities from S. Glens Falls, New York, USA - GMW60B uncontaminated upgradient, 5.4 m (SPAdes)... ...
CCACCCATGAACTTTATAGAACTCTCTTTGATAGAGAAAAATGGAACGGAAAAAGGGCTATGGCTAGTGGAAAATGGAGTAGAAGGCAGCCCCACATTATTAAAACTTAAACTCACTCCAGAAATGTCTCAAGGGGCAAGAAGTTTTATTGGCAAGAAAGTTATTTTTGGTATTCGCCCAGAAAATATTTACGATCGGTTATTCTACTCCGGCGTCGTTAAAGATGGCTCTTGGTTTAAGGCAACAGTGGATGTTGTGGAACCCATGGGAGCGGAAAAATATCTTTATTTAACCACGGGTAAAAGCAATTTTGTGGCTAGGGTGGGCCCTCACAATAGCGCTAAAATCCATCAAGATATTGAATTGGTATTCAATATGGAAACCATCCACCTCTTCGATCCCGAATCCGGCAATACCATCCTCTAATTATTATTTTAATGGGCTGTTAGCTCAATTGGCAGAGCAAGCGACTCTTAATCAGATGACGGGCATTTTAAGCGGTTTAAGAGCCCTCGTCGGATGTTGAAGAAAACCCTGTTTTGTCGTCTTAAAACACCATTTTTTTGACTGATCTTTAGAACTCACAAGAACTCATGAGATATCACAAGATATCCCATCATGGTACACAGTTTGGTACACACCTTGATTTGAATGGTAATCTTACAGAGATAATTTTTTGCAATACTGTGAGATGACTGAAAATGCAGTTTGAATTGTATTTTGCGCCAGTCCAATTTCTTTCGCCATTTGCCGGTAACTTTTCTCCCATTCTTGGGGAGGAACTTCAAGTTTTTTTGGGACAGAGTGAGTTTTGTAACGCTCAAATGTGGTGAGGATACATTTTTTAACTTTGGTGGATTCTGATCGCAGACCATGCTGGATAAGGAGAACCATATCTATAAGGTCCCGAACCCGCGAATTAGTTTTTTCCCTAGGCCGAGTATATGCGTGGAGTTTCTCCGCAAACTGTTGTTCTTTACTCACAGAGATAAGCTCACTATCGGGGAACCCTGCAAACTTTAGCCAGTTCCTTCCTTTAATTCTTTCTAAGGGCTCTATCACAATATCTCCCATGGCAATATCCACATGAAATTTAGCGAATGTCCGACCATCCATGACCGCATGCACTGGATATCGAGCGCCCCCATAGGGTGGTCCTTCTAAATCCTGCATAGACTGATCAATTCTAAACAGAAAGAAATCTTTTAAATCATAAGCCGCTTGTTCTCGTAAAATAGATAGTATGGATTGTTGTGATAAATTTTTTTGAGTGGACAAACTTTCATTCACGACTAAATCAATATCTTTACTTACGCGCGCTTCTTTGATCCAAAGTTCCATTGCGTACCCGTCTTTTAAAACCCAAGAGATCAATTCTGATTTAGAAAAAAGTCGCGCTAGAAAGCGATCAAAAGCAACTTTTTTTCTCAAAGATTGAACATCCATATCTTCTTTTTTAGAAATATTTTTAAGACGCTCTTCTAAAGCCATTCGAAAAGCGGTCGCGTTATGGTATTGCTTCATACTCCAACTTCCTGCCTTAATTGGTTATATCTTTCACGCGCAGTGGGGGTCATGGGTTGGTGTTGGTTTAATTCTGAAGGAAGGATGAGCCCTTGGGAACAAGCTTGCTTAAGCGCCTGTTGCAAGAAATCCCAAGAGATTGTCCCCTCCTGTATAAGATCAAGAATAGTTCTTAGGGGACGCGTTACTTTAAACCCTTGTCTTACTTCTATATCCTCTTTTGGAATCGCGCCGTAATATAAAGTGAGAATTTTTGGAATTTCCGCAAGACGACGGAAATGATAAGGCACGGTTAGATGAAGTTTTGCAGGCATAATATCGGAAAGTTCATGAATGGCCAAAGCCGTTTGGTAAGAATAAGTTCCTTGAATATGTTCTTTGCGGTTTCTAGACCAAAGGGACCACAAAACAAGTTGTCCCTGTTCAGCTAGAGGGAACCTTGCAAGGCTGTAGATACCACGATATTCTCGGATCCAATCCCCTGACCTTACATGAAAAGGATGGGTATATCCTCGATAACCCGCAATAATGGCTTGCTTGGCAGTAAAATATCCCTGTTGCAATAGAGCCGCGTCATACAACCTTTTTTCCGATTTTTTCGATGATTTTAATTTCATATTATTAATTAACTGTATTATATACAGTAATTATACATTGGAAACTAATATAAATCAATATTTTACACTTGTTACAAAAAAGTTACAACTTGTTTGAGACAAGGCGTCTAGAGATATCTTACAATTGTTTATATACGCGTGTTGGCGTGTATGGAATATGCGCAAATTTTGGAACAAAAAAGTAGTGCGATTTTACAAACAGAGCGCCGCCCTTATTGTGGTGGGCGCAATGTTTATTTCTATTATTCTCCCACCCTTCGCCCAAGCCAAGCAATACTCGTCTAAAGCGGAAAGTTTCCAACTTAGACCCAAGCCTCTCTCTATAAAGCCGCTGCTAGAACAACAACAAATACTCAGTCAATATCAATTTCCTAATTCCGGGCTAGAGTCCTACAATCAAAGCACAAAAAATCCCGTCAATATTCTGAATGTCTCAAAAGAGGAATTTATACGGATTCGCGAACAAATCGTTGCTCTTCTAAACATCGCTTTAGAGGGCGCAGTTAATGGTTTATCTAGATTTGGAAACTCAATCCTACAGAGACATCAATGGGTCCTTACCCATATCAGGCGAACTTTGTTTCCGTATGAGCTCACTCCTGCAGGTATAGGATTATCTCCTTCCTTGCCTAGCTCTCCTGATCGTACAGATTGGAGCAGTCGCATCCTCACTATGTCGGGACAAAGCGCTGATGGAGATGATGCATTGAGCAGTGGAGGCAGTGCCAAGGATGTGATTTCCAAATGGCCTCTCGCTTCTTTGGTTACACCTAAAGTCATAGATGCGGAAGCTAAGAGAATTATTCGGCAAGTGTTTAGGAATTATAATTTGGGTGAAATCAAAGATATTTTGCCTTTAAATCAGCCACAAGTTTATCAATCCAGACTTATGGCGCAAGTAACAACAACCGATGGAAAGAGTTATGTCATAAAAGAGTATTGGGAAGATAAATTAGCGTTGGCAGTTCACTTTTGGATGAACGAGGAACTTGTTAAGAACAATTTTCCAACTCCTCGAGTGTATAAGAACAAGAATGGTACTATCCGCACAAGAGTGGGACAGTTCCAATACGTCGTCATGGACTTCGTAGATGCGGATCAAGGGAATCATCAGCTATCCCACCTTCAAAAGATTCAGGCGGCTAAACTGTTGGCTCGGTTCCATGCCATTTTCTATGGAAAAAAATCTCCCATAAAAGCAGAATTCACGACACACTATGATCTATATGAAAGAATCATTTCAGATTTAATAACTATTCGAAATCGAATCTTTTTAAGAGGTCCGCCATTCACTATCCCTGAGAGTATACTTTTTAAAATAGAACCTCTCTTCAAATTGCATTTGGAGCAGGTTTTCCATAACTTTCCTCGCTTGGCATACAATGAACTGCCTAAGACCTATGTTCACGGAGATTATAAAGCGACCAACCTGTTTATTTCGCATAGTGAACCAACCGTCGGGGAAATAGTTTCGGTGATTGATCATTTTTGGTTTCTTGATACCCGTATCGTTGATCTATTTTTTATTCCCTACTACAGCCTATCGCCCGATCAGTCGCTTATGGAATCTCTTGCAGAGTTCACAGCGCTTTATCAGCAAGAGGCTGCCGCACTTGGCATACCGCTTACAGAGCAGGAAATTATGTCAATTCCTGAAATCGTTCGACAAGAGCTCTTAATGAATATTGGTAATTTTTTTAGGCATCAATTAAAAGCAAAGGAGGAAAACACAGTATCAATACCAGAAGATATTCTGATAATTCAAATAATAAAAGAACTAAAACAGCTTGAAGATGATTTCAACTCCGAAAATACTGAAAACCGTTCTTACTCAAAGCAATTCCGAGGAATGGTACAGAATTACACCCAAACTGAACAATCTTACATGTTAAAAGATGGTGTTATCTTTCCAGAGGATCATTCGCAGAATGTAAATGAACAACCAATAAACAGTTCAACAAATAATGATTCTGGTACTGAAGCTAGATTTATTGAATTAGAGAAGCAATATCCGTCTCCTGATCATGTTTTCAGCGGAGAAGAACCTTCTAGTCATGGCTCAAGACGACTTAGTGCTGCTTCTATAGTAAATGGGGAGAAAAAACCTCATGGGAATAGAAAATGGGACAAAGATAAGATTGTGGATGCGATAAAAGATGCGGTAAAGGAAAATCCAAATCTAGAGTTAAATAGTAACTCGAACGCCCTTAAAAAACAAAGAAATAGCCCGGCAATGAATAATTTATATCGTGCATTTATGGCTGTATACAGTAACAATCGATTGGGAAATCCAATTTTCAACTCCTGGGAAGACGCTGTTGAAGCGGCAGGAATTGATCGTAAATATACTCGCGTTCCAAAAGGTAGAAGGAAGAAAACATTGACTAGAGATAAAATCTTAAATGTGGTTAGAAAAGCTGTTGAGAATAAATTAAGTTTGAGGCCAAGTGTTATGCGTTTGACAGATCAATCCAAGACCCCGCTTGGCAAAGAACTTAGCAGCGCTTATGTGTCTGTGATGCATGGGATTAACAGGGGAACTCCACTTTTTAATTCTTGGGAAGAGGTGGTTCGCGAGGCGGGAGGAGACATCAAGGGTGTTCCTACAAGAGAAAGGTGGAACCAACAGAAAATAGTGGATGTAATTCAGAAGGTGAGAAGAGCTAATTTAGAAAGGAAAGAGAAATTAAGGTTGAATCCATACTCTATTGAAAGAATTCCGAAACAAAGAAGCGATCCGTTAGGAGGTGAACTTTTTCGCGCTTATGCTGTGGTAAAGAGCGGCATTCACTTTCCTTCGTGGACAGCAGCGTTAAAAGCGGCAGGTGTTCCTAATGAAGAGTTTAGATTTAAGAGTAAAAGATTTTGGAATAAGAAAAAAATAATAATGACTGTAAAGTATGCTAAAAAAGGAGGCTTAAGACTGAATGTTGGGGCAGTAGTTTCTAAACAACAACGAAGCGCCCCTCTTGGAGCTGCACTTTACAAAGCTTACCGTGCTGTACTACATACAATTGAAAATGACATTGACCCACTCTTTGAGAGCTGGGAAGATGTTTTAATTATTTCTAAAGTGTTAGAAAAACCAAACATTGAAGAAGTGGCCCAATTTATTCACAAAGCTGTAGATGCAAAATTAGGATTGGATGTAGAATCCATTTTGTCGCCTACTCAGAGAAGAAAACGAATGGGCGAAGATTTATTCTGGTTATACCTTGAAATAGAATACGGATGGTGGTTGTGGAGTGATGCTTTGGAATCTGCAGGTGTCCGATTATTGAACGATCAAGGAAAACTCTATCCATCTCGATCAAAGAGTCTACCGGATTTAAAATCGATTTTTGATTATATTGTCCCCGGATATAATGCAGCTTGTGACCGATTTGGAAAACTTGCCGTGTCTATTCATGCGAATATACCTGATATATCGCGATATTCCGAAGGTAAGATATTAATAACTAGAATTGCCGCACGTAGACTTAACCGCGCTATCAAAGAGTTACTAACACTTAAATCCTCTGATGACACTGCAGGTGGCAACTGGATTTGGTTTTATGAATGGTTGAAAAATAAATTCTTTTCTAAACTTACTCTAGAAGAATACAACCGGAAGTTAGCGTGGGTAGAAGATATGATCTCGTTTGGTGTGGGTAGTTTCATAATGATATCGATCTATCTGTCAGGAAACCATCTGTTAGCGGTAAAACTTTCCTATTCAGTTGGCAGAGCGATATTTGTTGGAGGTCACGAGAGTTGGTTCTCTAATCTTTTTGGTTCCAGAGCTCCACCGGAACACCTTAAAGCCGCAAAAGAGATTTCCATCTGGAACCTTGCACTTAGCTTACCTTTCCTTTTATTTGTTCAAGATCCGCTCACACTTGCAATATCCCTTGCCGCTATTTCTTTCATTACGCATCAGCAAAAGAACACAAATTTCCTATCTCAATTTTTCAAAGATAGCTGTGAATTCCTAGACCAGATTCTTACTCCTAATCTTGTTTCCGTTCCAGTTGGAGCTGGAAGTAAATATCCATATCCTCTAGCAGCGATGGCCAAGGATACCGGTGGCGGACAGAGGGCGGAAGTAAAGCCGCAGAAACTTTTTATTGGCAAGATCGGCGAGGTATTAACGGCGGTGGAAGAATTAAAACAGTCCGGAAATGAGCATCCATCGCTGCCAGAATTAGGCTTATCAGAAGATGGGATTGCAGATTTAATGCGCTTAGCTCAAGAATTAGATCTTTCGCGTGGATATACACTGGCTGCGGTTAAATCTGCGGCAATATTTGTGCGCGCTCATTTTGCAGAGTTTTCAAATGCTCCAATTCAGCCACCAAAATTTTTAGGAGAACTCAATAAGGCGCGGTCACAGAAGGCAAAAGAGGAAGAACGGCTTAGATTTCAATCTATGGAAATTATCCAAAGACCAGCGCGCGCACAGGATATTCAACAGAAAACACTTCCACCAGATATTAAGGAATTTTTAGTGGCGAGTGGTATCCCCGCGGATCATATACATCACCTGGAGGCTAATCCAGCGCTTTTGAATATGCTTCTGAAGGATCCTGGTATTGCAAGGTTGTTCTTAGAGCGAGGAAAAAAGGGAAACGGACAAAAGAGCGCGGCGGTTGCCCAAGGGGAGGGTGTTTCCACGCTTCGCGCGTTCCACAAAGCTTTTCGTGCCATGCTCAAATGGCGGGCGGGTAAAAAGTTTAAAGGGGATTCATGGATGGCTAACCCTCGCGTGCGAGGGGGTGGAATGGAACTCATTCTTGAGGAGTTCCTCTTTGAAAATTCCACCCTTCATAATTTACTCTTAGAGGATCGGTCTCCAGATGATTCTGTCGCGGAACTCTATATTAAATTTGATCGCGCAGCCCTTTATCTTGGATCTTACCTTTCTGAAAGAATTAAGGAATTGTGCAGACCTGTCCCTAACGGGTTTGACCCTAAGTTAGTTCTGGACGAATTGTTAAAAGAGTTGAACCGTGAAAAAGAAATCGTTGGCCGTATAGGAAATCATGCGAAAAGTGAATATGGAGAGCTCCATTTTGAAGATATTCAAGATCTAGTTCCTGTCTTCTTTGAAACTTATAGGAGTTCTATCCATCGAGCGGTTGATAATTCTCGCAAAGCTTTTGGGACAAATGAAGAAGCTCTAAATCATGCTGTATGGTATTCTAAGTTCAAGTTTTGGATAACTGCTGAGTTTTTGCATAAAAGATTCGATCTAATCCTTAAATATTTTTCAGATGAAGTGAGTAAAATTCCGACTCTGCAAGCGATGATAGCCTTTGACCGGGAATTCTCTAAGCGGGGTGAGAATAAATCCAGAGAGCCGATGAGTCCCGAATCTTATCCAACTTTTTTGCGTGACCTAGAAGAAGAAATGAAAATTAGGGTTCTGGAAGAAATGATGGATATAGAGTCGGATGCTAGCGTTGATCCTATTCAAACGGTGGGCTCGATCTATCACGAAATTCTGAAACAAGACGATTCTAGTGAACTTCAAGCAAGGGATTTTGTGAATTTATCGGTCGGGAAAGTTATGCATACTAAAATAATGGAATTGATTTACTTTGAATCTTATTCATTGCCGCAAGCTGTGGAAGAGATTAAACAAGGAATTGAAAGCGGAGAGATAATGGTTGACATCAAGTTAGAAATCTATCGTGCGGGAATTCCTGCTCACTTTGAAATAAAAGAAGTTTATGCCCTTCTTCAAGCCAATTTAGAAGCCTACTTAGAGATGGTCCAAAATCAACAGCCAATGTTTGTGCTGCTTCATCTCTGGGTCACGCTTCGATTTTCTGAAAGCAAGGCCAAGTTTTTGTCGGAACAGGAAGTGATATCTAGGAAATCGGCGGTCCAATCCCCGCCGCCTGCCGCCCCCATTGAAAAACGGGGCAAAGAACTTAGAGCCAAGAAGCTTTCCGAGGAAGAATCTCATGAACTCATGGTTAGCTACGGTAAAATTCTAGAGACCGATCAGATGTTTGAAATGGCGCCAATAAAGGTTGGGGATCAATTATTTGGAGTAGAATCATATTTTTCCAATAAAAATGGTTTGCGTCTTTTGCGAATTGGCTCGCTCATATTTATAGAAGCCCCGGGCAACCCATTGAATGAAAGGGATATGGATCCTCACACCCTAGAACAGCGGCTTCAAATTGTGAAAGGAAAACTAGGGGAGTTTTATCCGCAAAATCAAGAGAACGTTTTCTTTACAAGGCCATCCAGATATGAAAATAATGAGAATACCTCTCTTTTAACGCAGTTAAGTCCTCACTCAATGATTTCTATAGCGGCAATTCTGGCTAATTCCAAACGCTTCTTAAATGAAACGGTGTTAGATTTTGGATCAGGGGATGGTTTGCTCTCAAGGGTCGCATTAAGGTTAGGAGCATCTCAAGTGATTCTTTTTGAAGGTGATCCTGTAGAAGTTAATAGGTCGCGGGTATTCATGGCTGAGGAAGGCTGGCAAGAAAAAACTAATAATGGGAAAGGAAACTATCAGATTTTGGTAGAGGATATGCGGAAACTTAATTTTTTAAAAAAATTCAAGCAAGATAGTAGAACTAAAAATGCTCGCATAGGAATTGCCAATCTTGGGACCCCGGGCGCTTATGGCCATGCCGATAAGAATGTGGTAGATCTTATTCTTCAATTATCCGATATGGAATTGTTTATTAGCGGTGGACATACTTCTAATTATTCTGCAGAAGAGGCTGCTCTTTTAGAGAGCGTTAACCGATTTAAAAAATCCAATTTTCTTATAGAGCAGTATGAATACTACTTTCTGCATAATTCAAATTATAAGAGTTTTATGAAAAACTGTCCCCGTGAATTTAGCACTGTAAATGGGTTCGTTGCCACTCGACCGCCGTTTAATCAACGAATGGGAGTGGGTGAGGATGTAGCACAACGTGAAATGAAATCTAAGGATGTTCCTACCCAGCTTCTTGAATCATCTAAGAGCCTTGCCAGAATTATTGTACTTTTAGGTGTTATCCAACTCATTCTTCCCATTCCATTCTGGATATCCCTTCCTTTACTTCTATCTGCTTCTGCCCTTATGTATTACCTTACAAGTGTTTTAAAAGTGAATAGTGTGGTTGAATCAGGAGTGAATCCTAACCTTCAAGGGATTCTGCAAGTAGCGCAAGCTTTGGGGGAATCCGCAGAGAAGATGAGGGGCATTCTATTACAAACTAAATTGTCTTATTCTTCTGCTCTAGGTCAAGTTTTTCAATTGTGGGGGGAGGAGGTGAATGGGGCAGAGATTTGTGTGATAGATCTTGAGAGCGCGAAGAATGAAAACGAGAACAAGAACAATCAGTTACTTCAATTAAGAACCATTCAGCAGATTGAGAAACAGAAAAAGAATAATCGATCTAAGAAAGTTCAGTATCTCTTTGTGAATAAGAATGGAGCGACTAAGGGAGAGATAGAAAAAGTGTCGGGACTAAGTGGGCCGATAACTATTTTAGAAAGCGCGGAAGAAGCGGTGATGGAGTTAAAGGGAATAGCGAAGAGGGAATCCTTCTCTTTAAGGATTGTGACCACGCAGGAGAGTTCAAGGGTATGGACAAACCTTTTGGGGCAAGAGGCTCAAGAATGGAATATCAAGATATTGATTCCACAGGTGTTGGATATTAGTAAAGAAGTAAGCTTAAGTTTAATAGAGATGGGGGCAATGAATTCTGGGATAAGAGACTGGGCAGAGAGTTTAAAGGGTGAAGTGGGGGTAGAAATTAAAGGAGATCGTTTGACCATTCAAGGAGTTCCACTGGAACCAATGACCCGGGATGAAGAACAAAAGATCGAACACCTGTATAAACAACAAGCGTAAAAATTTAAAAAAAGAGAAAAAGATCAATGATGGTACACAATTTAGTACACAGTGTGCTACAATAGTGCCTAAGTTTTCCAATTATCCGACGAGCGGGCTGTTAGCTCAATTGGCAGAGCAAGCGACTCTTAATCGCTAGGTTCCGAGTTCGATTCTCGGACAGCCCACTGGTTTATAGCCGACAAATTGGGGAGATTGAAAAAGGTTTTAAAAAGCGCTCGGCTTAGAAGCCTCGCTCCAGCTGCAGGGGAATTGGGGACACCTTCAAATTTTAAAAATTTGAAGGTGTCCCCAATTCCCCTTTGGTATGCCTAATCTTGACAAAAAAGTCAGGTATTATTATACTTGAATGTAAGGACTACAAATATGAAAATTACTGCTTTACAAGAGTATGGGATTCGGTGCCTTTTGCAGTTGGCGGCGGCCAAGGATAAGGGGCCCCAAAGGACGACTACGATCGCGGAAAAAGAGGGGTTATCTCGCGATTATGTGGAAAAAATTCTGTTTCAGTTGCGTAAGGCGAAGGTGGTTAAAAGTACGCGGGGAATTAATGGCGGTTATATTTTAGAGAAGGATCCAGATAAGATTTCTATAGGTGAAGTGATACAGGTTTTAAGTGAGAAAAAAGTGCGAATGAATCGTATTAAAACGGACCTTTGTAAACAGTTCCCTGGGAAGGAAAATCAGTGTGTTCATTTAAATCAATGCGCCATTCGGACATTGTGGTCTATGATTATGTTGCAAGTCTATGGGGTTTTGAACCATTTGCCTCTCTCCTTTTTATTAGGGACAGAACAGGAAGTTCAAGGGCGATTAATGGAAGTAGCGCAAAAGTGGTCCACTTCCACTCCAGTTGTTCAACAAGAAACTGAAGTAGGGGTTGCTTGATATGAAACCAGAAAAAGAGTCCATATCTGATTTAGCGAATCAGGAATATAAGTATGGGTTTGTTTCCCAGATTGAGTCGGATACCATCCCCAAGGGTCTTTCTGAAGATGTTGTCCGTATGATTTCTGAAAAAAAGAACGAGCCTCCTTTCCTTTTAGAGTGGCGTTTAAAAAGCTATCGCAACTGGCTCACCATGAAAGAGCCTACCTGGCAGAATGTTCATTATCCGCCTATTCATTATCAAGATATTAGTTATTATTCCGCTCCAAAATCTAAAAAAACGGGTCCCAAAAGTATGGATGAAGTAGATCCTGAAGTTAGAAAAACCTTTGAGAAATTAGGGATTCCTTTACTGGAGCAGCAGATCTTAGCAGGGGTCGCGGTGGATGCCGTTTTAGATAGCGTTTCTGTGGCTACAACCTTTAGGTCAAAATTGATGGAGTTAGGAATTATATTCTGTTCTTTTTCGGAAGCGGTTCGGGAGCATCCGGATTTAATCCATGAATATTTAGGATCTGTCGTGCCCTATAATGACAACTTTTTCGCGGCGCTAAACTCCGCGGTGTTTAGCGATGGCTCTTTCTGCTATATCCCAAAAGGGGTTCGTTGCCCTATGGAACTCTCTACTTATTTTCGTATTAACGCGGCGGAGACGGGTCAATTTGAAAGAACTCTGATTATCGCGGAAGAAGGAAGTTATGTGAGTTATCTGGAGGGATGCACGGCGCCCATGAGGGATGAAAATCAGTTGCACGCGGCAGTGGTAGAGCTGATTACTAAAGATGACGCGCAAATAAAATATTCCACGATTCAGAATTGGTATCCCGGCGATAAAAATGGGAAAGGCGGCATTTATAATTTTGTGACTAAACGGGGCAAATGTAAGGGGAAAAATTCTAAAATTTCTTGGACTCAAGTGGAAACAGGGTCCGCTATTACTTGGAAATATCCAAGCTGTATATTGCAGGGGGATAACTCTATTGGGGAATTTTATTCCGTAGCCCTCACCAATCACTATCAGCAGGCAGATACGGGCACCAAAATGATTCATATTGGGAAAAATACTAGGAGCACTATTATCTCTAAGGGGATTTCTGCTGGGCATGGACAGAACTCTTACAGAGGAGCGGTCACGATCAATTCTGGGGCGGAAGGGGCACGCAACTATTCTCAATGTGATTCTTTGTTGATGGGAGATCTTTGTGGAGCGCATACATTTCCCTATCTTCAAGTGAACAACAGCACGGCTCAAGTAGAACACGAAGCTTCTACAGCGAAGATTGGGGAAGATCAACTTTTTTATTGTCGGCAACGCGGATTGTCACCAGAAGATGCGGTGAATTTAATTGTGAATGGATTTTGTAAACAGGTTTTTAAAGAATTGCCAATGGAGTTTGCTGTAGAAGCTCAAAAACTTTTGAGCGTTAGCTTAGAGGGGAGTGTGGGGTAAATGCTAGAAATTAGAGGTTTGAAAGCGAAGGTTCAAGAGAAAGAGATTTTGAAAGGGATTAATCTTACTGTTCGTCCGGGGGAAGTGCATGCCATTATGGGGCCGAATGGTTCGGGAAAAAGTACATTGGCCAATCTCTTGGCTGGGAGGGAAGGGTATACTCCTACGGAAGGTCAGGTGACTTTTAAAGGGAAAGATCTCTTTGCTCTTTCTCCAGAGGATAGAGCTACGGAAGGGGTTTTTTTGGCTTTTCAATATCCTGTGGAAATTCCGGGGGTTACAAATAATTACTTTTTAAAAGCAGCGCTGAACGCCGTACGCAAACGGCGTGGATTAGAAGAGTTAGATGCTGTCGATTTTTTGGCCATGCTTAAAGAAAAGTCTAAACTAGTGAATATGGATAGCTCGCTTTTGAGTCGTTCAGTCAATGAAGGTTTTTCTGGTGGGGAAAAAAAGAGAAACGAAATATTGCAGATGATTCTGTTGGAGCCAAGCTTAATGATTTTAGATGAAACTGATTCGGGTTTGGATATTGACGCGTTGCAGGTGGTGGCGAAAGGGATTAACTTTATGAGGAGTCCGGACCGCGCTATTTTACTTGTGACTCATTACCAGAGATTATTAAGTTTCGTGGAGCCAGATTTTGTGCATGTGCTCTATAACGGTCGGTTGGTTAAATCTGGTTCCAAAGAGCTCGCTTTAGAATTAGAAAAAAAAGGATACGGTTGGATTATAGAGAGTAGTGAGGTGAGCGCTTTAAAATGAAAGTGCTGGAAAAACCCTCTTTACCTACGCAAGAAATGGAGGAGTGGCGATTTTTTCCTGTTGATAAGTTAACAGATCCTTCCTTTCAAATGGCTTCTAAAATGGATTCAAACTCTGTTTTAGATCAGTTGCCTTCCTATTTTCTTACTTCTTCTAAATTAAGATTTGTCTTTGTGAATGGACATTTTATTCCAGCGCTTTCTTTAGTTGTTTCACCCATTAAGGAAGTCCGTCTAGATTCTATAGCTCAAATTTTTAAAGATCCGCTGCTGCAAAAGTGTTTATCCCGTTTTCCAGAAGATAAATTAACGGCTTTTACCCATTTGAATACGGATTATTTTAAAGATGGAGCTTTTCTTTATATTCCTAAATCTACAGTTTTAGAAACTCCCGTAGAAATTTATTATTTTTCTTATCCTGAAGTTGAAATAAAAACTGTAACTTACCCTAAGACGCTTATTTATATGGAAAGAAACAACCAGCTTAAAGTGATAGAAAACTATATAGATTTAGAGTTTATTGGTTCTCAAACGACTTTAACTAATTCCTATACTCAAATTTATCTGGGGGAAGATTCTCACCTAGAACATATTAGAATTCAACGGTCCACTTCTAAAGGTTACTCCTTTAGCCAAATACAGGCGCTTCAAGAACGAAATAGTCATGCCATTTTCCATTCCATCTCTTTAAGCGGCAAGTTAATTCGAAATAATATTGTGACTACTTTGGAGGGGGAGGGGGCTGAATGCGCCTTGAACGGATTTTATATGGCAGGGGCGAATGAGTGGGTGGATAATCATACTCTAATTGAGCACGCAAACTCACATACTTTTAGTCGAGAATCTTACAAGGGAATTTTAGAAGGTAAATCTAGGGCTGTGTTTAATGGAAGGATTGTCGTGGAAAAAGGGGCTCAAAAAACAGACGCTCTGCAAAGTAATAAGAATCTTCTTTTGTCTAACGAAGCTCTAGTTTATACAAAACCTGAACTTGAGATTTTTGCCAACGATGTAAAGTGTAAGCATGGCGCTACTATTGGCCAATTAGACCACGATGTTCTTTTTTATCTACGATCTAGAGGGATCCCGTTAAAGGAAGCGAGAAAAATTTTAATCTACGCTTTTGCCAGTGAGATGATCGATAAAATAACAATACCCTCTTTAAAAGAAGCCCTGACTAAGATGCTCTTTTTAAAAATGATGGAGGGCCAACCGTGAATTCTAATTTAAGAACTCTTAGTCCCTTAAACTTAGATCAATTAAGAGCCGACTTTCCTATTTTGAAAGCGAAGGTGTATAAAAAACCTCTGGTTTATTTAGACAATGCGGCGACCACGCAAAAACCAAAAGCGGTTATCGATACTCTGAATCATTACTATAGCGAAGAGAACGCGAATATTCATCGAGGAGTTCATTACTTAAGTGAGTGCGCTACTGATTTGTTTGAATCGGCCCGGAACGATATAAAAAATTTTATTGGAGCGGCCAAAAGTTCGGAAATCATATTTGTTCGAGGAGCCACAGAAGCGATCAATTTAGTGGCCACTAGTTTTGGTCGCAAGAAAATTGGGAAAGGGGATGAAATTATCCTTTCTATACTAGAGCATCACTCCAATATTGTTCCCTGGCAAATGCTTTGTGAAGAAGTAGGCGCTTCTTTACGAGTGATACCCATGAATGAAACGAGTGAACTCATATTAGAAGAGTACGAAAGACTTTTTAATGATAAGACTAAACTGGTGGCGATCACCCATGTTTCCAATGCTTTGGGAACTGTGAACCCGATCGAAAAGATGATACAGATGGCTCATAGATGTGGTGTCCCCGTTTTAATTGATGGAGCGCAGGCGGTGCCTCATATTCCTGTAGATGTTCAAAAATTAGATTGTGATTTTTATGTTTTTTCTGGCCATAAACTCTATGGTCCTACAGGAATTGGCGTGCTTTATGGTAAAGAATCACACCTCTTAGAAATGTGCCCTTACCAAGGAGGCGGAGATATGATCCGATCCGTCAGTTTTGAAAAGACCACCTACAATACTCTTCCCTATAAATTTGAAGCGGGAACACCGCACATTGCCGGAGCGATTGGTTTAGCTGCCGCTATTCGCTATTTAAAAAAAGTGGGAATTGAATCTATTGGGGCTCATGAAGAGGAATTGCTAAACTATGCCGTCCAGTTACTTTCACAGGAGAAAAGAATTCACATTTATAGTTCCGCTCAAAATAAGGTAGGAGTTGTTTCTTTTACGATCGATGGAATCCATCCTCACGATGTTGGCACTATTCTGGATCGAGAAGGGGTTGCCATTCGGGCAGGGCACCACTGCACCATGCCTTTAATGGAGAGGTTGGGAGTGGACGCGACTTGTCGAGCCTCCTTCGCGCTTTATAATATGAAGGAAGAGGTCAATCTCTTAATGGAAGGGATAAAGAAAGTCATTCAGGTGATGGGCTAATGGGTGAAATAGAAGATCTCTATCAAGATCTAATTCTGGATCATAGCCGAACCCCGCGGAATTTTAAAAAATTGGAAAAATATACGCAATCCGCGGAAGGGTTTAATCCCTTGTGTGGAGATAAAGTCACAATCTATACCCAATGCGAAGGGGATGTTCTTAAAGAGGTTAGTTTTCAAGGTTCTGGCTGCGCCATATCCAAAGCGTCTGCTTCAATTTTAACGACAGTCATTAAAAATAAGAAATTGGATGAAATTAAAAATCTCTTTGAAAAATTTCATCACATGGTTACGGAAGGGTCTGGTTCTCAAGAAGATTTTAAAGATTTGGGGAAATTAAGCGCTTTTGCCGGAGTGAAAGAGTTTCCCATACGCGTAAAGTGCGCGACTCTACCATGGCATACTTTAAAGGCGGCGCTAGAATCTAAACGAGAAGTTATTTCAACGGAGTGAATATGGATGAAAATTTACAGAACAGTCCAAGTCAACCAACCAAAGTGATCAATCCTTTAATCGTAGAATCACAGGTCACGGAGGTTATCCGTACTTGTTATGATCCAGAAATTCCAGTGAACATCTATGAGATGGGACTTATTTATAGTATTAAAGTAGACCCAAGTGGGAATGTGTCCGTACAGATGACTTTAACCTCCCCTAACTGTCCAGCCGCGGTTTCTTTGCCGGGAGAAGTCCAAAGTAAAGTAAAAGCGATCCCTGGGATAGGGAATGTGACCGTAGAGGTAGTTTGGACACCCACATGGACTCCAAGTATGATGTCGGAAGCAGCAAAATTAGAATTGGGGATTGAATAGAGATGAATCAAATTACAAAAGAGAGCGTATTGGAAGCATTAAAATTGGTACAAGATCCAGATTTACATAAGGATATTGTTTCCTTGGGATTTATTCAGGACCTTCGCATTTGTGAAGGGAATGTTGTGTTTGAAATTCATTTAACAACTCCGGCCTGTCCTGTAAAAGAAAAGTTGCAGGCAGAAGCGCGTCAGGTAGTTTCTGCTATTCCCGGTGTCACTGAAGTTACAGTGATTATGAAATCTGAAGTTAGAGCTCATCAGGGGTTAGATGCTTCCGCTTTAAAAGGAGTTAAGAATATTGTAGCGGTGGGAAGTGGTAAGGGGGGCGTAGGAAAATCAACCGTAAGCGCGAACCTTGCTGTGGCTCTAGCTTTAGATGGGGCTCGAGTCGGGCTTTTAGATGGAGATATTTATGGGCCGTCTATTCCTATTATGATGGGGCAACCGGGGGAAACGACTCTGCGGGAAAATTTAATACAGCCTAAGATTGCTCACGGAATTAAGTTTATGTCTATGGGATTTTTTGCTCAAGGGGATCAACCTCTTATATGGAGAGGTCCCATGGCCCATAGAGCGTTAGAACAATCCTTAATGGATGTAGAGTGGGGAGAGCTCGATTATTTAATTGTAGATTTGCCTCCGGGAACGGGAGATGTCCATCTTACTTTAGTGCAAACAGTTTCTATTACGGGCGCAGTCATTGTCTCCACACCTCAAGATGTAGGTCTCATGATCTCCATGAAAACATTAAGAATGTTT
>Ga0209515_10005159_pt1 | contig 17125 bp, 14 predicted proteins | sample Subgroupgradi54m_FD_187454 | JGI IMG/M metagenome (GOLD analysis project Ga0209515, IMG submission 187454) | Subsurface groundwater microbial communities from S. Glens Falls, New York, USA - GMW60B uncontaminated upgradient, 5.4 m (SPAdes)... ...
TGAGGTAACCATCAATCCCGACCAGACAGACCTGAGCATGGAGATTGGCAACTTCAAGTTCGCTACCCCAGTCATAGCCGCTGCGATGGATGCCGTAGGATCGCCTAAAACTGTGGTGGTGATGTCCCGACTGGGCGGGCTGGGAGTAATCAATCTGGAAGGGGTGCAGACCAGGTACGATCATCCCGAGGACGCCCTCAGGATGATCGCAGAAGCGTCTCCGGCGGAGGTTACCCCCCTACTGCAGAAGGTTTATAGCGCCCCGATAAAAACCAACCTGATCGGCGATCTGATCCGTGAGGTCAAGGAGAAGGGCGCCATTTGCGCAGTATCAGTTACCCCAGCCAACACCAAACAATTCGCCCCAGTGGCTATAGAGGCTGGGGTTGATATTTTGGTGGTCCAGTCCACTGTTACCACCGCCAGGCACATATCCAAGAGCCCCAGGGGGCTTAGATTTCAGGAGCTGGTAAAAGATATAGATGTCCCGGTAGTAGTGGGAAACTGCGTGGGTTTTAATACCGCCCTGGAGCTGATGGAAACGGGGATAGCGGGGCTGCTGGTAGGAGTGGGTCCCGGGGCAACCTGCACCACCCGAGAGGTGGTAGGGGTTGGGGTCCCCCAGGTAACAGCAACGATGGACTGTGCCGCCGCCCGGGAAGAGCATCGCCGCCGGTCCGGGCGGCGAGCTCTACGACATGACCGCCATGGGCAAGGTGGTGGGCGCGCTGCTCAAGGTGCACAGCGCCACCTCGGATCAGTCGCGCAAGGCGCCCGCGTGGTGGTGGTCGCGCGTCTACATCTCCGACGGCTCGGACCCCGAGATGGCGCGCCTGCGCCTGTTTTGCCGGCTGCGCGGCATCGAGCTGCCCTACAAGCAGGCGCAGGCGGGCGCACGCTCGGCCGGCCTGGCCGCGGCGCTGGCGGCGGCGACCGCGGGCGAGCGTTCGCAGTTCGTCATCGTGGTCTCGGACCTGGAAGGCCTGCTCGAGGACCCGGCCAGCGCGCTCAGGCAGGTGAGCCTCATGCGCCGCAAGCACCAGCAGATGGTCGTGGTGGTACCGCAGGCGTCGCGCCTGGCCGCGCCCGGGCGCTCGCCCACCGGGCGCAAGGTCGCCGACGTGCTGTCGTTCGAGGAGAAGCGTCGTCACGAGGCCGCGCGCGCGCTGCTGGCGCCGCTGGGTGTGCCCGTGCTGCTGGCCGGGCCGGAGGACGGCGCGTCGGTGCTGGCGCGTCGCTTCGGCAAGGCGGCGGCGAGGCTGCGCGGACATGGCTGACGCGGAAGCGAACGATCCGGCGGTGATCGTGTGCGGCTTCGAGCCGTTCGGCGGCCGGCCGGTGAACCGCTCGTGGCAGGTCGTCGCCGCGCTGCCCGAGCTGCCCGGCCTGGCGGTGGAGAAGGTGCAGCTGCCCGTCGACTTCGAGGCCCTGCGCACGCTGGTGCCGGCGCTGGCCGGGCGCGCCCGGCGCGCGCTCGTGCTCTGCGGCGAGGCCGCGGCCACCGACGCCGTACAGGTCGAGCGCGTGGCGCTCAACGTGGTGGACGCGCGCATCCCCGACAACCGCGGCGCGCAGCCGAGCTTCGAGGAGGTCGTGCCGGGCGCGCCGCTGGCCCGCTACGCGCGCTGGGACGCCGCCTGGGTGGCCGCCACGCTCGCCGACGCCGGCGTGCCGGTGCGGGTCTCGCACCATGCGGGCACGTACGCGTGCAACGCATCGCTTTACCTGGCCCTGGAGGCGCTCGCCGCGGCCGCCACTCCCGCGCTCGTAGGCTTCATCCACATACCTGTCGGGACACCTCCCGAAACCTCTGTCATCACGGCGGGAATCGCGCGACTTCTCTTGACGTTTCGGTAGCATCGCGCTAATTCACCACAGCACGGAATTCGTAAGGAGAACGACGTCCCATGGCCACGCACATCACCGAAGAGTGCATCAACTGCGGCGCCTGCGAGCCCGAGTGCCCGAACGAAGCGATCAGCGAGGGCGAGGACATCTATGTCATCGACCCCAACCTGTGCACCGAGTGCGTCGGGTTCCATGACTACGAGGCGTGCCAGGCGGTGTGTCCGGTCGAGTGCTGCGTGCCCGATCCGAACAACCGTGAGACCGAAGAGACGCTCTACCAGCGCGCGGTCAAGCTGCACCCCGACAAGACCTTCCCGGCCCTGCCCGAGCTGCCCGCGAACCTGAGCCGCTTCCGCAAGGGCGCCTGACTGTTGTTCAGAGGGTCTTCTCGCCTGCCGCACGTTTCACTCCCCATGAAGGCCTTGCGACTGACGGCGCCGCTCCTGCTCTGCGCCGCGTCCTGTGCGCCGCTGCGCCCGCCCTCGCAGGGTCAGACGCCCTACGGCAACCCATCGGTGAGCGAGGGCGAGGGTGAAGGCGAGCCGACCCGGCCCGCACCCGCGCCCGAGCCCGACTACGAGGCACCCATGGGCTGGTCGGTCACCGTGGCAGAAGAGTGCGGCGTGAGCTTCGCCATGCCGGGCACGCCCACGCGCAGCGAGCAGGCGCGCGCCGACGGCGTGCACGCGGTCTACACCTTCAACGTCGACGTCGACACCCAGCTGAGCGTCGACTGCGCCGAGAGCCCGGGCGCCACGCCCGAGCAGATGGCGCGCCTCGCCGACGACTTCGCCCGCATCGCCGACCGCGGCGAGGTGCAGGATCTCGGTCCCTTCGAGGTCGCCGGCGTCACCGGGCGCGGCTACCAGCTGCAGGTCAAGGGCGCCATGCACCGCTACCGCGTCGTCGTCATCGACGGACGGCGCGTGCAGCTCGCGGTGATCGGCGCACACGAGTACCCGGGGCTGGCCGAGTCCCTCCGCCCCATCTCGTCTCCGTAGGCACTTCGAAGGCTGCCCGGCCGGATCCAGATGGACCCGGCCCGCGGCTTCGGCCCGGGGGCTACTGGCGCGCGCGCGGCGCCTTGGCGCGCGACTTCGCCTTGGAGTTGGAGCCGTTCTGCGCCGTGGCCGCGGCCGCGCGCGCCTGCGGCGAGGTGACCTTGCGGGTCTCGCGCAATTGTAAATTGGTGGTGCGCTTGGTGTGATCCGAGCTGCCGCGCGTGGACTTGCGCGACGGCTTGCCGTTCGCCGAGTCCTCGAGCGCGGCACCGCCACGCCGACCCGCGTGACCCGAGACGTTGCGTGTCGCGGTGTGCTCGCCGCCGACAGCCTGCACAGGAGGAGCCTGACGCCCGCGCGCCGGCTTCTTCGGCTGCGGCCGATGGGCGTCACGCTGGGTCTGAGCACGGAAACTCTGAGCCTTGGTCGCCATGGTACGAGGCTAGCGCTGACCGAGGCGCGTGGCTATCGCGAGAAAATTGCGTGACGGTCGTGCGTCGGTGCGCGAGCGCCGCCTCAGGCCGCGCGCTTGGCCTTGGGCTGGAAGCCGCGCAGGTTCACGTTGACCAGCTTGGAGCAGCCGGGCTCCTCCATGGTCACGCCGTAGAGCGAATCGGCGATCTCCATGGTGCGCTTGTTGTGCGTGATGACGATGAACTGCGAGCTGTCGGTCATCGAGCGCACCAGCTCGTTGTAGCGACCGACGTTGGCCTCGTCGAGCGGCGCGTCGACCTCGTCGAGGATGCAGAACGGCGACGGCTTGATGAGGAAGATGGAGAAGATCATGGCCACGGCGGTGAGCGCCTTCTCGCCGCCCGACAGCTGCTCGACGGTGGTGTTCTTCTTGCCCGGCGGCTGGGCGAAGATCTCCACGCCCGCGTCGAGCAGCTCCTCGTCGGAGCCGGTCAGACGCAGGTAGGCGTTGCCGCCGCGGAACAGGCGCGGGAAGACCTCCTGGAACTTGGCGTTGACCGCGTCGAAGGTCTCGCGGAAGAGCTTGCGCGAGGTCTTGTTGATCTTGGTGATCGCGGTCTCCAGCTGCTCGAGCGCCGACTCGAGGTCCTTCTTCTGCGAGGTCAGGAAGTCGTAGCGACCGGCCAGCTCCTCGTACTCCTCGATGGCGGTCAGGTTGATCTCGCCCATGCGGTCGATGAGGTCGCGCAGCTCCTTCAGGCGCGACTCGTCGCTCTCGCTGACGGGCGGGCGCAGGTGGTAGTCGTGCAGCTCCCTGGCCAGCTCGACCCGGTGCTTCTCGAGCATCGCCTCTTCCAGGTGCTTGCGGTTCGACTCCAGGGTCTCGCGCTTCATCTCCAGCTTGGTGCAGTCGGAGGCGGCCTGGGCGGCCGCCTGCCGCACCTCGCGCAGCTCCACCTCGGCGACCTGCAGGTCGGCCATGCGCTGCTCGTGCTGGTTCTTGCGCGCCGACAGCTCGTCGGCGGCGGCCAGACGATCCGAGCGCAGCGACACCAGCTCGACCGACATGCGCGTGGACTCCTCGCGCAGCTGGGTGGCGCGCGCGCCCGACTCGCCGATCATCTTTTCCAGCTTGTCGACGCGACGGCCGAGCTCGGCCTCGTGCAGCTCGAGCCGGCCGCGCTGAGCCGCGGCCGCCTTCTGCGCCGCGCCCGCCTGCGCCACGATCACCTTGGCGTCGGTGACGCGGGCGGCGATGTCGTCGACCTCGCCGCGCGCCATGGTCACGCCCTCGATGAGCCCGAGCTGCTTGCGCTCGGCCTCCTCGGCGCGCTGGCGCGCGCCGTTCATGGCCAGGCGCGTCTCCTCCGACTCGCGCTCGCAGTCGGCCAGCTGCGCCTGCATCTCGGCCAGCTCGCGGCCCAGCTGGCCGCGTCGCTCGGCCAGGCGCTCGGCCTCCGCCTTGTAGCGCGCGTGGTCCTTCTCCGCCGACATGAAGGCGATCTCGCCCTCGTGCGCGTGCTTGCGGATGCCTTCCAGCGCCGCGACCGTCTTCTGCAGCTCGGCCTTGCAGGTCACATGACGCGCCTGCGCGTCGGCGAGGTCGCGGTCGAGCGCCTCGCTGATCTCCTCCAGCTCGCGTATCTCGCGCTTCTGCTGCAAGACGCCGGTGCCCGCGGCCTCGCGCGAGCCACCCGTGACCACGCCGTGCGGATCGATGACGTCGCCGTCGAGAGTGACCATGGTGCGGCGCACGCCCGCGTCGAGCAGCTCGAGCGCGCGCTGCAGCGACTCGACCACCAGCGCGTCGCCGAGCAGGTAGTCGGCCACGCGCGCGTACTCGTCCTTGACCTGCACCAGCGAGGCGATGGTGCCGCGCACGCCCGCAGCGTCGATGACCTCGATGCCCCCGCCGCCGCTGCTCGCGCCGCGGCCGCTGAAGTCGAGCACCGGGATGAAGGTCGAGCGGCCTTCCGAACGCTTCTTCAGGAAGTCGACCGCGAGCGCGCCCACATCCTTGGACTCGACCAGGATGGAGCCCAGACGATCGCCGAGCAGGGCCTCGACCGCCGGCTCGTACTCGGCGGGCGCGCTGACCATGTCGGCGACCAGACCGAGGATGCGCTTCCGGTCACCCTCGTCGCCCGGACGGTGCTGCATGACCGCGCGCGTGCCGCGCGCGAAGCCCTCGTAGCGATCCTGGATCTCGATCAGCGACTGCAGACGCGAGCGGCGCCGGTGCAGCTCGGTGCGCAGGGTCTCGACCTCGGCCTCGGTCTTGCCGTGCTGCTCGCGCAGGTCGATCTGCCGCGCCTCCAGCTCCTGCCTCTGGTCGGCCAGATCGAGGCGCAGCTGGCGCAGGCCGCCCAGCTTCTGCTCCAGCTCGGCCACCTGCTCGATGAGCGGCGCGTGCCGCTCCGAGGCGCGCGCTTCTTCTTCGGTGACGCGCGCCAGGCGCATGTCCAGGTCGCTGGAGCGACGTTCGAGCGAGCGCACGTTGCCCTCGGCGCGCGCGATGTCGGTCTGCGCCTTGCCGATCTCGGCGCGCGCGCCGTCCAGCTCGGCCTGCGCGTCCTGCAGCTGCCCGCGCACCAGGCGGTGCTCCTCCTCGAGGCGGCCCAGCTCCTCGCTGCGCTCGCCCGCCTCCGACTCGAGCCGCGTGGCCTCGAGGCGCACGTTGTCGAGCTCGCGCTCGGCCAGCTCGCGCTCGACGCGCAGCGACTCGATCTCGCCGCCCGCCTGCAGCACGCGATCCTCGAGATCCTTGGCCTCGCGGCCCTGGAACTCGACCTGGCTCTCGCCCAGCTTGACCCGGTTGTCGAGGTCGAAGACCACCTGGGTCAGCTCGCCGATGGCCTTCTCCTCGATCTGCGACTCGGCGCGCTCGGCCACGATGGCGGCCTCGCGGGTGGAGAAGTCGGCGGCCAGGCGCTCGCGCTGCTCGCTGCGCGCGCCCAGCGACTGCTTGACCACGCCCGACTCGACCACGAAGCCGAGGTAGCGGTGGGCCGCCGACCACAGCTCGATGTCGCGCAGCTCGGCGCGGTACTTCTTGTAGCGCTCGGCCTTCTGCGCCTGCCGGCGCAGGCTGCCCAGGCGCTTGTCGATCTCGTCGACGACGTCGGAGACGCGCAAGAGGTTCTGGCGCGTCTGCTCCATCTTGCGCTCGGCCGCCTGCTTCTTCTTCTTGAACTTGGTGATGCCCGCGGCCTCCTCGATGATGAGGCGGCGATCCTCGGCCTTGGCCGAGACGATCATGCCCACGCGGCCCTGCTCGATGATGGAGTAGGCCTTGGTGCCCACGCCGGTGCCGAGGAAGAACTCGGTGATGTCGCGCAGGCGCGAGGGCGTCTTGTTGATGAAGTACTCGGAGGTGCCGTCGCGGAACAGGCGGCGCGTGATGGTGACCTCGCCGTACTGCGAGTAGTCGATGAGCGGCGTGGCCTGGCTGGCGGCGACCGCCTCCAGCTCGACCGGCGCGGGCTGCGCCGCGGCGACGACGACCGCCTCGGCGGCGTCGGCGGCCAGGGCCACGACCTCGGCGACCGCGTCGGCCTGCTCGGCCACGACGTCGGTCAGGTGGTCGGCCACCGCCTCGGCCACGACCAGGTCGAGCTCCTCGGCGACCAGCGCCTGCGCGGGCGCCGACTCGGGCACCGACGCGTCGCCCTCGGCGACCAGGGCGTCACGATCGACCGCGAGCGGCAGGACCTCGATGGCGGCGGTCGGATCGAACGCGGCCACGTCGGCGGCCTTCTGCGCGCCGTCCAGGTCGGCGAGCAGCTGCTCGCTCTCCTCGTCGGAGTCCTGCGACACCACCGAGCGGTCGTCGCGGCGCGAGAAGCCGACGTTCTCGAACGTCAGCGAGACCTCCGCCATGCTGGCCGGGCCGCGCGTGTCCGAGCCGGCGAAGATCACGTCCTCCATCGACTTGCCACGCAGGTGCTTGGCCGACTGCTCGCCCATGCACCAGCGGGTGGCGTCGATGATGTTGGACTTGCCGCAGCCGTTGGGGCCGACGATGGCCGTGATCGGCTCCTCGATGTTCACGACCGTCTTGTCGCAGAAGGACTTGAAGCCGATGATTTCGATTCGCTTGATTCGCATCCGTCACCCTCGGTGCTACCCGTCCTGAGGCGCCAATGACCATATGTACATGGCAATGTCACTTCACGGGAGCCGATCCCTACCTATCACGCTGCAGATCTCCCCTTCAACCGGAAAACACCACCGGTAGGGTTCAGGCTGACCGACAGCCACAATGCGTGGTGCTCCAGCATCACTTTAACTATATCCATCTATATATCCGCTTCGGAGCGTGATCCGCGCGCCGAGCCGCCTCGGGAAGGAGGCCGCGGGCTGCATGCTATACAAGGAAGCCGTGTCGAGGGGAGCGATGGGGGTCCAGGTGGTACTGGTCGCGGCCTGGGCCACCATGGCTGCCGCGGCGGCGGCCGCCCTGGCCCCGGCGTCCGCCCAGGCCGCCCCGGTGGTCAACGTGCGCGCGCGCACCCGCATCGAGATCGACCGCGTCGCGCGCAGCGGCAACGGCGTGTCGGTGCGCGGGCGCGTGGTCGAGGCCGGCTCCGACGCACCCCTGGCCAGCCTGACCCTCTTCGTCACCGTCGACGGCAAGGAGCTGATGACCAGCACCGACGCCAACGGCGCCTTCCGTGTGCTCTACCCCCTGGGCGAGGGCAGCTACACCATCAGCGCGCGCTACCTGGGCGACGAGGAGAACGCGGCCTCGGTGCTGCAACCGTTCCGCTTCGACGTGGGCAAGGTGACCCCCGCGCTCGTGCTGACCGTGCCCGACGAGATCGAGGCCGGCCACGCCTTCGAGGGCGCGGTCGAGGCCACCGCCAGCGACGAGCCGGCGCCCTTGCAGATGCACCTCCTCATCGGCCCGGCCGCGGGCGAGCTGCGCGACGTGCTGCTCATCGCCGCCGACGACGCCGGGCGGGCCGCCTTCTCGGTGCCGGCCGCCGACCTGGGCGGCGCGGGCGAGAAGCGCATCAAGCTCTACTACCCCGGCTCGGACGCCTTCAACCAGGCCGCCAGCGAGACCACGCTGCGCGTCATGTCGACCACGCGCATCGACGGCTTCCGCGCCCCCGCGGGCACGGTCGCCTACGAGGACAGCCTCGAGGTCGCCGGCCGCCTGCTCGACGAGAACGGCGCGGGCGTGGCCGGCCAGACCATCAGCATCAGCGCGGGCGGCGAGCGCATCGGCGGCACGCGCAGCGACGACGACGGCAGCTTCCGCGCGCGCCTCAAGGCCTCGCGCTTCGCGCCCGGCGGCGTCACCCTGGCCGCCGAGTACCTGTCGACCACGCCGTGGCGACGCGGCGCGCGCACCGCGCCGGTCACCGTGACCATCGCCGAGCCGCGCCCGGTACCCATCCGTTACACCATCGGCGCCTTCGCGCTCACCTTCGCGGTCGTGCTCGGCTTCGTGCTGGCGCGGACGCGCCCGTGGCTGCCGCTGCTGGCCCGCCTGCACCGCTGGCGCAAGCGCGGCCGCCCCGACTCCGGGCCGGTCGCCGCGCTGCCGGGCGCCGACCCCGAGGCGCCGCCGGTGACCGGGCTGCGGCCGGGCCGCCCGACCCTGATCCAGACCCTGCGCCGGCCCGCCGACGCGGTGATCTCGGGCAGCGTGCGCGACGTGCTGACCGGTCGGCCCATCGGCAGCGCGCGCGTCGACTTCGTGCTCGAAGGCATGCCCGCGCTGGTCCTGCTCACCGACGCCGCCGGACGCTTCGAGCTGGGCCCGCTGCACGCCGGGGTGTGGAAGGCGCACGCGCGCGCCGCCGGCTACGTGACCGAGCGCTTCTCCGCCACCGTGCCCCATCGCGGCGAGCTGCGCGACGTGCGCATCGATCTCATGCCCGTGCGCGAGCAGGTGTTCGTGATCTACCGCGGCGTCGCGCTGCGCCTGCTGCCCCGGCGTGAGCTGTGGGGCGTGTGGACCCCGCGCGAGATCCTCGATCACGTACGCAAGCGTCGCCCCACCGGGGCGCTGGGCGAGCTGACCAGCTTCGTCGAGGAGGCCTACTTCTCCGCCCGCATCCCCGACGAGGACGTGCTGGCGCAGGCACAGCGGCGCGCGGCCGCGGCCAAGGCCGAGCTGGGCACGGCCGGGGAGACGTGACCGCCGCCGCGAACGACAACCACGGCACCATTGACCCACCCGGGCCCGTGCCTTAGCTTCTCGGCCCATGGGCGTTGACCTGTATTACTTCCTGGCCTTTCTCGTCGCGGTCGCCGTCGCGGTCGGCGTCATCGTGCGGCGGAACAGCCAGAAGGCGCTCAAGGCGCCGCCGAAGCCGGAGGAGCTGCCCGCGGGCAAGCGCCCCGCCGCGCTGCCCGAGCCCAGGCCGGCCGAGGCCGCGCGTGCGGAGCCCGAAGCCGCGCCGCCGCCGCGCAAGCCGGCGCGTGACACCTCGATCCTGCGCGCCGGCCTGGCCAGGACGCGCGGCGGCTTCATCGCCAAGATCGGCGAGCTGTTCGCGGGCAAGAAGGAAGTCGACGCCGCCACCGTCGACCAGCTGGAGGAAGTCCTGCTCGGCGCCGACATCGGCGTGAAGACCTCGCAGAAGATCTTCGCCTCGGTGCGCGACGCGCTGTCCAAGGAGCAGCTCACCGACGCGTCGGCGATCTGGCAGCAGATCCGCGACAAGTCGACCGCCATCCTCGACACCGGCGCGCCGCCGCTCGACCTCGATCGCGCAAGGCCGTTCGTGCTGCTGGTCGTGGGCGTGAACGGCGTGGGCAAGACCACCACCATCGGCAAGCTGGCCGCCAAGTACACCAGCGCGGGCAAGAAGGTCCTGCTCGCCGCCGGCGACACCTTCCGCGCCGCCGCCACCGAGCAGCTCGAGATCTGGGGCCAGCGCACCGGCGTCCCGGTCGTACGCGGCAAGGACAACAGCGACCCGTCCTCGGTCATCTTCGAGGGGGTCAAGCGCGCCCAGGCGGAGGGCTTCGACATCCTCATCGCCGACACCGCCGGCCGCCTGCACACCAAGACCAACCTCATGGAGGAGCTGCAGAAGGTTCGCCGCGTCACCGACAAGGCCATGCCGGGCGCGCCCCACGAGACCTTCCTCGTGCTCGACTCCACCAACGGTCAGAACGCCATCCACCAGGCGCAGATGTTCAAGGAGGCCATGGGCCTCACCGGCATCGTGCTGACCAAGCTGGACGGCACCGCCAAGGGCGGCGTGATCCTGGGCATCTGCGACGAGCTCAAGATCCCGGTGCGTTACATCGGCATCGGCGAGAAGGTCGAAGACCTGCGCGAGTTCGACGCCGACGAGTTCGTGGCCGCGCTCTACGAGGACGCCGACCAGCCAGCCGCCGCGTAGTAAGATGCGGAGTCCTTGCGTCCGTCCGGTCAGCACGTCCAGCAGAAGGTGAACCGCGGGCTGGCCTGGATCGGCGCCGCGCAGACGCTGATCTCGGTGCTCGACATCGTGTCGGTGCTGCTCATCCTGCGCTTCTGGGTGTCGCGCGTCGACTTCGGCATCCAGAGCCTGGCCTACACGCTCTTCCCCGTACTCGACATCGCCACCGACCTGGGCGTGTCGTCGGCGCTCATCCAGCGCGACGACCACACGCCCGCCAAGCTGTCGACGGTGTTCTGGTTCAACGTCCTGCTGTCGCTGCTGCTGTTCGCGCTCCTGTGCGTGCTCGGGCCGCTCCTGGGCCGCTTCCACGGCCACCCCGTCATCGGCACGCTGCTCATCGCCTACGGCGCCAAGCTGATCCTGCAGAACGTCTACTCGATCCCGATGACGCTGATGAAGAAGCAGCTGCGCTTCCCCGAGCTGTCGGTGATCCGGGTGGTCTCCAACCTGGTCGAGGCGGGCGTCAAGATCACCCTGGCCGCGCTCGGCTACACGCTGTGGTGCTTCACCCTGGCCGCGCTGTCGCGCGTGGTCGTCGTGGCCACGCTGTGCCAGGTGCGCCATCCGTGGCGGCCGCAGCTGGTGTTTCGCCCGCGTGAGGCCGCCGACTACGCCCGCTTCGGCCTGCGCACGTCGGCGAGCCAGATGCTCTACCACATCTACACCAACCTCGATTACCAGGTGGTCGGCTACTACTTCGGCGCCGCCGCGCTGGGCGTGTACAAGCTGGCCTACGAGATCGTGCTCGACCCGGTGAAGATCATCTCCAACGTGGTCACCGAGGTGGCCTTCCCCGCCTTCGCGCGCATGCGCCACGACGCCGCGCGTCTGACCGAGCAGTTCATCACCTTCACGCGCATGAACCTGGTCACGGTGCTGCCCTTCGTGGCCCTCATCCTGCTCGTCGTCGACGACTTCATCGCCGTGGCCATGGGCGCGCAGTGGGCGGGCGCCGCACCCGCCGCGCGTCTGCTCTGCCTGGTGGGCGTGCTGCGCGCGCTCAGCTTCCTCGGCCCGCCCCTGCTCGACGGCGTGGGCAAGCCGCAGCTGACCCTGCGCTACATGATCATCGCCGCGCTGGCGCTGACCGGCTGCTACATCGGCTTCGCCGAGGCATTCGGCGCGCGCCTCGGCTACCTGTCGGTGGCGCTGGCCTGGACGGTCGGCTACCCGGTCGCCTTCGTGGCCCTGACGTACATGACGCTCACGCAGCTGGGCCTGCGCGTGTCGACGCTGCTGCGCCGGATCTACGGCATCCCGGCGAGCGCTGCGCTCGCGACGATCGTCGCCTGGGCGGTCTCGTCGACCCTGCGCGGCGTCGTCCCGGTGCTGGCGCACATGGTCGTGACCATCGGCGTGCTGCTCACCGTGCTGGCGCTCTTGCTGGCCTACTGGCAAGACATCAGCCCGCGCAGCATCGGCAAGTCACTCTCGGGTAAGACCTAGCCGCACGCTGTCTGCCAAATCCGTACACATCACGAGCCGTTACGTCGTCGGACCGTCCGCCCGGCCGGCAAAGAACGTTCCTTTCATACCCATCGCAACCATCGCGACTCCGGACGCATCCAGTGAGAGCAAACTTTCGGTGAGCTCGACTGGATTGGGTCCGACATGCAGAAGCGAAACGCTTGGGGACGTCTCGATCATCGTGCGGTGGGGGTGACGCTCGCACTGGCGATAGCCCTGCTTCCAGCGGCCGCACACGCTGGCAAGCCGCCCGCCACCACCGTGACCGCGCACTCCGCCGTGCAGGCGGTTGGCAGCCGCGCCGCCGATCTCCGCATCTCCGATAGCCACGAGGACGCGTCGCTCTTGCAGGACCTGCCCACGACGCAGGAGCCCGAGCACAAGGCGCTCTCGCTCGGCCTCGCGGGTGGTGTGTTCGGCGTGCTCTACGGCTACACCTACCTGGCCTGGTACCTGCGCTCGGACGAATCGCCCACCTTCCAGGTGCACGAGGAGGGCTGGTTCGGCGTCGACACCTACGCGGGCGGCGCCGACAAGGTCGGTCATGCCTGGGGCAACTACGCGCTCGTGCGCGGCGTGAGCGGCATCCTCGAGTGGGGCGGCTGGAACCGCACCATGGCCCTGACCACGGCCACGGGCATGACCACGGCGTTCTTCGTCATGAGCGAGATCAAGGACGGCTACGCCGAGGACTACGGTTTCTCCTGGGGTGACGTGATCGCCAACGTCACGGGCGCGTCGCTGGGCGTGCTCATGGAGCTGTCGCCTTCGCTCGACCGCAGGTTCGACTTCCGCCTGGAGTACTTCCCGTCCAAGCCGTTCCGCGACGCGGTCTCGACCAAGGGCCCGTTCAACTCGCCCGAGGACTACACCGGCCAGCGCTTCTACCTGGCCTACCACCTGTCGACCATCGACTCGCTGCGCGAGAGCCGTCTGTTCGGCTGGAGCGAGTACGTGGACGTCGCGGTGGGTTTCCACGCCGCGCACTACAAGCCCGAGGACCAGGACACCGCCGATCACCAGCAGGAGCTGTTCATGGGCGTGTCGCTCAACCTGCAGCGCGTGGTCGACAAGGCCTTCGCGCCGCCGCCCGGCTCGAACCGCAAGCGCTCCACGGGCAGCCGCGCGCTCCACTACACCACCGAGATCGTGCAGATGCCCTTCACCTCGCTGCAGGTGGGCGGCGTCTCGCGCAGCATCCCCGACCCGAAGTCGGTGCCCACGCCCTGATTCTGTTACCCTGTCGCCGAGGCTGGAGCCGACTCACGTCGCACCCATGACCCCGCGCATCTCCGTCGTCATCCGCAGCTACAACCGCGTCGAGATGCTGTGTGAGCTGATCGAGCGGCTGCTCGCTCAGCACCACCGCGACTTCGAGATCGTGGTGGTCGAGCAGAGCACCGAGCGCTCGCCCGGGGCGGCCGCGCGGCTGGGCGCGCTCGCCCAGGACGGGCGTGTGCGCGTGCTCGAGCACCCGCCGCTGGGCGGTGCGCGCGCGCGCAACATCGGCGTGGCCGCCGCGCGCGGCGAGCTGGTGCTGCTGCTCGACGACGACGATCAGCCGGTCGGCGAGGACTTCCTCGCCACCATGGAGCAGGGCATGAGCGACCCGGCGTGCCTGGGCATCACCTGCCAGCACGTCTGGCCCGAGCTGGGCCCGCCCTCGCGCCTGTACTCCTGGCTGGCGCAGCACCGCTGCATGCGCTTCTCGACCCTGCTCGGCCTGCCGCTCGTCTACGCGCGTCATGATCAGCCGGTGCGTCCGGTCGACTACGTGCACGGCACGGGCGGCATGCTGCGGCGCGCCGCGGTCGACCGCTTCGGTGGCTGGGACGAGGACACGCCCATCGAGGACGAGACCTCGTTCGCCCTGCGCGCGGCCGAGCACAAGCGACCCGAGGAGTACTTCGCCTTCGACCCGTCGGCCCAGCTGTTGCGCAACCTCGACGCCAGCGGCGGCCTGGGCAAGCGCTTCCTGCGCCCGGGCGGCTTCTTCGTCAAGTTCATGACCTTCGTGCACCACATCCTGGCGCGCTACCGACCCTGGCGCGTGCGCCTGCTCTACCCGCTCTACGTGCTCGCGGGTGGGGTGTGGACGGCGTCGTGGATCTGGTACGACTCGCGCGCGCACGACACCGTGGTGCGCAAGCTGTGGGGCGTGTCGCTGTTCGTGGCCACGCTGCCGTGGCACGCGCTGCGCGCGGCGGCGCGCAAGTGAAGTAGGGAAAGCGGCGGCCCAGATCAACCGCCAGGTCGCCAGGGACGCCAGTTAGGACCTGCTCGTGCACTCCAGATCGGTCTGGTCTGGATGCGGACAAATCAAGACAACCGGGACCAGGTAATTCGGAGCTGGCGTCGTTGGCGACATGGCGGTCAATCCGCGGCGCGCGCGCTATTCCTTCTGCTGCCAGGTGTGCACGAGCACGCCGTCGGCATTCAGGGCGAACACCTCCATGCGTCCGTCCTTGTTGCGACCGAACGCAGGATCCGTGTGGATGGGCCCGCCCTCCGAGGTCCAGTCCATCCACGCGCCGCCCAGCTTCTTGGGCCAGCGGTGCCAGAGCGCGTTGTCGCTGCCGCGCGCGTACAGCTCGGAGCGCCCGTCGGCGAGCGTGGCCACGGCGATCTCGCCCGCCACGGTGCCGCCCAGGGTCTCGAACTTGCCCCACGGACCGTACTGCTTGCCCTGCCAGATGTGCCAGACCGCGTTGTCCATGCCGCGCACGAACACCTCGATGCGGCCGTCGGGCAGGCGGTACGAGGCCGGCGTGCCCTGGATCTGGCCGCCCATCGAGGCCCACTCGTTCCACTCGCCCTGCGGCTTCTTCTGCCACACGTGCCAGAGCGCGCCGTCGGCGCCGCGGGCGAACAGCTCCATGCGCCCGTCCTCGTGGTCGATGGCGCTGATCTCGCCCGTGGTCTTGCCGCCCAGCGAGGCCCAGTCGTTCCACTCGCCCATCGGCTTCTTGTGCCAGCGGCGCCACACCGAACCGTCGGCCGCACGCGCGAACACCTCGAGGCGTCCGTCGGTGTGCTCGACCGCGACCGGTGCGCCCTGGATCTGGCCGCCGAGCGACGTCCACGCGCCCCAGCGGCCGTCCTTGTCGTTCTGCCAGCTGGAGTACAGCTGGAAGTCGGCGGCGACCGCGAACACCTGCATCCGGCCGTCCTTGTTCTCGGCCGCGGCCAGCCGGGTCGTCCCGGTGCCGTCCATGAGCGTCCAGTCCGACCACTCGCCCATCGGCTTGAGCTGCCAGATGTGCTGGACCGCGCCCGTGGAGTTGCGGCAGAAGACTTCGAGGCGACCGTCGCGCTTCATGGCGACCGTCGGGGTACCGGCGAGACGTCCGCCCATGCTCTTCCAAGCACACCAGACCATGTGTTCCCCTCCCTGTCTGCCATCGTAACCCGGACCGCCCGGGCGCGAAAGATCAGGAAGCGGCCAGCCGGCGCAGCCCGTCAGCCAGGGCCACCCGGGGCAACCAGCCGAGCGCGACGCGCGCGCGCGTACCGTCGAGCAGGTAGCGCATCTGCTCGTTCTCGCGGTAGGGCATGTCGCCCACGCCCAGCAGCGCCACGGCGGCCTCGCCACCGACGAGGAGCGCGAGCGTGCGCGCGACCTCGGCGATGCTGCTCTCGACGCCGGTGCCGCCGTTGTAGAGCCCTGCCGAGGCCGCCTCGACCAGGGCCGCGCGCACCAGCGCGACCACGTCGTCGACGTGCACGAAGTCGCGCGTCTGCTCGCCCGGGGTCATGGCGAAGCGCCGGCCCGCGCGCAGCGTCGCCAGCAAGGTGGGCAGGAGCATCGTGCCGGCCTGGCCCGGGCCGTAGACCACGGCCAGGCGCAGCACGGCGATCATCACGCCCGCGTCGGCCGCGGCGTCGGCGAGCGCACGCTCACCGCGCAGCTTGGCCAGCGCGTAGGGCGAGCGCGGATCGGGCGCCTGGTCCTCGCGGAAGGGCACCGCGTTGGGGCCGTAGACCTCGCCCGAGCTGAGGTAGACGAAGCGGCCGCCCGGCCGCACGTGCGCGAGCGCCGCGAGCGGCGCGCTCACATGCTCGGCCTCGAGCGCCGCGGCGTCGCTGGAACGGTGGCCGGCCGCCCACACCACCGCGTCGTAGCTGCCGCTCGGGCCGGCGCGCCCGAATGCTTCTGCGCCTGAAAGCGCGTCGACCAGGCGTGCGCCGATGAAGCCGTGCCCGCCCGCCACGCCCACACGCGGCGCCATCATGTGACCAGGAGCTCGCGGTACCAGCCCACGGTGTGGCGCAGGCCGTCCGCGAGGCCGTGGCGCGGCATCCAGCCCAGGCGCTCGCGCGCCTTGCCCGAGGCCAGGAACTGCGCCTTGATCTCGTGGGTCGCCTGGTTGCGCACGTCGAGCTCGAGGTCCGCGCGTCCCGTCGCCGCCAGCACCTGCCGCGCCATGTCGAGGACGCTCATGGGTTTCTCGTCGGAGAAGTTGAACGCCTCGCCGGCCACGTCGGCACGGTGCATCTGCTCGGCGACGTCGAGGTAGGCGGCCACCGCGTCACCCACGTACACGTAGTCGCGCACGAACGAGCCGTCGGAGCGGATCACCGGGCGCTCGTTGCGCAGCGCCGAGCGGATCGTCCCCGGCACGATGCGGTTCCAGTTGAGATCGCCGGGGCCGAACAGGTTGCCGCAGCGGGTCACGCAGACGGGCAGCTGGTAGGTCTCGAAGTAGCTGCGCGCGATCAGATCGGTGCAGCTCTTGGAACAGTCGTACGGGAAGCGACCCTCGAGCGGCGAGGCCTCGGTGTAGGGCAGCTCGGGCTGATCGCCGTAGGCCTTGTCCGAGCTGGCCACGACCACGCGCTCGACCTTGCGCGCGTTGCGCCGGCAGGCCTCGAGCAGCTGGTAGGTGCCGCGCACGTTCGACTCCCAGGTCGACAGCGGGTTGCGACTGGCGGTGCCCACGATGGCCTGCGCGGCCAGGTGCAGCACGATCTCGATCTCGTGCTCGT
>Ga0209515_10005162_pt1 | contig 17121 bp, 23 predicted proteins | sample Subgroupgradi54m_FD_187454 | JGI IMG/M metagenome (GOLD analysis project Ga0209515, IMG submission 187454) | Subsurface groundwater microbial communities from S. Glens Falls, New York, USA - GMW60B uncontaminated upgradient, 5.4 m (SPAdes)... ...
ATCGATTACGCTCATTTTTGATTGCAACATGTTATTTCTCAATCTGTTAGAAGAAAACTAAACTAAAATAACCGGACAGCAGTGATATTTTTTTATTAATTGTAAAAGGGACAAGTCTAAACAGACTTGTCCCTTTTTTATTACAGCGCCTGTTCACACTGCGCATTTACAGTACCGATGTCAGGGACACGATGTTTGGTTATATATGTTTACTTGTAAAATTGTAAAAAGTATTTGCAATTTTACAATTTTCGTGCTATTCTTCTAATAGATTCAGGAGGATCAAAATGCTGGCTAAAATTACTCGGGGAAATCAGATTACAATACCAAAAGAAATTGTCAAACAAGCTCGTTTGAAAACGTCTTCCCTCTATGTAGAGGTAAATTACGCCAACGGGATCATTTACATGAAACCCGTTGTGGTTGAAGAGCGAATTGATCCGGAACAATTTGAAAAGTTTGAAGCTTGGGCTCTCCAAAAAGAAAAGGGCGACGCCAGGTTCGATTCATTAAGGCAAGGAATTCAACATTTGAAAAAACATATTAAGAAGCATTGATGCCTCTTCGTTACACTTTTAAATCCAGTTTCCAAAAAACATTCGACAAACTTCCCTACTCAAAACAAATTCTTGCGACTAAAGCGTTGGAAGCACTTCAAACTTACTTTGAAGCCGGTGAAGCTTCCTATGGCCTTCGAATCAAAAAACTTCACGACGGCTTAACCGCAAAGACATTCGAAGCTCGCATTAGTCTAGATCTCCGCATCGTCTGGGTTCAGTCCAAAGAGGAAATTATTTTTGCACTTCTTGGAAACCACGACGATGTTCTGCGATTTATAAAGAATTTGTGAAACGGACAAAAATATCGGAGGTGAATCAATTTCACCCCCGATATCTTAGATTTCTTACCACGCAATAACTTCAATCCCTGTCCCTGGGAGACCGGTACTGTATTTACATGTTCTCATTATTTTTCATGATAAATAGTTGACTGAGTGAATCACTTGTGATACACTGCATATCGAGGTGACCTATGCCAACAAAATTACCCCGCTTAAATGTAACTCTGGAACAAAAACTCTACAAATTCATCGAGAAGCTTTCCAAAAAAGAAGGTTTGTCTATGTCTATCGTCGCGCGGGATCTTTTAAAAGATGCCCTGCTTCTTTACGAAGATTCTTATTGGGACAGTGAGGCTGCAACTCGCGCACGAACGCTTTCAAAAAATAAGCTTGTTTCTCATCAAACTGTTTGGAATCGTTTATCTTAATGACTTTTGAATACGAAATTTTTTATCATCCAGACGTTCCAAAAAAAGATCTTCCACGCATTTCGCCTGATATTCAGAGAAGAATACGCCAATCGATTGAGCTCAAGCTTGGCACGAGTCCACAGCTGTTTAGTGCGCCTCTTCGACGGTCTCTTCACGGATATTGGAAGCTCAGAATCGGCGATTATCGTGTCATTTATAAAATGGACGCCAAAAATAAGCAGCTTACCATTTTAAGAATCGGCCATCGGCGGGAAGTCTATGATTAAAAATATCGGGGGTGAAATTGATTCACCTCCGATATCTTAGATTTCTTACTGCGCAATAACTTCAATCCCTGTCCCTGGGAGAACTGGGTACTGTATTCATTATATTGACTATATACATAATATATAGTATAATTACTTTGTATTTAATGTAAGGAGGAGTTATGCTCAAAGAAATCAATGCCCTAGATTTACGAAAACGCTTTGGAGAAATCATGGAAGAGGTAAGGTATCGGAAGGAACCTTATGTTGTAAAACGCAATGGAAGAGCCATGATCGTGCTCGTTGATATTGAAACGTATGAGGCATCCAAATCAAAGCGCGAAGAAGAGGCATTTATTGAAGACTATAGCGACGAGCGAATCGCTGAATTCATGAAAGAAGACCGGCTTCTTTCAACAACAAAAAAAGATATTCGTAAATTGATCGATTCATGATCCGCGTTTTTTTAGATGCAAACGTTTATTTTGCCGGTTTTTTCTCAAAAGAAGGCGCTTCTTCGGTCATTCTAGAGCTCGCTCATCGAAAAAAAATTACAATAGTTTCTTCCCGGCTTGTTCTCCGCGAGGCCGATCGAAACCTCCGAAGAAAAACGGATCCAAAAACTTTAAAATCCTTTCACCGTTATTTACAGCAAGTTAAAATTTATGTGGTCCCAACCCCGGAAGATTCTGCGCTTCAAAGATACGAATCTCACATTCACCCAAAAGATGTGCCGGTTTTAGCAGCTACCGTTGAATCACGTGCGGATTATTTAATTACACTGGATCGAAAGCATTTCTTCACGAGCCAAGTCTCATTTTTTTCAAAAAAGGTTAAAGTTCTGACGCCTGGAGATTTTTTGAAAAAACTATTGAGGTAAAATTCTTCAAAAAAATCGGGGGTGAAATTACTTCATCCCCGATATCTTATTACTACGCACTAACTTCGGTGACTATCACCTATGTTTGTCCTACTATGCTGTCATGCTGTCCTACTATTGACAAAATTACAAGCGGATTGTATCATTTACTATGAAACTATGAGACTAATAGGAGATTCCCCCATGCCAAAACCAAAATTGAAAAGGTTGGTTCGAATTACTACAAATAACCAAGTCGCGATTCCTGCTTTCATTGTGCGAAATCTTTCCCTTCGGAAGGGTACCTATTTGGAAGTAGAGGAAAGAGGAAGACAGATTGTAATGACACCAAAACAACTCGTGGATGATGAAGATTTCGCGTTTTATAAAGAAGTAATTAAAAAAGGCCGCGCACAGCTAAGAGCTGGCGAAACGGTTGATTGGGAAGATGTAAAAAGAAAATTGGACAAGAAAAATTAATAGTTTCGACCAATTGTGAAAAGTCATCACATCCGCTTAACTAAAGACGCCGAGAAATCCCTTTTTAAAATCAATCAGTCTCTCCCTGCCATCGGTTTAAAAATCCGTGCAGCGATCAACGATTTAAAAAATAATCCACACTTCGGAATTAAATTACAGGGTTCGGACGAAGAAACACGAAGAATTCGGATAGGCGATTACAGAATTGTTTACGAAGTTTATGAAGACATTCTTTTAATTCTCGTAGTTTACATTGGCCCAAGAGGCAGCGCATATCGATAATCTAAGATATCGGGGGTGAAATTAATTCACCCCCGATATCTTAGATTTCTTACTGCGCAATAACTTCAATCCTTGTCCCTGGGAGACGGCTCTCTTTTAGTAATGAATTTATTACATATTATGTAACAAATATTGACATTTAGTTTGGACAATGCTACACTGTTATCGTAGAATTGAAAGGAGGCTAAAAATGATTACGGTAAAAGAAAAAATGACGATTGCTGCTATTAGCGAATTACGAAACAAGTCAGAAAAAGTGCTTGAAAATCTGAAAGATCATCATGTGGTGCTTGAAAGGCACAATAAACCTGTCGCGGTGATGATCAATTACAAAGAATACGAAAGCATTGAAAAAATGCTGGAGTATGCTGAAGATTACGTTCTCGGGATGACAGCTCGCGACCGAGATAAGAAAGCAAGAAAGCAAGATTTTGTTGATATCGACAAGTGGTAAGTTAAAAGCATGATTGAATCCAGCCCGCCAAATCCCGTCCGCTATAAAATCAAACTCCACAAAAAAGTGATTACGGAAGACAGTAAACGCTTTGATGCAAAAACCAAAGAGAAAATTAAAAATAAATGCAAAGAAATGTTGTCGTTTCGTCCAGAATCAGTGGGCGAACCTCTTCAGTTTGAACTCAAAGGATACCGCAAACTGAAAATCTTCAATGATTATCGAATTGTCTACCGCGTTCAAAAAAGAGAAGTTACCGTATTCATTCTCGCTGTTGGAATCAGACGGGATGAAGAAGTTTACAACGAAGCAATTCAAAGATTAAAGAGCGCTGAATAAAAAATCGGGACGATCCGAAGAAATTTGGCCAGATTAATTGTTCTTCTCACTTGACAAACCAGCCGTTGTCCTGTATTATTCCATTATATGGATAATTGGATTAAAGGAAAGGTGGAAAACTTATGATAAAGCAAATTCTAAGGCGGGGTCAGTTGACTATCCCCAGTGTCATCTTGAAAAGATTCAATTTAAAAGAAAAGGATTACTTAGAAGTAACTGCTTCGGAAGACAGCATTGTGCTGAGACCTGTTACGGTTACAGATTATTCTCATAAAGAAATTGAGCAATTTAGAAAGAAATTGGATCGGCTTCCTCGTGGCAAGAAAACGATTTTCTCTTCATTTCCTGAAAGCAAAAAACATCTCGACTCCTTAAAGGAAAAATGATCCGTCACTATTTTGCGCCTTCCTTTGAAAGAACTTATAAGAAACTTTCCCGGCGAGATCAAGAATTGGTTGATGATGCAGTTGAGGCACTCCTTTCCTATCTAGGGGAAAGAAAAAATCTTCCGAAAGGGGTGGGGCTTAAAAAATTAACCAAACGGTATTGGGAAATCCGTTCCTCAATCGATTTGCGAATTATATTTGAACTCGATAATCCGCTTGGGTTTTTATTAGTTGGAACGCATGATGACATTAAACGGTTTATTCGTGAGTGATAAAAACTAGATTTTCTGAAAGACCAATTGTGGTAAATTCTTCAAAAAAATCGGGTCGATCCGAAGAAATTGGACCGACCCGAAATAGTTAACGCTTCCCCGCCGGACGGCGTCCGGTTTAGGTACTGTTTCTCGTTATTAAATGCAAGTAGCACCTTGAGTATTTGGAAATGGTCCTGGACCCGCACCTGTGCCACCGTTAAGCACATAAGGAAGTGCACAACCACAAACGAAACCAGTATCAATACTTACACCAATTGCCCCATTAGCTTTTGATGGACTGGTTGTTATTCTTGTAGCAGTGCATACTCCAATATCGACGGCGAGAATGGTGCCCGGGACGTTAGCCGCGCCAGGTGGTGGTGTGCATACACGCCCAGCCGGTGCTTGCACACCACCAAGGCAAGTATAAACAAATGATGTGCTATTTGGTAACGCTCCTAGCCCTAGCCCTGTCCATCCCGCACTAGGAGCGCGTAATGGAGTAAGAAGAATTGCGGGTTGGCCGCTATCCGCAGTTACATAGTTATTGGTTGGTTGAGCAACGGAATCCTCTGCTCTTCGAATTACACCAAGATATTGAAGTGCTTCTGCGGTAATTACCCGCTCAGGTTGAGCCAGTAAACGCGGCACAATCAATGCTATCATAATACCGATAATCACGACCACGATCAATAATTCAACGAGCGTGAAACCTCGTGACTTCGTACGTCGTACATCGTACTTCGTACATCGTGTTAAGTTAAATAGATTCATGTTTGAATCCTCCTTGTGTTTTCAATATCTCGCAAAAATCGCGAGTTGCTTATTTATTAAGCTGCTAATGAAATTATACCCCAAAAAAACTCCCGCGCAAGAAAGCCGCTGGAGACGGAAACACTTCTTTTGAAGGTTTAGTAAGTATCATTTTACCTATCGGCGGCCGTTTGAAAAACTGTAGAAAAACGCATTTAGGTGTGTTCCTTTAGGGACAGTCCCCTTTGTGACCGACCCTACTTTTACAACAGGCGATAATGTAAAAGCTTTTTAGCGAGGGCGTAGATATCATCTTTGGAACCTTCTTTTCGAATACCAAGAAACACAACAAATACGATCACCTTTTGTCGTTCAATATGATAAATAATGCGATATCTTTGCCCGACCGCTCGTAAAGATCGATAGCCGAAAAATTCTCCCCCCAAAGGTTTTCCTTGTTTCTCAGGATCGTAAGCAAGCGCACTGATCCGTTCGGTTATTTTCTCTTGAATACGGCGGTCTGATATTTTAGCGAGAGCTTCTCTGGCCGAGGGTTCAATAATGATTTGATACATTATAAATTAAGATCTCGTTTAACTTTTTCCCAAGGAATGCCTTTGCCCTCTTTCATTTCTTTGATGCCTCGGCGAAGTGCTTTCATCGTTTCTGGATCGTTCATGATTTCCATGGTTTCCATGATGGATTCGTAAAAATCCCAAGGCATGATTGCTAAAACAGGCCTTCCCCGCCTTGTTACTGTCACTGCGCCGGGATGGCGGGCCAATCGCTCGGGCAAAGAAGTGATTTCGTCTCTGGCTTCTGTAATTGGAATATCTTTAAGCATATTTCTATCCCCCTTTTTTTATCTGTACGTATAAGTGTACATTATTATGTACAAAAAGTCAATGACGGAAAGATTGTTCTTGAACGCTATTAATGACCACCGGTGGAAATCTCGATTAAAGGCAGGAACATCGAAATGACAAGCGTCCCGACCACTATTCCCATAAAGAGAATGATCATGGGTTCAATCATTGTAGACAATCTTGTAATGGTTGCGTCAACGCGCTCTTCGTGAAATTGGGCAACCACTTCAAGAAATTTATCCAAAGAACCGGTTTCTTCACCCACTGCAATAAGCTGAGTTACAAACACGGGAAAAGCGTGATGTTTTTCGAGTGCTTGCGCCGTTGAATTGCCTTTTTTAACATCTTCTTTCGCAAGTTCAATTCTATCTTCAATCACAACATTCCCAACAAGCCGTGACGCAATTTCAAGCGCCCTAATAATAGGGATTCCCGCTTTAATCATCGTGCCAAGCCCGCGCGAGAAACGCACAATCGCTATCTCCATTAAAAATGTTTTAACTACCGGAATCTGAAGTCTAACTTGGTCGAGATATTTTTTAGTTTTACGTCTCCGGTTCATGTAGGCATAGATGGTTACGATTGCTGCGATTCCCAATAAAATCCAGGCAATATTTGCCTGGAAAAACCGGCTGGTATCTAAAACAAACTGCGTAATCTGCGGCAGTTTTTTGTTCCCTCCAAAAATGATAGAGTTTGTAAACACTTTTTCGAATGTGGGAATCACTTTCACCATAAAAATAATAACCGCGGCAATACAAAAACAAATTAAAATAATAGGATAAACCAAAGCAGAAATAAGTTTGCGCTTAAATTTTTCGCTGGTTTCCTGATATTTTTGAATTTCAGCCAACACATCCGGGAGCGTTCCACTGGCTTCACCGGCTTCAATCAACCCAAACCAAAAAGAAGGAAATACTTTCGGGAAATCAGCGAGCGCATTACTTAAGTTATAGCCTTGGCTGATTTTAGCAGAAGTTGCCAGGATAATTTTCTTAAGCAGTCCTTTGTGCAGTCCTTGTTCAATAATGGAAAGCGCCCTCAAGATCGGAATGCCGGCACGCAGAAGAGCGATCAATTGAACAAAAAAAGATAAAAGTTCTGACCCGCTTACTTTTTCAAAGAGAGTAATCCCAGAAATTTTTTTTGGTTGTTTCAGCTGTGTTTTTTTGCCTTTTTGCCTTTTGAAAAACGGAAAAAACCCCGCCTTGGCTGTTGTGGGATCCTGAACTGATAAAACCAAATACCCTTCGCCCTGAAACCTGCGGACAAGCTCCTCAGCGCCAACATCTTCGCGCATAAATTGTTCAATTTTTGCGCCGGTTTCTTTTTTTTGTACTCGGATTCGGAATTTCACAATTAGCGTAGAGCGTATAGCGCTTAGCGGATAGGATTAATCATCCGATAAAGCATCGCTCCAACCTCCTTAAGCAAATTTTCAATCTTTGAGTTTACTTGAGAATAATCCAGATCCAGCGCTAAAAGATATTGCGTTTCTAATTCACAGAGAGATCCATAAGCAATTGAAAGAAATTGTTTATATTCTTTATTATATTGGCGGCCGTATCCTTCAGCGATATTCGATGGAATAGAAACCACAGATCGTCTTATTTGTTGTGACAAACCGTACATTTCTTCTTTTGGAAAGTTTTTTGTCATTTTGTAAAATTCCAGAACCAGTTCATATGATTTCTGCCAAACAATTAAATCTTTAAAACTCGTTGTTTTCATTTTTATCCGCTATACGCTAAACGCTCTACGCTATTATTCATACGCAATCGACAGCACTTCATCCAAAGAAGTCATTCCCTCCTCTACTTTTCGGAGGCCGCTGTCAAGCAACGATTGAACTCCCGATTCTTTTGCGGTTTTTCGGATCGCGCCGAGATCTTCGCCTTGTGCGATTAATGCTCGGAGCGGTTCATTGATCGGCATAATTTCATAAATTGCCAGGCGTCCCCAATAACCGATTTCGCGGCATTCTTTACAGCCTTTGGCTTTAAAGATATGGCGGGTTTTTAACTTATATTCCTGAACTTCTTTTTCGCTCGCCTGATAAGGTTCTTTGCAGTGCGGACAAAGTTTCCGCACAAGCCGCTGGGCGCCCACCAACAGAAGGCTCGTTGCCACCAAATAAGGCTTTACGCCGATGTCCATCAAGCGCGTAATTGCCGTTGGCGCGTCGTTCGTATGAAGTGTGCTCAAAACCAAATGCCCCGTCAGTGCCGCACGGACACAAACTTCTGCCGTTTCTTCGTCGCGCACTTCTCCCACAAGAATAATGTCCGGATCTTGACGCAGGAATGCACGCAAGCCCGCCGCAAATGTCAGTCCAATATCCGGTTTCACCTGAACTTGTCCGATCCCGGCCATTTGATATTCGACCGGGTCTTCAATGGTAAGAATATTGGTTTCACTCGATTTCAAAAAATTAATTGCCGTGTAAAGCGTGGTTGATTTTCCGCTTCCGGTCGGCCCGGTAATGAAAACGAGCCCATACGGTTTTTGAATGGCAGATTTAAATATGCTGAGCTGTTCTCCTGAAAATCCGAGCTCTGTGAAATTCTTCAGGCTCTCGCCTTTGTCCAAAAGACGCATCACCACGCGTTCGCCAAATACGACTGGAATGGTTGAGACACGGACATCGATGCCCCGTTCTTTGTAATGAATGGAAAAAGAGCCGTCCTGCGGAATCCGCTTCTCGGCAATATCCAATTTGGAAAGAATTTTAATGCGTGAGACAACCGCAAGGTGAAGCTGGCGGGGCGGTGGCGGAAGTTCGTACAAAATACCGTCCAAACGATAGCGAACAATCAGACGTTCTTCAAACGGTTCAATGTGAATATCGCTTGCTTGATCTTCAATCGCTTTTCTCAAAAGTAAATCCACAAACCGAATGACGGGCGGCTGCTCGGCATCCTGCAAACTTTCGCCAAGCCTGATCCGGCCTTCCGTCGTATCTTTGGCGGCGGTTCTCGTTTCGGCTTCCATTTGCCGGCCGCTCACCACTTCTTCAAGCTGCACGCTGCCGTAGAAAATTTGGATTTTCTTTTCAAGGTCACTCGGCGCGGCAAGCACGGGAACAATTTCGAATCCTGTGATTTTCCTGAGATCATCCAAAAGCAGGAAATCGAAAGGTTTTGCGAAAGCGACGGTCAGATTTTTACCGGACCGGAAAAGAGGAAGCGCCAGTTTATCGCGCGCAAATGATTCCGGAAAAACTTCTTTTAATCTTTGGTCGGCGCGCGGATTGAGCTGGTCCCCGACCATCACGGGAATGTTGAGCTGCTGAGAAAGCGCCACCATAATGTCCGTTTCGCGGCGGACAAATTGGAGCCGAACTAAAACTTCACCCAGCGGCGCATTTTCCTTTTTCTGTGCCTGAAGCGCTTCTTCAAGCTGTTCTTTCGTAATCAAACCCTGCTGAACCAAAATTTCACCAAGCCTCAGCTTCTGAACCGCTTTTTTAATCCCGGCGGCGGACGGAGCGGCTTTGTGTTCCGAAACTTCCTGAGGTTTTGATTTGTAGAATTCTTGAAGTTTCGGTTCAAGATCTGTTTTTTTCGCAAGCATCGCGTCAATTTCCAAACCGGTTGAATTTTTCAGCTCTGCCAAAAGCGCCGGATCAAATGTGTAAGCAAACGCAACCGTAAGCCGTTTTTCACTCCGTTCAAGCGGCAGAAGAAAATGTTTCCGGGCGAGCGCTTCGGGCAAAAGATATTGCAGGCGCTGATCGGTTCTGGGCTGGATCTGATCGCCGATCAAAATTGGGATTCCGAGCTGCTGGGAAAGCGCAACCAAAATATCGGTTTCTCTGCGGATATGGCCAAGTTTTAGGAGAATTTCGCCGAGAGGTTCTTTTGTTTTACTTTGCGTCTCGAGCGCTTGCGCCAGAATTTCTTCAGAAATAAGCCCTTGAGCAAGAAGGATCTCGCCCAATTTCCGCTTCTTTTCCATGGAACATTACGCCGGCTTTGCGGGTAAAGGGCTAGCGAGCGTATCCTTTGTGAGTTCTGAATGAATCAGAGCATCTTTCGGGTTGGAGGCGGCTGAATTTTTCTTGGATTTTGGCTGAGGTTCTTTTAAATTTTTTTCATCCTGCACGGCAAATGCCTGTTCAATGGCTTTGTCTCTCGATTCAAGAAACTGTTCCGAATCATTCACGCGGGAAGGCCTGAGCCTCGCTCTTGCATCTTTGTACCAGGGTTTTTCCCATATTTTCCAAAACTCGGCGGCTTCTTCATCCGGAGACGTCATTTTATCCGGCACGGAACGGGTTTTTACAATTCCAAAATCTCCGTTTTTCACAATGTGCGGCTGCAAGAAAATAATAAGCTCGCGGTCTGTTTTGGTAGTCGTCCACTTCGTGAAAAAAAGCCCGAAGATTGGAATGTCGCCCAAAAGAGGCACTTTCCGCTTTGTCTTTGTTTCTTCGCGCTGAAGAAGTCCGCTGATCGTAATGACTTTCCCATCTTCAACCGAAAGTGTCGTGCGCGATGCACGAATGCGGGGATCTTTTAACGTATTGCTGCTAATGGTAAAGGCGGAATTGTCCGCGGTTGCATAACGAGGCTCCAGAAGCATCGTGATCATACGATCGTCGTTAATGAGCGGGGTTACTTTCAACGTGACGCCGATTTCGGAACGCTCAGCCGTGAGCGATTGAATGTTTGTGCCGCCGGAGGTGCCGGGTGAAGTTTGTTGATTAAGCCCCACCACGGCATTCACGGTAATTTTGATAAACGCGGGTTCATTGTCTAAAACCAAAATTTTCGGCCGCGCTAAAATTTTTGTGCGGCTGTCTGACTGAAGAGCTTTCAGCGTGCTCGTTAATTGATTCGCATTAAAGCTGCCAAAATTAATTCCATTTCCGTCATCAAACAAAGCGGATTTCGGGGAAAAGATTTCGTTTGGCTGAAAAATAGACGGAATCTTAAGCAAGCCACTTGGCGAATCACCGGTGGTGCCTTTAAACGTACTCAATGTTCCGGTGTCCCCTCCCCATTCGGTTCCCAAATTCCGGTTGAAATCAACAGAGCGTTCTAAAATGATCGTTTCGATCAAGACCTGATCCAGCGGATGATCCAAAATGGTGATTACTTTTTCGACTTGATCCAAGCGGTCCGGTGTATCCGTCACAATAATACTGTTGGTCCGGTCATTCACGGTTACTTTCCCGCGCGGGCTTAAAAGATCTTCGACCGTATCCTTAATTTCGGCAGGTTCACCGCCGGAAACAGTCGCGGAACTACCAACCGACGTCGAGCCGCTTGAACCGCCGGATGAGGAGCCCGATGAACCTCCGGACGACGAACCGCCCGATGATGATTCAGCCAGCGACAACACTTTCACTTTGGTTGCGCGAATATATTTTAATTTAAATACGCGCGTCTCAAGCGGAATCAGCGCATCTTCCCCTGTTCCCACGCGAACCATGTAAATATTTTCCTCGCCCACTTTTTGCGCGACCAAACTATTTCCTTTTACAATTGCAGACAAAGCATCTTTAAACGTAACATTTTCAAGAAAGATGTTAATTTTCTTCGCCGCCGCGTCTTCAGAAGTCACAAAATTTGCACCGGAAAGCGATGACAACACTTTCAAGACTTCCGGAAGGAGCGCGTCTCTAAAATCCATGGAAATTCTTCCTTCACCAACACTGTGCGCTTCTAATTTTGGGGCCAGCGCTGATCCATCATCTTGATTTTGCTTAGCGGGCGAAGGCGGCGGGTGCGGAGGCGCATTTTCGTCCGATAAAACGGAGCCTGAAAACGCGGAAATGAGCCCGAATAAATAAAAAGTGAAAATAAAGCGGGAAGTCATTTTTTTGATTTGGCGTGAAATGGATAAGTTCATGATCACTTTTATTTATTGTCTAATGGGTATAGACTCCTCGGCCCCATTTATTAAAATATCGACTTTTGTCTTGTTGATCTTAACGATCGTTATGTCACCCTTGGTTTCGCCCTCCCGCATCACCTTTCCGTCCAAAACCACAAAAGTGCCCTTCTCGGAACGTCCCACCCCCTGAATTTGATATGGATCGCGTCTTTCCTGCGTTTTTTTCTGAACGGGAGCTTCAAAAAGACTTGGGTCGACGGGAACCATCGGATTACGCTCTTTTTTTGCAACATTTGCTTCTTCCGCTTTTCCAATCAGCGCAAGAAAAAATAAGCACGAGAAAAACCAAATAAAAATAGGTGTTGTGATGCGTTTCATTTTTTCTCCGTCACTTTATTGGCGCAAGAACGAATTGATCGTTACCTGGAAACCTTTTTCTGCCGCGCTCTGCTTTTGCCCGGTGTCAAACCGTGCGCGGCTTCTTTGCAAATCGTATCCGCTCAATTGGAGGCTCGACGCCAGCACAAAAAAAGTAGACTTTTCAACGCGTTTCAAGAATCGCATGATTTGGAGATAATCCCCGTTTCCGTCGATTGTAAGCGCAAGCGCCATAAAATTGGTGCCTGCAAGCGTTTCTTCTTTCGGATCAATCTTAATCACTTCAAGCCCTTCTCTTCTGGCCCAGCCTGTGATTTCCTTAATCACGTCGTTTTTTTCTTTGACCGTCGGAAATGCTTTTAATAATCCCCCTTCTTTTACCAAAAGATCCTGCAATTTTACAATCGCTTTTTCTTTGCGATTTGCCTCAGACACGCTTCGCTCAAGACGGCTTAACGACTGAAACGATTCGGAACCGATATAAAATAACCCCACCAGCAGCAAAATGGCTGCCATTACCGGAAACAAAACTTTTTTTTGTTCGCCTGTCAGAATTGCTTTTTTGGTAGCCATTTATGGATCCTGAATCATGTACAAATAATACGAAATCTGGTGAAATTCCTGCCTGCAGTCGACATGCGCTCAACTCCTTCGAGTTTCAACTCGTTAAATCCGGCCATGAATTCTTTTGATTGGCGCAGCGAATCCACATATTCGTTAATCCGTCTCAATTCTTCTTCCGGAATTTCCCGAAAATAAATGTATGCCTGGATCGTGAGTTTGTGTTTATCGACCGCAAGCTGGCCGCCGGCCATGCTTTCTTCGTATGAAAGGCTGGAAAACCAAATAGGCGCAGGAATCGTTTGCGACAAAACAGAAAGCTTTTCTCCGATTAAGGAACGGCTTGTTTGAAACGCTTGGACAATTTTTGTTTTTGTTTCAATGTCCGTCAAACGCCTTTCGAGAACGGAAACTGATTGGCTGGCCAACTCCGGAGTTTGAACCGACAAAGCAGAAACTCTGGCGTTTGCATTCGCAAGCGCTTTCTTTAAGTGGATCGAACGGGGAATGAAAAACCCAAAATAAAATAAGACGCCCGCCAATAAAATTGAGAGAATGACAATGCCTGTCCACTTGCGCGGTGCGATGCGTTCTTCGGCAACGGCTCCGCTCGCGAGAAGCGAAATGTCGTGAGCGGACGTACCCACACCAAGAGAACGGAGCGCAAGCCCGGCAGGAATTAAATAAGCGCTTGATTTTTCAAGATCCGCCGGGATTTTTGTCGGAAACGTGGCGATTTCCACCTGAGTGCCGTCATGGAAATAAGTTTCCACCTGTTGTTTCCATCCGATCAAATCCCAATCGCCCGCGATCAATATTCTGGGTAGTTTTTCGTCTCCGGTTTGACGCTTGAAATAATCGATGGAAGAATTTAATTCCGCAAAAAACTTCTCCAGATATTTCGGATCTTCGGAAGAAATAAAAAAGTCCCGGCTGACATAAAAGATATCGCCTTTCGCTAAGCACAAAGCAACGCTGCCCCGCGAAAAATGGAGAACCAAAATTGGGTCTTCTTTTTTATGAATTTTATCCCGAAGGCCGCGCACCATCGCATGAAACGGGGTCTCCGTGTCCCACAACTTTAAACCGCCGCCTTCCGCAGCGCGCACGTGTTCGCGAAGCGTGTTGATGCGAATGGCGCTGAAAACAACTTCCAATATCTTTTTTTCGCGAAGCTCTTTGGCATAAAAACCGAAAACAGTTTCATCAAGCCGGTAGGGGACAAACCGCGAACCTTCAAACCGAATGGCTTCTTTCCATTCTTTCTTCGAAATAACCGGGGTTTGGAAATACCGTGTAACCACTTTTGCGGGAGAAGGGCTTGAAAAAACAGACGCGGGCTTGACCCCGGCCTGTTTACTGCACTTTGCCACAGTCTCTGAAATAAAGAGAAGCTGCTTCTGCGGAGACGATTCTTCCATCTCGGTCGGAAATGGCTCATAAGCCATCCGGTTTAAAACAATTCCAGACATGGTTCGGACAACTTCTGCGATATAAACTCCCGAATCTCCAATGTAAACCCCTACGCCTTGTCTGACGAGCTGAAGTTTGAGTGAAATAATCCGAGCCAGTTGAATATTTTTCATGAAATTATCGTGCCGAGCGGATTTTTAAAAAACGCGGAAATCACTTTCGATGAATTACAGTAAAACAACGCGGTCTCCTTTTTCAACCCGCGCAATTAGATCCTCACTCACCATAGATGCAGCAGATACATTTTCCTGAGCTCTTTCAATTCGGCAAAGGCCAAGAGGCTCCCCGCGACGGTAAATTTGAATGACGCGCCCGGGTTCAGCTCCTCCGTTTGATCCAATGCTGGCAACGACAAAACCGTACTCTCGATTCACCGCAAGCACTTGTCCCGCAATTAAATCAACCGACTGATTGACGCCCAAAAGCAATATTCCATTTTTATCCGCAGGCTGTGAACTTGAAACGGTGATTTTTTTCTGATCTTCTTGTTTTCCCGAGCGGCCGAAAAGCAATGCTTCTTTAATAGGCTTCATTTCGGTTGCCAGAATGGCGCTGAAATCGGCATATCGTTTGATGTCGCGCTCCAGTTCGCCGATTCTCGTTTCGTAATGATTTTGAATATCGCTCACTTCGTCGGTCTTTTTTTTGAGTTCAAGTTCGGCTGTTTGTTGCGCTGTTTTTGCATCGCCCAGGCTTTTCTCCATTTCACTTATTTTTTTCTGCAAATCAGCCACTTCATTCTTGGATTGAGCAAACTGATTCGAGAGAGTTGTTTTCTCGCTTTCTAAAACACCCAATTTTCCTGAAAGCATGGCGCGCTCATGAAGGGTTTGTGAACTCATCCAATAAAAATAACCGGCGGCACCAATGGAAAGTACGAGAAAGACGGATAAAACAGGAACTGAGGAAGGTTTTTTACCTAAAGTAATGGCCATGGATAAAGTGTTTTAATGCTGTTATTCTTACCAAACCGATACCTATTAAATATCGGCTGGCCCAAACGATTTCTTAACAAAACCGATTGAATCACAATGGGTTACTTCAATTATTCAACCGTGACCGATTTTGCCAAGTTTCTGGGTTGATCGACGTCACGATGATTTTTCACGGCGATTTTGTAAGCAAACAATTGCAACGGAATCGCAGCGAGAATGGAGGAAAATATTTCGTACGTTTTTGGAATCCAGAATACCCACCGGGAAAGTTTTTTGATCTCTTCGTCGCCTTCTGTCGCAATAGATAAAACCATGGCTTCGCGCGCACGGATCTCCTGAATGTTGCTCAGCATTTTCTCATACGTTTTCGAAAAAGGCGCCAGACAAATGACTGGCTGTGAAGAATCGATCAATGCGATAGGGCCGTGCTTCATTTCGCCTGCCGCATAACCGTGCGCATGCGCATACGAAATTTCTTTTAGTTTCAAAGCACCTTCAAGTGCCGTCGGAAAATTATAGCCGCGGCCCAAAAAGAGGAAATTTTTATGGCGGAAAAGCGCGTTGGTTGCCTCATCCAAAGCTTTCTCCCGTTTTAAAATTTTGCTGATCGCGTTCGGAATTTTTCGAAGCTCTCTCAAATAATTTTTCATCACAGGTTTTGAAAGAACTTTCCGTAAATTTCCGATGTAAATCGTGAAAAGCGCAAGTGTCAGAAGCTGCGTAATATATGCTTTCGTAGAAGCGACTCCAATTTCGGGGCCCGCGTGCGTATAAACGACATAATCCGCTTCGCGCGCAATCGTGCTCCCGACCGCATTAACAATCGCAAGCGTACGCGCGCCTTTTGCTTTTGCTTCCCGAAGCGCGGCGAGCGTATCTGCCGTTTCTCCCGACTGCGTAATCAGGATCACAAGATCGCTACGACCGAGAAGCGGATCCGTGTAACGAAATTCGCTTGATACCTGCACTTCCGTTTGGATCCGGGCATACTCTTCCAACATGTAACGCCCGATGAGCCCAGCATGATAGGCCGTTCCACAGCTTACAATAAATATTTTTTTGATTTTCCGGAAATAGGATCCGGCTTTTTTGTCAAGCGTGTCAAACCAAACCGTATTCCCATCAAGCCGTTTGGTGAGCGTTTCTTCAGCAACGTTTGGCTGCTCAAAAATTTCTTTGAGCATAAAGTGGGGGAAACCTCCTTTTTGGGCTTGATCAACCGACCAGTGGATTTCAGAGATTTTTTTCCGGATTGGTTTCCTGCCTTTCCAAGGAAATATTTCAACCGAATTTCGTTTGAGCACTGCAAATTCTTCATCTTCCAAATAAATGACTTTCCTAGTATACGGAAGAATCGCGGTGACGTCACTCGCCGCAAAATTTTCGCCTTCGCCGATGCCAATGACCATCGGATTAGAACGTTTGAAAACAAACAATTGGTTCGGATAATCAGCGGCAACGACCACAAATGCAAAATAGCCCTTTAACTGTTTAACTGCTTTTCGGAAAGCGGCGTAAAGGTCGCCGCGATACAGCTCCTCAATTAAATGTGCGGCAACTTCGGTGTCTGTCTCAGAGCGAAACCGATGGCCTTTTTTGATTAATGATTGTTTAATCTCTTGATAATTTTCGATGATGCCGTTATGGACAATTGCGATCCGGCCCGTACAATCTTCGTGAGGATGCGCATTGATCTTGGAAGGCACGCCATGGGTTGCCCAGCGTGTGTGGGCAATGCCAACG
>Ga0209515_10005163_pt1 | contig 17118 bp, 16 predicted proteins | sample Subgroupgradi54m_FD_187454 | JGI IMG/M metagenome (GOLD analysis project Ga0209515, IMG submission 187454) | Subsurface groundwater microbial communities from S. Glens Falls, New York, USA - GMW60B uncontaminated upgradient, 5.4 m (SPAdes)... ...
GTAGCCATACACCTCCACTCGACGGTGAGCACCGGCACCCTCGAGCCGTACCAGATCGTGCGGTTAGCTGAAGAAGCCGGAGTGGACGGGGTGATCTTCACCGACAGCGCGCAGCGCCGGTGGGAATACGGACTGTGGCCGCTGCGGTCACTGGTGAAGAAGGTCATCGAACAGCCATCGGTGCTCACCTTCGGGGCCGAGCGCTATCTGCAGGTCGTTCACCGTCTCAGCGCCCAGAGCCGGGTGTTGGCGCTTCCCGGCCTCGAGGTCGCGCCGTTCTACTACTGGCGGCGCAGCCCGTTCGATCGTCTTGGCGGAGAGATCCGCGGCTGGAGCCAGCATCTGCTGGTGTTCGGGCTCGATGACCCCCAAGCGATTCAGCGCCTTCCGCTCGAAGTCGACGATCCCTATCACGGCGATCAGGGGGCGCGTCCATTTCAGCGGCTGATCGACTATGTGGGTGGGCAGGGAGGCCTCGTGTTTTGGGCGCACCCGGTCACGGGACACCAGGGGCGCTACGGGGTGGTGGAGGACTACACGGAGCCGTACCCGCATTTGCTTGAAACGACGACTCGCTATCAGGGCTTCGCGTTGACCTATGTCGGCTATTTGTTCCTGGCGGACCCTGGGGCGCTCTGGGATCAGCTGCTCCTGGCGTACTGCCGCGGGACGCGCCCCCATCCCGTCTGGGTGATTGGCGAATTGGATTGGCGCGGCCCGACGGAACGGCCCCTCGACATGGTCGTCACTGAGGTGCTCGTGACCGAGCGGAGCCCCGCCGCGGTCCTCCAAGGCCTCCGCAGCGGAACGATGTGGGTCCTCTTCCACACGGGCGCGCGTGCGCCACGGCTCGACCAGTTTGAGCTGCGGGATGTGCAGACCCAGGCCGTCGCGACGGTGGGTGGGTGGCTGGCGGCGACCGGGCCGATCCACATCCACCTGGCGGGGTATCAGGACAGCGATGCGGACCACCCGGCGACGCTGACGCTGATTCGGGATGGCGAGGTCGTTGAGCAGCGGGAGCTCAGGGAAGGCCGGTTTGATGTGGAGTGGAGCATGGAGCCGCCCGCCCACCCCGGCTTCTATCGTGTGATCGTGACGGGCCCGTCGGGGTTCATCTACACCAACCCCGTGTTTGTCCGGTCCGCAGCTCAGCCGCACTAGAGTTCATTTCAAAACGCCAGGCCACACCACAGAGGACACAGAATTGCCACAGAGGCACAGAGACCTGCTCGACGAGAATTCCTCTGTGTCTCTGTGGACGTTCTGTGGTTCTGTGGTGTAATCGGGCATGTAGGAAACCAATACTAACCGCTTGCAAGCCTTGCAGAAACTCCTTACACTGCTAGCCAACAGGACGACCGACAACAGAGAAGTCACATGAGGCCCAGACTTACGGAGCGTCAGCGAACGTAAGCCTGTGGGCCGAATGTGATCCAGCACTATATTGTACGGGCGCTTCCGCGTACGCTCGTACGGGTGCTGTGGCACATGCGACCGTCCAGCGGAAATGGATACGTTCTCACAATTAGTGCTGGGTTCAATTCGCACAGCAACTTATATCGCCCAGGCGGGCTCCCTGCCTGCGCCGCAGAGCGAAGCGGTGCGGCAGGCAGGCATAAGTTGCGTGCTCATTGAAGGAGGGTGAACCATGCGTCAGGCGGGCAAGGTTGCGCTGGTGGGCGGGTTGATCAGTTTGGTGATTGGCATTATTTCACGGATGATTCTCCAGCCGGTGATGGGGATCGAGGCCCACGCGTTCATAGAGTTCACTCAAGCCTGTTTCCTGTTTGCGATTGCGACGTTCCTAGGGAGCCCGGCTCATCACTGAGCAGTCCCTCGGCGTCTGTGGAGTCCCACGGGCAAACCCGTGGTTCTTGTTGCGCCACGCTTCGCGTGGGGCGACATCCCGCCCCTGGCCAAGGCCGGGGCTCGCTGGGCGGGGTCGATTCGTTGTGAGCCTCGACCACCACCCGTCCCTGGCCGCCTATCGTGTCCTGCGGCCGTGAGCGTGCTGCGAGCCAGCGCACGGCATGACAGGCGCTCATAGGATTCTCGTCGTCGACCCCGATCCCGCGTGTAGCCAGACTGTCGCCATTCTCCTGAAGCGCTTCGGTGACCAGGTCGTGTGGGTCCCGAGCGTGCAGGAGGCAGTCGCGCGTCTCGCCCACAACCCTGCCGATCTCCTCCTCCTGGATGAGCGGCTGGCGGGTGGAGGCGCCGTCGAGCAGCTCACACGAGCCTCCCAGCCCTCACGCCCCCCTGTGGTGTTATTCAGCGAGCCGAGGAGCGTCGCCCGTCTGATCGACGCCTATCGGCAAGGCGTCGCCTACTGCGTCATCACACCGTTTCATGCGCGGGAACTCGTCTCGTGTCTGTATGCGCTCCTGCGCGGGCAGCGGCGCGTGGTCTGTCTCGGCGGGGGCACCGGGCTCTATACGCTCTTGTTGGGGCTGAAGACGTTGCCCAATGTCCATCTCACCTCGGTGGTCAGCATGAGCGACGACGGCGGGTCCTCCGGACGGATTCGCGAGGCCTTTGGCGTGCTGCCGCCTGGAGACGTGCGCCGCAGCCTCGTGGCGCTGTCCACGGCGCCGGCGCTGATGAATGATTTGTTCCAGTATCGCTTCGGGGAAGGCGAGGGGTTGAAAGGCCATCATCTGGGTAATCTCCTCCTGACGGCGATGGCCAATTTGAAAGGCTCGATGCCGGAGGCGGTCCGTGCCCTGGGAGACGTCCTCAATATCCAGGGCCTGGTTCTACCGGTGACGACCACCCTGAGTACGCTGGTGGCGGAGCTGGCCGACGGGACGGTCGTCCGCGGCGAGCATCGGATCGACGTGCCGCAAGGCCGCGATCCCACGGTGCGGATTGCGGAGCTCCGGCAGGAACCGGACGCCGAGGCCAACCCCGACGCGCTATCCGCGATCCTGTCGGCCGATCTGCTCCTCATCGGACCGGGCGATCTGTTTACGAGCGTGATCGCCACCCTGACCGTCGCAGGGATCCCCGAGGCCATCTGCGCCTCCCGCGCGCGGAAGGTCTACATCTGCAACTTGATGACCAAACCCGGCGAGACGAGCGGTTTCACCGCGGCGGACCACATCCAGGAGGTGGTCCGCTATCTCGGGGCCGATGTGCTGGACGACGTGGTGGTGTCGAATACCGCCTTCTCAGAGGAGGCGCTGCGGCAGTACGCGCTGAAAGATCAGGAACCGGTTCATCTGGGCGATGCCGCGCGCGTGAAGCGCGTCACCCGCGCGCGCATCATCACTGCAGACGTGGGCCTGGAGGAAGAGCTGGTCCGGCATCACAGCGTGAAATTGGCCGGGACTGTTGCGCAACTGCTCGCGAGCCCCGAGCGCGCCGAGCCTTTAGAGCACCTCACATCATGAGCACATGGCCGCGTTGCGAGCGCCAGGCGGCCAGATGCCAGGAACGACGACGACGGCGTACAAGGAACCCCGGTACGTCGAGAAGGAGTGACACCGCAGATGGCCGACTGCCGCCGCAACCCGCAGGGACGGGCCGATCCGCGGCGCCGCGCGGCGTTGCTCGTCGTTCGCGTACTCGTCTGTCGAGTACGCCACGCTCCTCGCGCCTGGCGCGGCTGGCGGCTCGGCCCGTCGCGACCATGCGATCATTATGTGAGGTGCTCTTAACAGCTGAGTCCGCGAGGACACGCCGGTGGGATTCGTCAACGTCAACGGATTGACGAAGGTCTTCCACCCGCTCCAGCTGGACGGCCGGGCCTGGCCGCCGCTGCGGCGGCGCCAACCAGTGTGCGCGCTGCGGGACTGTGAGCTGAGCGTCCGGGAAGGGGAGATCCTGGGACTGCTGGGAACCAACGGCGCCGGGAAGACCACCGTGCTGAAGATTCTGGCGACCATGCTCCCTCCCACGACGGGAACGGCGACGGTAGCCGGCTGTGATGTGGTACGGCAGGCCAATCGGGTCAAAGCGCTAGTGGGGTGGGCCAGCGGGGACGAGCGCAGTTTCCACTGGCGCCTCACGGGACGCCAGAACTTGGAGTTTTTCGCCGCCTTCCACGGCATCCCTCCCTGGGCGATTGCTCCCCGCCTCAGGCAGTTGGAGACCCTGCTCGGGTTGGAGGCGATGGATCGGCGGTTCGGGACCTATTCCACCGGGATGCGGCATCGCCTGGCGATTGCCCGTGCGCTTCTGCACGACCCGGCGGTCCTGCTACTGGATGAACCCACGCGCAGCCTCGACCCCCTCGCTACCGCTCGCCTGCACCGGTTCCTCAAGGACACGCTGGTGACCCGCAGCGGCAAGACCCTCCTCTTTGCCACGCATAATCTTCAGGAAGCCGAGACGTTGTGCGACCGCATCGCCGTCCTGCACGAGGGGCGGGTGGTAGCCGTCGGCACCATCGAAGAACTGCGGCGGGCAAGCGGCAGCGAAGCGAGAACCCGCCTGGCGGGCATCTTCGAACGCCTGGCGACGGGGCGTGAATCCGCATGAGTGCGTCAGCCGTTCGTCCCGTGCCGGAGCCGGGAGGGTGTCTTACGGCGGTCCACAAGATTGTGGCCTATCTCAAGAAGGAATGGCAGGTGGAGCTCAGCTACACCTTTGCGTTTCTCTTTTCCGTGCTCGGCGTCTTCACCGGCATTGCGACGTATTTCTTCATCGACCGGCTGTTCGGGCACCGGATCACCGCCGACCTGGCGCCGTACGGGACGCCGTACTTTGCGTACGCCCTCGTCGGCAACGCCTTCTTCGCCTACGTCGGCAGCGCCATCGGCGGGATCCCTGGCCGGCTCACCGAAGAGCAAACCCAGGGCACGTTGGAGGCGCTGCTGGCGACGCCCACGAGCGTGTGGCTCATCGTGCTGGCGATGGCGGTCTGGAGCACGCTGGCGGCCTCGATCGAGGTCGGACTGTATTTTCTGGTCGGCGCCGTGGGGTTTGGAGCGGATTTCAGCCGCATTAATGGCGTGACGGTCGCCTGCGTCGCTGTGCTGGTCATCGTTGCGTTCAACAGCATTGGCTTGCTGGAAGCCGCGTGTCTCTTGGTGTTCAAGCGCCGCACGGCCGTGGTCTGGGCCTTCAACGGGGTCTCGGCGCTGTTGGGTGGCGTGTTCTTCCCCGTGACGGTGTTGCCACTGTGGCTGCAGCGCCTGGCGGAATGGAACCCCATCACGCACGCCATCCGCGCCCTGCAGTTAGGAATCTACCAAGGCGCGTCGGTGGGGCAGGTGGGCGGTGAGGTGTTGGCCCTCGTTGGTTTTTGCACGGTCTTGGCGCCGTTAGGCTGTGCGAGTGTGCGCTGGGCGCTCCACCGCGCCAAAGTAGAAGGCACGCTTTCGCAGTACTAGTGCTCCTTCAACATGGAGTTGATGGGTCAGTCTGGCAGGGCCTGGCCGCAGACGTCTGCCCGTCTGCGGCACTTCCTCGGGCAGACGCCCTCGGTCGCCACTGCGCGACCGAGCCGCCATCAGGGCGGCGACGGACGTGCCGCACGCCGCGGGGCGTGCGGCCCATCCCACACGTCCTCGCCGCGCCGGACTATCGCCATCGTCGGCTGCGGGCGTGTGGGAGCCCTGGCTCCGTGTCACCCCCCAAACTGGCCCACAACTGATTCTTCATCAGAATCCATCAGAGCGATGTCTCGGCAGGATCAGCCTGACCGCCAAACGCACGCCGAGGACGAAGAACCTCCCTAACCGTCTGACATAGACCCAACCGAGCCGCCACCCGGTCGCCCCGTATTGCACGCGGAGAAAGGCCGGCGAAGGGAAGAGGAAGCCCGCCGCGTACCGGACCTTCCGGGACCACTCCGGTAACTCCAGCAACGTGGCCACGCGCTCGCGCCCGTTCACATCCAGTGCCTGCGTCACTAACGCCAGCGTCCGGCGTTTGGGCTCCATCCGGCCGCGCTCGGCCAAACGCGCGAACACCGTCTCCGGGATCGGGCTCTGGAAGACCGTATGGATTTGGCGCAGGACCGGCTGCACCAGGGAGGCGAGTCCCGCCGATGTCGCCGCCTCGACGAACACCGGCCACTTGCAGCGGTGCTCCTCCGCGCGCACGATGCGGTCAAGCTCGTAGAACCACAGCAGCGGCGCAGCGGCTCCATGGTGGAGGATGTGGAGACAGAGATGGAGAAGGAGGTCTTCCGGTCCCAAGAGGGTGAGCGGCAGCCCCTCGACGCGCCCCTCAATGCAACGGCCCCACACCGCCGACATCTCGAGCGCCCCCGTCAACGGCGGGTAGGCAATGGTCCAGTGCGGTTCGACGACCAACGGCATCGGGTGAGGCTTGAAAAATTCCAGCGTGTATTCGAACTCAGCCGCAAATCCAGGCCGGACTTCCACCTCGGAGAAGCCGCGCTGCGTCAAGATCCGTCGAATCTCTGGAAACTGGCTTCGCTTGACCAGCAGGTCGACATCGCCCGTCGGCCGGAGCGTCAGGTTGCCGTGCAGCTGCCAGCCGAGCACGACCCCGCGCAAGGGAACGCACGCCAGACCCTGATGCTGCGCAGCCTGAAGGATGGCCCGGCATGCTGACCAGATCAGCAGATTGCGCGCCACAATCGCTGCCGCGCGGCCTTTGAGTGCCTCGCGGATGCCCGGGGGGACCTGCATGCCGCGCTCGCGTTCGAGTTGCTGATGGAGCAGCGGGCTCAGGGCGTGCCGATCGGCGTCCGCGAGGACCTGGGTCCAGTCCGCCTCCGAGAGCCGAACGTCAGCGACCCGGACGCCTGCCGCATCCTGGAGCCACGCCAGCAGCAATGGGTGCAGGTCAAACGGCGTGGTGGGAGTTCGTCCCCGCGCCATGAGGGATCTTCCGAAGGTCGTTGAGAATTAGGCGGGGGAGGTCCTTGGGATTTGTGGCAGCTCGGGGCAGGAGGAGTTGGCGAACGGGGACGCGCTGGGCCAGCCGACCTAGTGCTTGAAACTGCCGATTCAGGGTCGCCGGGTCGAGCAGGGCGGTGTTGTAGAGATTTCTCGTCAGCGCCAGGAACGCGTCCTTCGAAGCCAGCGGTTCGATGTGAGGCGCCGACGCGCTCCGGGTCCACCGCAGCTCATAGAGTGCCCGCAACGGAACCGGCGTGCGAATGAACCCGCCGGCCCATGCCCGGGGGTCAAGCCGGCGCTTTGAGGCCGTCGGAACCACGCGCGGCAGCTGCGAAAACTCAGGAACCAGCCGATTGCCGCTTCGCGGCCACAGCCGAATTTCAGGATAGCCAGGCATGACCCACGGCCGCCCGTGGCGCCATCGCACCGCCAGGAGGTCATCCGTCACCAGTCCATAGCCCGACAGCACAAACGAGGCCGCCACCGTGGATTTGCCGGCGCCCGGCTGTCCTAAAAACCCCACCGCGCTCCTGCCGATCTGCACCACGGAAGCATGGAGGGGCTCGCAGCCCTCCAGGCGGAGCAGGAAGGACAGCGTCGGGTTGACGAACAGGTCGAAGAACACCGCTGGACTCAGGCGGGGCGATACGGCGTATTCGACACGATGGGATTTCGGACGAATCCAAAACGCCACGTTGCCAGGCCAGGCCACGTGGATGGTCCCTGAGCCAAGCCGCGTCACGCGAAACCGGTTCGTCCGGGGTGGGCTCGTCCGCCTGGCTTTGGTCAGCGACCACGCGGTCGCTGACCGCCGGCGCGGCAATTCCTCCAACCCCTCCAGGGGCCGGTCGCTGACCAACTCGAGCCCCGAGACGCGATAGTGGAAACGACGACGTGCCACTCCTACTGCTCCAATGGATTTATCAACTGACGAAGGTCTGCGGCACACCAGTCCCGTCGGGCCGTCCTCCCCCTTTCGCCTTGGTCAGTGCGGCCACCGTTCCATAGCGGATGAGCCGAGGCGTTTGATAGGGCTGCTTCCTCTTCGGTACTCGTCGACGCATCACGTCCCTCACCCCCCTTCCTGAATCTTCATACGTTTCTCGTGCCGCGCCTGCCGCTCCGGCGCACTTACGTGCCACTTAAGTGGGTCTGCGGCACACCAGTCCCGTCGGGCCGTTCTCCCCCTTTCGCCTTGGTCAACTGGGCGACGTTCCCGTAGCGGGTGACTTGCGGCGGACGATACGGAGTCTTGACTCGACGACCGATCTTTGTTTTTATCTTCTCCAACTCCCCTCCTTTATGTGAGCCTCAGCATCTCCCCCGGGAGCACGGCGCTCACGGCAGACGCCAAGGCGACGTGTTGTGCCATGCGCGGTTTCCGCGCGTGTCAGAATGGCCGCGAAATCCCACTGATGCGCCAACGGACCGACTTCTAACATCCACATCGCGCCCCGCCCCGCATCCGATCCGGCCGATCCGTCCACACGACGGCAGATGGACGGCGTACACCGCTTCTTCCCACGGATAGCAGCCTCCCAGCATCGCCGCTTCCTCCCAATCAGGATCGGTCTCCCAATAACGCAGGCTCAGGGCGGTCAGGTCCGCGATTCCCCATGCCATGGCGAGGAGGGTGGCCGCGAGACGCTTGAGCCATGCCGAGGCGGCCTTGCAAGCCTCGACGCAGGCGAGGATCAGCCTGACGGCGAGGCGGCGCATGAGCGTTCCGCGTGTTCGGCAGTCGGCGGCATGGCGGGATGAGGCCCAAAGAAGGTCTGGAGCCACAGCTCAAGGCCTAGGAGATCCGACAGGGTTGACGCGACGCAGCTGTTGGCTTTCCTGGCTAAGCCGGCTTGAAAAATGTCAAGGCGGCTCATCACTTCCGCGTTCCGTACATACCCCCTCGCCAGGGCGGCTCCGCCGGCTTCGACTTCGTGAATCAGCTGGCGAAATTCACTAGCGATTCCTCGATTCACCACTTCGGTGAAGTCGGCTTTCCAGGTCCGCTGTTCAATGGACGGCGGCAGGATGTCGTGCATCGCCCGCCGCAGGAGCCCCTTGGGAATGCCGTCGGGGGTCGCGGCCTCTCCGGGGATGGCAATCAAGAACGCGGCGAGATCTCGGTCGAGGAAGGGAAAGGCCATCTCCACACCGTGCATGGCTCCGACCTTGTTGTTCCACTCCAAGCAGAGGATGTGGTAGCCGATTCGGATCTCCTCATAGAGGGATTGCGCGTGGATCGTTGGGCGACGATCCCAGAACGGCGCCCGTTGCCACTGCTGGCGGATTGGGCGATTCCGGATGGCGTCGCCATACCAGACGGGACGATTTGCCGCCTTCCAAAGCCCCCGCAGAAAGAGAAAGACCGGCCGCGGGAACAGCGCGTATTTCACCAGGTCCTTGCGGAACCGTTCATAGTACCGGGGGCGGTTCGCCTCGCCCATCCATCGGGGGTACTCGTCGAGGTGCTTGGCGATGGTCCTCCAGCGGGACCGCCACAGCAAGTCAATCAGATAGGCTTGGGAAAAGAGCAGTTGGTCGCCCCAGTGGCCGGTGAGGACCACGCGCGCCCCTCGTTCATGAATGGCATGCATGAGACGCTGGCTGTTGTTCCACTGTCCGTCAAGCATCGGCGCCTCGATGTGCCAAACGGCCTGCCGAATCCCATTGAGCACCCCTGACGGACCACAGACGACGCGATGGACGGTCGTCCGGTATTGTTGCTCGATATCCTGCACAAACGTTTCCTCATCAGACGGCGCGTGTCCTGGAGTGACGTGAGACACGGCGAGCAGTGAAGACTCGGAACACCTGCCGTGGCGCGCGAGTGTGAGCGCCATGCAGAAAATGGAGGAGGAGTCGAGCCCGCCGCTTAGGGAGACTGCCACCGGGTGACGGCTGCGGAGGCGCCGCAAGACCGCTTGTTCAAATAGATGCCGGAAGGCCTCGGTATACTCTTGGGAGGAGCGAAATCGGATGCGAGCCGTGGGGTCAAAATCCCAATACTGACGCTTCACGAAGCCGCGCGCATTCAGGATCCCAAGATGGGCGGGGGGCAGGCTGAAGATGTCACGGAAACAGGTCTGCTCCCGGTCATAGATCCGTTCAACCAGCAGGCCGCCTAATTGGTCCTCATTTGGACGTGGCACAGCCTGGGGATGAGCCAGAATGGCTTTGATTTCCGAGGCGAAGCAGAACGCCTGATGGATCCGAGCGTAATAGAGCGGCCGGGCGCCGATGGCGTCGCGGGCCAGGAGCATCTGCTGTTTCCGGGGATCAAACAGGACGAAGGCGAAATCGCCGAGGAGCCATTCCGGCAGGTGTTCTCCCGCCTGGTGATAGGCGGCGAGCACGAGCGCGGCGTCACCGGACTGCGCAGAAACGCCCGCGGAAACATCCAGCCGGTCCAACACGTCCTGGCGGTTGTCCAAGCGGCCGTCAAAGATCACTGCGGCTCCGGAGGCATCGGCCACCGGCTGTGTCTCATGGGCCGATTCAGGGGTGACGCGGAACTGCTGGCAGGCCAGGCCCACCGGCCCCTGAATCCAATGACCTTCTCCATCAGGGCCGCGGTGCGCCAGCGTCGCACTCAGGCGAGCCAACAGGCTTGCGGCTACCGGCTGCCCGTCCAAGTTCCACACGCCGACGAGGCCGCTCATGCGGATGCTCCGAATGAGAACACCGTCGGGAAGTCTCTCGAGACCTCGGAGGGTTCCCCGAGCGGGCGATCCGCCTGTGATAGCCAGGCGTGGGCGCTCAGGGTGTCAGCGGATTTGGACACGCCAATCCGGAGTTCCGCGGGAAGGCCATGCCGCCGGCACAGCACCAGTAGGATAAGCGATTGCTTCAGGCAGGTCAGATTGAAGGGATACCGCCGGAACACGGCTTGGGCTAACGGCACAAGTTCAGCGGAGCGCCTGGCGACCTCTTCCGGAGGCAACACGGCGTGATGGGCGCGGGGGCGCAAGAGCAGGCTCAAGAGCCGCTTGAAGGGAAGCGCGCGGAGGCCCAGTTCGATGCCGAGGGCGATCACAGCCAGCTCCAGCAGCGTCAGCTTGGACTCCAGAGGAAGCGTCAGCAATTTCCTGATCGGCCAGCTAGAAGTCATTTCAAAACCGCTTGGCATTGCGGATTGCCGATTGCGAATTGCGGATTGAACGACGAGCTAATCCGCAATCGAAAATCCGCAATCCGAAATTCCAAGGTTTTGAAATACACTCTAGACATCTTCAAGGAGCCCCTCATCTTGGAGGGTGCGGACCAGCTTGAAGAGGTCGCGCTGCAACACCTCAGGCGCGACGTCGTATTCCTGCAGCAGGACATCATAGATCGCGCGCAGGGACCGCCCCTCCTTGACCAACTGCCATAGCCGCGTGCCCATCAGGTCCAGGCCGAAGTACGCGCTCGTGTTCAAGTTGAGCAGCACGGTTTCTCCGGCAAGGTCTTGGGAGAGAACGCCCTCCGGGATTCGAAGTGTGATCGCCAAGGTGAACTCCCGGGATCGTGGAGGGCGCTGTCGATGCTGAGGGGTCATCGTCCCATCCTGGCTCAACCTTAGCATAACCCTCGGGGGATTGCAATACAGCGGTGGGCACGCCGCGAGGCGTGGGGCCGTCCGGCGCAATCCGCGCAGGTAGTGCATCAGGTTGACACCACAGATGACACAGAATCCACACAGAGCCACAGAGGAATGCTCGTCGAGCAGGTCTCTGTGCCTCTGTGGACGTTCTGTGGTTCTGTGGTGTCAAGGGGTCGTTTTAGGACAGTACCTCCGCGCGGAATCCCTTTACTCAGTTTCGTAACTCGGTTATACTACACCACTAACAGATGGCACGATTGCGAGACATTCTGCAACAGGCGTCAGCAGAGAAGGATGCCCCTGATCGATTCGTGACGGCGCAGGCTCCCACGGAGCCTGGAGAGGAACGAGCCGCCCCGCAAGATCCCTCAACGCTGCACGAGGAATCTGACCTCCCGTCCACGCACGCGGTTTCGATCGTTCCCCTTGAGAGCCAACGGCTCTACTCCGAACTGCTGGCGGCGTCCCAGCGACTGGTGGATGACGTGCACCGTCACCAGCCGGTGACCGTGGGCGACGTTCCGTCCCTCGTGGAGCGGCTCATCGCGATGCTCCGGTGCGATGACGGGGAGCTCATGCGGCTCAGCGTGGCGGAGGAATCGGCCTATTTTCTGGCCAGTCATCTGGTCAATGTCGCGATTCTGGCTGTCCGGGTCGGGCTGGAATGCGGCCTCCAGGCATCCCCACTGAGGGAGCTCGGCGTCGCAGCACTCCTGCATGACCTCGGCATGGCGCGCATTGCTGACGTCGTGGATGTCCCCGCGGCACTTGACCAGCTCCAGATGGAGGTGGTTCGTCAGCACCCGCTGCTCGGCCAGCAGCTCTTGGACGGCTGCGAGGAGGTGTCCCCTGCGGTCCGCGAGCTGGTGAGCCAGGAACACGAGCGCGAGGACGGCAGCGGGTATCCCAACCGGTTGCGGGGACAAGCGGTCCAGGCGAGCGCGCAGGTGCTTGGGTTGGTGGATGTCTATGAGGCGCTGACGCACGACCGGCCGCACCGACGTCGGCTGATCCCTTCCGAGGCCATCCGGATGGTGGTGGCCAGCCAGCGGACCGCTTTTCGCCAGGAGTTCCTCCGCGCATTCCTGCAGGCGGTGCCGATTTTCCCGGTGGGAAGCTGGGTGAGACTCAAGACCGGTGAGCTAGCCCGCGTGAGTCGCGTCAGGCAAGCGACGCCGCTGACGCCAATCGTTGAGGTGATGGTGGATTCGTTCGGACTGCCCTGCGCGAAACCACAGACGCATGATCTGGCCAAGGAACCTCTCGCGCGGACGATTGTCGAAGGCATCCCGGCGCCTTCCGTGGATCGTTGAGGCGACCAACCGACAGACGAGGCGAGCCATCCATGTATGAAGCGTTCTGGGGATTGAAAGAGAAGCCGTTCGAGAACACGCCGGACCCCCGGTTTTTTTACGCCTCGACCCAGCATCAGGAGGCCATGGCGCGGATGCTCTATTGCATCCGCGAGCGCAAAGGCGCGGGGCTGTTGACCGGCGTGTTTGGGTGCGGGAAAACCGTGGTCGGCCAGTTCATCCTCCAAGAGCTCAACAAGGAGCATTACCGCCCCGCCTACATCAGCAACCCCCGCATGGCGTCCATTGATTTTCTGCGCGTCATCGCCCACCAATGGGGGTTGGTGCATCCTCCGCGCCGCAAGGCCGATGTGCTGATCGGGCTCGAGGAGCTGGTTCAGAACAACACCAAAGAAGGCCGGGACGTAATCCTGTTCATCGACGAAGCCCACATGATTGAATCCCCCGATGTGTTTGAGGAGCTGCGCTTGCTGCTCAATTTCCAGCGGCAGGACCGGTTTCTGGTCACTCTGCTGTTGATGGGGCAGCCGGAGTTGGCCAAGGCCATCAACGAAAACCAGGCCTTCGAGCAGCGGATTGGCATCAAGAGCCATCTCGGCCCCTTGAATTTTGAGGAAATGCAAGCCTATGTCCGACATCGGTTGCAGGTGGCTGGACTTCCGAAGCCGGACGCCATCTTCAGTCCCGAGGCGCTCAAGACCATCTATGAATCGACCGGGGGCATCCCGCGACGCGTCAATCGCTTGTGCGACGTCTGCCTGTTGGCCGGGTTCGGCGCGGAGACGCGGAAGATTGACGTGAATCTGGTGAACGATGAGGTCAAGGGGCTCATCGGTGTCAGCGTGTGACCACTGCGCCACGGTCGAATCCTTCCCCCCGCCAGCCTCCCCTCCCACGGCGACGGGTGAGGTGCATGGGTGAGCCACCCTCGACGAACGGAGCTGCACACCGCCGCCGCAGCGGTGCCGCGCGCTTGCGCGCAGGACACCGCTGATGTATGCTCAATATTGGGGGTTGCAACTCCTCCCGTTCGAGAACACGCCGGACCCCCGGTTCTTCTACGCCTCCCCGCAGCATCAGGAGGGATTGGCCCGGCTGAAGTACGTGGTGGAAGGCCGGAAGGGGGCTGGCGTGCTGACCGGGGTGTTTGGGTGCGGGAAGACCTTGTTGGCGCGCTCGCTGTTGCGGGATCTGCCAAGCAGCCGCTATCGGGTGGCGTATATTGCCAACCCCTTGATGTCAGAGCTGGAGCTGCTCCACGGGATTGCGCTCAAATTGAACGTGACGGGTCTGCCGGACCGGCGGTCGGAGCTCCTCAAGGATGTGGTGCTCGAGTCCATCGGGCGCCGGCTGCAGGAGAACGCCCGGGACGGCAAGGATACGCTGGTGCTCATCGACGAGGCGCATGTCCTCCAGGACGAGCGGGTGGTGGAAGAGCTGCGGTTGCTGTTGAATTTTCAAGACGAGGAGCGGTTTTTTCTGACCCTCCTCCTCATGGGCCAGCCGGAGCTCCGGGAGCTGGTCGACCGGAACAAACCGCTGGCGCAGCGGATCTGCATGGGCTATCATCTCGTGCCGCTGTCGGAGCAGGAGACCGCGGCCTACGTGACGTACCGGCTGAGAGTGGCCGGGGCGTCGGAACCGGTGGCGGTATTTTCGGCCGGGGCGATGCGTCTGCTGTTCGAGTCCAGCGGCGGGATTCCCCGGCGCATCAACCAGCTGGCTGACGTCGCCATGTTGGAAGGCATGAGCAAAAACGCCAAGCACATCGACGAGCCAGTGCTTCAGGAAGCGATGCAGAGTCTTGGCGTGTAGAGTGAGGTATCATGGTTCGCTTGGCTGATTTCCTCAAGAAGCGACCGGACGATCAGGGCAAAAAGCCCTCGGCACCGGAGACGGGGCCGACGCCTCAGGCCGCTCAACCAGCTCCGCCCTACGCGCCGCCGAGGCCGCCCGCCCCGGTTACGCCTTCTCCGACGCCGCAGCCGACGGCGGGCCCTGAGGGCGCGAAAGACCCCAACGTCCTGCTGTATGAAAAGCTGTTGGCCTGTATCACGCGCCTCTTCGAGCAGGCGCGCGCCAATCAGCCGCTCGACGTATCGGCAGCCGCAGCGCTGGTTCAACAATTCCCCCATCCCAAGACGATTCGGTGGGAGAATGTGCTGCGGCTGGTGGCGCGCCATACCGAGGAGAATTACCTCTACAGCCATTCGGTCAACGTCGCGCTGCTCGCCAATTACCTCGGCCATGCGATGGGCTACCCGGAGGCGGCCCTGCATCAGCTGGCGCTGGCGGGTCTGCTCATCGATATCGGCATGGCGGGTCAAGCCGAGACGCTGGGCGCGGCGCCCCGCAAGCTCGGCCCAGAGGAATGGAAGGTGATTGTGGCGCATCCCGAGAAGGCGGTGGCGCTGCTGAAAGACGCCCAGGCGCTGTCCCGCAAGGCGATGGAGGGCATCGCCGCCCACCATGACCACCTGAAAGCCGGGGAGCGCTCACAGCGTCTCCGAGAGCCGACGAGCGTCGAGTTCTCAAAGATCCTGGCGGTCTGTGACGTGTATGACGCCCTCACGCACCCCCGCAGCTACCGCCAGCGCTTCAGCCCGGCCCAGGCGATTAAGACGCTCATCGATGGCGCGGATGAAGAGTTTGATCGCACGGCGGTCAAAGCGCTGGTTGACGAGATCACCCTCTATCCGCCGGGCAGCGCGGTCCAATTGAACACGGGGGAAACGGGAGTGGTGGATCGGACCAACCCCCAAGCCCCCCTGCGGCCGGTCGTGCGGGTGAGCCGCGACGGCCATGGCAATCGGATGCAACCGCCGCATCTGATCAATCTCATTGAGCATCCGTTTGTCTCCATCAAGGCGATCGTCGCGGAGGACGACGCGTGAACGCCCCCGTCATCGGGTGAGTTCGCGGTCGTTCTTCAGCCTCCTATCCCTCACCATCGTCCGTCGCAGCAGCCGGGGCTCCACGTATGAATCCTGAGGTGGTGGTGCGCCCGTATCGGGCTGGGGACCGCTCAGCGGTCAGGCAGATCTGCTGCGACACCGCCGATCTCGGCCTTCCCGTGGAACGCATATTTCACGATCGGGACGCGACGGCTGACTTCTTGACCCGCTACTACACGGATGATGAGCCTCAGGCGAGTTGGGTGGCGGAATGCGGCGGCCGGGTGGTCGGGTATCTGACGGGGTGCTTGGATGCGCGCCGGTACCGACGGTGGATGGCGACGTGGATTGCGCCGGCGGTGGTGGCGCGATCCGTGCTGCGAGGCGCCCTCTGGCGCCGACAGACGTGGCGGCTGCTGTCGGCTTGGCTGGCCACCTGGCGACGAGGCGGATTCGAGCGGCGGATACCGCTGGCGCAGTATCCGGCCCACGTCCACATCAATGTCCGGGAGGGGTTTCGAGGGCAGGGAGTGGCGCGAGAGCTGCTCGAACGGTTCACGGCCCAGGTGCGCGCGAAAGGCTTGCAGGGGATTCATGCGTCGGTTCGTGAAGATAACGTCCCCGCCTGCCGGTTTTTTGAGCAGATGGGGTTTGTCACCTTGCAGCGGTGGCCGATCATGTTGCCGAAAGCCGAGGCGCTCCAACTTCACCACACCGTGCTGTATGGCAAATCGCTGGCACGTTGACGTGCGCCCGCCATGCCGGTTGCCGGGGTGGGCGGTGGTGCTTGGGCTGTGCGGGTTCGTCTGTCTGGCGGGCTGCCGCGAGACGGTCGAGTCGCCTGCGTTCCCCTCGACGGCGTTAGCGCTGACGCCGCAAGATCGCCTGCTGGTTCTCGCGCCCCATCCCGATGATGAAGTCCTGGGCTGCGGGGGGATCATCCAGCAAGCCGTGGCGATGGGGGTCCCCGTCCATGTGGTCTTCCTGACCTACGGGGACAACAACCAGTGGTCGTTTCTGGTCTATCGGAAACACCCGGTCCTGAGCCCGAAAGGGGTTCAGCGCATGGGCCTGGTTCGCCATGACGAAGCCGTGGCGGCCGCCCAGCGCTTGGGATTGGCTCCGGAGGACCTGACGTTTCTGGGCTACCCCGATTTTGGCACGCTGCCGATATGGACCAGTTACTGGGGGGATCGTCCGCCCTTCACCAGCATGCTCACCCGGGTCACGGCGGTTCCCTACGCCAACGCGCTCAGGCCGGGTGCGCCCTACAAGGGAGAGGAAATCCTCCGAGACCTGACAACGGTGCTGCGCGCGTTCAAGCCGACGAAGGTGTTCGTCTCGCATCCCAGTGACCACATGCCCGACCATCAAGCGCTCTATCTGTTCACGCAAATCGCGCTGTGGGATTTGCAGACGGAGATGCGGCCGGCGGTGTATCCCTATCTCGTGCATTTCAAACGCTGGCCCAGGCCGCGAGGGTATCACCCGCAGACCCATCTCCGTCTGCA
>Ga0209515_10005164_pt1 | contig 17115 bp, 18 predicted proteins | sample Subgroupgradi54m_FD_187454 | JGI IMG/M metagenome (GOLD analysis project Ga0209515, IMG submission 187454) | Subsurface groundwater microbial communities from S. Glens Falls, New York, USA - GMW60B uncontaminated upgradient, 5.4 m (SPAdes)... ...
GGATCCACTTGTCGGTGATGGAGCCGGTGAACTCGCGGCGGACCTGCCTCGCCAGCGACGGCTCCAGCGGAGCGATGTCGACGGTGACAATCGAGCGGCCCGTCCGCGAGAGCTGGTTGATGAGGCCGTGCCCGATTTCGCCGCTCGCCCCCGTGACGAGCACCGACGCAGTGCGCATCTGGCGATTATTGAAGGCTTCAGGCTCAGGGCTCAAGGCTTAAGCCCTGAGCCGATGTCCTATGTCCGGTGCAAGTCCGCCTGCCAGCTCACGATGCCGCGCTTAATCTGATCCGAGCTGAGGTTTTCGGCCAGCGTCCGATCCAGCAACGCCGGCAGCTCCGCGTCCGATGCAAAGCGCAGCGCCGTGATCTGCGCCGTCGAAAGCTTCGAGAAGTCGCGGTCGCGACCGAGCCGCAGCAGGCGCCCGTGCATCTCGAGGCGGATGATGCGGTCCTGCAGCCGCACCGTGTACGCGCGGCTGATGAGCACCAGCGTGAAGACGCCCAGCGACATCGACAGCAGGCCGAAGGCGACGACCGACGGCTGGCGATAGACAAATATCACCAGCAGCACGATGGCCACCAGGGTGAAGAGTCCCGCAACCGTCGTCAGCGTCGGCCGATGGGCGTGATTCGCGTAACTCTGCTCTGCCATGGTTGCTCCTCGCCCATCCAGGTGTCAGCTGTCAGATGGCGTTCGACACGCGAGGGGCTGGAACCTTCGGCTTCTCTGGCTCCGGCGTGAAATCCTCGCCCGGGTTGATGAAACGATCGGCCTCGAACTTGTACTGCTTGTCGTAGAGCTGCCGGTAGCGTCCGTTGAGCGCGAGGAGCTCTGAGTGCGTGCCGCGCTCGACGATCTCGCCGGCCTCGAGGACGAGAATCTGGTCGGCGCTGCGAATGGTCGAGAGGCGATGGGCGATGACGAACGTCGTGCGGCCTGATCTCAACCGGCGAAGGCCGTCCTGGATCATCTGCTCGCTCTCGCTGTCGAGGCTCGAGGTCGCCTCGTCGAGGATCAGGATGCGCGGGTCCGCCAGAATCGCGCGCGCGATCGAGACCCGCTGGCGCTGTCCGCCCGACAGCTTGATGCCGCGCTCCCCGACGACCGTGTCGTAGCCCTGCGGGAACTGGTTGATGAACTCGTCGCAGTGCGCGATGCGGCAGGCCTCCTTGATGTCGTCGCGCGTCGCGGCAGGATTCGCGTAGCCGACGTTGTCCGCGATGGTCCCGTCGAACAGGAAGTTCTCCTGCAGCACGGACGCCAGCTGCTCGCGGTAGTCGAGCAGCCGCAGCTGCGCGAGATCGGTGCCGTCGACGAGCACGCGCCCCTGCGTCGGGCGGTTGAACGCCATGACGATGCTGATCAGCGTGCTCTTGCCGGATCCACTCGACCCGACGAGCGCCGTCGTCGTGCCCGGCGCCGCATGAAACGACACGCCGCGCAGCACGGGCTGTCCGGGGTTGTACTCGAACCACACCTTGTCGAACGCGACGTCGCCCGCCAGCCGATCGACAGGCTCCCGCGCGCGATCCTCGTCCAGCTCCGTCGTCATGTTGAGGATCTCGCGGATGCGATCGAGGCCGGCGAACGCTTCGGTGATCTGCGTGCCGATAGACGCGATCGAGACGAGCGGCGCCGCGACGAGGCCGATGAAGAAGATGTACATCATCAGGTCGCCGAGCGTCATCTGGCCCGCGATGATCGCGCGGCCGCCAAGCCCGATCATCAGGATGCCGATCAGCCCGACGATCACGGTGCTGCCGGCGGTCGTGGCCGACACACCGGTCATCGACTGGGCCACGTTGCGGAACAGGCGGTGCGCGCCCTTCGTGAAGACGATCTCTTCGCGCTTCTCCGCGGTGTACGACTTGACGACGCGAATGCCGCCGAGCGCCTCGGTGAGCCGGCCCGTGACCTCGGCGTTGATCTTGCCGCGCTCGCGGAACAGCGGACGCAGCGTCTTGAACGCGTAGGCCATTCCCCCGCCGAAGGCGCCCAGCACGATCAGCGTCACGACGGTCAGCTGCCAGTTCAACCAGAAGAGGACGCCCAGTCCGAGGACCGCGGTCACAAAACCGCCAACGAGCTGCACGAGACCAGTGCCGACCAGATTCCGGATGCCTTCGGCGTCGCTCATGATGCGCGAGATCAGGACGCCGGTCTGGGTGGAATCGAAGTAGCGAACGGGCAATCGCATCACATGCGCCTGGACGCGCTTCCGCATGTCGGTGATCGCGCGCTGCGCCGCGACGCCGAGGATTTGCGAGAGCGCGAACGAAGTGATGGCCTGAACGATGGTGGCGGCGCCCGCCGCCAGCGCGATCGGCAGCAGGAGATCGGTGCGGTGCTTGCCGACGACGTCGTCGATGAGCCACTTGGAGCTGGCGGGCAGGACGAGCCCAGCGAGGCGGCTGACGAGCATGAGGACGAGGCCGATAGTCAGGCGGCGCCGGTGCGCCCAGAGCAGCTCGCGCGCCTCGCGCCACGCGTCGGACGCCGACACCTTATTCTTCCTGGGCTGTTCGGCGGACACGGGGCCGACGAGCCTGCGCCCCGAGCGTTCCCCTGTCGGATGTCGGAAACCTAGATTTGCGGCCATGTAATAATCAGAAACCCGTGAGCGACACTACTCAGGCTGAACAACCCGGAACCTCCCGGGGCGTCCGCACTAGCGATACTACGACGCGCGGCATCCGGATCGAGGTTCAAAGCATGTATATGCCCGAACGGAGTGCACCGAAGGACGCGCAATATCTCTTCGAGTACCACGTCCGGATCTCGAACGTCGGCGCGGAAACCGCGCAGCTGATCTCACGCGAGTGGATCATCACCAACGCCGAGGGCGAGGTCGAGCGCGTCAAGGGGCCTGGCGTCGTCGGCGAGCAGCCAGTCCTCGCGCCCGGCGCGTCGTTCGAGTACCGGAGCTTCTGCCCGCTCAAGACCTCCGTCGGATCGATGCACGGCAGCTACCAGATGGTCACCCCGCAGGGCGACCGGTTCGACGCGATCATTTCACCCTTTACGCTGGCCGTTCCCAACGCTCTCAATTAGGTCCGCCTGAAGGCGGACCTCAATCGAGATTCGCCTTTTGCGAATCCCCCATTTCAACATTGCTACCCGGGAAGTATTCCTTCCACCGCCCGGTCACCGTGCGCGCGGTCGCCTCGTCACACACAAGCTCCTTCGGAAATCCCGGCTTCAATCGCGCGTCGATCGCAATCGGGCCGCTGTAGGCGATGTGATTGCGCACGATGCGACGCTCCGCTGCGTGGATGTCTGCCGCCGGTTCGAAGCGCGTGAATGTCGTCCAGAGAAAATTCATCGAGCTGGCCGCGGCGCGCGCGGGCTCGTCGGTCAGCACGATCAGCGGCCAGTCGCGGAACGCGGCGTCGCCGGCCAGGCGCGCGGGCGCGTCCGGATCGTCCGAGCGTGAGGCGGTTCCAACAATCAGACAGCCCGGGCAGAACATCCGCACGTCGGTGACCCCGCGCGGCGGTGACGCGGTGAATTGACGCGGCAGCTCGCGGACCGGATCACCGAGACCGAGCCAGACGCCTTTCGATCCCTGGTTCACCGCGGGGCCCGTGTAATCGAGCGTATCCATCGATAGGTTCGAGAAGACGTAGAGATCGGTCTCCGGATGCGTGCGCGCGAGCAGATGCTCGAGCGTCGCCTTGAAGTTCCGCAAATCGACGTGGCGATCCGTCAGCAACAGGAACTTTGTCAGCGACAGCTGGCCCTCGCCAAGAATCCGGAACGCGCTCGCCATCGCTTCACGGCCGTAGCGCTGCTTCACGACTGCTGCAGCGAGCGAGTGATAGCCCGTCTCGCCGTACGACCACAGACGCTCGACCGCGGGCATGACGAGCGGAAACAGCGGCGACAGCAGCTCCTGAAGCAAATCGCCGATGTAGAAGTCTTCCTGCCGCGGCTTGCCGACGACCGTTGCGGGATAGATCGCATCGGTGCGGTGCGCGACGCGGCGCACCTCGAACACTGGGTAGTCGTGCTGCAGCGAGTAATAGCCGTAGTGATCGCCGAAGGGGCCCTCGGGCTTCCGCACGTCGGGCGGCACCTCGCCCATGAGCGCGAACTCCGCGTTGGCCATCAGCGGGTGCGGACCGTAGCCGTGCATCTGCGGAAGCCGCTCGCCGGCAATCAACGACGCGAGCATCAGCTCGGGGACGTTCTCGGGCAGCGGCGCGATGGCCGACAGGATCAACGCCGGAGGGCCTCCGAGAAACACCGTCGCGGGCAGCGTGGCGCGGCGCGCTTCTGCGGCCGCATAGTGGAAGCCGCCGCCTTTGCCGATCTGCCAGTGCATCCCTGTCGTCCGATCGTCGTACACCTGCATGCGATATATGCCGAGGTTGTGGCCCGGACGATCGGGATGCGCCGTGTAGACAAGCGGCAGCGTGATGAACGGACCGCCGTCCTCGGGCCAGCACGTGATGACCGGCAACCGATTCAGGTTGACGTCCGACGTGACGTTTTCGACGACAGGCCCGCTCTGCACCTTTCGCGTGCCCACCTTCAGGAGCTCGAGCCCGACGTCGCGCGCGCCCCACACCTTGGCCGGCGTCGGCGGCAGCAGCGTCTCCGCGAGCTCCACGATTCGTCGAATCAGCCGCAGCGGGCGCTCGCCGAAGGCGAGCTCCGCCCGTCGCGCGGTGCCGAACAGGTTGGTGACCAGCCGGAAGGGCGATTTCGAGTCCCGAATCCCGACTCCCGAATCCCGGACATTGGTGAACATCAACGCGGGACCGCCGGCGGCGATCACGCGTCGATGGATTTCGGCAACTTCGAGATGACGGTCAACGGGCGCCTCGACCGTGACGATGTCCTCGTCTCGATGAAGGCGCTCGATGAAGGACCTCAGGTCAGGAAAGGACATCAGCCGATCGAATCCCGAATCCCGAGTCCCGAATCCCGGCTAGCTTGCCGCCTTCATCGGCTCGTCGGCGCTGCCACCGTAGATTGCGGGAACCTTCGATCCCATCGGGCGCAGGTACGCGGCGAGCTGGCCGCGGTGATGGATGCTGTGATTGTTGGCGAGCCCGAGGAACGACACCGCCGGCATCTTCATGAAGCCGAAGAAGTCCACCTCGCGTGCAAGCTTGTCGGCGGGAAGCGCGCGCAGCTGCTTCAGCTTGTCGGGCACGCTCTTCTGGTAGAAGGCGACGATCTCGTCCGCGCTCTTCAACTGCGCTTCGGCCTTCTCCGAGGCCTCGGGATTGAACTCGAACTTGCCGTCGATGATCGACTGGAGGAACCAGTTATCGGAGATTGCCATGTGCGCCGCCAGCTCGCGTGCGCTGCGCGACTTGGCGTCCGGCTTGTACTCGCCGTTGCCGCCCTTGGTCGCCCCCAGCACCTTGATCGTCGTCGGCACCTCCGACTCCATCAGACCTGCGAACTGTTCGACGAGAATCTTTGCCTGTTCTGCGTTCATAGGTTTCTCTCCATCTGGCGGCGCGTAAAGCGCCGCCCTACACTACCGAGTTAACTTGCGGTATTTGATCCGATGTGGCGTATCGGCCTCCGCACCGAGCCGCCGATGCCTGTCGGCCTCGTAGTCCTGGTAGTTTCCTTCGAACCACACGACGCGGCTGTCGCCTTCGAAGGCGAGCATGTGCGTCGCGATGCGATCGAGGAACCACCGGTCGTGGCTGATGACGACCGCGCAGCCGGCGTAGTTGAGCAGCGCCTCTTCGAGCGCGCGCAGCGTGTCGACGTCGAGGTCGTTGGTCGGCTCGTCGAGCAGCAGCAGGTTCGATCCGCGCTGCAGCAGCTTGGCGAGGTGCACGCGATTGCGCTCGCCGCCCGACAGCGTTCCGACTTTCCGCTGCTGCTGCGATCCCTTGAAGTTGAACCACGACACGTAGGCGCGCGACGGAACCGGCCGCTTGCCAATCGTCAGCTCGTCCTCGCCGCCGGAGATCTCCTCCCAGACGCTCTTGTTCGGCGCAAGCGCATCGCGGCTCTGATCGACGTATCCGACCTGCACCGTCTCGCCTATGCGCAGCGTTCCGTCATCCGGCTTTTCCGGTCCCGTGATCATCCGGAACAGCGTCGTCTTGCCGGCGCCGTTCGGACCGATCACGCCGACGATGCCGCCGCGCGGGAGCGTGAAGTTCAGGTCGTCCATCAGCAGCAGGTCGCCGTAGGCCTTTCGCACGCCGCGGGCTTCCACGACCATGTCGCCGAGGCGCGGACCCGGTGGGATGTAGATCTCGACCTGCTCGATCTTCTGCGCCGTGTCTTCGTTGAGCAGCTGCTCGTAGGCGTTGAGACGCGCCTTTCCCTTCGCCTGGCGCGCACGCGGCGACATGCGAATCCATTCGAGCTCACGCGCCAGCGTTTTCTGGCGTTTGCTCTCGGACTTCTCTTCCAGCGAGAGCCGCTGCTGCTTCTGATCCAGCCAGGACGAGTAGTTCCCCTTCCACGGAATGCCGGAGCCGCGATCGAGCTCGAGAATCCACTCGGCGGCGTTGTCGAGGAAGTACCGATCGTGCGTGACGGCGACAACCGTCCCCTTGTATTCCTTGAGGAAGCGCTCGAGCCACGCGACCGATTCGGCATCGAGGTGATTGGTTGGCTCGTCGAGCAGAAGCAGATCCGGCGACTTGAGCAGAAGGCGGCAGAGCGCGACGCGGCGCCGCTCGCCGCCGGACAGCTTCTTGACGTCAGCATCAGCCGGCGGACAGCGCAGCGCGTCCATCGCGAGCTCGAGCTGCGAGTCGATGTCCCACGCATTCACGTGGTCGATCCGATCCTGCAGGCGCCCCTGCTCCTCGAGGAGCTTGTCCATCGCCTCGGGCGACATGTCCTCGCCGAGCTTCATGTTCAGCTCGTCGTAGCGATCGAGCAGCGCCTTGATCTCGGCGACGCCTTCCTCGACGTTCCCCTTCACGTCCTTGGTTTCGTCGAGCCGCGGCTCCTGCGGCAGGAAACCAACCGAGATGCCGTCGGCGGGGAATGCTTCGCCGATGAACTCGTGATCCTCGCCTGCCATGATTCGCAGCAGCGAGCTCTTGCCCGAGCCGTTCAACCCGAGCACGCCAATCTTGGCGCCCGGCAGAAACGACAGCCAGATGTCTTTGAGGACGACGGAGTCGGGAGGATGAACCTTCCCGAGCCCCTTCATCGTGTAGATGTATTGCATTGCACCTGTAGGAATCGGGATCCGGGATCTGGGACCCTGGATCCGTTGTTAGCGACCGCTCAGTATATCGTCGCCGCTCACGAGTCACTAATCGCCGAGGCGGCCATGTGGCTTCGAAGAACCGGATGGAGCCGTGACGCGTTCCCTGGAGCATTCGCCGGCCGTATTTTCGGACCGGTTCTTCTCACCCACATGACCGCTTCGGCTTAGGGTGGCCACGACGTGCGGCGCATTCAGGTATCGCCGATGAGCGGCCGGCATGGTCATGCGCGAAGCAAAACCCGTTCAGCGAATGCCGGAGGCGAAGCTACTGGGAGCTTCCATGGGTTTTGCGGAGCCGCATGGCCATGACGGCCGCCAGCATCGCAGATGCGGCGACGTCCATCGCACAGTCACATGGCCGGTTCGGCGATTAAGAAATAGGTGTGGCTACTGAGTCCCCTTCTCCGGCATGAGCGTCATCAGCGTGTAACGGTCCGGCGGGAAGTACTTGCGGAACGCGTCGTGGATGTTCTCTGCCGTCAGTGTATCTGTGCGCTCGGTGCGGTGGACGATGCTGACCGGGTCCCAGCCGAGCATCTGCGCGGTCTGCATCGCGCCAAGCCAGAAGCCGTTCTGCTTGTACGAGGTCTCGAGTGATTCCTTCTCCGTCTCCTTCACCTTCTGCACATCGTCCGCGCTCGGACCATCGCGCCGCATCCGATCCAGCTCGGTCATCACGGTCGAGACGAGGCTGTCGACGCGGTCGGGAGCGCTGCCGAACTGGACGCTGGTCGCACCGTATCCCGGCTGCGGCAGCGTGTTCGAGTAATCGACGCCGACGCTGTAGGTGCCGCCAAGCTCCTCGCGGAGCTGATCGCGCAGGTGGCGCTCGAGAATGTCGGTCGCCGCGCGCAGCCGATGCATTTCAAGCTCGCTCAGATTCGTGTCCGCGTAGAACGTGATCACCGTCTGCGCCTTCGGCTCCTGCCCCTTGTTCACGATCTCTTTCTTGACCCCCGTCGGGAACTCCAGCCGCATCGTGCTGTAGGTCGACGAAGGCTTGCCCTGCGACGGCAGCGAGCCGATGTAGGCCGCCAGCATCGGAGCGATCCTGTCCACGTCGAAGGCGCCGACGAAGAAGAAGGTGAAGTCCGCCGCGTTGGCGTACTGCGTTTTGTAGAACGCCTCCATCTTCGACTGGTCGAGCGCGTCGACGTCCTCGATCTTCATCGATCGCGACATGTAGTTGTTTGCCGTGTTCACGAGGCGCACGCGCTCGCCGAAGACCGCGCCCGGGCTCTGCCCCTGGTTCGCGAGGTTGGCACGGAGCCGCCGCTTCATCAGCTCGAAGGCATCGGGATCGTGATTGGCCGCAGTGAACGACAGGTACATCAACTGAAGCGCGGTCTCGAGATCCTTCGGCGTGCTTCCACCACCGGCGCCGTGCGTGTACGCGCCCATCGACAGCGACGCGTTCGCGATCTGCCCCGAAAGCATCTTCCCGAGATCGACCGGCGACAGGCCGCCGACGCCTGAGGTACCGACAAGGCCCGTCATGAGCGACGCGTTGCGGTACTCGGCCTCGGGCACATTGGTCGTCCCGCCCTTTGCATATGCCGTGAAGATGATCTGGTCGTTCTTGAAATCGGTCGGCTTCAGCCACACCTGGACGCCGTTGGACAGCGTGAGGACGGTGACGCCGATCTCCGGGATCTGGCGCCTCGCCGTGATCGATCCCGGCGCCGGCTTGTTCGGCATCAGGACCTTGCCGTTCGATTCGTCGCGCCACGCGGTGAGCGTCGCGGCCGCACCTGACCGCAGCGCGTCGCGCATGGCGGCCTCGGCCGGCGGCGCCACGCCCTTCTTGTCCGGCGCGACGGCGATGACCACGCGATTGGTCTCGGTCACGAGCTCGCGCGCGAGCGCCGCGGTTTCGGTAGTCGTGATCGTCGGGATGAAGCGCTTCGCGAGCGCGTACTCCGTTTCGATTCCCGGTCCCGGCACGTCATTGAGAAACAGCGACACCAGCTCCGATGCAAAGCCCGGGGTCTCCGACTTATCGCGCTCGTTGTACGCGCGATCGTAGGAAGCCACCGATGCCTTCTTCACGCGATCGAGCTCCGCGTCGCCGAAGCCGAACTGGCGGACGCGCGCGAGCTCCTGCTCCATCGCGTCGATCCCTTTCGTGATCCCGCCTTCGTTCACGCGTGCCGACACGCCGAACGCCTCGACCGTGCGGCCCAGCGTGTCGTCACCGGCGGATGCGCCGAGGAACGGCGCGTCGGGACGCCTGGCGATTTCACCCAGGCGCGCGTTGAGCATCGACTCGAACATGTTGCGCACGAGGTCGCGGCGATAGTCGCCGACGGTCTCTGATTTCTGCAGTGGACGCGTGTGAAACACGGAGACCGACGTGGCTTGTGCTTCGGGATCGGTCGCGACGGTGACGCGTGTGTCCTTGTGCGGCGGAACGGGATAGATCGGCCGCTTCGCGGACTTCCGCTTCGGGATGACGCTGAAGTATTGCGTCACGAGCCGTTCCGCATCCGCGACACTCAGATCGCCGGCCACGACAATGCCGATGCGATCGGGCGTGTAGTTCTGGCGATAGAAATCGCGAAGCCGTTGATACGGGAACTTCTGAATCGATTCCGGCGTGCCGATCGGCAGGCGTTCCGCATACTTCGACTGGCCGTAGATCGCGCGGTCGGTGATCCCCTGCAGCCGCGACGCGACGCCGAGCCGCTGGCGCCATTCCTCGAGGACGACGCCGCGCTCCTTGTCGATCTCCTTGTCCTCGAGGCTCATCCCGCCGGCGAAGTCGCTGAGCGCCTGCAGGCCGTGATCGAGCGCGCCGGCGCGATCAGTCGGCACGTCGAGCATATAGACCGTTTCGTCATAGCTCGTATACGCGTTGACGTGCGCGCCAAACGCGACGCCGACCGACTCGAAGTAGGCGGTTAGCTCGCCCGGCTTGAAGTGCGTGGAGCCGTTGAACGCCATGTGTTCGAGCATGTGCGCGAGGCCGCGCTGGTCGTCGGCCTCGTCTATCGAGCCGGCCTTGACGGCCAGCCGCAGCGCGACGCGCTTGTTCGGCTGCTCGTTGTGACGGATCAAATAGGTGATCCCGTTCGGCAGCTTGGCGATGTGGATCGCGGGGTCGAGCGTCAGCTTCGCCGACGGCGACTGGCCGAAGGCCAGAGGACCCGACAGGACGAAGAGCAGCAGAAGTGCGAGCGTGCGGACGTGCGATGGTGCGACTCGCGCGATCGCGTATGCTGCGGCGATGCGCCTCAAGATCAGACGGCTGGACTCCACGATTTCCCTCCCAACGTACGCGACCGAGGAAGCGGCGGGTTTCGACCTGGCCGCATCGCAGGATGTGAGGCTGGCGCCCGGGCAGATCGCGCTCGTCCCGACGGGCCTCGTCATCGAGGTCCCGTCCGGACATTTCCTCGCCATTTTTGCCCGAAGCAGCACGCCGCTCAAGCGCGGATTGATGGTGGCCAACGGCGTCGGCGTTCTCGACCCTGACTATTGCGGCCCAAAAGACGAGGTCACGATCCAGGTGCTCAACATCAGCGGCGCCGAAGTGCAGGTGAAGCGGGGCGATCGCCTGGCCCAGGGCATCGTGCTCCCCGCGCCCCGCGTGATCTGGCAGGAAGTCAGTGACCTCCGCGAGGTCACCCGCGGCGGCTTCGGCGCCACAGGTAATTAGACGCATGACGACCGCGGGAGGGCGGGCCTTGTCAGGCCCGCCAAATCGACCGGCGCCACCATCAGCCATTCGGCGCATCCTCCACGTCGATATGGATGCGTTCTACGCGTCGGTCGAGCAGCGCGACAACCCGGCGCTTCGCGGGCTGCCGGTCGCGGTCGGCGGCGACCCCGACAAGCGCGGCGTCGTCGCGGCCGCCAGCTATGAGGCGCGCACGTTCGGCGTCAGGTCCGCGCTCCCGATGTCGCGCGCGGTTCGGCTCTGCCCGTCGCTCGTGATCGTCCACCCCGACTTCAACAAGTACCGCGCCGTCTCGCAGCAGGTGTTCGCCATCTTCCGGTCGATCACGCCACTCGTCGAGCCGCTGTCGCTCGACGAGGCGTATCTCGATGTCACGGAGAACGCGTGGAACGAGGCGCTGGGAATGAACGTCGCACGCCGGCTCAAGGACGAGATTCGAAAGACAACGGGGCTGACCGCGTCCGCCGGCGTCGCGCCGAACAAGTTCCTCGCGAAGATTGCGTCCGGGTGGAAAAAGCCTGACGGCCTCACCGTCATCGCGCCGGAGCGCGTCGAATCGTTCCTGCAGGGGCTGCCGGTCGATGCGCTGTGGGGCGTCGGTCCGGTCACCGCGAAAAAACTCCGCGCGCACGGGATTGAGAAGCTGATTGACGTTCGCGCGGCGGATCCCGCGCTGCTGCGCGACACGGTGGGCTCGCTGGCCGACTGGCTTCAGCAGCTGGCGCGCGGCGAAGACGACCGGGTCGTCGTTGCCGAGTACGAGCCAAAATCATCCGGCAGCGAGAACACGTTCGCCCACGATCTGACCGACCTGACCGACATCCGCGATGAAATCATGGCCATGGCGCGCGACGCGGCGGCGTGGCTCGTGAAGCGCGCGCTCTACGCGCGGACCGTCACGATCAAGGTCCGCTATTACGACTTCACGACCATCACGCGCAGCCATACCGACGAGGCGACACGAGACGAGGAGAACATCGTCCGCCGCGCCGTTGCGCTGCTCGATCGAACTGACGCTGGGAGGACGCCCGTGCGGCTGCTGGGCGTCAGCGTGCACAATCTGTCGGAGACGCAGTTCACACCGCCCGAGAATCCACAGGCACGACTGCCCTTCGACGCAGTAACCTAGACGCTTCATGCTCAAGGGATCACGCGACGCCATCTTGCACAAGCTGCAGCCAATCAGCATCCACGGCCAGCTGTCGTACGACGTCCACTACAAGTTCGCGGATGAATCAGACGGGCAGATCCGTGTCGCGCGCGTGGGGCCCGAAGCGCTCGGTCCTGGGCTGCAGGATGGCGACCGGGTCAGGCTGGATTTTCTCGTCGGCGTCGTGACGGGAGTGCACAAAGCATCAACAGCGTAGAGGCCGAATACGACGCTCAGCCGCATGTTCACTCTCGGCCGACAAGTTCGACGACGTGGAAAAACGCTGGCGTCGGCTCGAAGACCTACCTCGTGAGCGACAATGCAGCTTTCGATGCTCGACGGACTCGATCTCTACAGCCTCCGCCGCGTTTTACCGTCTTCGCTGATCACGTCGCTCACAGTCGGCCGGTCGTGAACACGCGGCCGAGCACGTTGATGTCCATCTCGACGTTCGTGCGAGGATAAGACGCCGCTTATCAACTTCATCTAGAACTGATACGGAGTGCACGTTTTGAAAGCGTTACCGCGGCCGCCACGGTGGTGCAGGAAACAGCCGTGATCGCGCAGATGGCGCTCGAACGCCCGGCGGTTCATGCCGAGCGGCGACGAGCGGCGAGCTTCCGTAACAGCTTGACGCGTGACGCACGGAGCGTACGGAGCGCATCGTGCGCCATGCGGAACGCATCTTCGATCGTCTCAGCTTCAGTGATCAACTCCGGTTCCAACGAGCTGGTGACCACAAAGCCGCCCTCTTCGGCCGGCGTAAGCGTCAGGACGAGCCGGCCATCAGAGGCGGTATATGATTTCGCCACGACGCGCATTGTACCAAGAGTCGACCGCACGCGTTGGTCTGGGAGCTAGAATGGCGCGCGTATTTGCTTGGAGGACCGTATGGCACATTCACGTCTGGTGAAGTCGACCGTTGCCGCCGCTCTGCTCGTGCTCACCGTTGCGACCATCGCCGCCCAGAAGGGGAGCGCCCCGAATCCGTATCGTGAAGATGCGAACTGGGCAAAGCCGCCTGCCGGCGCGAAATGGGGAGGCGTAATCTCGGTCGATCCCGCCGCGAACGGCGATGTCTGGGTCTTCCATCGGTCGGATCCGCCGGTTCTGCGATTTGATCCGTCGGGCAAGGTGGTCAAGAGCTTCGGCGAAGGGATGATCGTGCAGGCGCATGGCATGACCGTCGACCGCGACGGCAACGTCTGGGTGACGGACGCACAGATCAAGGACGGCAAGGGCAACCAGGTTCTCAAGTTCAGCCCGGACGGCAAGCTGCTGATGGCGCTCGGCAAGGCCGGCGTCGCCGGAAGCGGAACCGACGTCTTCAGCGGACCGTGCGATGTCGCCATCGCGCAGAACGGCGACATCTTCGTCGCCGACGGTCACATTAACGACGTCCCGGTCAATCGCATCATGAAGTTCTCGAAGGACGGGAAATTCATCAAGGCGTGGGGCAAACGCGGATCGGGACCAGGCGAGTTCGACACGCCGCACAGCATTGCGATCGATTCGCGCGGCCGCATCTTCGTGGCCGATCGCAGCAACAGCCGCATCCAGATTTTCGATCAGGATGGGAAGTTCCTCGATCAGTGGAAGCAGTTCGGACGGCCGAGCGGCATCTATATCGATCGGAACGACACGATGGTCGTCGCCGATTCACAGTCGAACGCGAAGCAGAATCCGGGCTACACGAGAGGCATCCGGATCGGCAGTGCGAAAGACGGCAAGGTGACGGCGATGATTCCGTTCGTCGAGCCCGACCCCGAGAAGAACAACAATGCCGGCGTCGAAGGGGTCGCGATCGACGCGAAAGGGAATGTCTACGGCGCGGAAGTCAGCACCGAGATGCTGAAGAAGTATGTGAAGGCCTCCGCGACGGCAACCACACGATAACGTGAGGGGCGAGGCCGACCGTCTAGAACGTGTCGGCCTGGCTCGCCACGCTGGAGCTGGACAACACGTCGGACAGCGAGCCTTCCGTCGGAGCCGAGTAGACGAACCACCAGAGCACTGCCCAGAACGCGATCAGTTTCCAGTTGATCTTCGAGATGGTGAGGAGCATCGAGCGCCTCAATATTCTGAGCGAACGCAGGCGCGATGTCGCCAGTCAATTGTGTAAGCAGTGGTTCAGTGCTGAACGCGCGCGGTCATCAGGTCGCGAATCGGCACACTCGTCGTTGCGGTGAGCTTCTCCGTGCCTGCCAACGCTCCATTAGAAGACAGGACGAAACGGCGGGAAGATAGAATCGAGCAATGGCGGACGATCTGGAGCGTGTGCTGCGGGGACTGGAAGCAGCGCGGGAGTTTGCCAGGTCCTACCGATTCGAGATGACCGCCGAGTACCGCGCACTGATCGCGCAGGTCGAGGCGCTGCCACGAAATCGCGCCGGGGCAGACAAGAGCGGTCGCTGGCTCGGAAGTGTCGCCGATCAGAAGGCGTGGCGTGCCAATGTTCGGCTCGCCCCGAACCGGTGACGCATCCTCTCTCCCCGCTCGCTCTAGAGAACTGCACCGACACGGTGTGCGTTACGTGCTGATTGGCGTGTCGGGTGCGAACCTGTACGGCCCCGCCGGGCAGGCGATCTTCACAACAGACGACATCGACCTGTTCATGCCGCCTGACGCCGACAACCTCGTTGGTGCCTGGCGCGCGTGCGAAGCCGCGGCCCTGGAGCTCTGGCTTGGTGACGAACCTCTCGATCAACCGCGCGACCGCTGGCTCGCCGAGCGCGTGATCGAGCGGCGCACGCTGACGCGCGTGACCGGCCCGAACGCGCTGCTCGTGGACCTGACGCTGGTGATGAAGGGATTCGACTTCGAGACCGTGTGGGACGCCCGCCGCGATTTCCTTATTGACGGCGTCCCCGTGCCGACCGCACGCCTTCTGCACAAAGTCGAGTCGAAACAGGCGACGGGGTGTGACAAGGACAAGCTGTTTCTCGCGACGCATTTCGATGCGCTTCAGCAACTGCTGAAGAAGCCTGAGGAGCCCTGACGGGTGTCGTCCGCGCTGCCAATAACCTGACGGGCGCCGCCAAACAGACCGACTGAATCTCACCAAAGAAACCGGCTGTCGTCCGAGTGATCGAAACGGCCCGGAATCCCTCGTTTTCTTACCTCGTCTCAGCGTTCCTCAGGCTGGGATGGTGGTTCTTGGATGGGACTTGAATTCGGAACGACGACGGACGCAATAATCCAGTCGTCAATCCTCTCGCTAAACACCGAACACCCGCAAGACGTACCTGTCAATTTGTCGCACGCGGCTTCGAAAGCATCCTCACGTTTTGCGCGTGCAGTCCGTTCCTCAGGCAACAGCACGATCCAACCCAATTCGGCGCGCGCTGCGATGCCCCGCTCGCGATAGTGGTGAACCAAAGTCAGATCATTTCCAAGTTCATTTCTTGAAATTCCCGTCTTCAGTTCCGCGATGAAGCACCCTTGTGATGCCGCTTGCGGTCCTGGCATCCACACCGACAAATCAGCGGATAGGTGGGTAGCCTTCGCCTTTGATCCACGAAGACCGCAGACGTCTGCTGCCTTTACTTTGACCGGTTGCAGGATTCCTTGACCATCGAATTTCCAGAAGCCGTTCACCCGAACGACGAATCCCTTCTGAAGAAGCTCGTGATGTAGTTCGACAAGGACCCAGTTCTCGAAGTTCTTCATCCCTCCGTCTTGATTCGCTAGCTTCTGCCAACTCTCCAGCACTGCTTGACCACGATCTCGCAACACGGCAACGAGATGCGGTTGAAGCCACGAATCCGTGACCATTGCAGCGTGAGGTAGTCGGGGATTGGGCTGAAAGGGGCTCGGCATCGACGCATGATATCTGCTTGCCGGTATCAGCGGGTCTCGGTTATTCGCGAAGCCGTCTCCAAAATGTCTCCACGACCAAGGCGGATCGGCGTGGATCGCAGAGGATTGCTGAGAACTGTCGAAACGGCGAAATCGTCAATCGAATCCGTGCGTTTGCCAAGAGTCGCACGCCATCACGAACTCATGAATTTCCGTTTGAGCTGGTTCGAAACCCATCACCCACGGTAATCGCAAATCGAGACACAGCGCAGTGTGCTCGGCCGCGTGTTCAACGACCGGCCGACTATTAGCGGACTTCAGTTGATGCGAACGGTGCGAGAGGTGCAAGTGATGCGATGACGCGTCGCACGCGTCGGCCCGGAGGCGCTCGGCCCCGGCTTCAGGAAGGCGAGCGGCATGTTCGACTAAGCCACGCGGTCATGCGATTGTCGGTCTCTGCGCCGACCGAGCGCGTCGAGCAGCACGATGATCGCAGAGACGAGCAGGATGCCGAAGATGATGCCGAAGGCGTTGAACATCACTCATCTCCAATCAGCCAAAGCGCGAGCCACACGAAACCGAACCAGGCTGCGACTCCGGCGCTAATCAGCCCGAACGAGGCGGATTGTCGCGCCACAACCTGACCCAAGATCAACGCCGTCGCGATCAGGTTCGCCAGCGCGCGCAGCGTCTCGCCGAGCGCGGTCCGTTGACGCGATGTCAATCGTAGCATCGTCGCTGCCCCCGGCTTTGCGAGCGGGATGCCATCACGAAAGTGCCAGGAATTTGCGCTAGGCGGATGCTAGTGGGTGCAGGTCCTGCAATCTGCGCCGCCGCCGAATGTTGTAATTTTCGAAACTCTCTGCGGAGGGCTCGTTTGTTTTGCGTCCTCGAGCGTGGAGGCCGGGAGTGAACATGCGGCCGGGCGCCGTACATGAAAAAGAGGCGGACCTGCCCGCCTTTGCCAAGGCTACGGCGGGTCCGCCATAGCTTTAGCGGAGGCGGAAAGGTCCGCCTCTACGATCCGTCATTACCGACTACTTCGTCTCGGGCAGCAGCGTGACCTTCACATAGCGGTTCGTGTTCAGGTACTGGCGGGCGGCGTCGCGCAGCGTGGCGACGCTGACCTGGTTGTAATACGGCCGCATGTCGAAGACGTCCTTGACGTCCTCGCCGTATTCGTACTTGAACAGGATCCGGTTCAGCAGGTAGTCGTTCCGCTCGCTGTTGGTTTCGAAGTCGCGCGCGAGGCCCGCGCGCGCGTCGGCAACCTGGCTC
>Ga0209515_10005165_pt1 | contig 17113 bp, 8 predicted proteins | sample Subgroupgradi54m_FD_187454 | JGI IMG/M metagenome (GOLD analysis project Ga0209515, IMG submission 187454) | Subsurface groundwater microbial communities from S. Glens Falls, New York, USA - GMW60B uncontaminated upgradient, 5.4 m (SPAdes)... ...
CAGAGGGATTGATATTCCTGGCCGTGAGATTTTGGCGGGCAGGCCCGCCCACTTCCAGAGGGATTGATATTCCTGGCCGTGAGATTTTGGCGGGCAGGCTGGGATTTAAAAACAAAAGGCATCAGTTCCAAAATGATCAGCTTGGAATGTAACGGGCTTATTCTTTTAAACTAGGGAACAGGGCTCGCTCTTTATTGGGATATCAATCTGCTGTCAGGAACGAGGGGACGGTAACGAGATAAGCAGTGGTTTCGCGGAGGGTGGGGTTGTGAAGGGAGTAAGATAATCTTCCGTCGAAGAAGCAGGTTTGTCCTTCCTTCAGAAACATTTCTTTTCCTTGAAGCGTGAACTCAAGTCTTCCAAGAACAATCTGCAGGAATACGGAGCCCCGGAATTTGATGATGGAGGGATCCAGTTTTCCTTTGCTTTCGAGCACCAGTTTTCCGGTGAAGAAGGGAAAGTTTTTCGGAAGGTAAGAGACGATGCGAAATCGGTGTTTGGAATAATCGAGGAGAAATTCTCCTTTCTGGCTTCCCACATAGAATTCATTCGGAAGCTGGGCTTCGGCTCGGCCGATGAGATCATGGAGCGTGGTCTGAAAAACGGCCGCCATTTTTTTTAGGTTGAGCAGGGAAGGGTTGATGATACGCCCTTTTTCGATCGCTGTGATGGTGCGGGAATCCAGGCCGGTCCGTTCGGCCAGTTGGGTCTGCGTCAGGCCCCGTTTCTGCCGCAATTCCCGTATGATCTCACCGATAGGGATCAAGGATTCAGTCGACATAGTTTCTCTTTCTAGCCAAGCAAGTGATCAAAAGTTTCCGTGCATTTGGCTGAATGACAAACGGCCAATTCCAAATGACAAAGGAATCGAGGAAATGACTTCATAATGACAAATTGCCAAAACCCAAATGCCAAATGAATCAGCAAAATGACAAATTGGGGAAATGAAATGCACGCTATTCCAGTTTTTGCTTTGCCATTGGTCACTTGTGATTTGTCATTTATTTGGCATTTGAGTGATTTGGAATTTGACATTGGAATTTTGAGCTCAAGCCGATTCCATTCATTCGAAAGGTCAGATGAAATATTAACCAGTTTTTGTTTGCTTGCTTAGTCTTTCTGGTTTTCAGTCTATTCATTTCTGAAGTTCATTCAAGAACGAATTTTGAGCGGCTTTCCCATACCTAATTATAACAGGAAAATTCCTATTATTAATAGGAATTTCTTTAGCCCTCCTAGGAAGGTGTTGAGCCTTCAAAAGGTTAGAGTTACCCTATAGTACGCCCCGCAGCCTAGCAGAGAGTAAATCGTAGGCGAGGGAAATCAAAAACCCCAAGGAGGTTTTCGGATATGACAGCAATGTTATTGGAGGTTGAGAAGTCCCTGAAGTCCGATAGGGAGATAAACAAGCCGGAAGCGATAGCGGCCGTTCACTTGGCCGGGCTTGCCTTAAGATGGAAAATCATGAGGGATTTGTCCGGTTCGGCAGCAAGACGGCTTGAAAGAGTTTTGGCCGGGGTTCATGAGCCTATTTTGCAGAGCAAGTTTCATTTGGTGCTCTGGACTCTCAGAAAGCTCCCCTATGTACGCACATCGCTGGTCGTGCGCGCGCTGGAAGAATTGGAAATGATCTCAGAATATCTGGGCGGTTTGTGAGGCAGTCATGAAACAAACAGGGCTTCAATATCTGCTGGAAGATATTCTTGAAATCAAGTTTCGCAAAGGGGCGCATGCGAATCGAAAATTAGCATCTCGCCTGGTACAAAAGTCTAAAGGCTGCAGACGTATCCGGTCCGTAAACAGCTTTGCGCTGGGAGACATGCTTCTTATTATTAAAAACGGTGAGACCTCCGTTTTTAGAAAACTCGTTCTTTTGGACGCTCACACGCGGGCCAAAACCCAGGTTCAGGATCTGGACCGTCTTTCCAAGCCATTGGATTGACCACCGTAACCACCGGACGCCCCAACCTACCCGAGGGCGTCCGGTGGTTACCACTCAAGGTCAGCAGAATAAACACCGATATATATACTGTTTGAAATACTCTATATAAACAAGGTTAGAGGCCTGTTACCTTGACCTTTGAAAGTGGAGTGTTATAATCCAGCCTCAATAAATTTTGATAAGATTTTAAATATGAGGCATCGGGGAGTTTTTTTAGGTGTTGCGATGCCTCATCCTGAGCGAGCGAAGCGAGTCGAAGGATTACCTTTAAGGAAACCCTTCGACTGCGCCTCATTTCATGAGGCTCCGCTCAGGGTGAGGAGTCGGAAAATGGTTCGACTTACGCTCATCATCCTGAGCGAGCGAAGCGAGTCGAAGGACACCCCGACCCCTCAAATATAGGAAGCCTTATGCTGAATCCCAATAGCAGGGTGAGAGATCTTTTTCTGCGCGGTGCGCTCACAACTCAAATCTTATTTTTTCTAAGCTCTTTTTTTCTCCCGGCTTCGGTCCATGCGCGCGAGGCTGATACGGTCAGCAATGAGGTAAAAATTCCCCCCGCTTCCGAGGTATCACGCGCGGACGTTCTTGAAATTAAAAAAGCGGCACCCGAACTCCAAAACCTATCCCCCACGGTTAAAGAAAATCCTAAGGTGAAAAGGAAACTTCTCAAGCAGAGAATCAAGAAGCTCAGGGCCGAGAAGAAAAAGCAATTTGCCGAAATGACGAATGGATTGATCAAAAAAATCATTACTGAGGAATCCGTTCTTTCCAAGGAAGCGTTCTTGAAGCCCGGTGAGAGAAATCTTGAGGAGTGCGTGGAGTATGCTCTTCAAAATCATATGCCCGCTAAAGCAGGACGCGAGAGGATCAAGCTCTCCAAACAAAGAGTGGTGAAGACGCTTCGCGATCTTTTTGCGGAAGCGACCTTCGAAATGGAAGAACGAAGAGGCACCTTGGCCGGTCAGGCCTTCACGGGCAATAGCTACCATGTTCGTTTCAAGCAGCCGGTCTTTCGAGGCGGAAATTTGTGGCATACCTTTCTTAAGGAGCAGGCCACACTGCGCGGCGCAGAGGCTGATTATCGAAAGGTTGTGAATGATTTGGTGCAAAAAGTTGCCGAGACCTACTTTGACAGCCTGCGTACCCGGCGCGTCTTGGAAGATAAGCAGGCCCTGCTCCAAAAAGTGAACGAGCTTTTTGCGCAGAGCAAGAAAAAGTGGGATCAGGGATTGAGTTCCGAGATCGAGTATCTCAACATGGAGTCCCTTCAGAGTCAGGTCGCCCATGATGTGGAGCAAGCCCGCCAGGACCACGAACTGATTTATCTTGAGTTTCAAAAGAATCTGGATCTCGATCTTGGTGACAAAATTGAGCTGACTCCCTTCTATCAATATAGTGAAGTCATGAGCCGAGCGGACAAAGAATTCCAAGAAGAGAAAAAAGGGGAAAAAGCTGAAGTGACAGACGTTGCTCAATTTACCAAACCCTTGGATGATTATATTCAGCTGGCTTATGAGCACCGGCCGGATTTGAAAGTGGAGTCCAACCGTCTGCGTGCCAATGTGATGGCCAAGCGCGCTGCGGTCGGGAAATTGCTGCCTCAAGTCAATATGGTGATGCAATTCGGTGAGCTGGGGGAATCCTTTACGGATACTGTGGCTACCCCCAAGCACCGTATCGAATGGCAAGGGATGCTTGAGTTCAGCTGGAATTTGGGAGGCAGTACGATGAAGTACACGCATGATCACGATCAAAAAGCCCCGAGCGTGAGTCAGTTTCAGGCGACGAATGGAACGACAACGGGGAAAAATTCGTTCAGCCTCGCTCTTCTCGACAACCTGGAAGATGTCTACCGTGTCAAGGAATCACAGATTGATATCATGGATCAATTTATCAAGCTGGAGGAGAAGGAGCGTGAAGTGATCAAGGATGTCAAGGAAGCCTATTTCAATTTCCGCCGGGCCGAGATTCAACTTCGATCCGAGATGAAACAACTCATGTACCGGGAGCGTCTCGTGAAGCTTTCCAGGCACAAGCTCAAACAGAATGACATTCAGACTTCCGAATACGTCCAATCCGAGAAGGATCTCACGGAAGAAAAAGGGAAACTTCACAAGGCGATGTCCGATTATTACGTAGCACGCGTTGCCTTGAATCGAGCGGTGGGCATCCGAGGGCTTCTCCCCATCAAGAAGTGGGAATGAGCGGGCGCATGGGTGACACTCCGGAAACTCCAGAACAACCGAAACAGCCTCAGCCGCCCGAGTATCTTATTCAGGCGCTCTCCCGGCTAAAGAATCTTCTGTCCAAACTCAAATGCAAATGGAAAGACCTCGTTTCAAAACTTTCAAAGATCAAACTGCCTAAGGAGTTTCAGTATTTCCTTGAAAAAATCAGCAAGATTGACCTTAAACCCCTGCTCAAGTCTCTAGAAGGTTTGAAACCGGTTTTGGACCGCTGGCTGAGCCGCCTTCCCTTCAAGTTTCCCAAACTGCCGAACCTTCCCAAACTGCCCAATATACCTAATCTTCCCCGTCTTCCCAAAATTACATGGAAGAAAGGGCTGGTATGGGTGATTGCGGGTGTTCTTTCGCTCGTGGTTCTCAAGCAAATGTTTTTTGCGCAGAGTGAGAAGGCTAAGGAAAAGGAGAAGGAGAAAAAACAAGCGGCGACCGAAACGAAAAAAGAATTGTTTCCTGTAAAGACCTTCAAAGTCTCGAGATTCAATTATGAGGATTCACTCAACGCACTTGGGAATATCAAAGGCGGGGTGGAATTCAAGCTGAGTTTTGAGATTCCTGGAGTGATCAATTCCATCAATTACCGCGAGGGGGAACGCTATGAGGAAGGTGCCCTGCTTATTTCCTTGAAGCAGGATGACATTCTGATCCGTCTTAAAAAGGCTCAGGCTGAGAGAAATAAGTCGGAAACTGCTTTTTCGATTGCCAAGGAGAAATACAGCGAGCATAAAAAATTGTATAAGATCGGCAGTATTCCGAAAACAACTTTGGATAAGGTCAAGCTTGAAGTGGACAGCGCCCAGTATGATAAGGAGGCTGTCGAGCTTGAGGTGAAGTTGAATGAAGCCATGCTTGAAAAATCAAATCTCTACGCACCTTCGGACGGTATGATTGGAGAACTCTATGTGGAGGAAGGAGAGGCCTTGACGCCGAATACCATGATTGGTTCTCATGTCTCAACGGATATGGTTTATGCAGAATTTGGCGTCGTGGAGAGGGATGTGAGCAAGCTTGCTTTGGGTCAGAAAGCACGTGTGTATGTGGATGCCTATGCGGATAAAACGTTTGAAGGGGTGGTGGAAAACGTGGCTCCCGTGGTAACAGGGAGTTCGCGCACCGCGACCGTACGCGTCCGACTGGAAAATTCCGAAGGGTTGCTTTTACCGGGTATGTTCGCGCGAATCAAAATTCTTCTTTATAGCAAGCGCAATGCCCTGGTGGTGCCTGCCGATTCGGTGCAGGGCAAACAGGAGGAAGCTTCAGTCTTTGTGGTCGACCCAAGGACGAACAAAGTATCCAAACGCAAAATCAAAATCGGGTACACCCGTCCGGATTATTCTCAGGTTGATGCCGGTTTGGAAGAAGGGGAACTGGTGTGTGTCTCAGGACTTGAGAAGCTTGAAGAAGGAATGGAAGTCAAGGTGGTCGAACAGCAGGAAGTCTCCGTATGAAAATCAGAAGGCAAAATGCAGAATGCAGAAGTGAGAGCAAGAAGGCAAGGGTAAAACCGAAAGTTGAAAACTCAAAGTAAAATCATTTACCACTTCTAATGACTCTTTGCGAAGTCGCGATTGAAAAAAAGGTTACCACCATTATGGTGATCTCAGGCGTGGTCCTTCTGGGTTTGATCGCGATTACCAAGTTGCCTCAGGAGTTATACCCCCGCATCAGTTTCCCCCAGCTTACCATTGTCACCAATTATGCCAACGCCGCTCCGGAAGAAATCGAGACCCTGATTACCAAACCCATTGAAGAGTCTGTGGGATCCGTGAGTGGTCTCAAGGGCGTCGAGTCCGTTTCACGAGAAGGAAAATCGGCTGTGACCGTTTCTTTTGATTGGGGTGTCGACATTGATTTCGCCGCTCTGGCGGTTCGCGAGAAAATCGATCTGGTGAAGGAAAAGCTTCCCAAGGAAGCGGAAGATCCCGTGGTGCTTAAATTCGATCCTCTGGCTCACCCCATTCTTATTTTGTCGCTGACCGGGCCTCTTTCGCCTGCCGATTTGAAAAATGTCGCTGAGAAGACCGTCAAAGACAACTTGGAAAAAGTATTAGGAGTGGCGTCAGCGGATATCAGCGGCGGGTTGGACCGCGAGATCCTGGTGGAAGTCGATCAGGGCCGACTGCATGCCTCCAGATTGTCCATCCTGAGTATTGTGGAAGCCCTTGAGAAGGCCAATCTTTCCTATCCTGCAGGCAGTATTAAAAAGGGGCTTTTTGAATATCTTATCCGAACGATGGGTGAGTTCAAGTCGGTGGAGGAAATAGGTTACTCTGTGGCGGGCGTCGACAAATCCCACCAGGAAAAGCGCAAAGACGATGTTTTCGTGGAACGAGCCAAGTTTGGTCCCCGTGACACTCTGGAAGGAGTTCGCGAGGAGGCCAAGAAGGAAAGAATGAAGAAACGTTTGATTCTGTTTCGGGAAATCGGAGACATTCGCGATACGTTTAAAGAGAAAACAAGCATTTCACGGCTCAGCAGCCGCGAAAACATATCCATTTCGATTCAAAAACAAGCCGATGCCAATGTGATTCAGGTGGTGGATCGTATCAAAACAGCCATTCGTTTTCTCCAGGAAGAATTGAATTCACGCAATGTCAAGCTGGAGATCATCTACGACCAATCCGGCTTCATCCGCCAGTCTCTTCAAGACGTGAGGGATGCAGGTCTGCAGGGAGGGGTGTTGGCTTTCCTTGTGCTTTTGTTTTTCCTGCGCAATCTTTATGCTTCTTTCATTGTGATTATTGCTATCCCAACCACAGTCATGGGCGTTTTTTTTCTTATGTTTGTAACGGGTATCAGTGTGAACACGATGTCGATGGGAGGTTTGGCGCTCGGTGTCGGGATGCTTATTGATAACGGTGTCGTAGTGACGGAAAATATTTTCCGCTTGAGAAAGCAAGAAGGTATGGACGCCAAGGAGGCCGCCATCAAAGGCAGCAATGAAGTGGTTTGGGCGATGCTTTCTTCTACCCTGACAACCTGCGCGGTTTTCTTCCCCCTTTTGGTTTTCGTGCCGGGTGTGGCAGGACAGCTTTTCAGGGACCTTTCCTGGACGGTGATTGACTCTCAGCTTTTATCCTGGGCTATTTCTTTAACTCTTACGCCGCTCCTGGCACTGTCGATCAAGCTGAAGAACATGCCGGCTGTGGAGGCGGAAGAAGCGAAGTTCAAACCTCTTAAATTTGAAAAGAAATTCCTTGAGATGTCGGTCAAGCAGCAGCATGGTTTTATTTACAGAATTCTGGCTGTGGCTTTTGGATCTTTTCTGTTGGGAGTTTTCATTCTTTCGCGGCTGGACAAGGAAACTTTGCCCAAGGTGGATCAGGGGCAGTTTATTGTGAAGGTCAATATGCCTGTGGGAACGAAACTTCAAGCCACGGATGAAGTGACGGAATTGATCGAGAAAGTGATTCTCGATGTCCCGGAAGTCGAAAATACAGCGGTGAGCATCGGCTCAAGCAAAGGGCAGGGGGCGGAATCTGGTGTGTCATCCCTTCGGAGTTCTCAGGCGCAGATTCTCGTCAATCTGAAAGCTAAGAGGAAACGGTCGTCGGTTCAGGTTCTAGAAGACATTAAAAACAAGCTCTTCTCATACAGTTTGAATCATGCGGAGGTCGAATACATTCTTCAGGAAAGCGAGTTTCAAACCGGGGCGGCATCCAAGCCCATTGCCGTGGAAGTGCAGGGTTATGATTACGATATCATGAACGGGTTTGTGAAAACCATCGAGAACAAACTGATGACGGTCAAGGGTGTGTACGGTGTACAAAATGATTTGGCAAAACCCAGTCCCGAAACCAAGGTTGAAATTGACAGGAGAAAAGCCGCCCTGTATGGAATATCGGTGAAAGATATTTCGCTCACAGTCAAAACGGCGATTGACGGGGCCGTTGCAACGCAATATAAGGAGGGAGGCCGTGAGTTTGATATTCGGGTGAGGCTGCGCGAAGAAGACAGGAACAATCTGCTTCGGCTGGGAGACCTTTTCATTCACTCCGCTGTTCTGGAATCGGAAGTACCCCTCAAGGAAGTAGCTCGTATTATCCGAGGATATGGCCCCAGTGAAATTCGGCGGAAGGATCAATCTCGAACGATCATCGTTTCCTCCAATATTGAGGAACACGCAAACAAACAGAAAATTCTGGATGAAGTAGCCGCTTTCTTGAAGGAAAAATTCAAACAGATTCCTGAAGGCTACAGCATTTCCATATCCGGTGAGGCCCTGGAAGTCAAAGAAGCTTTCAAGAAGATTGTTTTTGCCCTTGTCTTGTCCATTGTCCTTACCTATATGATCATGGCATCCCAATTTGAATCTCTGCTCCAACCCTTTGTGATTATGTTTACGGTGCCTCTTTCTGTGATTGGGGTGGCCGTGGCTCTTTTTATTTCGCACACCAGTCTGAATGCTATCTCTCTCCTGGGTTTCATTCTTCTGGGCGGCGTGGTGGTCAACAACGGTATCGTGCTGATTGAGTATGTGAATCAGAGGCGTGCTATGGGTGAGGACGTTGTCACTGCGGCCATCCGAACCAGCCAGATACGTGCCAGACCGATTCTGATGACGGCGATCAGTTCTATTGTGGGATCTGTTCCTCTGGCTTTTGGATTTGGTGGTGAAGGAGGTGCATCGATTCAGGCTCCGATGGCCATTGCCACTATTGGAGGACTTTTTTCATCCACTCTGCTTACGCTAGTGGTCATCCCGTCGGTTTATATTCTGGTAGAGCGTTTTGTTGGCGGCATTATGTCCAAACTTTATGGGACGGAAGAAGGGGAGGAGATGGGAGAGCTGGAAACCCCGCCGGCTTAAAGAGGAAGGCCCCTTCAAAATAGCTTTTTTTCTCCCCACTGGGTATATTTATTTGAGGTCTCATCTATTTCATATGTGAAGACGAAGCATAGGCGTTTTATCTTCAGAGGAAATGCGGATACAAGGATAGAAAATTATGGGCTTACCAAGAGCAGCAGTCAGCAGGCCGGTTTTTACCCTCATGATTTTATGCGGGATTATTATGCTTGGTACGATTTCCCTGACTCGTCTGCAAATTGAGCTTTATCAAGGTTCTGCTCGTGGTGTGATCAGCATTTTGACGCGCGTCCGAGGAGGACTTGCGCCTGAGGAAGTCGAAAAGGAGATCACCAAACCCGTGGAAGAGGCCGTGGCCACGGTGAGCCATCTGAAGACCATGTACTCAAATTCACGTGAGGCCGAGTCGCGTGTGACGCTTGAGTTCGAGCCGGGCACGGATATGAATTTTGCGGCTTTGGAAGTGCGGGAGAAATTTTCCAGAGCCAAGGCGAAGCTTCCCACTGAGATTGAAAAACCGGTGATCGGAAATTACAACGAGTCTGAGTCAGCCATTGTGATTCTATCGGTGACCTCGAAGACCAAATCGCCGGAAGAGGTTCGTGAGATGGTTGACAATCAATTGAAACCCATTCTTGCCCGCGTGGATGGTGTTGCGAGTGTGGAAGTCTATGGAGGCCGGGAGCGCAAAATTCTGGTCGAGCTCGACCGGGATAAAATGTACTCTTACAACATTTCCATCGAAAGGGTGATGGACATCATCGGGTCTGCCAACCTTGATCTCCTGGCGGGGACTTTGGAGAAGGGAAGCACTAAGCTTTCGATCCGCACGATGGGAGGTTTTAGGTCGGTTGATGAAATCGGAGAGATAGGAATTTCGACGACTCCGCAAGGTTCTATCATTTCGCTTAAGGAAATTGGCACCGTCAAGGATGCCTATACGGAACCTCAGGATTATGCCCGGCTCAATCTGACTCAAAACGTCTCGGTTCAGGTGAAAAAGGCAAGCGGTTCCAATACGATTCGAGTTTCGAAGGCAGTCAAATCGGCTCTGGATTATTATCAGGAAAACAATAAGGAAGATCTCCGCTTTACCATCATTTCGGATCACGCAAAATCGATTCGCCGCGCGATCAATGACGTTTTGAATTCCATGTATCTGGGCGTGATTCTAACCGCCATTGTGATTTTTCTATTCCTGAGACGTCTGAAACTTGCTCTGATGATTTTATTTGCGATTCCGACCTCGGTCATCACCACCTTCATCTTTATGGATCTTTTTGGAATCAGCCTCAATGTGATGACGCTGACGGGTATTGCCACCCATATCGGCATGCTTGTGGATAGCTCGATTGTGGTTCTGGAAAATATTTTTAAGAGGCATGAGGCAGGTCTGGAACCTCAGCGGGCGATTGTGGAAGGAAGTGAGGAAGTGTGGCTGGTTCTTCTGGCCTCGACGGCGACAACGATTGTTGTGTTTCTCCCCATTATTTTTATCGATAAGGAGATACAGCTGATCTATCAAGGTCTGGCTTTCACCACCACGATTTCTCTTTTGTCGGCTCTGGCCATCTCTCTAGGATTTCTTCCGATGCTGGCTTCTAAGTTGAATCTCTTCAAGTCGGCAAAAGGTGCTTCGGCGGTGTCATCAGGAGCTAAACCGCGTGCGGGAATTTACGGAGTTTACCGTAAGGTGCTCACAGAAGCTTTCAAGATGAAATATCCGTTACTTTTGATTGTTTTTCTCCTGCTGATTTTTGCGGGGCATGGGATTTCAAAAATGGATATCGATTTGCCCACCACACTGGAAGAAAACGAATTTGGCGTAATCGTTTTTCCTATTGCCGGAGCAGATCTTGGTGCCAATGATCAAGTTGCGAAGAAACTCGAAGAGCTTCTGCATCAATTTCCTGAAATTGAGACCATGTCGACGGTGGTGAGAAAAGATGACCTGAAAGTTTATGTGAAACTGGTCCCGCGGAAGAAACGGAAGAAATCAAAGGACGAAATCATGACCTATATCCGGGAAAAAGGACAGGAATCGATCAAAGAAGTCCATGAGGACTACTCACTGATTGTGGATGAAGGGGTTTCTTCTGATGAGGCACGCAAGTTGATCATCAATATTTTCGGGCATGAAAACGAGAAGCTCGAGGAACTAGCTCATGAGGTATCACAACGCATCGGGAAAATACAAGGCGTCACGAATATTGTCATGACCGACCTCAGAAAGCGCCCCGAATACGACATGCTAGTGGACCGTGGACGGGCGGCTTATTATGGGATTACAGTTAAGGACGTGGCCGATGCGATGCACGCTCAGGTTCGAGGGATGAGACCCACCAAATACCATGAACAAAAAGGAGGCATGGAAATCGAGACCATTACGCGACTTCAGGCGATTTACCGGCAGAAAATTGAGGATCTCCGCAAGATCTTTGTCATGTCTCCTGTAACCCGGGAAAACATTTTGGTCGAGCAGTTAGCAAGTTTTCATCCCACGTTTGGTCCGAATACGATTGACCGGAAGGATAAATACCGGTACGTTTTTGTGAAGGCGGACACCAACATTGCCCTTGAAACGGCCGCGAAAAAAGTTACGGAAGCTTTAAGCGACATGAAATTTCCTCAGGACTATTTTTATCGATTCGGGGGGAAATATCCCGAGCTGGTCAAAAGCAAGGGACAACTCACGTACGCGATTGCCATTACCATTTTACTTATTTTCATGATTCTGGCCTGTCTCTATCAGTCGTATATCCAGCCGCTGATTATCATGGTAGCTGTGCCTTTGGCGTCCATTGGGGTCTACACAGGCCTCAAGTTGACAGGAAAAAATTTGAGTGAACACGTTTTTATCGGAATGATCATGCTGGCTGGAACGGTCGTGAATAATTCCACGGTGATGATTGATCGGTACAATGCGCTTAGGAAAACGATTACAGATAAGTATGATTTGCTCATTCGTGCTGGTGAAGACAGATTGCGTCCCATCATTATGACCAGCTCAGCCACGATTTTGGGATTTTTACCTATGGCGCTGGGCTTAGGGGAATCGGGGAATCTTTGGTCCCCATTGGCGATCACGGTGATCGGGGGCTTGATAAGCTCCACCATACTGACTTTGATCATTATTCCGCTAATTCTCCTCGTGCTTGATGATTTAGGCGAAATCCTTAATAATTTCCGAGCTGTTTTGGCCTTTCTTCAGACGATTTTTATCCCCATCCGAAGATCTTCGTAACCCCTTATTTTTAAACAACTTGTGGCTAGATTTATTCTTAATCTAATTTCACATAAGCTATTGAATTTCACGCCCTTTTTGTGTAAACTTATTATGTATTCAAAAAAAAGTATTTAAAAACTAGGAGAAAGAAATATAACAATGACATTCAAATTAAACCTAACGATATACGTAGTAAAGAATAAAATATGATGAATCCTAGGGGAGGGAAAGGTATTTCATGATTCACGAGTGGCAGCGATCCTCAAATAGATTTTGGCTCAAATTTATTTCCATCATTGTCGTCGTCACCTTTACCGCCACAAATTTGGGGGCTTATGACGGGGCACCCCTCTTCAGAAAAATCGCCACGACCGACGAAGTATACAAAAGCACCCTTCGCAAAGACTCAAACAGCTTTTTTGATCAAATCGATCTGTCTAAGAACATCGCTGAAATCAAGAAAACCTTCCAAGGAACCAAGGACCGGATTGTCATTCACATTCAGGATGCGCATGCCAATTATGAAGCCCAGAAAAATATCGCGAAGATTATTGATTATTTTGTCAGACAGCAGAAGGTCCATTTGGTGAGTGTGGAAGGCACGTCGGGGGAAATCAGCACCGCTCTCCTGGCGAGTTTTCCGGATACCTCGGTCCGAAAAATGGTGGCGGATTATTTTCTTAGGGAAGCTAAGATTACAGGGCCTGAGTATCTTTCGATTGCTTTGGCCAGGCCATTTAACCTTTATGGCATCGAGGACCCCAAACTTTATGAGGAGAACCGTCAGGTTTTTCTGGACGCCCTTTCTTATGTCGATCAGGATGAAAAACTTCTTCGGGATCTTCGCACTGCCTTGGAGGAAGTAACAAGATCTTTGTTTCCGGACAGTCTTCGAAGCATGAGGCGCCAGAAGAACCATTTTGAGCAGGATCCGTCCTACCTGCATGAATACGCTGAATTTCTTTCCAAGAAGGCAGAATCGGTCCATTTACCGCTTGATCCCTACAAGAACATTCAGTCTCTTCGAAAATTGATGACCCTAGAACAAACGATTGATTTCAAGGCAGCCGAAAAGCAAATTGAACAGCTTTTTGAGGACATCAAAAAATTGCTTTCACGTGAAGATCTCTCCCAGTTTATTACCAATTCGGTTCAATTCCGCCTGCAGAAGATGACCCGGTCGCAGTACTACGGATATTTGCAGGAGAAAATCAGTGAGACCGCTATCGACAGGGAGCGTTACCAGAATGTTTTGGATTATATCGAGTATGGCCGCCTTTACGATGCCATCGGAGTGGAGCTGTTTCATGAGCTGGACTTGCTGGAGTCTGAAATCAAGAGAAAGCTTTATGAAAACAAGGATCAGGAAAGGCTGGACGAGTTGTTTTCCTACCTGAAGATTCTGGACAATCTGTTTCGTTTCACGCTCACCAAAGATGAAGTCTCCTTCTTCTATTCTCAGCGTCAGGGGTTCGCAATGGAAAAGTTTACCGGTTTCATTGAACAGGCAAAATCAAAATACCATCTCAAGTTGCTCAATGCCCTGCCTGAGGGACTTTCGAGAATCGATCAAGATACGGAACGAATACAGAAATTCTATGAATTGGCGGTGAAACGCGACGAGATCATTATTCGCAACGCCTTGGCTATGATGGACAACAACGGCCGGCATATTTCCGTCATGGTGACGGGCGGTTTCCATACGGCCGGTATCCAGAGAACTCTGGAAGCGCAGGGTATTTCTTACCTTGTCATTGCTCCTAAAATTTCCAAGACAACCGGGCAAGAAACCGAGGACAAACTTTATCAGGATTCGGTAGCGCGGAAGCCGACTCCCATCGAGCAGTTTCTCATTGAAAATTACATCCCGAAGAAACCTGCGGTTCTTCATGATCCCCGTTATCAACTTGCAGCTCCCTCGCTTCTTAAAATTTCCGCTCCGACGGCTGGAGACGAAGGTCTTTCTCTCGATTCGGGTTCTTTATTTCCAAAGCTGATGGCGACTCTCTTTGACGTGACCGGTCGTGCCCGCCGAATTCTTGAGGGCCGCGATCTAGGTTCTCTTCGGTCCGTCTGGAGGCACCGGCTCTCGGAATTTCTTAGGAAAATGGAAAAATCTGATTCTGAAATTCAAACCGAATTAAAAACGCTTGATCCCGCCGAGAATTCTCTGATTGGAAAAAATGCAAAAACCAAGTCAGTTCAACTGGGTATCGACAAAAACGGAAGGCCAAGAGAACTGGTTCTCATCGCCGGTTCTTTAGACAATAAAGGCAGTCTGGTGTTCGCAGTCTCTCCTCGGGGTGGAATTACGGAGCGCGTCAAACGTAATCCTGAAGTGAAGCTCACCGATGCTGCCAATCATCGTTCTGCAGACAAAATTGCTCTGTACCCTTTCTCCCTAGCAGGAAAAGAGGGGGCAGAACCATGGGAAGTCGGCGTTTTTCATGTCACCCGCGCGCAAGCTCGGGAAATCTTTGGAAAAACAGCGGTCAAAGTCAAGCCAGCCCGTGGCGAAGCTATCCCAAAGAAGGTCTCAAAGGCAGGGACGTATGAAGAGATGATGAATTCCTTGAGGATTGAGGACACGTCATTGTTGTCGATTGCCGAAAAACTGGGAAACAACGGTGCTTTGAACTCACAGCAGAGCACGGCAATCCTCCTTGCGGCTATGCTGATTCATGTGCAGGAAAATTACGGTGTGCTGAAATCGAAATTTGCCGGGAGTGATAATCCCGTTGAGCGTTTGATGGGTGCAGTCGGCACAGCTGTCCAGGCGCTTCGCAATAGTCGGACTCAGAGGTCGACGCCCGAGTGGCTGGATGAAAAAGAAACTCAGATCCGCGAAGCCGCGAGAGACCTTTCTCAAGAGATGCTCATGGTGTTGGGTGCAGCTCCCAAGCGATCGGCCGAGATGAAAGCTTTAATGAATCAAGCCGGCCAGATTCTTGAAGAGATGTCACGGGCTGGCCAGTTGCGGAGGACTGAGACTCTGGAACTTATTCTGCAGGGGCTGGGACGCCATGCGATTCCGCGGCATGAAGCCGTGCAGGAAGAGAAGACCGAGAAAAGGCAACGAGCGGTGCCGTCGATAGAATTCCCCGTGATTCCTTCTGGAATTACCGAGATTCAGCAACGGGAGAGGGAGTTGGAGAATCGTCTCGCACTATCATCGGCTCAGAAGAAACCCTCGGTTGGTTTTTTTAGCATGGTGGTGAGAACAGCCAAGTCGTTGTTAGGAGTTTATGAAACTGCTCTTCCGTTTTCACTGGGATTGGCTTCGCTTTCTGTTCTCATGATCCAGAATTATCTTAAGCCCTATCTCGGGAATCTTTCCGGAGCTCGGAAATTGCAAACGGCGGTCGGAATTGGAATGAAGCTGGGACGTGAACAGGCAGCTAAGTCGCTTACGGAAGCAAGACACAGTCTGTATGTCGCCCTTTGGGTGCTCGCGTCGATGGCCAGAGATTTCAATTCTCAAACTCTTCGTCCGGCCCTAAGGGTCTCGAAAAACGAGTTGACGGATTTGGTAAGAAAGGTCATCCGAGAGATAGGCATCCGTTTCACCGGACCCAGAGAGCAAAAGCCGCTTGCGGGAAAAGCCGAAGTGAATCGATACCAAACCGCTGTCATCAGTGGTCTTCTCACTTTTCTTGTTCATCATCCTAACCTTCAACTTCCTTCCGACATGCTGAAGCCTGGTTTTGCGGATACCCTGGCAGAAATGTTTCGGCACACCTACGGGAATTTAAAGCGTGAAACTCCAAAGGAAAATGAAATCACCCTGCGTCAACGGGCTCTTTCGAAAGTATTAGAAGGTTTATTTCCCTCGCTTCGCGAGATGTTTTTCAGAGGAATTATTCCCGCGATCACGTTTTCGGCGGTTGAGGGCGTTGGCAGTAGAATGATTCAGACTGGTCAGAATGTCGAAATCCTGCGGGCTTTGAGCAGATACATCATGAATGAATTTCTTCAGAGTGATTTGCCTGAGGCAGGCCGTATCTATGTCCGCTTTGATGCAAATGATTATAAGGATTTGAAACCATCTAAAATTCGGGAATTAGCCGGGCGCTTTTCTCAAGCTCAGGCGCGTTTATCGGCTTTCATGAAATCGGGTGCGATTCTCATTCGTGTCTCATCAGAAGTCCAGACGATGGAGGCCCAGTATCAGAACGTTGCCGGGAAAGGTTACCGGCTGGATATTTTGGAGGCCATGTTGAATCCAAGCTTTGTCCAGGATTTTAGGAAAGTAGAAGTCTCACAGCAAACTCAGGACGCGTTTCTGGTCTGGTATGGTTTAGGAACAGAAAGCGATCCCGATATCGCGGTTCGCTACCAGGCCGTGGCCGATGAAGTGAATCGTTGGTACGGACGTGAAGCCGTAGGGTTGAAGGCGCTGCCTGATATCAAGGCCATTCGAGATGAGCTATCCGGATTGAAGGAAGAACGTGACTCGCTTGTGGAGCGTGTCAGGCAGATGCTTGGGGCTCCTCCGCAAGTTCCGATTTCCTTTGCGCCACTGGAATTATTTGCACCTTTGGAGTTAGCGCGAGCGGCTTCATTAGGATCAAGAACGGCAACCATGCTGATACCCCCCCTATTAAGGCAAGACATTTTGGGACAAAAAGGGATAGAGGAGAAGCAAAAGACTCTTTCAGCAGTGTCCTCTCCCAGGGTCCTTAAGAGGTCCGTCAGTCCTTGGCGACATTTGGGTTTTATGGGGATTTCTCTGCTGGTTGCTTTCGCTGCTTTTCAATTCGGTTTGATGCCTCTACTCGTCATTTCTGCAGCAACGCCGGCATTGTTTCTGGCGAAGTTTCTGGGACTTTTCGTTGTTGGGAATGTCATGGCCGGAGGTTTGATGGCGGCTTTCCGTAATTTGTCTGAAATCA
>Ga0209515_10005167_pt1 | contig 17113 bp, 18 predicted proteins | sample Subgroupgradi54m_FD_187454 | JGI IMG/M metagenome (GOLD analysis project Ga0209515, IMG submission 187454) | Subsurface groundwater microbial communities from S. Glens Falls, New York, USA - GMW60B uncontaminated upgradient, 5.4 m (SPAdes)... ...
TCATGACGATGACAAGATGATAATGAATATCATAAGCACTATGGGCAGATTTTCGAACCATAGAAAAAGAAAAATCAAAGAACTATATGAGCTTTACCCCACAGCAAGCTGTGGGGAATATCTAGTTAAATCAAAAAAAAGTATATACAACATATACTTAATTAAAAACATGACTAATTCAACCCCCAACTACAAAATTTTAATTGCCGAAGACGATCCGACTATACAACTTCTTTATCATGCGCTATTAGGACCTCTTGCCACACTCACTATCCTCGGCAACGGCAAACAAGCCCAAGAAACATTAACGCACACTCAAGATTATAATTTAGTAATCACTGATAATAACATGCCTATACTATCCGGCCTCGAACTACTCGCCTCTGTAGCCGACACCATAACCATCCCTCGCTTAATGATCAGCGCCACCCCTGACACCTATGACCTTCATCTAACCGTCCAACAACACGGCGCTCTCGGCTTGTACCAAAAACCATTCAACTGCACCAAAGAATTCCGCACAATTACTTCCGAATTACTTCAACACGGCCATTCTCCAACATTACATTCTTACTTTGAAAAGAACTATAATTGATTTTAACTAAAAGTATGCACAATGAATGTTAAGTCTTACTTCAAACTATAAAATTCATCATTTTGTTCTGATCTTTCAAAATCGAAACCAATTTCTCTAAATAAATTTTCCACTTTAACGGAATCATAAATCCACCCATTTTTATATTGAACTAATCCTCTTATATGGTCTGGATCTAAATACTTAGCCCATCGCATTAAACTATTACTTGAATCTCGTAATGGAAGAGAAACCAATAACCCTTTATCAGCAACCCGTCTTGAATCAACAAGAAGATCAATAACTTCTCTACGAGTTGGAACATGTTCTAATATTTGAGGCAACAAAACAATATCAAATTGATTATCATCAAATGGAAGATTTTTTCCATCCCCTAAATAAAGATTTATTCTTTCTGAAAGTCCATCTTTATCTACTCTTTGTTTTGCTCGCTTTAATCTTCTTTCTGAAATATCATATCCTGTAGCGGATGATACAACCTCTTTTTTAACCAATTGACAAATTATATATGCTTCGGCAGTTCCAATTTCTAATGCAGATTGATGACCATTAAAATGCTCAAATTCCTCTGCTATTTTCTCTGGAGTTCTAAAAAAACTCGCCCATATTTCAGCTGAAAATAGGTCGTAAAAATCATGGAATTTCATATTATTACAAACAAGCTTCTATTTATTTTTTATTTATACTCAACTTTTCTCTACCCTTTCCTTCTAAACTTCTTCTCCAATTCCTCTTTTGACGTCATCATCATCGTTGGCCGTCCATGCGGACACGTAAACGGATTCTTCTTCAACTGCAATTCAGACACAAACTTCTCCATCTGCCTCACCGTCACTTCTTCCCCTGCCATCACCGCCGCTCGACACGCCATCCGCGTCACAATTTTCTCTTTCAAATCCGTAACTCCATTCTTCCCCCCACTTCGCTCCAAAAGCAACTCCTCAACCACTGCTAAAAATAACTCTTTACCCTGCACCCGCCCAAATACCTCAGGCACACTCTCTAAGCGTATTGTATTCCCTGAAAAATCTGAAACAACAAACCCCAACTCTTCTAAAAAATCTTTCTGTTCTGTACAAATCAATTTCTGCGCAACTGATAAATCAACAACTTGCCCCTGCAACAATTCTTGCACATCCACCCCACCAGTCATCAACTCCCCCATAAACTGCTCATATAATATTCGCTCATGCACCGCATGCTGATCTAAAACCATCATTCCTCCTTTCACTTCCGCCACAAAAAAAGTCTTATGAATCTGCCCCAGAATCTTCATCTCTGGTAACCGTGAAACAACTTTTTCACTTCTACTTTCTTTAAATTCAATATTTGCACGTGTACCACTATCCCTCTGAGTGCGTATATCATCATCAACATTCAAATGATCATACTCTTCATCACTTCTTTCCTCACTCACTTTACCATACTCTGCCTCTTCTTCCTCAACCGCTAACTCTTTCTGCTTGCTCGCTTCAAAACCATATTCTTGTCGTCTACTTCCCCACCCATTTTTCGGTATTCCCAACGTCAACTGCTCCTCCGCATTCATATCCACTTCTGGAATCAATCTCTCTCGACCTAACGCCTCACCCACCGCTCGAGTCACAACACCCATAACCTCCTCTCGCCGTGCAAATTTCACCTCAAACTTCTGCGGATGAATATTCACATCAACCTCCATCGGATCAACTGTGACATTCAACACAAATATCGGATGCTTCCCCACAAATAACGCCGCATGATACCCTTCATACACCGCACTTGTAACTTCACCATTCTTCACCCAGCGTGAATTCACAAATAACGCCTGATAATTCTTGTCATTTCGTGCGGAATACGGCTTACCGACATACCCTTTTACCACAACCCCTTCCTCTTCATAATCAACCGCAATCAACTCTTTAGCAACAGTAATACCATACACCGCTGCAATCGTATTTTTTCCCTCCTCAAACACCGGCTTTTGTAATAACATCTTCCCATCATGACGTAACTCCACTCGCACATCCGCATGCACCAATGCATATTGACTCACCACATCCACAATATGCCCAAGCTCCACACTATCGCTCTTCATAAATTTCCGTCGCGCCGGCGTATTAAAAAATAAATCTTCAACCTCAATAATCGTTCCCGTATCCATCCCCATATTCTCTTCAGAAATAACTTTTCCATTCTCAACCGTTAAACGCACTCCCATCCGACTATCCTGCCGTCGCGTCATAAGTGAAAATCGTGACACTGTAGAAATCGACGCCAACGCCTCACCCCTAAATCCAAGTGTATTAATTGAAAATAAATCTCCCTCATCCGCAATTTTACTTGTCGCATGCGCAACAATCGCAAGCCGCGCATCTTCTACACTCATCCCGCACCCTGTATCTGTCACCCGAATCAACTTCTTGCCATACTCCGAAAGTTCAACAACAATACTCTTCGCTCCTGCATCTAACGCATTCTCCACTAACTCTTTCACAACAGATGCCGGCCGTTCCACTACCTCTCCTGCCGCTATTTTATTCACCAATTCCTGTGGAAGTACTTTGATAGTAGACATATAAGCTGCCCTTTTGTTATTTTTATATGGATTTAGATACTCGAAAATATAAATCAAAAAAACAGGAGATAAATATATAAATTACAAGAGAATATTACTATACAAGATGGTTCAAAAAGAAATTTTAATAAATGGAATCAAAGTAAAAGTCAATGTACCCGAAAGTATGCTCTCTGAATTAGGGATAAAAACAAAACACGCTTAAATTTTTTCGCTTAAATTAAGAATCTCTTCTGGTTTATAAACACGCGGATAAAACTTAACTTTCTGAGCGTGTTGAGAAAAATTCTTTAACATCTTCTTATCATGAGTACAAAGAGGAATATCCAACTTTTTTGCCAATAATAAATGTAAAGCATCTTGAAGTTTTAGATTTAATGTTCCTACTTGATCCAACAAAGGATCATTCAAAGCAATAAAATTATTAACACCACTAATCTCCAAAACATGGAACTCATCAAGTACCTGTGTATAAAGTTCACGAGCTAACTCAATTGTAATATTTTCTTCAAAATGTAACCTCTGAATTACTTCCATGCGTGTAAGCAGAGAAGTCACTAAGTGATATCCTTTCTCTTGTAATTTCCATAATGTTCCAGTTTTTATTTCTCTCTGCCAATGCTCTTTTTGTAAATGATTGAGAGTTTCACTATAAATCAAATTTGCATTAAGATACAAAGGATTCTCTAACGTAGCAATTTTTCTTTGGTGAAAAAACATATATTTCCCCAAAACTGTTATACTTTATAAATCTTAAGAACAATCTAAAACCACCCTCTCGCAAACTATATAAACCAAACCATCTTTCCTATACAAATCAGTCCAAATACAAAAAGAGGTATAACAGATGAATAAAATCCTATTAGCAATCCTTCTCGCCGGCTTCGGTGCCCAGCTTGTAAAAATCATCATCTACTGGTTCCGCCAGAAAGCATTATCCTGGCACGACCTCATTGTCACCGGCGGCATGCCCTCTTCACACTCCGCATTTGTCATCTCTTTAGCAACCATCATCTATCTTGAAGAAGGCCTCACCAGCGCGTTCGCCATCAGTTTAGTCTTAGCCATGATCGTCATTCGCGATGCTTTTGGCGTCCGTCGTTCAGTCGGCCTCGAAGGCAAAGCCATCGAAAAACTCTTCAAAATAAATAAAATTAAATCCAAATTCCATTATTCGCTTGGTCATACCCCTTTACAAGTCTTTGTCGGCAGTGTGATTGGGTTTATTATCTCCTTTCTAACATATTACTTCTTATAAAAAGATAAATCATAATCAAAAATCTATCCTCTCCACCCGCAAAAAATATATAAACCCTCTCAAACCCCTTGACAAAAAGAGGACGATAAATTGATCACAACAAAACAACTCCAACAGCTAGAACGATTAGCAGCCAAAAAAGGCATTTTCCCAGTAGAACTCATGGAAAACGCAGGTAAACAAATACACTTCACCATAAAACAAAAATACCACACTAAAAATAAACACATTATTGTTTTCGCAGGCCAAGGCAACAACGGTGGCGACGGCTTTGCTACCGCCAAACACTTCGCCAAAGAAAATCCCACCATCATTCTCTTCTTTGGCGAAAAAGAAAAATTATCTGACGCAGCACTCGAACATTACGAACAAATCCGTAAAGAGATCAATATCATTAAAATTAACACCAAAGACGACCTTGAAAAATTCCATCCTCAAAAAGACATTCAATGCATTTTCATCGACGCTTTACTTGGCACCGGAATTAAAGATGACCTCAAAGATCCAATCTCCTTCGCCATCGACCATTATAACACACTTTTGGGTACTAAAATATCAATTGACATCCCTTCTGGCATCGACCCCGACAACGAAAAAACATTTCCCAAATCCTGCCATGCCGATTATATCATCACATTACACGACCTCAAACCTGGTCTAGAACCGCACAAAGATAAAACCGTTATTGTCGATATTGGTTTGCCAAAGAAAGAGATAAAATAACTATTAAATCCCATCAATCTATGATAGACAAAAAGATAGATTTTAAGATCAAATAATTTTCCAAATATATCATGAAAGTGCTTTTTGTTTGTAAATCAAATTTTGGGAGAAGTCAGATAGCTGAAGCCATTTTCAACTCAATTTCTCAAAAACATAAAGCGACAAGTGCAGGAACAGAAAAAGGAAGAGTGACAAATCATAAATTAAAAGATTTTCAAGAACATTCAAATCTTTTTAGTTGTATGAACGAAATCGGATTGGATATAACAGAAAATAGTGCAAAAATGTTAACCGAAAAAATGGTAAAAGAAGCAGATAAAATAATAGTTATGGCAGAAAAAGACACCTGGCCAAATTATTTGAAAGAATCCAACAAAATCATTTTTTGGCAAGTGGAAGATGTCGCAGGCCAATCACTAGACAAATTTAGAGAAATAAGAGATAAAATAGACCAAAATATTGAAAAATTGGTACAAGAGATTGAATAATATCACCCACAAACTTAATTCTCAAAACTCTCCCAACGTCTTTTGCTTTTTCTTCTCAATCACATCTTTATACGACTGCCAGCCGCGCCGAAACAAATGTGCATGCGTCTCATGATACTTCGCTAGAAATTCCTGCGTCTTCGGATCCGATGTGTATCCCGAACCACAATCAATCCCAATCTCATTTTTAATATGATCAACCGCCCGATCCCGAATCACTTTTGCAACAACTGACGCCGCTGACGCCACCACATAATTCACATCCGCTTTATGCTCCACAACAAGTTTCGCTTTCTCTCGCACCCCTGCACTCAGCCGAGATGAAATAAAATCCGTATACGCTTTAATATTCGGACTCGGACAATCAATAATAATCGTATCTGGATCAAGTTCAGACACCATCCGTGCACACGTCTCCGCCTCCAGCCAATTCAAATTCGTCCCCGGCTCGCGAAGAGACAGATCAATCGCATCCGGCTCGATAACCTCAATACGAAAATCATACACCACTTCATGAATCCGCTCAAACAATTCCTCTCGCACAGAAGAACTCAACTGCTTGCTATCTTTTACCCCAAGCCACTCCAACTTCTTTAGTTCCCCCTCTTTCATCGCAATCGCTACCATAACTAACGGCCCAAGTACAGGTCCTCTCCCCGCTTCATCCACGCCCACGATGATTTTTGCTACCATTTTAATTATTTTTTATAATAATAGAATGAACATTAAAAAACTTTAGAAAGAAAAAAATCAATTTACAACCCAAACGCATCCGTAAACTCTCGCATCCGCCTAAATTCCGCTAGGAACCCTAAACCTTTCTCTGTAATGACAACCGTCTTAAGAGGCCCATCCCGCTTCTTCACAAATTCCTCTTCCACATGCACAAGCCCTTTCTCAATTAATTCCTCAAGATAACTATTAAGCAGCTTGTGAGACAAATTCGACTTGTACATCAAATGCGTCGGTTTAATCTTACCACCTTTGTTTTGAATAGACAATAAAATATCAAACACTAATTCCAACCGTGACCGTCGTGCTGCCATTTATGCCACCCTCTTCGCACCGCGAAATGCCACAACTCTAGTATAGGTGAGCAATAGCACCAAAAATCCCGCAAGTAATAATACTTCCCCAAAGAAATACAATCCTGACCAGAGGAACACAAACACAAACAAGATATGCGCCGCAAGCATTAACATAAACGCCCACATAATCTGTAATGTATTCTTATTTCCGTTATTAAGATAATTCTTATAATAATTCAGCACAATCAACGATAACAATACCGTACTCGTCAAATAAAACACAAAAAACGTAAAATTACTGACAATAGAGATGAGTAATATCAAATACACAAATAAACCAATCTGTGTTAATTCATAATAGTGATGTAACCGTTCTCGTGGCTTCTGTGAGATAAAAAACAATAACAGTAACCCACCTAACCATGGCGCCATCTCTAGGAAAAAGCCTGCCCGATAAAATAAATTCGCAAATACCAACCGCGGACCAGCAACCGGCTTCAATACTCCTGCTGCCACATCTCGCACGGGCTGAAAATAATAAATTCCATTTGTTAACAGCTTGAATCCAAATCCAACTGCAATAAGGACAAACGCTAACGCAAAATAGGCATACCTATTCTCTTTCTGCATCTTATAGACTCGCCAGCTAAAACCGGCAATTAATAACGCAATAACTAAGCCAATAGTGTCAAACACTAAATCCCAGCCATTAAACCACTCTGGTGTAAAATATAATTGTAGCATATAAATAACCCCCTATTCTACCATACCTCTAAAAACACATCAAACTCACTAATTTACTTATGAGTAACAAATATCCTAATTCATTTAAAAACCTTATGGTTCCATTTTCTGTAATCCACCTAGCGAAGACCCCTGCACAACCCATTTATAAACCACAATAATTAGAACAAATAACACAAAGGATGTCCTCAAAAACATCCACAACACCTCCTTTTCCGGGCCTGCGGGCTCGGTTTTTTATAATCTCTAATCAATTCAGATGACAAACCAACCCTCAACATTGTAATTAATATACCACCTCTTCAAAAATCATGTACATGAGCACAAAAATACACCTCACAAACCAAGGCCCAACCTACACCCCTTTTAGCACCAGCCTCTACTCCGTCACCCCCGGCCTCACCGTATTATCCAAAGCAGACTTTGGTAACGGCCAAATCGACCAAAAAATATTTCAAATCGATAACTGCTACTCTGAATTCATCAGACATAAAACCTCTCTTGCGATAACGCAGCCAGAACACCATATTCTCTCATACAACCTTGAACTCACTCTTGCTAACACCATTCAAGAATTTATCAAACAAACCCTTCTGCAAGAACACTCTCTCAACCTAGAATTAGTAAAACATACAACCCCTCTTCCTTATCAAAACTCAACCGAACTCGACATCCTCTGCCAATACATCCAAGAAGATCTCGCCATCATTCAACAAACCCCTGCTTCAAAAAACACACCATCCTCTAATTGCATCCGCTACCTCCACATCTCAAGCCCAAACTACTGGGCACCAGAACAAAAAATCGGCAAAACATTTGCTCAGATCCACACCCCTGTAGCCGGCATGGATCACACAATTGAACATAAAATCGTCCACGCCATCACAACCAAAGGCCCCTACGTCAGATTCGCCTGGGGAATCACCACAGACACCCAGCTCAACCATCACCCTCTCCCTCCTCCCAACATCCTACCCGAACTCTGGCACGGCAGAACATTCAATAAAAACCAACCAAAAGCCTATCTGCGCATCGAACGCCAAGTCACTATCCCTTTTCCAGAACATAACGCCGCCCTCTTCCTCATCCACTCCTACTTCACCGACATCTCTACCCTCACATCAAGTCACAAAACCCAACTGTTAAACGCAATCAATTCCATGACTCCAGAACAAAAAAAATACAAAGGATTAATAGATGCAGATGAATTGATTGAATGGATTAATTCAACAATATAACCATATTAAACACACTCCTCCTACTCCAACGGCACTCCACTCCACAACGACCAATCTTCCGACGGCACATACGCCCCAACCGTAAAGTAAGGCGGCTGTGTCTGCCCAAAATAGCCATACCCTACCTGCCCCCACGACCTCCCTTTCTTTCCACCGCCTCCACTTACTCCACTTCCTCGCCCATATACAGGTAAATCTAAATATCGCCATGCTTTCATCACCGAATGAAACCCCGATAAATCTGTATAATAATCCGCCCCCGGTTCAATGATCAACTCACCTTTGTAATTCTTCTTCTTAAGCAATGTCACAATCTCTTTAATGGGGGTATTCCCTTCGCCTGGTGCTAAATGTTCATCCTGATACCCTTGATTATCATCGATATGAACGTGCCCCACAATATTTTTATCCACCATCTCTTCAACTTTCGTTAACATCCACTTATTAAAATCCTCATGATTCTCTTGAATTGACTTCTTATCATCCCCATTCCAATACTTGCGCCACATATTTAGATGTCCCATATCAAACGTCGCAGTAATATGCGTCTCCGCCCTTTTCCACATCTCTTTTTCCGACATCCCCGGAAACTGATTTTTTAACACTTGTACCATCCGCTCCCGTGAACCATGCACTAACTTAATTAATTCATCAGGATGCGCGCCATACGACTCTGGAAACAAATTTTCAAGCGCCACCGCAATCGGTTTTTTCAACTTCCCTTGATCTTTCAAATTCTCCGTATGCTTCATCGCCGTCATCGCCGCCATCGCATACGCATCATACGCCTCATTCAATGCATATTGCTCTGCGCTCTGCACATGCCGAATCTGTTCCATTGCTTCTTCAGACTGCGCCCACTGCGATGATGCTGCTTCCCGCGCTTGTGTAATATGTCGCTCAAGCTCTTTAATACTTTTATCCAGAATTTCAGTTGGAAACTTCGACTCCGGCGGCACTAATCCCCCTGCTAATGTATTTACTTGATGTTTCAATAATTCTTTTTGATCTGGATCCGTCGTCTCTAACTCAATTTTAGTATACAACTCTTTTGCTTTTTTCAACTTCTTCACTTGATCAATATACTCCGCAAAATTTCCCCCATACTGCAGCGACCACCCCCTGCTATTCGCCGCATTTGTCTCAAGCGTTGAAATAATATATGCCTCTTCTGGTTTTACCAAAATTTGATCCTCTTTCATAATCGTATCTTTAAACACTCTCTCCCGCCATAACGACTTTTTCTTTTCATCCTCAGTAAGCTTTCCCGACTTCCATTTCCTCCACTCCTCTCGTGCTCGTTTCGTCATTTCTCCTGCTTCTTCCGTCATCTTCTTCCAATCCATCTGCTCAATTTTAAAATGCCCTGCGTCAGTATCAAACTCCGGCACCCGTTCATCAGATTTCAACCAATTACCAAAATAATCAATATAAATCGGTGATCCATTTTCATCTAACGCTCTACCTTTTCCATCTGACCGTGTAGGAGCTTTCCTTTTCACACCATCTTGCACATATTCTTCACCCGGCTTCGCTGTTAACCACACTGGCTTCGATACACTTCTATTCTTCCGCGCTTCCTGAATCACCGCCCCTGTTCGCGTATCCACAACTTTATATGACGTTCGTCCTTCCTCATCTGGATACATCTTAAACTTCTTATAATACGGATCATCTTTATGTTCATTCCAATCCGCATCAACCACCGGTCGTTGAAACTCTCCGGTATGTACAACCACCGGCCCACCCTGACCCACATCAGACGCAAATTCAATTGCTCGCTTAATTTCTGTCATTGAAAAATTCTTTTGCGATTTAGAAAAATTACCCTGCTGATCCATGCCTGCTAACCCATATACCCCAACAGACGTATGCGTCGTAAAATCAACTTTATTTGCCCGCCCAATCTCAACTAACGCCTGTCGCTGCTTCTCACCATACATCTCCGGCGTATGCCCTTGCCCCGAACCTTTCCCCATACCAAAGAATCCAATCTCCATCACTTTAGTTCCGCTACGTAACTTCGCCCCTACCGCCGCAACATTAGGAACCGGCCCCATCGCTAAACTCATCCCTAAATCACCAATCGTAAGACCCACATTTCCTGCATTATCAGAAGACGGAAACCCATGATTCCCATGATCGTGCCCATGTCCATGCTCATGAAACTCCCGCTCCATCGGCTGTGTATAACCTGTCCCAAATTCCACCATAGAATAAGAGAATAACAAATAAGTATATAAACATTACGAGAAACAAGTGCATTTAACAAAAAAAAGATAATGCAAAAAGTAAACTTCAAGAAAAAGACCATCCATCTGTTGTGAAAAATAATTTATTTATCGGCTTTATACTTCTTTACTTCTCTTACTACATCCATCAAATCACGAACCAACATCTGATCAACAAGATTAGCCGTATTTTGTCTTTGTTTAAAACAACTACCCACAATTCCCCCATCCGCAATACACAACTGTTCAAACGCATTCAAAGGTGTCAATCCCGCGCCAATCAATAACGGAAATTCTCCTAAAATATTTCGAAACGTTTTAATTTTATCAAGTGGCGTCTCCTTACCCGTTCCTTCTCCCGTCACCACAATCGCATCTGCCCACTGCATTCCCCGCTGTAAATCACTTCCTAAATTTGAACCAAAAACAGGAGTATAATATTTTGGCCAAACGCCAGCAACCACCGCAACATCAAGATACGTAGCACGAGCTAAAGTATAGGAATCAACATCCAGAACAGCATCAACATATCTCCCCGCAACATAATCAAGCTGAATGAAATCTGCTCCATACCTTGCCACCAAATCAAACGCCCGCCTATATTCATTAGGCAAAATATTGACCCCTAATTTCACTGCCCCATTTCGTCCAGCAACTCGCAATACCTCTTCAACATCATCAACCGACCCATGATAATTCTCAACAATAGCACAATCAACTCCCTCTTGTGCATACACTTCTAACTCTTGTAAAGCCCCAGCCACTGGACGTTCTCCCGCCAAATGAATCATCCCATAAATCGGAAGCACACCAAATCGATCACGAAAAGAAAAAACCATAATCACAAAACAACACAAAAACATATTTAAACATTCTGGAAATACAAAATAGAGATTACAGGACGTAGAATGAAATCCTAAGATTTAAATTAGAAAAAATATAATCTTCAAAAAAAAGTACATCTAACTTTTACCCGCTCTTATACCAATCCAACTCCTTCGCCTTTTTAGAACTATCCGTTTTATACATCCCTCGCACAACCTCACTCATCTGCTGCGTAAGCGAAGTTACTCGCGCTGCTTCCTGCGTAAGAGAATACCTTCCTGCATCCACATCCTCCAACTTCTTCTCCATCGCCGAAGAAATATACTGCACTCGTCGTTGCTCCTCAGAATTCATATACCCTTTTGTCTCCACAGCTTGATATAATGTACTCATCTGCGCATACAACTGCACCGCCGGCTGCTGACTCAAAGACGTAACATAATCCCCACTTACCCCTCCACGACCCTGCCCTTCCATCTGCTTTCTCTCCTGTTGCACCGTCTCCTCCAATGCTGAAGTAGAAAATCCTCTCATCCTCTCTTGAGTTGATTGTTCCTTCGTACGTTCTTTCTTTCCTTCTCGGCTTTCCTCAACTTCCCCATTTTCATTTTCATTCTTACCACTAACCCTCTTCTGCATTGACTTAAGAATAATTTTCGCCTCCTCACTCAACCCCTCCCCCGACTCCGACGCAGCTTCAAGAATCGGCACTTTATCTTTTACCTTCTGTCGCTCTGTCAACTCCTCATTTGCATTCTTAATCTCTTTCTCTGCATCCTCAATCTCTTTCTTCTCTTTTTCAATAACTTTCTGTTGCTCCTCAATCTCTTTTTTCTTCTTCACTTCCAGTTCTTTCAATCGTTTAATCCGCTCTTCCGCAGGTAAATTCTTCAAATCATCAGCCATATATCTCTAAAATACTTTCAACTATAAATAAGTACGCAAAAAAATACAGAAGTTTATTTCTTCTCTTTAGTACTCTTTTGAAAATTGTTATGCGCTTTCTGCATCTCAAAATGATGTTGTACATTCTCTACTAATTGCTTCCACCATCCTTTCTTATGTGAGGAATATGGCAATCCATAATGTTTATTCAATTGATCTAAATCAAACCGAATATCCTTCAAAATTTCCACTTTCTTTCGCTCAAAATAGACTTTCGACGCCAATAAAATCAAATAAATTCCAAAAATTCCGCCAAAAATCAACCCCATCTTGATCAATAATGGCTCTAACTTATCTACAAGTGGTTGTAATATTGCAAACGGATCAATTTGACCCGCTTCCAGAAATATCGCACCAATCACCATAAACTAAATCAAACACCCCTCCTTTTTATACATTTCGCAAAGAACAAAAGAAAATTTTATAAAGCCACCTAAAAGCCAACAGGTTATAATAGCCCCGTCGTCTAGTGGACACAATAAAATGACCACAATAGGATAGAGCCCTTTGGAGGCTTTGACCGCGGTTCGAACATTAACGCCCGAACTAATAACTCGAACGTCAATCAGAATGTCCGCGCGGGGCTACTTTTTTTAATTTAATTCATTTTATAAGAAAATAGCCCAAAATAAGAATAATTAACACCCAAAAATAATTAATCAAATCAACTTCTCTCCCGTCTCCTGATCATAAATATGAATCACATTCACCGGACACACATCCGCTGCCAACTTAAAACTCTCAAATTCATCCAATGTAAATTCCACAATCCACTCCTCTTTTCCTCTAACTTCCTCTTTACCGCCTAATAAATCCGCTTTATCATCTCGAGAATTCATCTTCCACCGTTCCGGAAATACAGAAATACACGAACCAGCCCCGATGCAATTCTTTCGCTCATACACAACTTTATACTTCTTCTTTACAGAATTATTCCCAACCATTCTTTCCTCAAAAATTACTTCTTTACTTTAACTGCTGGCTCCAACTTTTGATACTTCATCTTCAAATCTGCAAGTAAACCAAACTTCACTTTCACATCTGCAATATCACCGCAATCAACAATAACATCGGCAAACTCTAATTCAATCTTATCGCCAACCGGACGTACCACTACTTTTGGCGTTTCTTTCTTAGAAAACATCTTAAACACATCATCTAATTCTTGCTTGCTATTAACTACCCAAGTCTCTCGACAGACATGCATCTGATGCTTCCCATTATACGTTTTAAATAGTAATCCCATAATTCCTCACCTTAAAGTTATAGCTTGAAAACATCGTTTTATTTATAAGGCTTTGCTCTGATTTCTCCAACTCTCTCTGAGTACAATAAAAAATTCTACCACGTAATCATCCGATGTGACTTCTTAAAATTATTATACGTATTCCACGCCACCGCCCGAGCTTGTCCAGTCAATCCCCCTTTCGCCCCGCTTAACGCTTTCTCATCTTTCCACGCATCTTTCGCCGACTTTTTCGCTGGCGCTTTCGATTTCTCTGGCGCTTGATAAAACTCACCTAAAAAACTCTCCATAAAACTCTTCGGCTTCTTTCCTTCTCCTTTCCCTTCTTTTTTCTCTTTCTTTGTCTGCTGACGCGCCTCAACCAAATACGTATCAAGCTCCTCCCCTAACGCTGTCATCGCACCAACAACTGTTCCCGTTAAATCACCAAGTAACAGCCACATTTCTTTATCTTTTACTTTGAGATAATTATTCAACTCGTTTTCCGTCCACACATACACGCGAAACTGCATCTCCATCTTCCCAATATGTACAGGACCGCGATTATACCCCTCCTGCACCACTTTTAATTCTGGTCGTGTTCGATAATGAAACGTTGCAAGTACACCACCAAATACTGTATTATCCCCAACTTTCACCGGATCAGTTCGCCCTAAAATCTCCACATCCAGCATACTCCCCTCAAACGCCGATAACAACTCTGGTGACGATAAACTCTTCTGCTTCATTGACAACTTTGGTACATTTCGTAAATACGGCTTAATCCATTGAATATACATCCGAATAATCTCATAATGTTGCAGCAAATACTGTAACATAAACCGTTTTCGATCCTCATGTTCTTTATACGTTCGATGCCGCCATTCCACATACTGCGTCAAATGCCGCAATAATACTCGTAACACATTCTTGTTAAAATCTTTCTCAAGCGAATTCACATATTTCTCAACCTCACCATGATTCTTAAACGGCGGCGCATCAAAAAATAAATCTGGTAAGGTAATAAATTCTAACTCTCGCGCCATCCCATACACTGATGCCGCACTTTTTCCTCCTCCTTGCACTAAATCAACAAACATCCCTTTCAACACCATCTCAGGGCCTTTCTCTCGCAAACCTAACTCTTTCTTTTCCTGTTCCGCAACCAATGTATAATACCCTAATCGCTCCTGCAAAATCCGCAATTCCCGCACCATCTGAAATAACTCTTTAATCATCTTGCCAACCGTTGCCAGAAACTGTGAAATCCTATCCTGCTGTGCCGCTAACCGTTGCTGTGTCACCCCAAAAAATGCGCTATTCTCCGACGCCGCAAACGAATCCTCAATTTTATCCACAATCGGATAATTCTGTTTAAAACACTCTAACACCCAAAAATACGGCTCCTCTAAACTCAAATCATACGCCTCATATGATAAATGATACGATTTGAGGGGAGGTGGATACCCCGTCTTACCATACTTGCCGCCTGTAAAACTCCACTCTGATTCTTCCTCATCAGCATCACTTCCACTCACTTTACCTTCGGTTCCTTTTAAATGAAACGCATCCTTCTCTTTATTATAATCATACTTCTCTCTTGCACTCTTTTTAATAAAGCCGCATTGCACAAGCAACTCCGACCGCGACGTACCATAATCTGAGAAATACTTTTCGTCCATCTAGTTCACCATAAAGTTAGAGAGTAAACGTAAGTATATAAAGATTACGAATAGGAAAAGTTTATTTCTTTTTCATTCTTCAAAAACATGTTAAACGCACTTATACTCAACAGTTTAGGGTTAATGAAGCCACTTTTCAGAATTTTCTTCAAGTAATTGCCTAATTTCTTTATTTCTGACAAATATGTGCACTCTAGTGCAGAAAAATAGATAAAATCCTGCACTCCACTGCATAAAATAGGTCATTTTGAACAGCTATCTTCTTTTGTAAAAAAAATTCCCACAGAAAAAAATTAGAAAAAAAAGAAAAAAATTAACAACCTGCTCCTGTAACTTCACCTACTTTCTTCCATCCTGCGTCTTTCGGCCATAGAAAACTACATTCATCAGTTATAGCTCTATCCCCTACGTTGTAAGTATAGGAACCATACGTAAATTTTGTTGTTACCTCACAGACGAACTTACCACATGATGCACAAGTCGCCCCAAGCATTGTTTTATTTCTCAACGCACTATCTGCATAACAGATACTACCAACAGTTTCATTACAATCTGTTTTTGTAGATGTAATCACACCAGTACAATTATTTAACAAAGGAAGTACATAAAGTGACCCTTCACAAGATTGCTTTTCACCATTCCAATTTACAGGACAACATCCTTTCCCATCCATACAGGAATCATTTTTATTACCACACCACTGGCCATCAACACTACCCCATTGCGTCATCTTTGGCCCTTTTGTACAATCAGCATTCACAACTTCCTCTGCATATCGAGAGTGCCCATAATTATCTTTAAAACACTTCTTTTGCCCAGTTGATGCTGGCGTACAAGCTGGTTCAATTTTTGGAATAACAGCCGGATCTAAAAATTTCTCACACGCCCCATCCACACATCCCCCTTCACAATTTTGAACGGATGTCGCAGCTTTCTCCCCATTACAATAATACTCATACACCGCTTTCAAATCTTCCGGTTTAGCCCATGTAGGTGCATATGCATCATTTGGACTCAACACACAAAAATCAGTATACTTCTCTCCATCTGGATTTGTTAATATACCTTTCACATTATAATCCATTCCATTATCAGTATCTGAACACGCAACAGCTTTTGCTTCAACTTCTTTCACTTTCACCGGACATGTACAAGGAATTTGTGTTCCATTAGTATATGTATCTGGGCCCCATCCACTCGCAGTACACTTCCAATTATTCAAATCCGTTCCACACACCACTTGCCCATCTGTACCTGTTACTGCAGTACCATTACAAAGCGTTCCACCAGAACATGCTACAACTGCAAACACTTTCTTCACCGGACATTTACAAGAGATTTGTGTTCCATCAGCATTTGTATCAGCTCCCCATCCAGCCGCAGTACACTTCCATTGATTCAAATCCGTACCACACACCACTTGTCCATCTGTACCAGTTACAGGAGTACCATCACAAACCGTTCCGCCAGGACAACTTACCGGCCCAGTTGAACTTTTCTCACAATACTGCCATGCTGTACTCTGTTTAGATCCGCTAAAATAAAAATTCTTTTGAGCTCTTTGATCATAAACT
>Ga0209515_10005168_pt1 | contig 17111 bp, 11 predicted proteins | sample Subgroupgradi54m_FD_187454 | JGI IMG/M metagenome (GOLD analysis project Ga0209515, IMG submission 187454) | Subsurface groundwater microbial communities from S. Glens Falls, New York, USA - GMW60B uncontaminated upgradient, 5.4 m (SPAdes)... ...
GGGGGGCGGATGGTGGGGGCACAGGAGCCTCTGCCGTTCGGGCTCGTGTGCCCCCACCACGGGGGGCCGGAACCAGTGGCCTGGCAGCCCAGCGGCCTGCGGGGGCACGTCAGCGCGACGCTGCACCAGCGCTGCCGTGACCGGTCCGCGGGCGGCTGGGCTGACTGGCAGTACCGTACCGTTTCGACCAAGCGTGCGTGAGCCCTGCCCGCATGGCGCCGCGGCTCGTCGGGCGCTGGCAGCCTGGCACGAGGCGGAGCGGCAGCCTGGCGGCGACGGGGTTTCAGCCGCCGCGCTGACACGCCGCCGACTGCCGCGCTGCCTGCGGCCCGCTACCGACCCTCGCCGGCGCGTCAGCGGCACACGCTCCGCCCGCCACCGAGTACCGCCGCGCCGCGGGGCCCCGCCAGCGCGCCAGCGCACCCCGCCGCGCCCGCCCCCGCGGGAGCGCCGCGGGAGGGGGCGGCGGCTGGGAGCGAGGCGGCGCTGGGGGCCGGGGAGCCCAGCCCATGACACGCCAGGGCCAGACGCAGCAACGGCCCGGTAGCTGTAGGCCCACCAGGCCGCGCATGGCCAACGCTGTTACAAGCAGCGCTGAAAGGATCGCTGATGTATTCTACACCAACTGGCAGTCATAATCTACACACACCGGCGCCCGGCCCGGCCCTCCTGGACGCGGCCCTAAGCTATGCGGCGCGTGGCTGGCACGTTTTCCCGTGCCATACCCCCACGAAGCAGGGTTGCTCCTGTCGCCGGGACTGTGAGCGGATTGGCAAACACCCGCGCACCAAGCATGGGCTACACGACGCCACCACGGACCCAGCGACCATGCGCCGCTGGTGGAAGATGTGGCCCCAGGCCAACCTCGCAGTCCGGACGGGTGCCGTCTCCGGCTTGGTCGTGCTCGACCAGGATACCGGCAAAGGCGGGGATGTGAGCCTGCGAGAGCTCGAGCGCACGGACAGCCCGCTCCCTGAGACGGTCCAGGACCTTACGGGCAATGGCGTGCACTATGTCTTCACCCACCCAGGCACCCCCGTCAAAAACGGCGTCGAGACGCTAGGAGCTGGCCTCGACATTCGCGGTGATGGAGGCTACGTTATTGTGCCCCCGAGCCTGCACGCCAGCGGAAAGCGGTATACCTGGGAGCTGAGTCACCTCCCCGAAGAGACGGAGCTGGCGCCTCTGCCGGCGTGGCTTCTAGCGCTCTGTCAGGACACCACACGGCGGGAGGCGCCTGGCGCTGGCGATCCTATTCCCCACGGAAGCCGCAATGAGACGCTCTTTAAGCTCGGCTGTAGCCTCCGTGCTCGCGGCTGCACAGAGGCGGTCATCCTCGCGGCCTTACGCGAAATGAATGCCACCCAGTGTCAGCCGCCGCTGGCCGCGGCGGAAGTCGCCACGCTCGCGGCGAGCTGCGCACAGTATCCCGCAGGCCCCACCAGCACGAACACGCACCAGCGGTCCAACGACCAGCTCACCCCAGGCATCCCGGGCCCGGCCGCGGCGGCGATCGCTGGCCCGGCGGCCACGGCGCAGACGCCCTCCGCCCCTCATCAGCCCACAGCGACCCCTATCATTGTCACCATGGACACCGTGCAAGCCGAGCCGATCACGTGGTTGTGGTGGCCCTACATTGCCATCGGCAAACTGTGCATGCTTGACGGCGATCCTGGGATAGGGAAGTCCCTGCTCATGACTCAGATTGCGGCAAGCCTCAGCCGTTGGTATCCGCTCCCGGACCAGCAAGGCAAGCCGACTCTGCCTACTGACGGCCCGCAGACAACGCTCCTACTTTCCACCGAAGACGGGCTGGCCGACACCCTCAAGCCACGGCTTGAAACCGCTGGTGCGGATTGCAGCAAGGTGCACGTCCTCACTGGCTGGCTTGACCCGGACGGCCAAGAGCAAGCCTTCACGTTGAACCATGTCGCGGTGTTGGAACAGGCCCTGCAGCAGTATCAGCCACGCCTGGTAGTCATTGATCCGGTCCAAGCCTACCTTGGTGCGACAATGGACATGCACCGGGCCAACGAAACCAGGCCCTTGATGACTGGGCTCACACGCCTCGCTGAGCGCTACCATTGTGCCGTGGTCTGTGTTCGTCATCCTAGTAAGCCTGGCCAAAGTCCTGCCAAGGTCATTCACAGAGGGTTAGGAAGCGTCGACTTCATCGCCCTCGCGCGGACCGGGTTGTTTGTCGAACAACATCCCGCTGACCCCGGCAAGGTGCTCCTAGGGCAGAGCAAGAGCAACATCGGCCCCCTGGGGCGAACCCAACTCTTTACCAAGTATGAGGGCCAATTCCAGTGGTGTGGCGTCTCACGCCTGAGTGCAGAGCTTATCGGAGGAAGTGGACGCGGGCCAGAACCTACTTCGTTCCTCGAAGCCGTCTGCTGGCTAGAGACTCGCCTTGAAGGCGGCCTGGCTTGGTCCGCCACCGACCTTCTCAGCGAAGGTGAGGGCGAGGGACACAACAAGAAAACGCTTTATAAGGCCAAAAAGGCCCTTGGAATCGTGAGCACCCAATTACCAGAGGGGTGGACGTGGCGGTTACCACCCCTGCCCGCGATACTCACGCCAGCTACTACTCCTACTGGGGTATCTGGGGTTACTAGTCTTACTGGGGTTACTGGGGAATCTGACTCTGTTATTAGGGGAAATCGTGTTGACCCCCCTGGTGACCCAGATACCCCAGATACCCCAGATACCCCAGATACCCCAGTAAGACCAGTAGTGGAGAGAGAGATGTCGGCCACTCCAGCACCCGCCGCAGACGCCGGCGACGCATACGACGAGGTCGTCATATGACCGCCATGGACCTGCTCCCGCAGCTCCATGAGCGTGGTGTCATCTTGACGCCCTATCCCGATGGCACGGTACGCTGCCGCGCGCCCAAAGGCGTCCTGACGCCCGCCCTACGAGACGACCTCCGCCAGCACAAAGCGGCGCTGCATGCCCTGGTGGAGGAGTGGAGCGAACGTGCGGCGATTGCTGAAACCTGTGGCGGCTTGCTCCGTGCCGAGGCGGAAGCGCTGGCCTGGGCATGCGTACTTGGAAAGGAAGCGCTGTGGACTTGAACCATGTGACGCTGACCGGGATCCTCGAACGCGATCCGATCACGCGCGTTGCGGACCACGGCACGCCGCAGGTCCGCTTCACGCTGCGTCTCGACGAACCCGGGCCCGCTGGCCAGCGCTTCACGCTGTGCGTGCCCTGCGAAGCCTACGGGCCGGCTGGGGAACAGGCCGGTGCGCTCACCGCCGGCGAGGCCGTCCTGGTCGCAGGCACATTGCAGTGGATCTCGTACACGGACAAGCCAGGCCAGCAGCGCACCAGCCTGTGTGTGCTGGCGCGGCTGGTCAAGTGCCTCGCGTCCGCCGCCGGCGCGGCGGGCGTATGAGCAGGCCGCCTGCCCCCCCGGCGCCGCTCGCCGCGACCGCCGTCGACGTCACCCGCCAGACCGGCAGTGCGTGGCTCGACCATCCCGCCGGCTTTCAGGCCGCCCTGCACAGCCGCAGACAGGAGCGGTAGCACGCCATGACCGAGACCCTGCGGGGACGGCGGCCCCCAGCCCTGGGGGCCCTGACGTGCGCGCGCGAGGGGGAGAGACCCTGGCCAGCGGCCGTGCAGGTGCGGCAGGCCTGCGCCGCAGGGCCTGGTGACGGCGGCCTGCTAGAACGCTGATCAATTGCTTAAACACTGGCTCTCAGAAAGCCCATAAATACAGGGGAATGTGTTCGGAGAGCATGTAGCATTTCATGTACAGTGCGCAGTCGATGAAGCAGACACCCCTGTGTTCCTCAGGAAGCACGTCGAGGGGCTGAGTAAGGTTCCAACGAATTGATCAGTGTTCTAGGGGGGGGAGCTCGTGGGCCATGGCGGTGGTGCACTCCACGGCAAGTCTCAGTCGTCAGTCGCGTCTCGAACACGCATTCTACAGAACGCGATGCGGCCCACCCATCAGCCTCGGCTCATCTCTAAGCGATAGCCCGTGTGCTCGACACACTGGGCGCAGACCGCGGCACACTGCGGATCATCGGGCGCGGGTGGCGTCGCACATGTGACACGGATGACCCCGGAGTCTTGGTGAATGCTGGGCGACCTGGCAAGGCGCCAGGCGGCGGGAATGAGATCCGTGGCCACCTCCGTCAAGGCGTGCTGATTCGGCTGAGGTTTGATGCGCAGACGCCAGCCAGTGCGCTGGGAGACCGCGGTGAGTATGGGCTCCTGCCGCTGCCCGATGGTGGGGGTAATGAACGTCAGTTCCAGCAGTGTCCCGAGGTGATCGGTTTTCATCCCCATATGAGAAGGCCGCCAGCTGGCTGGCGCCAGACTGAACGCCGCGGTGATGACGCTATAGGCCGCGTTGATCTCCATCGGGGGTGGGAGGGCGGCACGGTCGGAGGGCCTTGCGGTCGCCTCGACCTGCGACGGCACCTGCGGTCCCTGCACACGCAACCGATACCCGGTCTGGGCGCTGAACGCGGCGGCAGCGTGCTGCACCGCGGCGGGATCGAGCGCGACGCCAACCATCACGACCACTTCCTGCCTGCCAAGGTGCATGGCAGGCGGTTTGAGCGCCGTGACCCCAGGCGGGAAGCACGCCAGCGCCGCCTCTGCCAGCCGCCCTTGATGCGGCGCCTCGTTGATCGTATAGCTCCAGCCGGTGTCAGCCACAATCTGCTCGCAGGCCGCACGGTAGCGCGCGCGGGCGATGAGCGGAAACGCGAACGACAGCCGTAATGCGTGGTGGGCCAGATCATACCCTTTGCGATACAGCCCGGTCTCCGGGCCGAGGGTGCGTTCGACACGCCCGAGCACGTCCTGCGGCAGAGCGTACAACATCGTCGCCGGTGCTGTCGCCGGTGGTACGGCGGGCTCGTTGGTCACGCGGAGCAGGCGATAGAGGTGCGGACGCGCCGCGGGGCGCCGCAAATCTGCGCTGTCATCGAGCAGCAGGATGAGCGCTGCGTAGCGCTCCTCATCCCAGGCCTGCGCGCCGTACCAGCGGTCCAGGAGGGCCACGACACTGTAGAGCTTGCCCTCGCCGCCTGTCGCACGCAGCGTGGTGGCCAGCTCGTGCAGGCTGGCCTTGTTAAGGGGCGCACCGTCTGAGAGGGCCATGGCTGGCGGCGCGCTCAGGCGGGCGTGGTGCCCACCAGAGAAGCGGAGCGTGTCACCCGTGCGCGGCAAGTGGATGGGGCGATAGCGCGTGCCACGGCGCTGCAGCAGATCGCGCAAGGCCGGACGCGCCTGGCCTTCACCGTGTACCAGGACCACCTCACGTGGCGCGATGGCGTCGATGAGGCTGGCAATCTCATTGCAGTCGGCGTGCGCCGAGAGGGCATACTTCGTCACGCTGCAGGCCACGGGGAACACGCGTCCTGCGATGGTCACTTCGCGGCTCTTGGCCTCGGCCAGCTCCAACAGGTGGCGTCCGGGAGACTCTTCATCTTGATAGCCTGTAATGGCAATGCCGTGGCGCTCGTCACCCACCAGGCGCGGCGCATAATAGGCACTGGCGCCGCCGGTGAGCATGCCAGAACTGGCGATAATCACGCACGGCGGCCCCGCCAGTATCCGCTCGCGTTCGGCGGGCGTCTGCACGGCGCGAATCTCCTCGACGCTGTTAAAAAATGGATTGCCATGCCGTTCCACGAGCCGCCGCGCATAGGGTGTCTGATGGGCCGGATACGAGGCATAGACCCCGCACACGGTCCGCACCATGCCATCGACGTAGACCGGAAAACTGGCCAGGCGTTTGGCGCGAAATTGCCGCAGGAGCATGAGAATGACTTCCTGGGCGCGCCCAATGGCAAAGGCGGGAATGAGCAGCTTGCCCTGGCGTCCGATCACCCCGGCGACCATCTCAAGGAGGCGTTGCTCTTCGAGCGCGCGCGACGCGTGCAGCCGATCCCCGTAGGTGGATTCGATCACCAGGACATCCGGCCTGAAGCCCGCCGGCGCCAGCATGCCTGGCACGGTTAATTGGTCACTGACCGCGATGTCTCCAGAAAACAGCACCCTGATTGTCCGCCCGTGCTCCACGCCTTCCAGGCCGATCGACGCCGCGCCGAGAATGTGGCCGGCCGGAAACCACGTGGCCGTCAACCCGGCGGGACTCACCTGTGTGGGCGAGCCAAACGGCACCGGGATGATCTGTGCGAGGAGCGCGGCGACCGCCGCGGGGGTATACAGCGGCAGCTCGTGCTCGCGGTCGGCTTTGACGCGCATGATCGTGAGCGCATCCCGCAGCAACACTTCGACGAGCCCACAGGTGGGCGCGGTGGCGTACACCGCCACGCCGGGGCAGTGCTCGTGGACGACGGGCAGCGCGCCGCTGTGATCCATATGCGCGTGCGTGAGGAGCACGGCGTCCAGATGCTGCAACTCCGTGCCACCACGGATCGCGCTCAGATCAGGCAGGCGCTCATCGCCACTCATGCGGATGCCGCAATCAATGAGGACGCGACTGGCGCCGATTTCGACGAGAGCGCGACTGGCGCCGATTTCGTTCCCGCCGCCCAGGAAGGTGATGTGCATAGTTGGTGTGTCTTCCATACGCTAGGGGCGTTGACGAAGATGATGGTATGGCCCATGAGGTGCGCGCCCCGATGGCCATGCCGCGTCCGGCTTCCTGGCCCGCGGCGCGGTGCGAGGAGAGGTCGTGATGGTCACAGACCGTCCACAGCGAGGCGGTGTCACTCTGGGCTGCGGGGACGCCAGCGGCACAGCGTTGTCGCCTGTTCGCCATGAGCAGGTCCATGGTCCAGCGTCCGGGCCCTTGCGGGAGGAAGCCTTGCGCCCAGGTGGCGGGGAAAGCCTCCTGAAACGGGCCGACGGCACGGGCATCGAGCGTCGAGCAGCAGGCCCCGATGGCGGGCCCCAGCACGGCATGCACCTGTGTGGGGAGTGTACCACACTGCTGGGTCATGACAGCGCGCGTGCGTTCCACCACCCGATGGTACGTCCCCATACGCCCGGCAGGCGCCACGGCCACCCCCGGAGGGTCCAGGGCAGAGAGCCCCACCGGCAGACAGTCAGCGCTCAGCACCCCCAGCGCCACATCCGGGAGCGCGGTCACCAGCGCATCCGCCGCCAGGCCCGCTCGACCGCGCTGCAGCAGCGCTGCATCGACCAGACACCCGTCGTTCCCATGCACCTGGCGCACTGTACACAGCGGGGTAGATGCCAGACCCATGGCCTGCAGCACGTGCTGACGCTGGGTGCTGACTGTCGCGCGTGGGGCACCGTACCCACCCCGGGAGCGCCCCCTGACGGTCGGGCGCCCGCTGCGCTGACGGCCGCGTGTGGCGGCCCCGCGGATGTGTACGAGAATTCCCCTTCTCGTACGCATAATAACGCGCCCGCCCCGGCGCGCCCGCGGTGGGGGGTTCCCAGGGCGGCGCTCCACAAAAACTCTACGGGTAGATCTTTGGTGCCGGCGTCCACGTCAGGCGCTCCACCGGCCGCGGGCTGCTGCCCGCGCCCCTGCCCACTTGCCAGGCAAACGGCTCAGGAGCCGCTGGCGGCAGCGGGTCGCGGCGCCGCTGCCACCGTTTTCCCCAGGCACTGGGGGAAAGCCCGCCGTGCCGGGGCGCCGCTGCCGCCGGGCCGCCGCCGGGGCGGGCGCTGGACGCACTCGCGATCACCCGCAGGGCGGAGGGAGAAACGCCGTACCGCACCGGCTGCCGACGCGGGCGGCTCTCACCTGGCACCCGACTGATCCTTCGGCGTGTCCTGACCGCTGCTCTTCCGTGCGACATACGTCTGGACAGCCTTTTCAAGATCCGCGGGGCCAAAGTTGGTGACGATGGCCCCCAAGGTCGATGCCTCGAGCGTCTTATCTATTTTCCAGCCGTCTGCCATCTTCCGATATCCATCGACCCGAAATACCGTTGCCTTTTTCGGATCGCCTCCTCCCACGACCGACTGTGCCAGGATCACTGCCTGCCCGTCCAGCTCTAGCTGGACGTACGCAGTAACTATAAGCTCAGCCTGCTTCCAGCTCTCCTTGCCTCTGGCCTCATGGAACCAAGCTTCGCCGTCGACGCTCTCGAGCCAAGCAATGGACTCTGGCGTATGGAGCTTTTGCACCTCGCTCCAGGTAGTCGCTTCCCAATAGCGGCGCTGCAGGTTCACGAACGGCCACCGGCGCTCCGCCGCTGGATCTGCCGGAGCGTCGGCCCGCATCGTGTACGGCTTGGAGAACACCACCGTTTCCGGTTTGTCGGCGGGCTTTGGAGCCCTCGAACAACCTGGGCACGACCACAACATCGCGGCTGCAAGCGCTACGCCCACCTGCAAACGCATTCCTGCCCTTACACCAACGGCTTCGGTCCGCTTTACGCTCCTGGCACTCCCCCAACGCCCAGCGGCCTTCGCGACCCACCCTTGCCACGAAGGCTCCGGCGAGCGTTTCGCCCTTCCCCACAGATGCCACATACGCATCTCCTTGCTGTTTGACCCCCCAGGCCGCGCGCGCCACCAGAGCCCTGACCTCTGGTGCCGTCGGCAACATGATTCCTTCATGGCTTGCGAATAAGGTTCGTCGCCTTCTGATTGTTGGTCTCCACGGCCTCGAGCACTGTATTCTCCGGATCGACCGTGACGATGACGTAATATGATCCGGCCGTGCCCGGCGGCCACGGACAGGTCGTGCTCGCCTCGCTCACTGCGCCTGCCGAGGCCAGGACAGCGCCTTTGAGCTCTTGCACCGTACGTGAGCACAACGGGATGGCGGTGCCATCGAGAAGCGGGTCGCGTGAGAGATAGAAGGTAATGGTGAATGGACCGGCGTCCGCCGGCCCCTGGTTCTGCACGACGTCGTGCACGATCACGTGCGTTGCGGTCACGGTCGCGGCGGCGAGCACCGGAACCAGATCGGGAAGGGCGGGCGGCGGCGCGGGCGCGGCGACCGGGGGCGGCGCGGGCGATGGCGGCGCCGGAGGCGCCTCTGCTGACGGCTGCCCGGGCGGTGAAGGCGCGGGCGATGGCGGCGCCGGAGGCGCCTCTGCTGACGGCTGCCCGGGCGGTGAAGGCGGGCGCGTCGGGGAGCCCGTGGAACTCTCGAACGTTGTAGTACATCCCTGGCCCTTGGGCCACAATTGAAGCAGGAGGTCGCCTAGCCACGATTTCAGGTCGACCGGAGGTGACTGGAAGGAGGCACCACCGTAAGGTAGCCATACCCTCGTGAGGGGCACGAGGTTGCGGCCGATGGAGCCATCACAGTAGCGGACCTGAAGTACGACAGTGACCGGCATGTCACCCACAACAATCTTGGGTGTGAATGTGTAGCCGGTCGCATCCCAGTCGCCGGTGAGCCGGATCTTCGCGTCCACCTGGATCTTGGCAACTACACCGCACACATTCGTGACATTCTTCGACCACTGGATCAGCTGCTCTCGACTCACCCCTGCCTTCGCAGAGGCTTCGGCCGTCGCAGCCCCGCGAAACCACCTATCGTTGGGATAGCTCCGATTGTACTCGAGGTTCTTGAAGCGGACTTTTCCTTCAAGCGCGATGGGCACCCGGTCAGTTACCGGGAAACTGATGAGGCCGAGGAAGAAGGTGATCTCTCGGTCGATCCGGGCCTCCAAGCCCACATTGACGCCCATGTCTCCATCGAGCCTCACCGCGGGGACGACCTGTGGCGAGTTGAACTCGTCCACACAGAATGTCTCGACTTGCCGGTCGAGCATCCCCTTATTCATCGTACTCGTAAGGCTCACATAGTGAATGCCAAGCTGCTCCAATCCCTCAGGATGGGCGTGAAACAGCAGCTTCTCGAGAGCGTCCTGCCGTATCTCGTGACGTTTCTCTTCGCGGTCGTGAATCTTGATCCAAGCTCGCGGTCCGGCCTCCCCCTGGGTGCCGCCGGCCCTCTTGCCGTCGTCATCCCTCACCACGGTGCCAGGCAGTCCCGCGATGACCGTCGCATTGTGGCTCCCGCTCCACGACGCCGTCAGTGCCCCATCACGACCGTTCGCACCGGACCATTTCGGGTACCCGCGTGGTAGGGGTGCGGCCAAGTTGGCGACGCGAACCTCGGCGTCACGACTCTTCCCCCCCGTGACCATGTGCAGGGTGTTCCCCTCGCGCACGCTTGGGGATTGCACAGGAGAAGTATCCTTCACGATGAGGTCGAACGCGGCCTTCGTCGCCTCGAAATCGATCGTAAACCGTTTCACGTCCCCAAAGACTGCCTTGTGGCTTACAGTTGGGCGCTCATCGGCGGCGACCGCCTCAAACGGCGACATGGGCGGCCAGGCACGGTAGGTGTCCTGCTTGCCGCCCGCTCCCTGAATCACCGTCCGCAGGTTCGGTTCGCCGACGACCTGAAACGGCTCAAACTTGAGCGTGTTGGTCTCGAAGTCCACCGTGCCTTGAATCTTGAACTCCCGTTTGCCGGCCTCCGCAAGGGAGTAGATCCAACGGAGGTTCATGGTTGGGACGGGGCTTATGGCGGCGCCCGTCTCTAGCCTCAGATCGTACCGCACACTCCCTTCGCCCTCGATCTTGCCGTCCTCGGTCACGGAGAAATGACCGTTCAGTAGTTCACTCTTGAGGGCGCCGTCGATATAGGGCTGAGCGCTGTTTATCTTGATCTCGACCGTCATGACCTTGATGTGCCAGAAGCCGACCAGCCGAGAGACGCCGCGGTCGTCCGCAGGGGCACCGGCACCGAGGCATAGGAGCCACATCGCAGCAAAAACCAGCCGGCCCATTCTCTCGAGCCTGGGACATATCCCAGGCCCACCGGCTGGCCGACAGAGTGGAGAATCAACCGGTAGGTGCTGCGCCATCCGGTCACGCTTCGTTGGGCGCTCTTGGGGGGTCTCCCCTTCGGGTTGCACGCGACTCGTCCCTTCGTTTGAGTAACTGAGTCCACGACTGCGTCGTTCTCGACACCGACCACGACCGAGACCGCAGTGTCCGGGTTCACGCGGAGTCCCCGCAGGCGCACGGGGCTTCCTGCCGGCCTGAGGATCAGCTCATACGCACCCGCCGGCACCTGTATGGGCTCACCCATCACGCCGCTCGCCGCCACTCCGCCGGCGCGTTGCTCAGAAAGGCAATAGATACTCCTGGAGCCTGTTTGATGGGCCTCCAGGCTCACCTGACTTAAGGCCCATCAATCCGGATACCAATCCCCCCGCTCTCTGTTTTGAGCTCAACCTGCGTCGCTCTATTTGGGGCCACCTGGACGTTGCGGATCGTGATCGGCTTGTCTGGCGCCAGCACGACCACCGTGTAGCTCCCCCCTGGCAGCGTCATGGGTCCTCGACCTAGCGTGCTCCCGCCCACGGTTTTGCCTGAGGCATCACGTACCTCATACGGCACGGTCAGGGCCTGCTCAAGCGCCTTACGGAGCTGCTCGGCATCTTGCGCGTCGAAGAAGAGGCCTCCGGTGAGCTTCGCGATGCGCTCCATCTCCTGCTTGGCCGTCTCATCCGCCAGCGCAAAGCCAACGACGTGGATCTTGACCTGTAACCCCTTGGCCTGCAGCTCGGCCACTGCAGCTGAGGGACTGCCGCCGCACTCCTCAATCCCGTCGGTGACCAGGACAACAAGCTTGGCCCCCGGCACATCTCTGAAGTCACTGGCAACCTGCTGTAGGGAGTGGGCAATCGGCGTCATGCCTTTGGGTTTGATCGCGCTGACGATGTTTAGCAGGTCCTTTTTGTTAATCTTTGCGAACGGGAACACCAGTTTAGAATCCTGGCACGCACTCGGGTGGTGTACAGGATGCTGGTGTCCGTATATGCGGAGCGCCACCCGGGCACTGTCAGGTAGACGCTGAATAATCCGTGTCACGACGTCCTTGGCAATGGCAATTTTCGGCTGCCCCTTCAGCTGGCCCCACATCGAGTTCGAGGCGTCGAGAAGGAGTTCAAACTGTGGGACCAATGCTGGGTTCTCCCCCACCGTCGTGATGCTCAGCGTGCCTGGGAGGTGTTCCCGCTCTGCCTCCAGGCCGGTGAGGCGTGTTCGTGCTGCTGAGAGCTCGCCTTGGGTCTCGCGCAGGGTCGTGGCCAGCTTATCCCTGTCAGCCTGCCCGGCCTTGAGGGTCTCGGCCAGCTTATCGCGCTCAGAGCGCAGCTCATCCAGCGCGGTTTTGAGTTGGGTCTTCTCTCTGTTGAGTGTATCCCGCTCGGCCACACCAGTGGCCACCGTCTTCTCCAGGCCGGTAAGGCGTGTCTGCACTGCGGTGAGCTTGGCTTGCATCTCACGTAGGGTCGTGGCCAGCTTATCCCTGTCGGCCTCCACTGTCTTGAGGGTCTCAGCCAGCTTATCGCGCTCAGCGGCCAACGCCTGCTGGGTGGCGTTGCAGAGGGCTATGTTTTGCTGCAGTTGGGCTTGCTCCTGCTCTAGGGCGACGATCCGGGCTTTGAGCTCTGCGATGACGGTGTCTGGGACTGGATCTTCCGCACGTACCTGCACCTCCGCGGTGGCTTTGGAGACTCCGTCAGCAGCGATGGCAGTCGCCGCCAGGGTGTTGCTCGCATGGCGCCCCGTCGGCACGAGTGAGACGGGCACCCGGGCCTGAAACGCGCCATCAGGGGTGAGCTCCACCTGTGCGGCGGCTGTGCCGGTCGTCTTGTTGATCACCTGGACCTCCTTGAGCCCGGCGTCTGCCAGCTCCAGCACGGGGAGCCGCGGGATGATCTGCACGACGTCAGCCGGTCTGGGCAGCGGCATGACCGTGCCAGCCGCCGCTCCCAACTGCGCGACCGTGGCAAGAATGCTCACCGCGTCCGTGGGGTAGGGTGGCAGCGCGATGGTCGCTGGGGGCGTGCCCCGGAAGTCCTCCCCGAGCCCAAAGGTGTGAATGACCACGCCCCCCAGGCCGGCGCGCGCGGCCGCGGCCAGACTGGGCCCCAGGGCGCTCGGTTTGCCGTCGCTCATGAAGAGGATCACCCGGTTGCCTGGCAGGTTGGCGGCCTCGAAGGTGCGCAGGGCTTGGTCGAGGGCCTTGTCGTAATAGGTGTTGCCGCCCTTGAATGTCTGGGGGATGCGCGCCAGGGCGTCGTACAAGGCTTTCACGCCCTGCGCATCGGTCATGCGCGTGAGCGGGGCGATGACCTCCGCGTCATCGGCAAAGCGTATCAGGGTCACCGCGAAGGCCGTGCCTGGACTCTGCGCTTCGCGTTCGACCAACTTATCCAGCAACAGGCGCCCTGCCGCCACTTCGGCATCGAGGATGCTGCCCTCCTTGCCGCCGGAGGAGTCCATGGTGCTGCCGGAGGCATCAATGATCAGGGCAATCTGGGTCATGCCGGCACGCGTAGTCGTAGCGGCGCGGCCAATCACGGTCACTTCGTCGTGCAGCACGACGGCCCCGTCCGGCGGGGCTTCAATGACGATATCGACGGCCAGAGGCGCGGCATCTGGGGCCGTGCCTGGCCGGCCGGTGCTGAGGCCGCTGCTCAGCTCCACCAACTTCCCCACCGGCAGATCGCGGAACACCTGTTCCCGCTGGCCCTGGCGCACGCGCACCAGCGGCTGGGGTGGGGTCAGCCAGGTGGCACGGGCCGGTGGGTTGGGGAGCACGGCCAAGAGCCGGTGGCCGGTGGCCTCGAGCAGCATCACCTGGGTCTGCTGCGTCGCGGCAGCCGCCGGGTCCCCGATGGTCAGCCGGAATAGGCTGAGGCCATACTGCTCCGCCAGCGCTGGCGCGTCGAACGCGCCAGTCGGCGCGTCGCCAGCCAGCATCTGCACGATGCCAAGGGCCGCCACGGGCAGGATGGTCACCCGGCCCGCGGGCACGGTGACCTCCCGGACACGCTCCGGGTCCGGGAGATTGGCGAAGGACGCCTTAACCGCATAGCGGCCCGGGGGCAGGGGGGTAAAACCCCAGCGCTTCGGCATCTGGGCGACGCGTTTCTGGGTCTCCAGGTTTTCGACCACCCACAATTCCGGGGGTGGCGGCTGCACGCCGCCTACCAGGTCGATGCCAGAGCTGGCGTCAACAGTGGTGACGTGGTCCTTGGCGACGGTCACCGACCCCCACGGGACGTCGAGAGTCTGTGGTCCCTGGGGCACCAGAACGAGCTGGTAGGTGCCCGGTGGCAGCGGGAGGAAGCCCCAGCGCTTCTGCACCTGCGCCACACGTTTTTTCGTCGTCGCATCATCGACAAACCACGCCTCCGGAGGCGGCTGTTGCGGACCGCCGGTCAGCGCGATGCCGGCAGCGGCATCGATGGGGGTCACCTGATCCTTGGTGACGGTCACCGGCCCCCACTCGACGAATTCCTGCTGCCCCCGTAGCCGCAGCGTCAGGGGGTAGGTGCCCGGCGGCAGGGGGAGGAAGCCCCAGCGCTTCTGTACCTGCGCCACGCGTTTTTTCGTCGTCGCATCATCGACAAACCACGCCTCCGGCGGCGGCTGTTGCGGACCGCCGGTCAGCGCGATGCCGGCAGCCGCATTGATGGGGGTCACCTGATCCTCGTCCACAGTCACCGGCCCCCACTCGACGAATTCCTGCTGTCCCCGCAGCAGTAGCGTCAGGCGGTAGGTGCCTGGTGGCAGCGGGAGGAAACCCCAGCGTTTCTGCACCTGGGCAACGCGCTCTTTGGTCCCCGCCTTCTCGACGAACCACGCCTCCGGAGGCGGCTGCTGCGCGCCACCCGAGGCGTCGACCCCGGACGTAACCTTGACGGTGGTGACCTGATCCTTGTCCACAGTCACCGGCCCCCACTCGACGAATTCCTGCTGCCCCCGCAGCAGCAGGGTCAGCCGATACTCCCCTGGGGGGAGCCGGGTGAAGCCCCAGCGCTTCTGCACCTGCGCGACGCGCTCTTTGGTCCCCGCCTTCTCGACGAACCACCACTCCGGGGGCTGGTCCTGCGCGGAGCGCCCGAGCAGCGTGATGCCGGAGTCAGCGGCGAAGGCCGGAGAGCTGGCACTGGGCAGCAAGAAGAGTGTGAGGGCGCTGACGAGAAGCACCCCAAAGGTGAACAAAGTCAGCTGAGGAACTGCAGGCACTCGCATGGCCCTTCTCTCCTCCTGTTTGGCCTGAGAGCGTTGATCGGTAGCGGCAGCAAAGCGGTCGTGCGTGGGAATGCCTGCATCGCCGATGATCCACCGCTTGCGCGCACTGGGGGACAAAGCGTGCACGAGGTTGTCCACCGCTTCCTCGCTGCTTGCCCCAAAGCGCGTGCGGCACATCAGACCAACGCGCACCCCCCTGATCAAGACAATACGGTCCGGTGAAACGGACCGTGTGATAAGACCCCATGTGCTCTCTCTCCTTGGGAGAGAGCAGGTCCCCGTTTCACAGGTGTCAATGTGAGCCTTTCCTCCTGCCCCGAGCCCCGGCACTTGTTCCGGCTCTGGAGGCTGCAAAGACGGTTTCCCTCGCCCTGTGCGTGCCACATCGCCAGGGCCACAGGGCGAGAGACCTCCTGGACCCCACAAGGGGAGCGCCGCGCCACTCCAGTGCTCCTGGGCCTTGATGGACACTGCCATGGAGGGCACAGGGCTGCCAGGCGGCGTCAAGCCGCCTCATGGTCGCCGCGCCCCCAGGTTGCGGCGGCTGCAGCGCCACGCTCCCACCGCGCCTCCCGCCTGCACAAACGCTGGCGCTCATGCCCCATTCTCAGGTGAGAGCCCGAGGACCACCCTGCCACCGTATGCCCCTAAGGTCACCAGGAGACACGCATGACAGGACTCCTTGAGACTGGGAAAACAAACTTGGATGCGACTCGTCATCGGTGGTGTGGGCCTGGTAGACCTCGCCAGCACGACCCTCCGGCCTGCCTCTGTGGCGGCGGGCCATACCCCCCGGCCTGGGTCGATTGTACCACCAAGGTGAGGTCGCCTGGGCGACCCTCCCCCCGACAGCGCAGCCAAAACCGCCTCCGCCACCGAAGCCGGCCCCCAAACCGACCCTGAAGCCCACGCCGACGATCCCAGGCGCGGCCCTCGTGTAAGCGTGGGCAGTCTCCCCCCGTGGGGAGCAGACCACAGCATACGACAATCCATGGTAAGCCAGAAGTGCGTATTTTTCACAGGTGCGGAACACCAGCATCTATGCTGTTCCCGTCGGGCCCCTGCTGGGCGGTGGCAGACTGCTCAAAAGGCCGCACTAGCGTATGTCTTACGGAGCGACGCGCACGGATACCAGGAGAACGGTGTAAGAACCTATTGTGGCGCTGGAGGCCATAGAGGGTACAGCAGCCGGCGGAGTCAACGTCAGCCAGCGGCGCAGGGCCACTTGTGCTGACCGCCTCGGTGGTGCAGCATCTGGCCCGCGCCCGCTTCTGAGCAGCCGAGACGTGCCCCGCACAGACCGCCAACACTGCTGACCACGCCGGCCCCAAGGAGGTGGACCATGGAACTTCACAGGCCTCCCGGTGCGCGCACCGGCACGCTTAGGGCGGCGTGGTCGCTATGCCGCGTCAGCGCCAGCAGGGCGCTCCTGGCCGCGCGTAGCCGTGGCCGTGGGCGCGGCGTGGGCCGCGGGCGCGCCGGCGACCCGCCCACTGCAGGCCGCCCCGCTGCGGGCTGGCGGACGTCGGGCCGCTACCGCGCGGGCCGGGTCCGTGGCCGGCGGGCAGTCAGCGCCGCAGTCGGCGGACCGGTCAACGCCGCGCCGGGGCGAGCGCGGGCTGGCGAGTCGGCGCCGGCGGCGGCGCGGGGTTGCCCCCGCCTCGTGCGGGGCTGCCTGCCCCCGGACGGGACTCTGCAGTAGGCGTGCGGGGCTCGCGCACGAGCTGTCGGCAAGGTACGCCAGTCAGCGCCGCTATCGGCTGCGTGTCACGGCAGCGCTGGTGCAGCGTCGCGCTGGCGTGCCACTCCGCCTCTGCGGGGCTGCCAGGCATTGCTTCCTCTCCCCCCGTGGGCTCGGCAACGTGGGGCACCTTGCCTCACCCATCCGCCCCCCAAGGGGCGAGGGAGGGAAGGCACCGGCTGCGCCCGTGCCACTGCTTCCGATCACCCCCCCCTCCCCCCTCAAGGGGGGCTTTGCGGCGGAGCGCGGCCAACCCCCGCCGCGTAAGGTACAGGGCCTCTTTCCGGCCAGGCTGAGGCAAGTATAGCGGCCAGGTGGGCTCATGCTGTCAAGGCCAAGCCCTACGGGTGGCGCGCAAAAAACACGCGCGCCA
>Ga0209515_10005169_pt1 | contig 17111 bp, 15 predicted proteins | sample Subgroupgradi54m_FD_187454 | JGI IMG/M metagenome (GOLD analysis project Ga0209515, IMG submission 187454) | Subsurface groundwater microbial communities from S. Glens Falls, New York, USA - GMW60B uncontaminated upgradient, 5.4 m (SPAdes)... ...
TGAATTGATTGGTGTGTATAAGGTAGCGTTGGTTGGGATGGTGTAATCAGGAGTGGTAGAGTTGAGGTGTACAGTAATACCATCTGCAATTTTGATATTGTCTGAAAGTGAATTAATTGATGCGTATAAGGTAGCGTTGGCATGAATTGTAGGATTAAGGTGTACAGTAATACCATCTGCAATTTTGATATTATCTGAAAGTGAATTGATTGATGCGTATAAGGTAGCGTTGGTTGGGATAATAGATTTAAGGTGTACAGTAACATCATCTGCAATTTTGATATTATCTGAAAGTGTAGCATTGATTGGTATGGTATTGATAGATAAATGAGCATGTACGCTATTTTCATATAGAGTAGCAATCTGCGATGGACTCAAAAGAGAATCATATAGCTTTACATCTTGAATAGATCCTGAAAAGAGGTTGCTTGGTGTGCTCCTTACTGTATTAAGATATGCTCCTATGATAATATCTGCATTAGATGAAATGGTATCAACTGTCTTTGTTGTCAGCTCCCCTCTAACAGAAAGTGTTGGGACCCCGGTTATTGCAATGCTGGACTCTAGTTTGCCATTAACATAGATTCCAATTGATGTCCTGTTAAATGTGGCAGCAAGGTATGTCCACTGTTCTGGAATTGTTGTTGTAGAGTTTATAGTACTCCATTTTATTCCATCAAATATGGAGAATATCGCTTTCTTTGGTGGTGGAATGTTGTTGTTAACAGCAAGCAAAAAGGTATTCTCTTTACTTATTACAGTAAATTGGGAAGAACCCTGACTGTAATCTGGTTTTACCCATGCAGACAGTGTCAGGTTTGCAAGGTTTCTTGTAGCGTTTACATTTTCTTGTAAATATCCTTGTCCTATTAGACTCAGTGATGTTCCAGTTGCATTCTTTTCTATTTTGATATTACCTACTGCAGTCGAGTTTGTGGATGAATTAAATTGCCAAGATTTTGTTGCATTAGGGATTTGGATCTGGTTTGGAAAGTTGGCATGAATTGTAGGGTTAAGATGTACAGTAATACCATCTATAATTTTGATATTGTCTGAAAGTGAAGTAGCATTGGTTGATGCATATAAGGTAGCGTTGATTGGTATCTTCAGTGACGTAGCATTGATATGAATACTAGAATTTACGTATACAATAATCGCATCTGTAATTCTAATCATATCTGAAAATGATGTAGTAGCTGATGTCTTTTGTGTAATAGTGTTAGTTGGTACTGGTGATGTAGTATTGGTATTAGTTGTAGCGTTAGTTGGTATCTTTAGTGACGTAGAGTTGGTTGGTATCTTTAGCGACGTAGCGTTAATTGGTAGATTATAATTAGGAACAGGTACAGTCTTGGGTTCACCTATAGTTTTATTCTTATCAATTGATGTGATTGAATTTACGGCTAGATTTTCAGTATTTGATCCTGTATTTTGAGTAGCGTTTGAAGTTTGTGGAACAGCAGCAGAAGGAGAAGGTCCTACTGATATTGGTTCATTTTTGGTATTATTGATATCTTCTGCATATGCATTCCAATATCTTGATGATATAGAAAAAGGCGTTAAAACAGTTGATGAAATAAGAATTGCAATAAAACAAAAACACAAAGCTTGTCTTGGTTTAAAAAATTGGGATCTGGTCTCCTTGGATCTAATTAAAATATATCCAGCAAGAGGAACCAGCAACAAAATTATTGTTGGATTTTTTGGATCAGTTACATCAGAAACTGATGTAATGATGTTATTTTTTATTGAATTAGATGTTATAAAAAAGGTAGATATGTCGTTGTATGTTTTTGAAATTGCTAAAGGTGATACAGAAGATAAAATTTTGTCTGGTGTTTTTATAAAATTATTTACAGTGTCATAATTGATGGGTTGTCCTGTGGATAATTTGTTGTCCATCAAACCGGATAATTTGATAGTTGGTGTTTGTTCATTCCATAGAAAATTGTCTGCAACAATGGATCTTCCGTTGAATCTGATTCTATCAAGATTCAGAATTCTATCCATTGTTGTTTTTGTGTCAAAATTTTGTTTTAATAGAACAATTGTGTTTTGGTCTACATCATGTGTAGATATTTGCAGTGTTTCAGATAGGTTGATTGTTTTGGATACTCCCGTTGTTTGTGGTGTATCTTGTTGTTTTGGCATATCATTTGTGCTGATTCCAATCTTTTCCCCAAGATTAACTTGCAATTGTTTACCAACGTTGGTATTTCTTGTATCTGTTTGATCAATTTTTTGTTTTACATTTTCAACGTAATTTTGTTTTACATTTTCAACGTAATTTTGTTTTACATTATTAGAATTGAATATCATTAAATCAGCATTTACAACTGCCAATGATGAAATAGAAAGTAAGAAAAATAAGGAAAGAGAAATTAGTTTTATTTTCAAATTTCTCCCCCCTGTTGTAAAGCTATGGTAGATGGGTTATTGGCTGGAGTAATTCTCCAACAATTGCAAGGATTTGGTGATGGGGTTTTTAGACCTACAATTAAGATTGGGAATAGTAATTCCATGAAACCAAAAATCCCACCTATCATGCTAAATGAGATTGAGGCAGAATAACCGTTAAGGAGGAAGGAATTATCCTATCAATACTAATTCCATACCGGCACTAGATTGTCAGTAAGCATCCATTTTGGAATATTCCGGAAAATTTCAGGGCCTAAAAATTACTTTTTTTGTTTTTACCGTTATTTTTTTTTGTCTAAAAAAATTTCATAATCATATAATTTTTTCAATTAATTATTCATATAAGATTCAACACTAGACATTTGATACTTGAAATTAGACGTATAAACAACATAACATTTGCATGTTCTAGTGTATGAAATTGTTTTCCAAGATCACACATCTTAATGAATTACTAAAACAAGAATATTTTTCAATAAATAAGCTGAAACTAACCGATACAAAGTATGAAATAAAAAATCATTAATTGTGCATGTATAGATCAAAACTAGGAAAAGAAGCAATCAATATTACATCCAACATCAGTGATGGAGATGCATATACGATTGATTATATGATGAAGAAAAATTATTGTTTTTAGACGGGATGAAAGATTATTTAGGTTCACCACGCTTATAATTATGACCTACCTTAAGTAGGTCGATATACTGAATGGTCTACAAAGGAGAAAAGGAAGCACAGGCAGCAATACGAAAGGATCCTGCAGAAAAACAAGCAGTAATCCTAAAAATAATCAAAGATAGTCCAGGAATGCACCATAATGAATTGATAAGAAAAATAGTTCAAAAACCCCTTATGGCAAAGAGAACTGCTGAAAAGACTCTGGAAGGCCTACTTTCTTTGCAAGTAATAGATGTTCATCAGAGTGGTAATAAAAAATACTATTCACTGCCCAGCGATTTTGGCAAGTTAGACCCCAAGGTAATCGAAAGAGGAATGAATGTATGGTTTACAATAGTAGAGACTGAAATCAAAAGGCTAGAAACCGATTATAAGAAAAATCCGCCAGAAGGAAAAACTTCAATGACGATCTTTATTCTTAATGCGATCTTTTTTGCTCTTAATGGCTTTGCCTTATTGACTGCTTTTTCTAATTCTGAAAAAAATATTTATCAAGAAAAAGAAGTTGCCTTTAAGAAGAATATCAAAAAAATTTTTGATATTATTATGGCTGATCCTGATTATCAGATAGTATATCCGATAGTAAGAGATGCTCTGATACGTACAAACCTACGTATAGATTACAAATCGATGCAATAGAAGCATTCTGATTTGGATTTAGGGATTTCATTTTTTATTGATACCAAAAAAATGGACGTATTCGCCGGTCTTCCCATTGCGAGTTCTCCCTACTCGTATGTAGATTGTGACGATACACCCGAGGGTGATGGAACTGATGGGAATCTGTCGCCAATCTGTTGTTCTGCAACTGCCGATGCTTCCTGTAGGATCTTGTCTGTTTCCTCATTGGACGCATCAGAGTTTACGCTAAAGTCTCCGCTGGCTAATGAGTCCATCATTAGACCATTGAGTGTCTGGGTCATAGAGTTTAGTTCAGAATCTGCTTCTGGCATGAATCTTCCGAGGGATGATTTGAGTCCCTTCATGGTTGACATTGCTGGTCCGATTGCTACCATTGCATCTCCAAGATCGTGGATGGTAGTTAGACGTAACTGTACCTGTTCTAGTGCCATTCTTGCATTTCCTAGCATTTTTGTGACCTTTCTTATTTCTGCAAGTTCGTTTGACAGAACTCTGCTTGTGCTGGCGTCATGTTGTTGCATTGCGGCTACGATTCGTTTGAAAAGCTGGGCATCTCTTTCCCTTAACTTTCCTAACATAGAATCCATCTTCGATACTTGACCCTGTAATTTGTTCACAGCGCCCTCTATCCTGGGTTTGAGTGCTCCCTGTGGTTTTACAGTTTCACGTAATTTTTCGCTTATACCTACAGACTCTGGTCGAGTCCAGGTTTTATCGAAGCCTGTCATATGAGGTACTTTAAAACTTGATTCTTAATGCCGGGTGTATATTATCATCAACATTAGGCTAAATTAAGCTCACAAAATGTAAATCAGGCATAACATTTTGGGACTCGTGGCAAAAATTGTTGTCTTTGATTCAGGTTTGGGATCACTTTCAATAATTAAACCAATCCAGAAGAAAGTTATTGCTGACATTATCTATTTTGCTGATCAAAAGAATTTTCCATATGGTACAAAATCTTTAGGAGATCTTGAAAAAATAATAGAATCCACCATAATAATGTTAGAAAAAAACTTCCATCCTGATTTAATCATAATCGGTTCTAATACACCATCGCTTTTATTAAAAAAATTTTTCAATAATTTGAAAGTTATTGGAGTTTTTCCGCCATTAAAAGATGCCAAAAGAAAAACAAAAACAAAAACGATAGCAATCCTTGCTGCCAAATCTGTAATTGAAAGTAATGCACTACAAAGTTATATTAATAAAAATCTTCCAAAAAGAATCAAAGCTATCAAAATTAATGCATCAGCACTTATAGAACTTGTGGAGTCTGGTAAATTTATTGATAATAAAAATTTATGTAAAAATAAAATTAAAAAGATTTTATCAAAACAATTTTTAAAAAATCCTGTTGATGTTGCTACCTTATCAAGTACACACCTTCCTTTTCTTTTACCACTCTTTAAACAAATTTTTCCTAAAATTATATTTTTAGATCCTGGAAATATTGTTGCAGAAAAAATTGTAAAGAAATTAAGACATCAAAATAAAACAAAATCGCTAACTATTTTTACATCAGGAAATGTAAAAGATTTTCAAAAAAAATTATCTAAAATAGGAATCAAAAATAAAGTTAGATCATTGTAATTTGATTTTGGCTTTTCTGAATCCATGACTAAAAGTTTTGTCGTATAATTTAGAATACTCGTATGATTTTGGTTGAATTACATCTCCAATTATGACAATTGCAGTTCTGGTAATTTTTTCATCCCTAACTTTTTTTGTTATATCTGCCAATGTTCCAGTAATTATTTTTTGATCATTCCAGCTTGCACGGTAAACTACTGCAACAGGAGTCAAAGTTGCATATCCACCTTCTATGACCTGTTTTACAATATTTGGGAGAAGATGAACGCTGAGATAAAAAATCATAGTAGCTTTGTGCTTTGCAAGCTCTGAAATTCTCTCTTTTTTAGGAACTTTGGTTCGTGATTCAGCTCTTGTGATAATGATTGTCTGAGTTACGCCAGGAAGTGTTAATTGCATACAAAGTGCTGCAGCAGATGCCAAAAACGATGTTACGCCTGGAACAATTTCTGATTCAATACCTTCTAGTTGTAGATTGTCTATCTGTTCTTTTATTGCACCATATATGCTTGGATCACCATCATGTAGTCTTACAACAATTTTGTTTTTCTTCGCATTCTGCTTTAAGATTTCAAAAATTTCTTCTCGAACTAGTTTTGAAGCATCATGAAGTTTTGCTTTTTTACAGAAATTAAGAATTTGAGTTGGAATTAATGAACCTGAATATACTACTACGTCTGCTTTTCGAATTATTTTTTTTGCTTTGATTGTAATGAGATCGGGATCCCCTGGACCACAACCAACAAAATAAACCTTAGGCACGTTTTACCACCATGATTGAAAAATATTTTGTAGTCATTGTATCTTTGGTAACTTCTCCTAAAGTTAGCTTTTTGATAATTTCATTTTCAGTCCCTAGATCTTGACCAATTGCAAAAATTGAGCTGTCTGGGAATCCAGCTTCTTTTAGTAATTTTATTACCTGATCAAAATATCTACCATCTTTTAGAAAGATCATGGTATCACAATTTTTTGCAGTTTCCTTAACTCTTGATAGATCATAACAAGATGGAATAACTGCCATTGTTTCTGCACCCTCAGCAAGACTAATTCCTACTTTGGATGCAAAAGTGAACATCGATACAATTCCAGGTATAACACTAATCTTGATCTCAGGATGTTTTGACTGCAGTTCTCTATGAATGTAGATCCATGTGCTGTAAAGGTACGGATCACCAATTGTAAGATAGACTACTTTTTTACCAGAAAGGACTTTTTCTGCAATGGTTTGAGTGTTTTGTTGCCAACTATTTTCTAAAGTTTCTTTCTCCTTAACCATTGGAAATACCAAGTTAACAACTTCTGGTTTTTTGGACTCTTCAATTAATGAAGATATGATGGAATATACAATGCTGGGCTTTCCTTCTTGGGAGGTAGGGCAGACAATTACTTCTGCACTTTTTATTGCTTTAACTGCTTTTACAGTTAAAAGCTCTGGATCACCAGGACCACATCCGACACAAATAAGCTCAGGCATCAATGGCAATCAAAATTGCGCCTAATTAAAAGCTAGATTTTAGAGAAACGTTTCATAACAGACACAAAATGAAATCCTTATGAAACATTTTTGTTTTTTATTTTTTGGTATAACCTTTGGAGAAGCTGATGCTTTTTTGTAAAAGTCTCTTTATTGCAAGATAAAACTTAGAATAAGAGACAAATTCTTGAGTCTAATAGTATATTTCCTTGTAAAACAGGTATTATATTTTCCAATGAAGTTTTCTACATACTGGACAGGTCATTCTTGTTATATGTTGACTCCAAAAATTATAAGATGCGTTACAGTATTGACATTTGATTATGTTTACAGGTTTAACTTGCTGATTAAATAAATACAGGTTTGTGAAAAAATCTCCAATTTGACGTAAATGTTCTGTATTACCAAGTTCATACTGACAGTAATCTGTCACATAGGGTATCGGAAATTCTATAGGTTTGTTCATCTCTTCAAACACCCAAACTGGTTTGTTACAACCCGCAGCAACACCAACTTCAAAGTTTACCCAATTATGAGTATATTGAGGGGTATCTGATGGAGGACTCTCTAAGTTTTTACCAAGTAATACAATTACAGCCCTCGTATTTTCTTGATAATTAGAGCGAATAATGTCAGCGATTCTTACGCCGGCATATTTGCCACCCATATCTTCTAATTCCATTAAGTTTCCTGCTAACTTTAAACGGGAAAAAATTTTAGCAAAAAAATCCACCAAATCTTTATCGTGCTTACTATGTGAAATAAAGATCGATGGAGGGTTAACTAACAAATCGTAATTATTTACAGATTTTCCAAAGTTTAAGACTTCCTTTTACTTTAGCGATTTGTTTGATTTATCATGTCCATGATACTTATCATGGCATTTCTTACATAAAATTTCAAGGTTTGATGCTTCACAAGTGCCACCATTAGAAAGAGGAATTTTGTGATTTATTTCTAGGTTATTTTTTGAACCACATTTCCTACACGAAGCTTTTGCTGCTTTCAATATGGCAGTATGTGAAGGTCTACATCTTTTAATTCCCATTTTACTTTTATTGAATTGGATTCAATCCTAATTAAGAATAATGGAATTTAATCAGGACATCAAGCATTAAAAAAGTTATTAGAGAACTACAGGAAGAAAGCTAAAAGCTAAGAATAATCTCAAGTAACTTAACAATTATAATCCTGCTAAAAAGAGATTATAATCATCCCATCTATAATGAGAGCAAATATGCAAATAATGTCTTAAGGAATTTTACCACTCAGTAACAATGATTGAAGAGAATAATAGAGTAGTTTCAAATTATTTTTTTTAATTCTTTCTATTACTCTTGAATGTATGTTGATTCGTCGTACAATCTCTTCTTGTTCTTCTAATGGTGGTAAGGCTATGGGAAGTGGATTTAGAGTTTCGAGTTTGATGTTTGGTTGTCCCCCTCCAGCATAAGCAAGTGATTGAATTTTGTCTTTACTCATTCTAAGGAAAAATTCTACATATTGATTTCTTGCAGATGAACCTGTCTCAATACCCACAAGGCTATCTGGAAAACATGTATCATATTTTAGTATTCCAGTATTACCTATGCTTGCACCTACTATTGCTATTACAGCAATACCAGCAGGAAACATTTTGCTAACCGATAAACCTTTTTCATTTAATGTTTGTGAATGACTTTCTATTAATCCTCCATCTTTACTTAGATCACCTATCTGAATGAACGGGTATTGACCACCATAGCAACTGGGATCATCTCTAGGCCTAATTGAAAATTTTCCTCTAGAACAAACTGCATAGTTACCTAATGCACTCCATTCCCAATTTTTTGGGAGTTTGGCAAGACCTGCTTTATACTCTTTCATTTCATATTCTTTCAGCAAACTATATTTTCTATTCTTGCTTCCGTTTTTTTTCAATGTGTTTTGTCGTGTTATCTTGATTTCTTCAAGAAGTGATGAAGCTGGTTTTACATCAGGGTGCTCTTTTCTCCAATCGGCGGTAAGACTACCAGAACAAGCGCTTATGAGAAGTGTTTGCATGAGTAATTTTGCATCAACTAGTGTTTTAGTCCGTTTGTTAATAACTTCCTCAACTTTGATAAGAATCCGAGCGATTTTCTTTTGTATATCATAAGGTGCGATTGGTACAGAAATCTGTTTAAGATCATCAAAGGTAATAGCATCTAAACCCGTAGTCCTTTTCATAATTTTTTGCATATTAAAATTACAGAGAATGTAATACAAATACATGTTATCAATAGATGGATCCTTTACCACAAGAGCACAGATATGGCTTACAATGCACGCATCCACGCCTAGCACCGCTCTATGATTCCATCTAACAGAACCGCTTCTGGGTAGAAGAATTGTTCCTTTTTTAATTATCTTGCATTTATGACTTTTAAGGTAATCCATGTTAAGCCTCCCATCTGTTTCAGTCAGATTCACAGTTCTATGATATTTGCCCAAATCTCGCATTCTGACAAAAGGAATTTCTCCATCCTTGAATGGTTCATCTCCTTTAGGGGCAGCAAAGCCTCCTATCACATCACAAATACTTCCTAACTGTACTCTTGGCCAGTCGTTTGGGCATTTCTCGAGGTCTATAATTTCGTCATTCATTCTAAATCCATATTATTTTTATTAATTTTTTATTTGTTTTTAGCTAAGATATGTCTTAATTCCTCTAAATCTGACTGTATTTCTTTTTCAGATGATATTATTTCATCTATGATTTTCAGGGGATCATCGTATGCAATTCTTTTAACTTTATAATCCTTGTAGTTTGTCAGTGACAGACTATAATCATTCTCTTTTATTTTATCAACACTAACGACGAAGCTTTTCTTTGAAACAGATCTCATGAGGAATTTTTCTATAACATCAGGAATATCTCCTTTTTCATCTAGGGGATCACGTTTATCATCAAGAGTATAACCATCGTTTTCCATTTCATAAAACCATACTTTTTCTGTCTTGCCTCCCTTTGTAAAAATTAAAACTGCAGTTGAGACACCAGAATATGGTCTGAATATACCTGATGGCATGGTAACTATTCCCTCAAGTTGACAGTTTTCACAGAGTTTCTTTCTAAGTTCATTATGAGCATTAGATGAAGTAGCCAAAATACCGTTTGGAACAATTACTGCGGCTCGTCCACCAGTCTTTAGAATATTATAGAAGAGTTCAACAAAAAGTAGTTCTGTTTTCGTAGTACTCGAACTGAAATTATCGTTAATGTCACCTTTATCTACAGAACCTGCAAACGGTGGATTTGCAAGTACAACATCATACTTTACACTCTGATCAAATTTCCGAGATAATACATCTGCATATCTAATATTAGGATGTTCTATGCCGTGTAATATCATATTCATTAACCCAATTCTAACCATCGTTGAATCAAAATCAAAACCGTAGAAAGTCTTCTGTCTTAACAAATCCCAATATTCTCTTTTTACAATTTTATCGCCAATCAGATTATGTGGCGTTCCATCATGATCATATTTTATTATATCTTCACTTGTGTTTTTTCGTACGATGTGCTCATAGGCATTAATTAAGAAACCTCCAGTACCACAAGCTGGATCACATATAGTTTGTCCTATTTGTGGGTCAACTAGTGCAACCATCATTCTGATTATATGACGGGGAGTTCTAAATTGTCCATTCTTTCCTGCACTTTTTAATTCACTTAGAAGATATTCGTAGATATCACCTTGTGTATCCTGATTTTGTTCAGAAATGTGAAGATCATCAATTATGCTTACAGCCTCCTGTAACAAAGATGGTTTTGGTATCATGAAAACTGCATCCTTCATGTATTGTGAAAACAAAACATCCTCACCATCATGGAGGTTTTTGATAAATGAGAATACTACATCTCGGACATGCTTTAGCATATCATCAGCATTCATGTGTCTCCAGTAAGACCATCTACAGTTCTCATTACCGTCAAAAATCGACTTGAATTTCTCTTTTCTTACGGAGGCTCTTTGTTCGTGTATCTTGTCTAGATCCTCAAGTCTTCTCATGAATATGAGATAAGAAATTTGCTCTATTGCTGTAAGAGGATTGGCAATCCCTCCAGACCAAAACTTATCCCAAAGTTTGTTTATCTGCGATTTTAGCTCTGCTGCTAGCATTATACAAACACCTCAGATTCTAATGTCTTACACAATTCAATTATTTCATCCTGTTCTTGCTTTTTGAATAAATTAGTTATCAGACCTACATTAGTAAAAGGTGGATTAAAAAAGTCATCAAATTCAATGTGTTTCTTTGAGATAAGTACTGTTTCCAAGGTTCTCACAAAATTTACCTGATTTGCATTAAGGAAATTCTTTTCAACTATAAAAGTAGAAAATGCTTCTTTAATTCGTTGTTTAGGATCTGGAAACTCGTATAATCCCAAGATGTTCTTAATAAACTGAACCAAAGTTCCTTTATGTTGTTCATATATTTTTTTGAGATTATCTTCAGTTATGTATAGATCGGGGGAGTTTAGTGTCTTTTCTAAATGTTCAAGGTCTTTTTCTGTCAAGACTTCATCTTTCTTTATCTTTTGAATAACTGAATCAGAATCAACCAGCTCCTTGATTTTCTTCTCTACCTTGACTTGATATGTTTGAATATATTCTTCATTCATTTCTGGTCCAAATACAATCATTCCTCGTTCCTGAATTATATCACCCATGTTAAACACGATCTGTGGAATTGGTTCAGGTTGCTTGTATTGCATGAGAGAAACAAGTTCATCTCTAATACGCCAAAGATCAGATATGCTTGCACCTTCCCAGAATTCAGGACTGGTAACATTATCAATTATCTCTTGTTTTTGTGCAACATCATTTATGGTTGGAGGAAGACTGAGAAGATATTCGCATATCATTTCCATTGCTACTTCCTTTTCTTCTTCATTATTTTGAAGCATTGCCAACACATACTGCTCACACTTTAGAGTAAACATTGCTTCGTTTAGATTTACGTCAACTTTGTATTTCATAAGTGGTGCAATCTTATTTCTTAGAAATTGAATTGGTTCAATACCAACTGTATGCCATAATTTTTCTGACTCGGCTTTTTCTATCTCTCTCAAGTTTTCTTTAATGGATACATTATCTTTTGGAAGACTCTTTACATCTTCAATTATTTTCTGTTTTACAAGTTCAGCGTTTGCAAGATCATTACTTCCAATAAAGGTACTATACTGGTTTAATCGTGTAAAAAATATTCTTGATGTTACTGCTTTTGTAGGTGCAGCTTCTTTTCCTTTTGGATGCATTTTGAAATAATCAAAAACTTTCCAAAAATCAAAAATCAGAAATTCATCTTTGTTTCCATTAGGTAGCCATTCTTTGTTTTTACAGATGCTATTGTGTCTTGTACCTCTACCAATCATCTGCCAGAATCTAATCTTTGAAAAGACTGGTCTCATGAACGCAAGATTACATACTTCTGGAATATCGACTCCAGTATCTAACATTCCAACTGAAATTGCAATTCTTGGAAAACTTTCTTTCTTGAAACCCTTGATTAGTTGCTTTGCTCTAGAATCGTCTGAAGTTATCAGTCTTGCAAGTCTACCCTTGTATTCAGGATAGAGTCGTTCAAAAGCTTCCCAAATTCTTTTTCCATGTCTTATTGAAACGGGAAAGATTATGCTCTTAGCTGGTAGCATGCCAGATTCATCCATGAGACAATTATCCATGAACTCTCTGACCTGAGCTTCTACGGTTCCTATTATGGCGACTTTCTTCTCAATTTGTGTTCCTTCAAACTCAGAGTGAGTTACATCCACTCCCTCTTCAAACAGTCTTAGTTTTTCTGCCTCTGGAATATCTGAGGAAGTTAAGCCTTCAATTTGAAAGTGTGTTTGAGCTTCGTAAACAGCATAGTCACAAAGATATCCATCCTTTACTGCTTGATCGTAAGTATATAGAAAAGTTGGATTACCATCATGACAGTCAAAGAACCTGAAGGTATCTTTGTCAATCAAATCAGAAGGAGTTGCTGTCAAGCCAATCTGCAATGCATCGAAATATGTGAAAACATCTTTCCACTTGTTGTAAATTGAACGATGTGCTTCATCTGAAATAATTAGATCAAAAAATCCTATTGGAAAATTTCTAAATGCGTATTGGAATGTTTGAATTGTGGACACATAGATTCTATGTGTCTTGTCAACTGAATCAGAATACACTATAGTTTTTGATTCGTTTGGAAAGAACACTTTGAAATTATCCTCGTAAGCCTGAATAACTAATTCATTTCTGTCTGCTAAGAACAAAACTCGTTTTACTTTGTTAGAACGCAATAACACATCAACAAGTGCCATTGCAACTCTAGTTTTTCCAGTTCCTGTTGCTTGAACTATTAGGAATCTTCTTCTTCCTCTTTCTATTCCTTCAAGAACTCTCTTTATTGCTTCTATCTGATAGGGTCTGTCAACAATTTCTTTGTTGATTGAAACCTCACTGAAAGATTTCTTTGACACATTTTGGTATCTTCTTGTTTCTAAGTCATCACGAGAATAGAATCCTTTGAGCGGTCGTACCCCCTCATATCCTCTATTCCAAAACCATATCTCATAACCATTAGTTAGGAAAATGAAAACATCTTGTCCTGTCTGTTTTTTTATATCATCAGCGTAGCCTTCTGCCTGTTTTTGTCCTACAATAGGATCTCTTGAAGTCTTTTTTGCTTCTATTACAGCTAGAGGGTTTCCTTGGCTGTCAAGCAAAAGATAGTCTGCGTATTTCTTTTCCTCATTATTTCCAAAAGTATCCTCAAAGGTCTTGTATTCTCTTTTGATAAAATCTGATTGTTTTGTGTCAACTTCGGCTATGACTTGTGAGCGGTCAGTAAGATTCCACCCAGCCTCTTTTAGAAGAGGATCAATCTTTTCCTTCCTAGTTTTAGCTTCAGATATACTCAATTACTCGATTCTAGTAAAAGTACGCTAAAAGCTGATCTTTTTACTTCTATAATTTTTGATGTTTAAAAAATAGGGTGTTTTTATTACTTTCTAGGTATTTGAGAATCTTTTTACCATTTCTTTAATTCTATCGTATAATTGCTGTGAATCTCCGTTCTTCTCAAAACCATGCAATGTATTTTCTATTTCTAGCATAAAGTTTTCAGTTTTGACTCTATATTCTTTGAATTTCTTTTTAACCCCTAACGTAGAACCGTCCATTCCAAATCAAGACTTTTGTTTATCGCCAGTAAACCACTTGTTAACATCATTAATGTCGTGTACTGCCAAACCAATTCCTGTTGCTGCTAATCTTGGTGATTCAGTCAGTAAACCTACTAGTGCCATTAAAGCCCCTACTTCCCCATGATGCATTCTGATTTTGTTCTCCCATTCTTGTTTTTCTTCAGAAGTAAAATTTCGATATAGTTCAGCTACTGCAATTGTACCAAGTACATACCATGCCCAATGAGCCATAATTAGAAGTAGAGATAGAGAAATTTAATATTTTTTATGAGTTTAGTATTGATCGTTAGTGCGATCAATTTGACTATAACATCCAACAAAAAAAGATTAGTAGGAATGAAAATGCTTGCATACACAGTATCTTCCATCCCCTAACGATACACTACATTGACCATCGTTTGGATGGTCTTTTCTGTAGTGATTACAATCTGTTTCATGACATTTGTCATAGGCACTCATAAAACTGTAAAACAATCACAAGAATTTAACACAGATCATGAGTAGATCGCTTAGCTTAGATCAATGATAATTCTCCAAAAGATCTATAGATCAGATCTTTTTCAAAGATGCGATCATGATTATAAAGATCATAATTCATTTTCAGATATGAAAGAACGTATAGTAAGGGATCCACTTCATAATTTTATTTCGCTATCTGATTATGATTTTGTCCAAAAACTAGTTGATACAGAATATTTTCAGAGATTAAGACGTTTATTTCAATTAGGTGTATCAGTATATGTATACCCATCAGCAACACACAATCGTCTAAGTCACTCACTTGGTGCAATGGAATTGTTTGGAAGAATTTTTGATAATATACATAAAGACATCAAAGATGGAAGCAAGGAAGAACTGAGAAAGATAGGAATTGCTACAATTCTTTTACATGATATAGGTCATGGTCCCTTATCACATGTAACAGAACAAATTTTCAAATTTAAGCATGAAGATATGACGACTGAAATTATAAAAACTACTGAAATCAGTGACATACTAAAAAAGGAAGGCATTGAACCAGATACAATCGTTAAGATAATTAATCATACTTCAGAGCCCGAATACAAGTACATTTCACAACTTGTTAGTAGCCAACTTGATGCTGATAGATTAGATTACTTAACACGAGATGCATACTTTACTGGAGTAGCTTTTGGCAAAATTGATTTAGAACGAATAATTCGTACTCTGCAAATTTACAAGGGAGGAGGAGACATTGAGGGTTATGTTGTTTCTAATAACAAAGGGCTAGAAGCGATAGAGTCTTATGTTTTAAGTAGGCATTTGATGTATCAGGGGGTTTATTTCCATAAAACCACAAGGTGTTTTGAACGTTTAATAGAAAATGTGTTTAAACGAGCAATTTTTCTTGCTATAGATAATAAATTAATATTTCCTAAAGAATTTGAATTTTTAAAAAATGGTGGCTTTTCAGTCAATAATTTAATGCAATTAGATGATCATGCAGTGTATAGTTTAATCAGACAGTGGACAGAGAACAGTGACAAGATATTGAACGATTTAGCAGATAGAATAATCAATAGAAAACCATTAAAATGGAAAAATATTAAAAAATTAAAGACATATAGTGAAAATCTTGAGAAAATAAAAGGGGAATTGATCAAAAATGAATTTGATCCTGATTATTACTTATTGTTTGATGAACCAAGCGAAACACCGTATAGTCCTTATTCACCAAAAGGTGCTGATGATAATACTAGTGTAATAACGAACATTTTCGTATTGAACGAAGAAGGTAGACCTGAAGAAATTTCACACTTATCAAAAGTTGTAAAGACGTTGGCAGATAACCAAACTAGTTTTAGAATATATGTGCCAGAAGAATGCAAAGCTCAAACCTTAAGTATACTCCGATCGAATGAAAACTAATATGTTTTTAGGGGAACTATAGTATGATGGTGACCACTGAGACAAAAAGAGGATTACTTCTGTTCCTATTAGATCATTTTAAGCATATCAGGGGTCGTACTAGGATTCAAAAGATGCTCTATCTTACCAACCAGATTGGTTGGAATATAATTAATGACTACCATTTTTACCAATATGGACCATACTCTGATTGGGTAAAGAGAGAATTAGACACACTTGATCAAAGTGGATTAATAGAAGAAATTAAAGAAGAGGATAGGTTTGAAGAAAAGACCATTTATGAATACAAAATAACTCCAGATGGTTCTAAATATATGCACACAGTATTTTCACAGCCTTCTGACCTTATGGAAAAAACACGAAAATTTTTTGATAGATTAAGAAGCTACACTACTGATGATTTAGAGATTATGACATCCCTTTATTTCCTTAAAAAGTCCGATTCAGACATAGACACCAATGAAAAACTAATCAAATTTGTAAAGCTATACAAACCTCGCTTTGATGAATCAAAAATTGAAAAAAATCTTGTAGTATTCACATTAATTGATGAGTTTTCTAAAAACTAAGAACTATTTTTTGAAGCAAGCCTAATTAATTTTTCAATTTTATTTTTCTCTAAATCCAAATTTATTCCAGCTTGTTTAGTAGGTGTTTTCTTGAGCCATTATTTGAAGTCAGAAACTTGATAATGTAATCTTCATCAGGCTGACCATAACAATCAATCAAGGTTTGAACGGATTTCCAGCCGCCAATTCTTGACACTATAACATGATTGTAATTAGTTCTGTTTAGCCAGTAATGAGCCCCAACATGTCGTAACGCATGAACCTGCATGATATAGAAATATTCTTCTTTGATTCCAGCCATTCTGTAGATTTCTCCAAATATTGCAGGTAACAAATCGTATGTCTTGTTTAATTCCTCTACAGAATCACCAAAAAGATACTTGCAACCCTCCCTTTTTTTCATATAATCTAAGAAAATTTGCTGATGCGGGTTGTCATTTGGAATGTACTTTGTCCAAGTATCACCTGTCTTGCTCTCATTAACCCTACAGATGATCCAACCACTCTCATGATGGGTAACGGTATGTGCTTTTACATCGAGTCCAGCTTGTTTTCTTGCACAGGTCAGATAATAGAATATGAAAAGAGCTTGTTCTTTTGATGCGTAACCGTATTT
>Ga0209515_10005171_pt1 | contig 17107 bp, 16 predicted proteins | sample Subgroupgradi54m_FD_187454 | JGI IMG/M metagenome (GOLD analysis project Ga0209515, IMG submission 187454) | Subsurface groundwater microbial communities from S. Glens Falls, New York, USA - GMW60B uncontaminated upgradient, 5.4 m (SPAdes)... ...
GTCTGGATATTTTCGGATCCACTGTTCCAATAACTGGTAATAATTTTGAATGCTTGCCGGAATATCCACATCGCCTTCTCGGGTTTTCGCCAAAGGAAAAATATCTTCCACAAATACCTGATGATAAGGGCCGCCGAGGCGAACCATAAAACAAGGCAAAACAACTGATTTGGTGCGATCCGCAATTTCAAAGATTCCACCGGGTGCTGTAGTTTTCCGTCCAAAAAATTGAACTTTCATGCCTTCGCGGCCACCCGAAAGATCTCCCAAAACGCCAACCATTCCGCCGTCACGAAGAATGTGGATTAATTCTCGGATCGCCCCACCCTTATGAATCGCGGTAGATCCATGGGAAGATCGGAGTTCATTTAATAAATCATCGATCTTACTGTGTTTTTGCTGACGGGCCAAAACGTGAAGCGGTTTACCGGTCAGCGCAGATAAAATTTGAGACAATTCCCAGTTTCCAAAATGAGGCGTAATGAGCAGTGTTCCCTGATTTTGTCGGGCCAAGGCTTCATAACGCTCGCGGCCGGCCACGGAAACATATCGATTAAAGAAACTCAAAGTGAGTTTTGGAAAACGGAGGACTTCCACCACGTTTTGAGCCAAATTTAAAAAATGGCGCTTCACAATTTGTTTCCGCTCTTTGGCGCTGAATTGAGCGCCAAAAGCAGCTTTCAAATTGGCATAAGCAATTCGGCGTCGGACATGAATTTTGGAAAATAGCAGTCCAATCATGCGCCCCATCCAAAGCGCCACGCGATGCGGAAGCGCTTGAAGGAAAAGACTTAGGAGCCGGATTAAAAACACAATGATGGAATCAACCACTTAAAAATCCTTTCAAACTTTGTCATCCCCGAATGTTTTTCCACCAAACAGAGCGGCGGATCCGCCATTTTGTTGGGCGGAAATCGGGCCTGCCTGCCGGACAGGCAGGGATCCATCATTCTGGATTCCCGCTTGCGCGGGAATGACAAGCGGAGGCTCGCTAGAAATCTCCGGTTTGGGAATACCCATCGCAGAATATTGAGACTCAATAAACCGGCTTAAATATTGATGGAGAATATATTCGCCGGTCGTGAGTCTCAGCCGAACTTTGAGGATCAGCGGTTTGACGATTTTCTGGATTGATTTTTCTGCGCGGTAAAAATCTTTTTCCGTCGTAATAATTTCCTGCGATTCACTGGCTTCCTTGACGCGAACAATTTCTTTCAGTTCGTCATCCGAATAATGATGATGGTCCCCATACTCAAAATTCCGGACGGTTCTTAATCCGATTTGATTCAGCAGCATTTGAAAAGACCGTGGCGTTCCAATGCCGGAAAAAGCGGTGACGCGCTGACCGTGAAGACGGCCCACTTGAATACGCTCGCGCGATTCGGGCCGGTAAAAATAAAGCGGTTCCCGATAAGCTTCTATGAATTCAGCTTTTGGCGAAAGGATATGAATCTTCGCTTTTAATTCATCAAGTTCTTTGCGTGGCGTTAAATTCACATCGGTCAAAACAATAATGGAAGCGCGCTTCAAACTGCTTAAGGGCTCCCTTAAAATTCCGCGCGGCAAAAGCGAGCCGTTTCCAAATGGATTGAGCACATTAACGGAAACAATATCTAAATCGCGTTTCATTTGCCAATGCTGAAAACCGTCATCCAAAATGGCGACATCGCAAGCATATGCTTTGAGCGCTTTGGCACCTTCCTTGAGGCGGTTTGGTCCTACCCCAAATTTGGCTTCTGGCAATTGTTTGGCCAGTTGCTTATGTTCATCAGCGCCGTAGCCGCGCGTCAAAATGAGCGGCGTTTTTCTGCGGTTCAAATAAAACCGGCTCACATATTCAACGATCGGAGTTTTTCCCGTTCCACCCCAAGTAATATTGCCAATGCTGATAACAGGACAAGACAAGGACCGCACTTTGAGGATTCCCCATTTATAAAACGTGCGATGAACGACCAGACCCAATAAATAAATTTGTGAGGCAATTTCCAAAATGGGTTTCCAAAACCAGCTCCAGCGGCTGACGTAAGGTTGATCTTCGGCAAGCAAACGAAAATAGTTGCGTAATTTCATGTGTTTTTATACTAAAGCAGCGGACGAATGAGATCGCGAAATCCACCGAGTTAAATAATTCATTGTCCGTGCGGTAGCCCCTTTCATAGATTGAATAGAAGCCCAAGCGCGTTCCCCCATTTTGGTTCGAAGTTCGGGGTGCTCCAAGAGCTTTTTGGATTGTTGGTATAGTTCATCTTCTGAATTGGTAAGAATAGCCGCATTCTGTTCATCCAAAATGCGGTAGACGTCGTGAAAATTAATAACGTTCGGTCCGTGCAAAATCGGTTTTTTAAAACCGGCAGCCTCGATGGGATTTTGTCCGCCGCGCGGAACAAAACTGCCCCCCATAAAAACAAGATCTGCGACCCCGTAAAGAGATGCCAAAATGCCCATTTGGTCTACTAAGAGCACCTCATACGGACCCGGTGATTTTTCTACCTCAGAAAAAAGCCGGCAGCGAAAATTAAATTCTCGAACTGCATCCTCCACTTTTGAAAGATGTTCGGGATGTCTCGGGGCTAACACCAACTTTAGATTCCGGAAGGTTTGATAAAGCCGGCTAAAAACAGACAGCAATATTTTTTCTTCATTCCAATGGGTGCTGCCGCCGATGTAAATCAAAGATTCAGGCGAAAGACCCCGCGGACGAGCCGCGCTCCGATTCATACTTTGGCCATTTACATCAAATTTCATATTGCCCGTGAACATCAGTTTTTCTGCGGCTAATCCCAATTGTTTAAAATAGGCGCCGTCTTGTTCGGATTGAACCAGACAAAATGAAAGTTTATTTAAAATAGAACGAAGCCACGAACTCACGAGCCGATATTTTCCAAAAGCACGCAGTGAAATCCGGCCGTTAATAATGCCCGTCGGAATTTCGGCCCGGTGTGCTTGATTAATCAGGTTGGGCCAAATCTCAGTTTCCATCAGCAAAATGACTTTTGGATTAACGTATTTCAGAACCCGCTTCACCACAAAACTCAAATCAAACGGAGCATAAAAAACAATCAGCCGTTCTCCTGCCAGTGAATCAGCCACCATTTGACCGGTGGGTGTGGTCGTCGATAAAGCCACGGTCCATTCAGGATATTCCTTTAAAAAAAGTTTGATCCATTCACGAGCGGCGTTCACTTCTCCCACGCTCACCGCATGAAGCCAAATCACTTTCTTTCCTAAAAACTGCTGTTTCAATGCTTCGGAAAAAAATCCAAAGCGCTGCCATATTAATTGCTTGCTGCTTTTTGCCTGATTCAAACGAATCAAAAATTTAGGAATTGAAAACAGCGCAAAAATTAAAAAAATAAAATCATAGAAAAGATACAAGGACAATGCTCCTATGCTCTCGGGTGCGCCTGGTCATAGGCTTCCCGAAGGCGTTTTGCTGTAACATGCGTATAAATTTGAGTGGTCGACAAATGAGCGTGGCCCAATAATTCTTGAACGCTTCTTAAATCTGCGCCGCGGTCGAGTAAATGGGTTGCAAAGGAATGACGAAGCGTATGGGGCGAAATTCCTTTTTTTAGTGCTGCGATCCGGGCATATTTTAAAATAATTCTTCGGACACTTCGGTCGCTCAGCCGAGTTTTTCTACGGTTAATCAAAAGAGGAACGGATCTCTGTTCCAAATCCAACGGAGCCGATTCCACATAAGCCTTAATCGCATTCACGGCACAAGAGCCAATGGGAACAATTCGTTCTTTTTTTCCTTTGCCGCGGACTTTTACAAGACAACCCAATAAATCCACATCTTCTTCATTCAACCCCACGAGTTCACTGACGCGGATTCCAGAGCTGTAAAGAGTTTCCAAAATTGTGAGGTCCCGCTTGGTTTCCCATTTATCTCCCTTGGCGGCCTCAATGAGATGTTCCACTTCTTTGATTTCTAAAAAAGATGGGAGCCGGCGATCGCGCTTGGGTGTTTGAATGCCGCTTGCCGGATTGGTAGGCAATAAACGTTCTCGCGTCAGATATTTAAAAAATGATTTTAAGCAGGCGAGTTTTCGAGAGATCGTGGTTTTCAGAAATTCCCGCTCCTTTAAATAAGCGAGGAATTTCCGGATTTCAAGATAGTTAATGTCTGTAACGGAATTTTTGCCGTTGAATTTGAAGAATTCGATCAAATCGCTTCGGTAGTTCTTGATGGTATGCGGAGATGAATTTTTCTCGACGTCGAGAAACTTAAGAAACTGTTCGATGAATGGCCGGCACAATAAATTTTCTTCACTCATGATACGCGCGCATCGTTGAAACAAACTACTTAAACGTCTTCGCCCACTTCTTCAATTTCAGGCGGTTTTTCTTCTTTGATCTTTTCAACCGTTTCTTCTTTTTTGGGAAGTTGATTCGCAATAAAATCGCATTTTGGATAATTAGAACAACCGTAAAATTTCCTTCCGCCTTTTCCCTTCCGTCCTACCAGATAACCGCCGCAGCCTTCTTTGGGGCAAGCAATGCCGGTAGAAATGGATTTTGTGGTTTTGCATTCCGGAAAACCGGAACAGGCGATGAATTTACCGAAACGGCCCCATTTAATCATCATGGGTTTGCCGCATTTGGCACAATCTTCACCGGCAGGCGTTGGTTCCAGGCGAACATCTTTCATGTTCTCCTTGGCTTTTTTCAAATAACCTTCAAACGGCAGATAAAAATCGCGAAGCACCTTTTCCCAATCCATGGTTCCTTCTTCGATTTTATCCAGCTCTTCTTCCATGAGGGCCGTGAACTTTACATCCAAGATATAAGGAAAATGCTCCACCAAAAGTGAGAGCACAGTTTCGCCGAGCTCCGTCGGCATTAACGCGCTGGCTTTTCGCTCCACATAATCACGGTTTGTCAGCGTATAAATAATCGGCGCGTACGTACTCGGACGGCCGATTCCTTCTTCTTCCAAAATTTTAACCAAACTGGCGTCATTGAATCTGGCAGGCGGCTTTGTGAAATGCTGATTGCCCATTAATTCGTATACTCTTAATACTTCGTTTTGCTCAAGATCCGGAAATTCCAATTCTTCTTCGTCTTCTTCGCGGTCTTCATCTTTTGAATCCCGTTCGGTTTTCTCTTCTGCTTTTTTGACTTTACTGGCGTCGCCAAATACAAGAGAAAAACCGGCAAATAACGTTTTCTTTCCGCTGGCTCTGAAAAAATAATTCGGCTCAGCCAAAATATCAATGGACGTCACTAAATCCAAAGCGGTGGACATTTGAGAAGAGACAAACTTGCGCCAAATGAGATCGTATAATCTAAATTGATCATCCTCCAGAAACCCTTTGATTTGTTCCGGTTCGCGGTAGGCCGAAGTGGGACGAATGGCTTCGTGCGCTTCCTGAGCGCCTTTTTTAGAACGATATAGATTGGGGGTTTTGGGAAGATAATCATCGCCAAATTTTTCTTTGATGAATTTCGCGGATTCTTTGGCGGCAATGTCTGCAATATTAATGGAATCCGTACGCATGTAGGTAATCAATCCAACGCTGCCTTCAGGACCGATTTCAACACCTTCATATAAGCTTTGGGCGATTCGCATGGTCCTGGCGGCTGAAAAACCAAGACGGTTGTAAGCTTCTTGCTGGAGTTTGCTGGTGGTATAGGGCGCTTGCGGTTTTCTGCGGCGTTCTTTTTTCTGAATGGAAATCACACTGAATTTTGCGTTTTCTAAATCTTTTTTAATTTTAAGCGTTTGTTCCCCATTTTTGAGATCGGCTTTTTGATCACCGATCCGGTCCAGTTTGGCTTCAAAGATTTTTTCTTTCTCTGTCGATCGCTGAGATGATAATTTTGCAACCAATGACCAATATTCTTCCGGCTTAAACGCGCGAATCTCCCGCTCGCGGTCAACGATGAGTCTTAATGCCACGGACTGAACACGTCCGGCACTGAGGCCGCGGCCAACTTTTTTCCAAAGCAGCGGACTTAATTCATAACCCACGATTCGGTCCAGAACGCGGCGGGCTTGCTGGGCATTGACTAAATTTTGATCAATATCACGCGGGTGTTCGAACGCACGCTTCACAGCTTCTTTAGTTAGTTCGTTGAACATCACACGCTTAATGATTTGCGGAACTTTCGGATGTTCTTTTCCATTTTCGCTTTCTTGCTCTTCGCGGAAAATATTGGCCAAATGCCAACTAATAGCTTCGCCTTCCCGATCCGGATCGGTGGCGAGATAAATGGTGGTTTTGTTTTTAGCTTGTTTTTTTAAATTGCCGACTGTTTTTTTGGCTTTTTGAGGGATGATGTAGTTTGGGGTGAATCCTTTTTCCAAATCGATGCCCATTTTACTTTTGGGAAGGTCGCGGACATGGCCGAAAGAAGCCTCAACTTGGAAATCATTGCCAAGGATCTTGTTAATAGTACCTGCCTTGGCCGGAGATTCGACAATTACTAAATTCCTGGCTTTTCCGTTTTTCGCTACCTTGACTTCCTTAGATGTCTTCTTAGCCATTATCCCCCGCCTACAAAATGAACGATCTCTAACGTGTCGCCTTCATTAAGTTTCGTCAGCGAATACGTATTTCGATCCACAACCTTTTGATTCAGTTCAAAAACAACTGATTTCTTCGCCAAATGAAAGAGTTCGAGCACTCCTTCAAGAGTGCTGCCGTCTGGAATTTCTTTGCTGATGCCGTTTACTCGTACGACCATAATCTTTTAATCCTTAAAATGAATCCAATTCAAAAATTATAGGGAGTCGCTCCGGCTTTGTAAAGAAAGTTTATCGGACGTAAAAAATACGACTTAAGTCCTATAGATGTAAAGTCTTACCGTGGGTAAAAAAAGCGGGACCCGAAAAAAGATCCCGAAAGGCTAGGCGGCAACGACTCTGGTTTTCGCCCAAACGTCTCCTAAACGATGACCTTTTGATAAGACAAAGATGATCTCAACGATGTAGCCAACCACCAAAACAAAAGGAATCATGATTAGGATATTGCGGATAAAAGCCTGAGCAATGGTTACTTTGCTTCCATCTAAGGTCGTCAGCTTAAGTCCAACCATTTTCCGGCCGGGGGAAAAAACAAAGTCACGGAACAAAAGCCACGCAATGTTAATCGCGATCAGCAGAATGTTCCGAAGTCCTTCTGGTACAGCCAGTAAAATAAGACCCGCAACAATTCCAAGTAAAATGGGAACCGCTAATAAATCAACAAGGGCCGAGATAACCCGTTTTCCCTTGGGAGCTAAATCTGACCCTCCAACAACTCCTGACCCACCATTAACCATGATAATGCTCCTTTCGTTGACTGATAACTGATGTTAAAAAAACGTAGTGTAAGTATACCGGAACATCCTATTCTTTTCAAGTGATTGCTGTGCTTGAGGTTCGGACATACTGGCCGCCGAAAACGCGCTTGATGACGCCTTGAACTTCCAATTGAGCCAGCCGAGAAGAAATATCCTTCGGCACCCCGCCTAAGCCAATCATAATGTCATCCAGAGAAAGCGGCTCATTTGTTAATAACTTGAGTATAGAATTGGTGATTTCGTCATTGCGAGTGAACGAAGTGAGCGAAGCAATCTCGGTTCTGGATTGCTTCGTCGGCCTTTTGGCCTCCTCGCAATGACGATTTTTTGACAAAGCTTTTAGCTGATCGTGCAGATCAACTAAAATATCCTCGGCACAGCTCACCAGTTTTGCGCCGGTTTGAATTAAGCGGTTTGTGCCTTGAGCGGTTACGGAATCAATCTGACCTGGAATCGCATACACTTCTCTTCCCTCTTCAGCAGCAATGGATGCCGTAATTAAGGAACCGCTTCTTTGATTGGCTTCAACCACCAAAACACCCATGGAAAGTCCGGTAATAATGCGGTTTCGTTTTGGAAAGTTGTAGGCCTCCGGTGTCGTGCCGAGTGGAAATTCACTGACGATTGCACCGTGTTCTATAATCTCTTGATACAGAGATGCGTGCTCTTTGGGATAAATTACATCCAAACCACAACCTAGAACAGCAATCGTTCGCCCCTTGGTGCGAAGAGAACTCCGATGGGCTTCCGCATCAATGCCCCGCGCAAAGCCGGAAACAATCGTTATGCCGCGCACGGAAAGTTCTGAAGAAAATTTTCCAGCCATTCGAATTCCATAAGTACTTGGATGGCGGGAACCAACGACGGCGATTGAATATCGATCCTCAGGAATGAAACTTCCTTTGATGTATAGAATGAGCGGCGGATCATAAATCGCAGCAAGATTTGTAGGATAATCTGAATCCAGAAGGGACATCATCCGGATACCGGCTTGATGACATTGTTCGAGATCAGATTCAAATTCACCGGAACTTAAAATTTGAGTAAACTCTTGCGGAAAATTCGGATCGAAATCGGCAAGAAGATTCACGAGTTCTGAATCTCCGCACTGTGACAAGTCTAATTGTTTTTCTTGGAGGCGTTTAAACGTCTGGATACCAAAACGCGGGAGGCGATTTAAAGCCCAAACAAGTCGTTGAGCTTTCATCGTTTTTTGCCTTTCGTTTAATGGTAAAAAATAATCCAAAGATATTGCGAGCCGAAAATTTTAAGCCAATGGGCCAACACCAAGCCCACAAAAAATCCGACTGCCAGCATGACTTTACCTTTCATCTTGTTCTCCTAACCTTCTAGAATTTTCCGAACCAACTGCTCCGAAATATTCTCATAGATACCGACTTGCCCGATTCGTTTCGGTAAAACAAATCTTAATTTCCCGTTTTTTACTTTTTTATCGCGTTTCATAAAAGATAAAATAGCATGACTTGAAAACCGGCATTTGAGTGGAAGCCCAAGGGACGCGATCAATCTAATTTGACGATTCTGATTCGCGCGAGAAAAAACATTCATCCGACAAGCAAGCTCGCCGGCAAAAATCATTCCGATAGCAACCGCTTGTCCATGTGGTAATTGGAATTTTGATGCACCTTCTAAAGCGTGCGCGAATGTGTGCCCATAATTCAAAATCATCCGTTTCCCTTTGGTTTCGCGCTCATCTTCTGACACCACTCGGGCCTTTGCTTGGGCGGAACGTGAAATAACGGTTTCCAGAAACGAAATTTCCGAAGAATCAAATCGTTTGCTCTGAACGGCAGATAAAAATCCGCCCATTTTTTTCTCGAGCAGCCGGAAGAGCTTTGGATCGCCAATCACACCGTATTTAATAATTTCCGAAAATGAATTTTTAAATTCAAATGGATTTAAGGTTTTTAAAGCTTCGATATCGGAAATCACTAATTTGGGTTGATAAAAGGCGCCGACGATATTTTTAGCCGAAGGAAGATCAATCGCCGTTTTTCCACCGATCGCGCTGTCCACCTGAGCCAAAAGTGTTGTTGGAATTTGAACGAGCGAAATTCCCCGCATATAAGTGGCTGCGGCAAATCCAACCGTGTCCCCGACGACTCCTCCGCCTAAAGCGATGACAGTGCTCGTTCGGTCCAGCGGAATCCGTGCCATTTGTTCCCAAATTTTTCTAAGCACATCCACTGATTTATCGCGCTCACTGCCGAAGGGCAATAAATAGGAATGGACCTGGAATCCGGAACAAACCAGAGACTGCTTCAGTGCTTTTAAAAAAATACCAGGAATTTTTTTATTGGAAACAATCAACACCTTTGAGCTGACTTTTAACTGTTTGATCAAACGACCAGCTGAGGACAGTAAATTGTGCCCAATCAAAATGGAATAAGGATGATGGGCGAGTCGAACCCTAATTTTCTTCATTGAAAACAAACCTCATAAATTTCCTCTGCCACAGCTTCCGGCGTTTTATAGTCTGTTGCAAAAACCATTTGAGAATTCTCGACATACAAAGGCGATCGGGACTGAAAAAGTTCCAGAAATGTTTGCTTCGGGTCTGAAGTCGCCAATAGTGGGCGGTCTTTTTTAGATTTCACCCGTTCCCACAGCACATTCGTGTTTGTTTTCAAATAAATCACAAGCCCTGTCGTTTTTAATCTGTTCCGGTTTTCAGGATCGATCACAATTCCGCCGCCGGTTGCGACGACTTGGTCTGAAGAATTCGAGACCTGTTTCAAAATTTCTGTCTCCAGATTTCTAAAATAAGATTCACCTTCGGTTTTAAAAATGTCATTAATCGAATGCCCGGCTTTTTGAACGATGAGCTCATCCAAATCAACAAAGGGAATGGAGAGAAGTTTGGCCAGCACACGGCCGGTTGTGGTTTTTCCAGATCCCATCATTCCAATTAAATACACATTCTTCACGATTATCTCCTCCCCCCTTGTGGGGGAGGATTAAGGTGGGGGGTAAAAATTCGAAACACAACCCCCATCCTAACCTTCTCCCATAAAGGGGGAAGGAACGTTCTTTGAATTTTCATAAATCACGATTTGGCCAATTGTTCTAAATAATTTTTATAATTGCGTTTGGCTTCAGTCATTGAATCGCCGCCGAATTTTTCAATCATCGCATCCGCGACTTCAAAAGCCACAATGGCTTCGCCAATCACGCTGCCAGCCGGAACTGCACAAACATCCGAGCGTTCGAAATCAGCTTTTTCCTGCTGTTTGGTTTTCATGTTTACGGATTGAAGTTCACGGCGTAAAGTTGAAATTGGTTTCATGGTCGCGCGAGCCACAATCTCACAACCATTTGTCATGCCGCCCGTAATACCGCCTGCTCGATTGGTTTTGTGGTAATAACCTTTTTTGGAATCATAAAAAATTTCATCATGAGCTTGCGAACCAAACGTAGATGCTTCACGAACACCCAAACCGATCTCAACCGCTTTCACCGATTGCATGCTCATTAAGGCCTGAGCAAGCCGCCCATCTAATTTTCGTTTGTAATGAACATGCGAGCCGAGGCCGATCGGAACTTGCCGGACACGAATTTCATAAACGCCGCCGATCGTATCTTTTTCCGCCATGGCTCTTTTAATTTCTTCGATCATGAGTTTTTCAACGGCCTTCGAAACACAATTGACCTCAGAACCTTCTCTTCGTTTGACAATCTGATCAAACGCCACATCTTCACTCAGAACCGCTTTTCCGATTTGAACCACGTGTCCGGTGATTTCGATTCCGAATTCTTCCAGAAATAGTTTGCAGGCGGAACCGATCGCGACACGCATCGCTGTTTCACGAGCACTGGCGCGTTCTAAGATTTCACGGATGCCTTCATTATATTTAAGAGCTCCAGCCAAATCGGCATGGCCCGGGCGAGGCCGGAAGAGCTGAGGCATTTCATCAATTTTAACGTCCTTATTGGCAAGCAAAAATCCAATCGGAGCACCGGTTGTTTTTCCCTGATAAACTCCGCCGATGAGTTCGATTTCATCTTTTTCAATTTTTTGACGGCCGCCGCGGCCAAAGCCCTGCTGGCGACGGAGTAATTCCTGATTCACAAATTGAGGATCTAAGAGAAGCCCGCTGGGCAGGCCTTCCAAAATGGCGCTTAAATATTTTCCATGTGACTCACCGCAAGTTAGATATTGAAGCATTTGTATCTCCTAGTCTATAAATCCGATTCCACTTAAATACCAATTAATAATTTGATTGCCCCAAAGAAAAACGAACCAACCGGCCAAAGATAAAAAGGGTCCAAATGGAATCACCTCTTTTTTTCTGATAAACTTCAAAAAAAGCCCTAAAGGCAAAGCCAAAACCGGCCCCAAAAAAAATACGAGCAGAACTTTTTGCCACCCTAAAAATGCGCCCAGCATGGCCAGTAATTTCACATCTCCGCCACCCATAGAATCTTTCATGTGTCGATATCTGGATAGTTTTTTTCGCCAATATAGATTCCGACGCATTTGGACACCCAAATGGCGAACCCAAAAAAGCCAAAGATTTCCAATCGTGCCAGTCAAATAAATAATTCCGCCGCCGGCCACAAGACCAATGCCTGAGTCGATTAGAGAGCGCCACCAAATAACTTCGCGGTGAAGCGCTGGAATCAATGCGCTAAGCAAAAATCCGACTGCCAATCCGCCCAAACTAACTTCATCAGGAATGATTTGATGTTCTAGATCGACCACGGCCGCAACTAAAAGCAATGAAAAAAGAATCGCGGCAGCCAACGCAACGAGTGTCAACCCAAAATAAAACCAAATCCAAAGGTACGCACAACCCGTCAAGATTTCGATGATCCAATATCGCGATGAAATCTTGATTTTGCAACTTCTGCACCGGCCGCCCAAAACCAAAAAACTAAAAACTGGAATATTGTCATACCAAGCAATTAATTTCCCGCAAGCTGGACATTTAGACCCGGGCCAAACGATGGATTCCTCGCGCGGAAGCCGGTGAATACACACATTCAAAAAACTGCCAAAGATCGTCCCAATGATAAAAACAAAAATGCTAATCAGCATGAAGGGCATCACTCAGCGCCTTTTTCATATCACGGACAGGAGCACGTTTTCCGGTCCACAATTCAAATGCCCGAGCTCCTTGATGAAGCAGCATCGCTTCTCCGTTGATCGTTTTGTGGCCCAAAGACGAAGCCAGTTTCAACAATTTGGTCTGCTTCGGTTTGTAAATTAAATCGTAAACCAAAATTTTTCGCTTTGGAAAAACAGACCTGGAAACGAGCAACGGATCCGATGTTTTTAACCCCACTTTGGTGGTGTTCACCAACAAATCTGAGTTTGAAAGAACTTCTTTTAATCTGCGCTGATCCATCGGATGAACCGTCCAATCAATTTTTGGGAACTTTTTTTTAAACTGACTCACCATGCGCCTGGCTCGAGTGATCGTCCGGTTAAAAATGGCAATCTTACGAACCCCGGACTTTGCTAAGCCATACACCACAGCTCGCGCTGAGCCGCCTGCTCCCAAAATAACCGCACGTTTATTTTTGGCGCGAAAGCCAATCTCGTCTAATGATTTCAAAAAACCGTATAGATCGGTATTGTAACCAATCCATTTGTTTCCCGTCTTTTTAACCGTGTTGACTGCACCCAGCGCTTCTGCTTCCGGGCTTAAGCGGTCCAAGTAATGAATCACTTCTTCTTTATAAGGAACGGTGACATTGAATCCGTCCAAGAGCAGCGATCTAAGACGGCGCATCAACAAACGAAATTGTGCGGGAGGACGTTCAAACACAAAATAAATGGATTTGAGTCCGTAATTATCTAATGCGCAATTCTGAATCGCGCCAGAAACGCTGTGTCCGAGCGGATATCCAAATATACCGTATATTTTTAAATCTGGATCGCCCGCTGCGTGCATAGATCAGTGAAGCGTTAAACGTGAAGAGTGAAGAGTTTTGTTTCTAAACGATTTATTTTTTCTTTTTCGCCTCACGATTCACACTTCACTTTTCACTCAGATGGAAGATTCCGATTGCTTCTCCATATGAGCGCATACTTTGTTGAGCGCAAACAGATAGGCTTTGACACTGGCTTCAATCACGTCCGTGCTTGTGCCGCGACCGCTGACTTCCCGGCCATCAATCACAATCTTAATATTGACTTCACCGAGCGCATCTTTTCCGCTGGTCACCGATTGAATTCCGTAGTGGACCAACTTGGCATTTCGCTTGGTAATTTTTTCAACGGCGCGGTAACACGCGTCCACCGGCCCGTCACCGTCAGAAGTGGCTAAATGAAGTTTCCCCTGATGAAGGAGCCGAATGGTCGCCTCTGGACGAACTTTGGTTTCACTTTGAATTTTGAGGTACTCAAGTTGCCAAGTTTGCGGAATCTTGCTAATTTGATCTTCAACGATCGCTTCCAAATCCTGATCAAACACATATTTTTTCTGATCAGACAATTCTTTGAATCGCCCAAAAGCCCGATCCAATTGGCTCGGATTTAATTTGATTCCTAATTTCTCAAGCCGCTCGCGGAACGCGTGTCGGCCGGAATGTTTGCCCATCACAATTTCGCTGCCGGACAAACCGATCCGTTTGGGATCCATAATTTCATAAGTCTGGCGCATTTTCAAAAGCCCATCTTGGTGAATTCCGGATTCATGCGCAAAAGCGTTGCGTCCGACGATTGCTTTATTGGGTTGCACGACCAAACCCGTTAAATGAGAAACCAAGCGAGATGATTTCATGATCTCTTTTAAATTAATATCAGTATGCGCCTTCATCAAATCGCGGCGCGTGTCAATGGCCATCACAATTTCTTCCATGGAAGCATTGCCAGCTCGCTCGCCAATTCCGTTCACAGTGCACTCAACCTGATTAGCGCCATTTTGAATGGCAGCCAGTGAATTGGAAACAGCAAGACCCAAATCATTATGGCAATGAACGGACAAATTCACTTTTTTCCCGAGACCCGGGCATTTTTTGATTAAAAAAACAATCAAATCGCCAAATTCATTTGGCATCGTATAACCCACGGTGTCTGGAACATTCACCGTCGTCGCACCAGCATCAATCCCGGCGTTGATTGCATCGACTAAAAATGCGTGCTCCGTACGAGCTGCATCTTCCGGTGAGAATTCAATGTCTTTGAAGAATTTTTTTCCGTATTTAATATTTTGGACAGCCAATTTAATGATTTCGGATTTGTCTTTACGGAGTTTGAAATCGCGGTGAATTTTAGAGGTGGCCAAAAAAACATGAAGCCGCTTGTGCTTTGCGAATTTGAGCGCTTCACGAGCGTGATCAATGTCTTTGGACATCATCCGGGCAAGTGCGCAAATGATGGGCCGTTTCACTGCCTTTGAAATTTTTTGGATGGCGTCAATTTCACCACTCGAAGCCGCAGGAAAACCGGCTTCGATGATGTCAACGTTTAGACGTTCGAGTTGTTGGGCAATTTGGAGCTTTTCTTCTGGCGTAAGAGAAGCCCCTGGACACTGCTCGCCGTCGCGGAGTGTGGTATCAAAGATATAAATTTTTCTCGTTTTGCTGTTCGCCATAAATGAATTAAATCAGATTCGAAGAGCACAGGATTTAACGCGTAACCGCCTGCTGCGGCTTTTCAAGTGAAGCGCCAATCCAAGGCATCATTTTTCTGAGCTTCTCGCCCACCTGCTCAACCTGATGTTGATCGGCTTCTTCTCTCATTTTATTGTAATTGGGACGTCCTTTTTTATTCTCATCAATCCATTCTTTGGCAAAACTGCCGGATTGAATTTCTTTCAAAATCTTTTCCATTTCTTTACGGGTTTCGGCGGTCACAATTCTTTTTCCGCGGCTGTAATCTCCATATTCAGCCGTGTCCGAAACACGCCGATGCATGCCGCTAATGCCCGCGGCAAAAATGGCGTCGGTAATGAGTTTCACTTCATGCAAACATTCAAAATAAGCCAGCTCGGGTTGATAGCCCGCTTTCACGAGCGTATCAAAACCGGCGCGGATGAGTTCACTCAGTCCGCCGCACAAAACCACTTGTTCGCCAAATAAATCTGTTTCCGTTTCCTCTTTGAAATTGGTTTCAATCACGCCAGCGCGTGTACCACCAATCGCCTTGGCATGAGCAAGTGCTAATTGAAGTGCTTTTCCACTTGCGTTTTGATGAACCGCAACCAAACATGGAACACCGCCACCTTCTAAGAACTGAGAACGCACCAGCGCGCCCGGGCCTTTCGGAGCCACCATAAACACATCCACATCTTTCGGAGGCTTGATGTATCCAAAATGAATGTTAAAACCGTGTGAGAACAAAAGTGCTTTTCCTTTTTTCAAATAAGGCTCAACGGATTTCTGATAAATTTCAGCCTGCAAATGATCTTGCGTCAAAATTTGAATGATATCAGCTTCTTGTGCTGCTTCTTCCACGCTCACAGGACGAAAACCATCTTGAACGGCCAAGTCATAATTTTTTCCGCCGGGTCTTTGACTGACAATGACTTCAATGCCGGAATCTTTGAGATTCAAACCCTGACCGCGGCCTTGAATGCCGTAGCCGACAATGGCTATTTTTTTTCCTTTTAATAAATTTAAATCGGCATCTTTATCGTAATAAACTTTTGCCATGATGACTCCCGTTAAACTTTCGCTTGTTTTTTCTTCTTGGATTTAGAAGAAGTTTTTTTCGATTCTTGAATCACACTGTTTACCCGTAATTCCGATTTTTTGGAAACAGCAATCGTTCCCGTGCGCACCACTTCTTTAACACCAAAGGGCCGCAATAATTCAAGCATGGCGTCCACTTTGCTTTCGTTGCCGGTCACTTCAATGGTAATAGATTTCGAATTCACATCCACAATTTTTCCACGGAACGTGTTGACGACTTGCATTAAATCGGCACGCGCTCCTGAATTGGCGCTGACTTTGACCAAAACCAGTTCGCGCTCAATTCGTTCTTCTGCCGACAAATCTTGAACTTTGATGACATCAATTAATTTATCCAGCTGTTTGCGGATTTGTTCAATCACGCGGTCATCGCCGTGAGTCATAATGGTAATCCGGGAAACAGTCGGATCATCCGTTTCGCCGACGGCCAAACTATCGATGTTAAAACCGCGCGCGGAAAACAAACCGGCCACACGAGCTAAAACACCAAATTGATTTTCAACTAAAACAGAAATGGTATGTGTCATATAAATCTCCTTGTCAGTCGTCAGCTATCAGTCGTCAGCACCAAATTTTTGCTGATCGCTGAAAGCTGAGAGCCGATAGCTGCTTTATGCCATATCCATGACTTGGTCAAGCGCATTACCAGCCGGAACCATGGGGTAGACGTTATCTTCTTTCGCCACTTTGCAATGAACCAAAACCGGGCCGTCATAAGCAAATGCTTGTTCCAGGGCCGGGACGACTTGATCTTTTTCAGTCACTTTTAAATTAAAAACACCGGCAGCTTCCGCGATTTTTCCGAAATCCGGATTTGACGGACCGAGCTGCGAACCGGAAAAACGTTTATTGTAGAAAAGTTCCTGCCACTGACGGACCATGCCGTGATGGCCATTGTCCATCAACACAATTTTGACCGGAATTTTGTAATACGATGCCGTCACCAGTTCGCACATCGTCATTTGAAAAGATCCGTCACCATCCACGCAAACCACCATTTTATCGGGACGGCCGACTTGTGCGCCGATAGCAGCTGGAAAACCATATCCCATGGTTCCTAAACCGCCGGACGTAATCATGCTCCGGGGCGATGTAAATTTATACCATTGAGCCGTCCACATCTGATGTTGCCCAACACCGGTGGTAACAACAGAAT
>Ga0209515_10005175_pt1 | contig 17099 bp, 10 predicted proteins | sample Subgroupgradi54m_FD_187454 | JGI IMG/M metagenome (GOLD analysis project Ga0209515, IMG submission 187454) | Subsurface groundwater microbial communities from S. Glens Falls, New York, USA - GMW60B uncontaminated upgradient, 5.4 m (SPAdes)... ...
ACTTGTAGTCACACGGAGTTCGGCCTTTGATGTCACCGTTGGTTCCATCAAAGACTGAGCAGCGCTTCGATCAAGATAATTTCGTTGATTGTTGTTACGCAGCTCGGAGCGGCTTTCAAGTTCATTAATTGCTGCATCTAAATTGCGTCCGACATCTTGTAAAATTATCAATGCTCTACCGGGATAAGCGCCGCTTGAAATAGCTGTAACTAATTCAGATAAGCTCTCTCTTTCAGTTTCAAGAAATGAAATTTGTTCATCCAAATCAATATCAAAGTCATTCTCGCGCGTTTCAATTGCAAGACGAACATCAATAATACCTGAACTAATCGCTTGAATTTGTACTGCTTCTTCAGTGGGTTCGCCCCATTCGGTTCTTGCCTGACTTAAAGAAGTTTCTGCTGTCTGGAGCAAGACGACAACCTTTTGTAAATTCGCGCGCAGCTCGGACCGAGCGTCAGATGATGGAATCTGACGCGCTTCGGGACGAGCAGTACTCTCAGCTACCTTATTTAATAGAAGCTGAGAGTGCAGCTCGGAGCGGGATGCGGAATCGTGATCATCATCACCCCAAGTGTAATAGCGCCCACCAGTAGAAATGTGAAGCACCCACGCAACAAAATAAAAAAGTCCTGCGATAACAATAGTTCCGAGTACCGCATGAAGAATGGTTTTTGGAGTCCAGGAATATTCCGCAAAAGCCCTTCTGATAACATCAAAAAATGCCAACGCAACGGATAGAAGAGTTGATTGAAGCATTCTTGTTTTCCAAGGGAATGGCGGAATATTTTTCTGATCTTTGCGATTTCCATTCCGCAGCTCGGAGCGATGGGTGATCGGTACATACAAAAGGAATCCCATTCTCCTAGTCCCTGCAAAATCCACTTCAACACGCAATTGATTACCAACTTGATTTAAAAAATATCGAACTGATGTAGAACTTGGCGAAATGCTAAGACTCCATCCGACCGAAGATACTTGAAAATTCGGATCGTCGCCAAGCTCGCGGGCTTCTGTAAGTATCTGGAACTTCAAACTTGCAACATCTAACTTTTGTGCTCTTGCAGCCTTTTCAACAACTGCTTTATTCCACTCTACACGATCCCAATCGATGTCAAATGCGCGCAGTTCCGAGCGGGAGTTACTGACAGCTTCGAGCAGCCTTTCAAACGCATCGGCGAATGCGGCCGCAACGATTCGCGGTTCGGCGTTCACTGTTACGATACCTGATCCGGCGGTTAGCGTTGGCGACAACTCTCTTGCCAAATTAAAACGGTATGTCGACAATAGACTAAGAAGAGAAATGCGCTGATTTTGTCCAAAGAAATCCAGGATTAGATTTCTGTGGTCATCGAATAGTATCTCTACGCTTGCCTCGAGATCCATCGCATCGGTGGTTTGATCTGCCGCAATCGTTTTGGCTCTTTGAATAAACGCTCGCATCGCTTGTTCAAATTCTTCGAAACTCTTTTCCGGCTGTAATACAGCAGCCCCGCTTTTTGAAATTTCATCAAAAACAACAGCGCGCCAATTTTTAATTCGTGCGCGGCCGGCTACAGTGGTGGTTCGATCACCTGTTTTCCTGACCACAAAACTAATGACAAAATCACCAGAACTAAAACGAACAGTACTTTTGTCTACAACCAGTTCAAACTTCCCTGCGCGCAGGTCAAATTCAGAAACAGGTTCTCCATATGCAGCAAATTGTTTCAGGACAGTTTCTAATCCGTCTTTAAATAATTGTGGACCAAGGTCGGCTTGTTTTAAATGTTCAGAATTCAAAATCTGAAATTCTTCAAAAGTCACATTTCGCAGTTCCGGACGTGCAAGTTTCTGAAGTTGATTCCGTGCCTTATCTAATTCGGGACTTGTCACGCCACGCAGCAGTTGATCTGCAGTTGGTTCCCCATCACGGCCCGGAATTAAATCGAGATCGAGAGGACGATTGAAAAGTGCCTGGTCTTTCACCAAAACGCCGGCTTTTTCGTAACGGTTGCGGAGTTCGGAGAGCGCCGTCGGTCCATTCAGAAATGATTCGGCACGGGCGTGAAACGTTTGGGATTTAAAAAAACTCGAGAGATAAGGAACGTCGGAATAAGCAACCGTGTTGGTAAAAGAAAAGGAAACGAGTAAGGTTGCCGCTACAATTCGTTGGAGGAATTTTACTGTCTTCAAAGTTGTGTGACCAACCATTCTTGCTCTTTATCAGACTTTATTAAAGTTTTGTCCGAAGGAGCCAAAAAAATACTCAAAGAATTACATTTTTATCTTTGAGTTACAGCGGAAGTGTAGCACAGTGAAAAACCAGTGTCAAATAAATTTTAACTATTTTTGGATTAAAATTAATTAGTAAGGGATATCATTAGTACTAAATAGTATAAATATGACTGTCTTCAAACATTCAACCTCCATTAAACCTTTCTTCGGAAAGTGGGCTATTGCATTTCCGTTTACCTTCCGGAACCGTTCAGACCACAAAAGCATCGATACCGGTTCGAGTGGTCTTCGCTCGGTCTCGCCTCAATTTTTGCCTTCCATCCAAAAATCGGGCTCGAACGTTCCATTAGGCAAACGGAAATGCTTTGTTTAACTTATTTGAAAAACCATTTCCATATTACCAAACGGACGTATGAGGTCGAATTTCCAATGGGAATGCCGCGAAGTTCGTGCGGCACTGCTGAGAATACAGCTGTGGGAAATTCGTGCCGAATCCGAGTGAACCCCGCACAATCCGGCATTGATTCTTTTGCGGGGTGAACGTTCCGTGAGGTAAAGATGGAAATGATTTAAAACGTTCGTTGTGTAAACAAGTCGAATTCGGTTTGTTTGGGAATTTCTGCAGTAGGCTCGGAAGTGAAATTGGAAGCGCTCACACCAAGGAGGCGGACGGAGCGGTGTCCGGCTTCTGTTTTTTCGCGGAGAAGTTTGATTGTCTCCCGACTCATCACCTCTGCCAAATCAAATGATTGATCAAGTGTGCGGCTTCGCGTAATCACTGTGAAATCGGAATATTTTACTTTGAGTGTAACCGTTTTTGCCTGGAATTGATCCCGCTTCAAATAAAACGAAACTTCTTCTGAAAGCTCGCGGAGTTTTTCTTCCATTTTGGGAATACTCACAAGATCACGCTCAAATGTTTCCTCAGAACCGACTTGTTTTGGATCCCATTCGGTAATCACGGGAGAACGGTCGATTCCGCGCGCACGCTCATAAAGCGCACTTCCCCACTTTCCAAAAAGCCGAATTAGTTCTTCCGAAGATTTCAGCGCGAGTTCACCTACGGTTTTGATTCCAAGTTTGTGAAGTTCTTTTTCGGATACGGGACCCACACCCGGAATTTTTCGGACCGGAAGATTTTCTAAGAATTCTTTCACCTGATTCGGATAAACAATTGTGAGGCCGTTCGGTTTTTTTAGGTCGGAAGCAATTTTGGCGAGATATTTATTTGGCGCCACTCCACACGACGCCGTCAGACGCGTGGCAGCGAAAATATTCTGCTGAATCATTTTGGCAAGCAAAATTGGATCGTCAATTTTTAACCGGTTTTCCGTCACGTCCAAATAAGCTTCGTCGATACTGGTCGGTTCAATTAAATCCGTATATTTCGAAAGAATGGAGCGGATCTCATCTGAAACTTGGCTGTACTTTGAAAAATTGGGGCGGAGAAAAATAGCAGCGGGACAAAGCCGCTTGGCTTCCGCTGCCGGCATCGCGGAATGGATGCCGAATTTGCGCGCTTCATAAGACGCCGTACTCACCACGCCGCGGCCGTCCGGATTTCCGCCAACGACGACGGGTTTCCCGCGAAGTGCCGGACTATCCCGAATTTCCACCGCCGCGAAAAATGCGTCCATATCGATATGGATAATCGCGCGCTTCCACATTTCAGTATTCATAATCATTATTCTCTATTTTTTCTGCAACACCTTCGGAGTATGTTTCCTGCTCGGACAGTCCTCGCACTTCCCCGCTTTTAATAAATGTCTATTATGAAGCGGCGAAGGCTGCGGAACTCGCAGGAAACATACATCCTCAGTATTGCAGAAAAATATTCGCTTTAAAGAACCTTTTCCGTTCTCCGAAAGAACGTCGAGACCAGAATTTCCAATGGGAATGCCGCGAAGTTCGTGCGGCACTGCTGAGAATACAGCTGTGGGAAATTCGTGTGTCGAGCCGAGTGAGAACCGCTCAAACCGGCATTTATGTTTTTCGCGGTTCGAACGTTTCTGGAGGAGAACGGAAAAGGTTCATTTTCGCTATTCTCCGAGTAAGATGACGAGATTTTCGCGATGCGACGCAAGTTCTTTTTCGGCGGCTTCTTTCTTATCGCGCTCGCCCGCCACCAATTCTTCAGGAGCACGGGAAATAAAATCTTGATTGGCAAGTTTGGATTCGATCGATTTCACGTAACTTTCAAGCTCTTTAATTTTCTTTTCCGTTTTCTCGCGTTCAGCCTTTAAATCGCTTTCCGGAATACCGGTTACATAAATTTCCATGTGAGAAAAAACTTTCCCGATCATGCCGGTTTCTTTTTTGAGTGATTCGCGTAAATCAATCTTTTCTGTCTTTGCCAAATTTAAAATTTGCGGCTCAAATCTTTGAATGGTTTTCCTGATTTCAGGATTTTTTGAAACTAAAATAACAGAAAGCGCCTGTTTCGGCGAAAACCCAAGCCGCGCGCGGATGTCGCGAATCCCCTGAACGGCTTCTTGAAACGTTCTCACTTCATCCGCTTCTTTTTGAAACATCAAGGAAGAATCAAAAACCGGCCAATTGGAAATCACGATCGACTTCGATTCGAAACGCTTGTCCTCTACGTAGGATTTCAACGCCTGCCAAATTTCTTCCGTGATAAACGGCATAAAAATGGAAAGCATTTTGAGCGACTCATCGAGCACAACTGCGAGTACGGAACGAACGGTTTCGGTTCGTTTTGAATGTTCTGTGGAATTCAAAACAGGTTTTGAAAGCTCGATATACCAATCGCAAAATGAATTCCAGAAAAATTGATAAAGTGTTGTCGCAGCATCATTGAACCGGAATTCTTCGATTAATCTGGTGACTCTTTGAATGGTTTCCTGAAGTTCCGTAAGAATCCATTTGTCTTCTGGTGATAATTCAGAAAAAGAAATTTTAAACTTCCCATGTTTTTCAAAATTCATCAAAACAAACCGCGAGGCGTTCCAGATTTTATTGGTGAAATTGCGTCCAAGTTCGAATTTCCCCTGTGAGAGATGGGCGTCCTGTCCGCTTGCTGTCAGCATCACAATGGAAAACCGAAGTGCATCGGCACCGATGTCATCAATGACAACGAGCGGATCGATTGCGTTCCCGAGCGACTTCGACATTTTTTGGCCTGTGTCAGTTCGCACCGTTCCGTGAATATAAATAGAATGAAACGGAACTTGGCCCGTGAATTCAAGGCCTGCCATAATCATACGTGCGACCCAAAAGAAAATAATTTCAGGCGCTGTGACCAAAACAGAGGTTGGATAAAAAAAATCAAGATCTTCCGTTTTGTCAGGCCAGCCAAGCGTGGAAAACGGCCAAAGCCACGATGAAAACCAGGTGTCGAGCACGTCTGGATCTTGTTCGAGCTTTACATTTCCACAACGTGGACATTTTTTTGGAATTTCCCTTGAAACAATGGTTTTTCCGCACCGGCAATACCAAACAGGAATCTGGTGTCCCCACCAAATCTGGCGCGAGATGCACCAATCGCGGATATTTTCAAGCCAATTCAGATAAACTTTATTCCATCGCTCGGGAACAAACCTGGTATCTCCTTGTTTGTGCGCTTCAATTGCTCTTTCGGCGAGTGGTTTCATTTTCACAAACCATTGTTTCGACAAATACGGTTCGACGATTGTGCCGCACCGGTAACAATGCCCGACGGCATGGCGATGCGGAATTTTCTTTACAAACAATTCCTGCGCTTCCAAGTCTGCAATGATTTTTTTCCGCGCTTCAAATCGGTCCAGTCCTGCGTAAGCACGGCCATTTTGATTGATGGTCCCGTCGGGATTTAAAATATTGATCGGTTTCACTTCCGGATGGCGAATGTGAAATTGGAAGTCGTTCGGATCATGAGCGGGCGTGATTTTTACAACACCCGTTCCAAATTCAGGATCAACAAAATCATCCGCCACAATCGGAATCCGCCGGTTGACGAGCGGCAGCATGACAAATTTCCCAACTAAATTTTTATACCGGTCATCGTTAGAATTGACTGCAACTGCCGTATCGCCCAGCATGGTTTCGGGACGTGTGGTTGCAACTTCCAAATGACTTCGTTCGGATACATTGTTGCCTTCGATCGGGTAAATAATATAATAAAGTGCTCCATCAATTTCTTTGTGCGCGGCTTCTTCATCCGAAAGCGCGGTTTGACAGCGCGGGCACCAGTTGATGATATAATTTCCCTGATAAATGAGTCCGCGTTCGTAAAGCGTCACAAACGATTCACGAACCGCGCGTGACAAACCTTCGTCCATGGTGAATCGCTCGCGCGCCCAATCACAGGAAGCGCCGAGCCGCCGGAGCTGACGGACAATCATTTGACCGTGTTCTTCTTTCCATTTCCAGATTTCTTCGATGAATTTTTCGCGGCCGAGATCATGGCGTTTTTTGCTTTGTTTCGCTAATTTTTTCTCAACGACATTTTGCGTTGCAATTCCCGCGTGATCGACTCCCGGAACCCAAAGCGTTGTTTTTTTGCGCAGACGTTCAAAGCGGATCAGAATATCCTGAATCGTGTTGTTGAGTGCGTGACCCATGTGTAAAATTCCGGTGACATTGGGCGGAGGAATCACAATCGTAAATCGCTTGTCTTTCGGAACGGACGGATCGGGTTTCGGCGAGAAAAATCCGGATTTTTCCCAAATGGAATACCATTTGGTTTCAACGTCCTTAGGATTATATTTGGGGGCGAGGTTCATTTCACAATTGCGATTGTAGGGGCGCAATTCATTACGCCCGTCATGATTAAAAGAAGGACGTGATAAATCACGCCCTTGCCGATTGATTTTAATTCTTCAAAAGCCGATATTCCATCGCGTCGACCAAAGCCATCCAGCTGGCTTCGATGATATTTTCTGAAACACCGACGGTGGACCACACATCTTTTTCATCCTGAAACTGAATAAACACGCGTACTTTCGCCGCCGTTCCGGCCTCGCTATTCACCACGCGGACTTTATAATCTGACAAATGAATCTTTTCAACCACCGGATAAAATTTCCGGAGCGCTTTCCGAAGCGCGTTGTCAAGCGCGTTCACGGGACCGTCTCCGTTTGCCGTCGTGTGCTCAATATCATCTCCAACTTTGACTTTGACAGTCGCTTCCGAGACAGGCTTCTCATCACCCACTTTTTCATCCAACACACGGACTTCCAGAACTTCAAAATATTTTTTGTATTTCCCCGTTTCTTTTTTCATCAATAATTCAAAACTCGCTTCCGCAGCTTCAAATTGATAACCCTGATTTTCAAGTTCCTGAACTTTTTCCAAAATCGCGCGGGTCTCCGCTTTGTCTTTCGAAAGGCCGAGATGCAATTCTTCCGATTTCAAAAGAACAATCGATTTTCCGCTAAGTTCCGAAATTAAAAACCGTGTCCGGTTTCCAATTAAGGCAGGTTTAATATGTTCGTATGTTTTCGAATTCTTCATCATGGCGTTCACGTGAACGCCGCCTTTGTGCGCAAACGCAGATTGCCCCGTAAACGGCTGGTTGTTCTCGATCGGCATGTTGCAGACTTCCGCCACGTAATGAGAAAGTTCGGTCAGTTCTTTTAATTTTTTGTCCGAAACCGCATGAAGCTTCATTTTGAGTTGAAGAATCGGAATGATGCTCGTCAAATTGGCATTTCCGCAGCGTTCGCCATAACCATTGATCGTTCCCTGAACCTGTATCGCGCCGTGTTCGATTGCAGCAATAGAATTCGCGACAGACAAATTGGCATCGTTGTGACAATGAATCCCAAGCGGCGTACGAATCGATTTCCGCACACGTTTCACGGCAATCGCGACCTGGTGCGGCAGAGTTCCGCCGTTAGTGTCACAAAGACAGATAAGATCGGCGCCCGCTTTCGCGGCTTCGCGGACCGATCGGATGGCATAATCCGGATTTTCCGAAAAACCATCAAAAAAATGCTCCGCATCATAAATCACATATTTTTTCTTTGATTTTAAATAATCCACCGTGTCGCGGATCATATTGAGATTTTCCCTGAGTGATGTTCTAAACACTTCTTTCACATGAAAATCCCAGCTTTTTCCGAAAATCGTGATCACTTTCGTGCCGGCTTCAAGAAGCATTTTTACTTGTTCATCACCGGACACTTTCACATTTGCGCGGCGCGTCGATCCAAACGCAGCCACTTTGGCGTGACGGAAATGGATTTTCTTGGCTTCTTTAAAAAAAGCCATGTCTTTCGGGTTCGATCCCGGCCAGCCGCCTTCGATGTAATCAATCCCAAATTGATCGAGACGTTTTGCCAGCATTAATTTATCGCCGAGAGAGAGGCTGATTCCCTCGCCTTGCGTACCGTCACGCAGTGTTGTATCGTAAATCTGGATTTTTTTCATTTTTTCCCTAAACCGAATGCCTGATGAATTGCACGAACGGCGTCTTTCCCTTTACCGGCCTGAACCACCACGGAGATTTTAATTTCAGACGTGGAAATCATTTCAATATTGATTTTCCGCTTCGCAAGCGCATCAAACATCTTGGATGCCACACCCGAGTGTGATTTCATTCCGACACCCACCATGCTGACTTTGGCAACATTTTGGTCGCACGCGGTATGCGCCGCACGAACGGCCCGGGCAGCTTTTTCAATCGATTTCAGCGCCGAATTGATTTCGCTTTTTGACACCGTAAAGGAAATATCGGTCGTTTTGGTCTCGGTTTTGTTTTGGATGATCATGTCGACATTGATTTTATCATCCGCCAAAATTTTGAAGATTTTCGCGGCAATTCCCGGCTGATCGGGAACTTTGAAAATGGTAATTTTGGCTTGATCATGATCGAGCGCAACACCGCTCACGAGCGCATCTTCCATTGCTTTATTCTCCTTTGTAATTAATGTTCCCCTCGAATGATTGAGAAGGCTTGATTTCACCCAAATCGGCACGTTAAATTTTTTCCCGACTTCGACAGAACGCGATTGCATCACTTTTGCGCCGAGCGCCGCAAGTTCTAAAATTTCATCGTAACTTACAACATCCATCCGCCGCGCATCCGGGACAATTCTAGGATCTGCCGTATAAATTCCGTCTACATCCGTGTAAATTTCACATTCTTTTGCGTTCAATGCTTTTGCAAGCGCAACGGCTGTCAGGTCTGAGCCGCCGCGTCCGAGTGTTGTGATTTCTTCCGTCACCGTTTTCCCCTGAAAACCGGCAACGATCACAATGTTCCCTTCGCGAAGCGCCTGATTAATGCGAGTGGTATTGATATCCAAAATTCTTGCTTTTGTGTGCGTCAGATCCGTAATGATTCCCACTTGCGGGCCGGTGAACGAAATGGCTTTTTCGCCAAGTTCGTGAATCGCCATCGCAAGAAGCGCGACTGAAATCTGTTCTCCGGTCGCGAGCAGCATGTCCATCTCGCGCGTATTGGGAGATTCAGAAATCTGATGCGCCAAATTCACCAGATTATCCGTCGTATCCCCAAGCGCGGATACCACGACAACTAGTTTGTTTCCTTTTTTTTTGGCTTTAACCACGCGGCGCGCTACATTCTGAATACGCTTTGCGTTTTCTACGGAGCTGCCGCCGTATTTTTGAACAATCAAACTCATGCTTATTCTTTCCCGCTGATCAAATAATCCAATAATTTGTGCCCGTCTTTAAATCGAAGGCTCGAAAGTTTTGCGGCAGCTTCTGAGAACTTTTCGATTTCATCCGGCACCACATTTTTCCCCGCGATGACAAACGGAACCGACTCGCGCGCATACATTTTGGCTTTCCACGGCGTTGTCAAAAACGGCGTAATCAAAACCCGCATTTCTTTTTGAGTTTCATAATGCGACCTTAGCGCACTGACGATGTGATAATCAATCGCTTCAAGCAGCTGAATTTTCTTTTTCAAATTTCCTTCGCGCGCCGCTTCATCGCACGAACGGATATGGACACACACAAAATCTTTTTCCTCAAGCACGTCAAACATGGTCTGCGCCGCCATTTCAAAATTGGTATCCGGATCCCCCGGCACTTCAACCACCGTAAGCCCCATCAAACGCCCGAGCCCTTTCATGTGGTCATCGGCCGAAATCATCGCGCCCGTCAAACCGCCGAATCGTTCCGAGAATTTTGAAAGCTTCGGCCTCACGCCCTGCGCCCAAAACCAAACCATGTTGGCCGGGTTTTCTTTGAGATCAATCCGGACTTGATTAATTTCGTGCTGATCCAGAAGTAATTTCGCGTCGTACATTAACTTTTTGATCAATTCCGCGCCATTTCCGGACGGCAGATGTTCTTCGATTTTTTTTCCGGCCACTTGGTCCGGCGGAACACACGCAGCCGAAAGCCCGTCAAACCCTTTTGCATCTTTAATGACGGCGATATGGCGATAACCCGTCCCGGAAAAAAATTTCACAAATTCGCTCGAAAGTTGCTTGTTCAAATAAGCAATAAGCGCTTTGGCTTCTTTTGTGGAAATGTTTCCCGCCGTGTAATCCGCCAAAATCCCCTGAGACTCAGTCACCAGATTCATCCGGAACGCGGTCTCGTTATCTTCCAACTTAATTTCGAGATTCGCCGCTTCGAGAGGCCCCAATCCAATTTTATACTCTTTCGGATTGTGGCCAAAAAGTGCGAGCGCTGCCGTAGACGAACTGGGCTCCGTCCGATCCGAAACAAAAGAAACGGTTCCGACTTTTCCGCTCTTGGAAAGGAATTGGAGGCCCGGAATTTTTGACACTTCAAGCGGCGTTTTTCCGCCCAGCTCTTCGCTTGGATGATCACTCATTCCATCAATGACAATGACAACATATTTCACGGCATCACTCTTTCACGATTTTCATGATTACACGAACCACCCATTGATAACCATTGACCGCCGCCAAAATAATTCTCATCAAATTTTAACCCTTCACCACTTTCATTACTGCATCCACAGTTGGTTCTACCGACTTAATGGGATCATCAAAACTCAGCGCAAAATCAGGATCTTTGAGTCCGGAACCTGTCAAGGTGCACACAATTCGAGTTCCTTTTTCAAAGTAATTTTTCTTCGCAAGTTTTACCACACCCGCTACGGCCGCTGCCGAGGCCGGTTCCGCAAACACACCTTCGCGCTCCGCAATAAAACGGTACGCCCAAGTCATTTCTTCATCCGTCACCATATCAATCAATCCGCCCGATTCATCGCGGGCTTCTATGGCACCTTTCCAGCTTGCCGGATTTCCGATTCGAATCGCCGTCGCAATGGTTTCCGGCTTTTCGATAATCCGATTATGCACAATCGGTGCCGCACCCGCCGCTTGAAACCCAAGCATTTTCGGCAGCTGCTCCGATCGGTTTGCTCTTTTGTATTCTTTATATCCGCGCCAATACGCCGTGATGTTTCCCGCATTTCCGACCGGAATCGCGTGATACTCCGGTGCATCACCCAAATCATCGCAAATTTCAAACGCAGCTGTCTTTTGCCCTTCGATTCGGAAGGGATTTACAGAATTCACAATTTTGATCGGATATTTCGACGTGACTTCTTTCACCACCGTAAGTGCCTGATCAAAATTTCCTTTAATCATGACGACTTTTGCGCCGTATCGATATGCTTGCAGCAATTTTCCTTTTGCAATTTTTCCTTCCGGAATCAAAACGATACATTTTAAACCACTCCTCGCCGCAAATGCTGCGGCCGCGGCTGCCGTATTTCCGGTTGAGGCGCACATGATCGCTTTTGCGCCTTCTTCAAGTGCTTTCGAAACGGCCATGGTCATGCCGCGGTCTTTAAAAGATCCGGTCGGATTTAAACCTTCAAATTTAAAATAAATCCGGACATTTTTGAGACCAAGTTCTCTGGGAAGTGATTCCGCTAAAATAAGCGGCGTATTCCCTTCGTTCAAAGAAATAATGGGTGTTCTTTCCGATACAGGCAAAAATTCCTGATACCGTTCAATCACACCGATTTTTTTGACGGGTACCTTCTTGATTGCCATCAGATTTCCATTCTCAAAACCTGGCTCTTCCCACGGATCACGCTCAAACGATCAATCGCACGAACCGCGGCACGGACAGAATTTTCATGCGCCCGGTGTGTGAGTAAAATCAAAGGAACCACGCTTCCAACGCGCCACTCTTTTTGAATCACGTCCGAAATGCTGATTTTGTGTTTGCCCAGCACTTGTGCAATTTTTGCCAAAACGCCAGACTGATCCACAATATTAAACCGAAAATAATATCTCGATAAAATGGATGAAATATTTTTAATTTTGAGCGTTCCCTTCGGAAACTCCAAAAATGGCGTTCCGCGCTCTGTTCGTTTATTTGCCAGCGAAACCAAATCGCTCAAAACTGCGCTCGCTGTTGGCTTGCTTCCCGCGCCGCGCCCATAAAAAAGCAAGTCTTCCGTCTCATCCGAATGGATCAGAATCGCATTAAATGAACCGTTCACATTCGCCAAAAGATGATTTTTAGGCACCAAGGTCGGCTGAACGCGCGCTTCAATGCCGCCGGCGGTTCGTTTCGCAATCGCAAGCAATTTAATCCGATATCCAAACTCCTTCGCAAATGCAATGTCTTCGCTTCGGATCTGCGTGATTCCTTCCGCGTAAATATCTTTGAAGCGGACTACTTTCCCAAACGCCAGGCCCGCCAAAATGGTAATCTTGTGCGCCGCGTCAATTCCTTCGATGTCCAATCTGGGATTTGCTTCCGCATAACCTTTCACTTGCGCTTGTTTCAACGCTTCCGAAAAATCCATGTGATTTTCGCTCATCTGGCTCAAAATATAATTCGAAGTCCCGTTGATGATCGAATGAATCGACCGGACATGATTCGAAACGAGCCCTTCCCGAAGCGCTTGAATGACCGGAATCCCGCCGCCAACGCTCGCTTCAAAGAAAATTTGCCGGCCGTATTTTTCAGCCGTCCGGAAAATTTCATTGCCGCGTTCCGCAAGCAGTGCTTTATTCGCGGTCACAACATCTTTTCCGTTCCGAAATGCCTCGAGGACATATTCAAGTGCGGGATGAATGCCGCCAAAAAGTTCAACGATAACGTCGATATTCGGATCCGTCAAAACCGATTTTACATTTTTAGTGAGCAATCCTTTGGTAACCGGAAATGGAAACCGGGTATTCCGGTCCGCAATCCGGACAAGCTCCAGAGAAACGCCGCTTCTCTCTTTAATCAGGTTCTTCTTCCGCCTGATCAAAGAATAGACACCGCTCCCGATATTGCCGAGACCCAAAAGTCCTATCTTCAATAATTTCATTGCTTTAGATTAGGTTCCAGATAAAATCGTAGTATATCTTGAAGCTTTCTAAAAAGCAAGATGGGAGGAGAAATTTTTAAGGCGATGAATTTACTCACACTTGTATGAAACGGGTAAAGTATGTAAAATATAAATTGATGCGCCGCTATCTGACAAAAACCTTGAGAGCATTTTTCTTTTTCACCCTCATTCTATTTTTTTATAGAGTATCAAACTCATTCGCTAATTATCTCAATATCACCAATACCAAATTCATCAGCCTGAGCACCACCACGAAAACTGTCCTCATCCAATTTGATATTTCCTGGAATAACTCATGGAAAGATTCCATCAACAATGATGCGGCCTGGGTGTTTGTGAAGTGGATGTGTCTCAATGCCGGTTGTTCCAATTCTGCTATTTGGCGTCACTGCACGTTAAAAACCTCAGGCACAAACCCTTCCGGTTTCAGCACGGGTTCCGGAACCGCGATTGACATCATCGTTCCGTCAGACAAGAAAGGATGTTTCATTCAAAGAAAAAGCCAGGGCTCAGGAAGCGTCAGCACAACGAGCGTTCAACTCGTATGGGATTACAATGAGGACGGAGCGTCCGCTGATTCTGCCTACATTCCTCAAGGTTCTGCTAATTTTCTCTTTAACATTTACGGCGTTGAGATGGTCTATATTCCACAAGGCGGGTTTTATGTGGGCGACGGAAATAACGGAACGGTGAGCTTCGAATTTGAATTTGGTTCCAGTTCAAGCCTTCCGCCAACCATCAATAGCGAAACCGGAATTTCCTTCACAAGTGCTGCGGGCAGCGCATGGTTTTATAATTCGACTGCCGCAAGCCCCGAATTCGCAAGCGGTGCACTTTTTAATATTCCTGCCTCATTTCCAAAAGGTTACAACGCTTTTTATTTGATGAAGTACGAACTGTCACAAGGCCAATACGTTGCTTTTTTAAATGCGCTCACCCGCGACCAGCAAAATCAACGGGTAGCATCAACGATTTCAGCAAGCACGATTCCAAACTATTACGTCATGGCAGGCGGCGCTGTTGGATCTAACAGAAATACGATTACCTGCGCTTCGACGCAAGCCAACACGTCAAGCGCCATTACCTTTTCTGCGACAAGTTCCATCGGTGCAGGACGTGACAATCGTGCGGCGGGTTTTTTCGCTTGGATGGATCTGGCCGCTTATGCTGATTGGGCAGCGCTTCGACCCATGACGGAATTTGAATACGAAAAAGCATCCCGCGGCCCCATTTATCCTGTTGTGAGTGAGAATGCCTGGGGAACCTCAACTTTCACAGATGCGGCCACTCTTTCAGGAACTGAGGATGGAACAGAAACCATCACAGATGCAAGCGCCAATCGAAATGGCGGAAACGCTCCTTTCACTGGAGGTGATGCTGGTAGCGGCCCGCTTCGCGCGGGAATTTTTGCTACCTCTTCCACTGCAACACGGGTAAAAAGCGGCGCGGGTTACTATGGCAATATGGAGCTTACCGGAAATCTTGAAGAAATGACTGTAACGGTTGGTAATTCTGCAGGACTTTCATTCACGGGGACACACGGCGACGGTGTGCTGACTGATATTTCAGGTACCACTAATGACGGAAATGCCACCAATCTCGATTGGCCGGGAATTGATGCAACAAGCATAGATCGAGGAATTACCGCTGCGACAGGAGCCGGCAATCGAGGCGGTGACACTAAGTTTAATTATGCAGTATCAGATCGCACTCGTGCTGCTGATAATACGGTTAACGTTCGCAGCAATTATTATGGGATACGTTTGGCAAGAACCGCGCCGTAATTTAAACACCTGCTTTTTTTCTTCGCAAATACGCAATCGCGCCCGATAACGCATTCGCCAAATCGATCGGAAAATCCTGCTTTCGCAGATAAATATCCGAATCCGGAATTCGCCCGCTGCCGATTTCTTCAAGCGCTTTTTGAATCCGAATGAGAGGCCCTGTCAAACGCTCCAGAAAAAATAATCCCAAAAGCGCGCTCAATAAAAAAACAAGGATAAAAAGAATGGAAGTTTTAAGAAAAAGTGAGTAAATCACTTGATCAAATACGCGCGCTTTTGCTCCCGCGGCCAAAGTCGCGCACGAAGGCTCCATTACATTTGTGACAGTCGACATAATCAGAGACATCAAAAAAACCAAAGTCCCCAGAAGAATTCCGAATTGCAGGAGAAGAAAATAACGCTGCGGGGCATGCGAGAGAAAAAGCCGGACTACTTTTCTTTTGTCTTTTGCCATTGAGTTACCTCAACCTAATTTAAAGTTTTGTTTTTGAGAAATGCAATGATCATAAATCAGTGCGAGTGATTTTAATGTATGCGTTTGGTCAACTTTCATTCTGCTTTTTACGTACGGCCGGATGAGTCCGGACAACCCTCCGCTCGCAAGTACCTGGAATTTACCGCCAAAGTTGCTCTGAAACCTATCGATTAAACCATCGGCCATTGCCCCAAAACCTTGAAGAAGGCCTGAAACCATGCATGATTTTGTGTTGCGTCCGATTAATCTATTTTTCGGGCTTGATTGTAGGGAACGGTCGCGACCGTTCCCTACTTTTGGCAAAAGCGCGGCTTTTTCTTGTAATGCTTCAAATGATATTTCAATTCCCGGGATAATCAACCCGCCTTCATAGATACCGCTTTTAGATAGGTAGTCAAACGTGGTGGCTGTCCCAAAATTAATCATTAAGAGAGGCTTGCGATATAATCTGTTGGCACCGTATAAATTAACTAACCGGTCTTTTCCTAACTTATTTATTTGTATATATTTATGGTTTATTTTTGGGTTAATTTGAGTGCCTATTGTATAAATATCCGCTTTTCTTACTCTTTTCACCAAAGAAGACACTATTTTTTTATACTTATTTGGGTTTACACTACTTATGATCACCTTATAATTATTATTAAATCCTCCACTATTATTAATAAAACGATCAATTTTTGGGATTATATAACTATTTCCATACCAACGTTTTATTAGCGCCCCACTTTTGAATAAACCATAAGAAATAGAGGTGTTTCCTATATCAATAGCGAGTAGAAAATCAGATTTTCCCACAAAATTTGACTTCACAGATGTCCTTTCTTGCTTATTTGCTTTTACCTGAAACCTGCAGATAATCATCCTTAAAACATCTCAAAAAAGATCCTAGGAGTTTATTTCTGTCCTGTTTTACTCCTACTTCCTCATAAATGGAAGTCGCTCTCCGCACAAGTTCGTTCGCTTTGCTGTTCACGTTTAACCCGACTCCCACAATGAGATATTCAACTGAATTCGAATAAGAGCTGCTTTCCACCAAAATACCGCAGACCTTCTTTCCTTGAACCAAAAGATCGTTGGGCCGCTTGATCTTCGATTTCAAATTCAATTCTTTTTGCAGCGTGTCACGCATACTCATCGCCGCCACTTGCGTCATCATGGAAATAGAATTAACTTTCATGTGAACCGGGCGCAGAATAATCGAAAAGAGCAGGTTCTTCCCTTTTGGAGAAAGCCAGCGCCGGCGAAATTGCCCTCGGCCTTTTGTTTGATAATCCGCAAAAACAACGGTTCCTTCTTCGGCACCAAGCTTTGCCAGTTCCTTTGCTTTATTATTCGTAGAATCCAAAGTATCGTAGTGAAGAATCCGAAACAG
>Ga0209515_10005177_pt1 | contig 17097 bp, 11 predicted proteins | sample Subgroupgradi54m_FD_187454 | JGI IMG/M metagenome (GOLD analysis project Ga0209515, IMG submission 187454) | Subsurface groundwater microbial communities from S. Glens Falls, New York, USA - GMW60B uncontaminated upgradient, 5.4 m (SPAdes)... ...
TGCGCGGCCACGGCGGCAGCGAGCCGGTCGCACCTGGCGATCCAGTGGCCTACAAGACCTACATCCAGCCCATCCTCGAGGCCCGCTGCGCCACGCTCGATTGCCACGGCGACGGCAATCGCCCGCTGCGCATCTACGCCGAGACCGGCCTGCGCGCCAGCGATGCGCTGCGTGATCGTCCGCTGACGCCCGCGGAGCTGCTCGCCAATGTGGGCTCGCTCGCCGCCGTCGATCCCGGTGCCACACCCGAGCAGTCCTTCGTCATCCGCAAGCCGCTCGCCGATGGCGTGTTCCACGAGGGTGGCGATCTGTGGCTGTCACCTGACGAGCCGCAGGTCGTGTGCGTGCGCAGCTGGCTGGCCGGTCAGCTCGACGTGGCCGCGTGCACCGCGGCGGCGGCCGAGCCCGGCGTCAAGCTGCGTGATCCATAGTGCGTCCGCGCCGCAGCGCCGACAGCACCAGGTAGCCGCACAGACCGCCCAGCATGTGACTGATGATGTCAGTCGAGTCGGCCAGCCGTCCGACGATGAGCGACTGGCCCAGCTCGAGCACGGTGCCGAGCATGCCGATGACCAGCATGGCCACGACGGCGCGCGGCGGGAACCAGGTGGGCAGGCGCACGCGCGCCAGGTACGCCTGCAGCAGCATGCCCAGCGGCACGTACCAGCCGGCCTCGCGCAGCAGATCGCGCCAGATGGCCAGCGAGCGCTCGCCGCTCATGTAGGCGCGCAGCGGGATCCACGCCGTGTCGTGCACCAGCCGGATCCATGCGTCGTGGAACGAGGTCACGAAGGTGAACGGTCGCCACGCCAGCACCAGCAGCACCAGCGCGTAGCCGATCAGGCCGAAGAGCAGCCCGTCGCGCCACTCGAAGGCACGCGTCTCGGGCGCCTCCTGGGCGGCCTCCGAACGATCCCACGCGCGCGCCAGGGCCACGCCCAGGGTCGCGCCCACGCCGGCGCAGAGCACCTGCATGAGGTCCGACGAGCGCGAGCGCACCAGCACCTGCAGCAACTCGATCACCGCCGAGACCAGGGCGCCGAAGATGGCGTAGCGCACGTAGGCGCGCCGCCCGCGCTGCGGCTTGGCCACGTAGGAGAGGAAGCCGTAGGGCATGAGCAGCAGCACCGCGGTGAACAGCCCGGAGACCCGCTCCGATGGCCAGGGGCCCAGGGGATCGAGCCAGATGCGGCCCGCGTTCACGGCGGTGCCGTGCAGCTTGGCCCAGACGTCGCTCACGCGCACCGTGACGTTGAGGGGCAGGAGCGCCATCAGGGTCAAGAGCGGCACGTAGACCTGGCGCAGACCCGAGGCCAGCTTCTGGCGCGGTGTGCCCACGCGCCGGCCGACGAAGATCGCGGGCGACAGGCCGCGTCGTGCCAGCACCACGGCGACCACCAGGTAGCCGACCGCGTGCCCGGCCGAGTTCATGGCCACATCCCAGGCGCTGGGGAAGCGCGTGGTCGCCACCTGCGCGGTCTCCATGGCCACGCTGAGCAGGAAGCCGGCGAACACGCCCGGCCAGCGCCACATCGAGCCCGGCTTCATGGTCAGGGGCAAGAGCACGCCCAGCGGTACGTAGAGCACGAAGTTCGTGGCCAGGTCGCGCAGGCTGTGCAGGCGCGGCAGGAGGCCGATCGAGTCGGTGAACATGTGCACGCGCCCGCGCAGGTGCTCGTGCGACAGGTCGATGTGCGACGGGATCAGCGAGACGATGACGATGAGCCCCGCGTAGCAGAGCGTCCACAGGATGGCGAGCAGCCGGCCGCGCGCGATGTCGCGATCGTCGTGGCTCGTGGCAAGGGACGACGACGGCGCATCGGCAGCCTGAGTCTCGCGTGTGGTCACGGCAGCGGGCAGCGATGATGGCATACTTCGTCGCACATGATGAGCACCCGAGTGTCGACGTCGTGCGCGCTCGCCGTCCTGAGCGCGTGGTGCGTGGTGGCCTCGCTGGGCAGTGGCTGCCGTCGGACGGGTGGCCGCCTCTCCGACGGAGGCGGCGGGGGCGGCCCGGGCCCGGGCGGCTCGCCCGCGGCGATCCCCGACGGCGTGATCGTGCGGCTCGAGCGCCTGCACGACGGTGACGGCGCGCTCGTCTTCGGCGTGCCCCTGCCGCGCGGCGCGGTCGCCGACGCGGCCACGGTGCGCGTGCGCGATCCGCGCAGCAAGGCGGCCGTCGCGGGCGCGGCGCTCGCGCCCTCGCTCTACTTCTACGACAGCGCGGGGCAGCGTGCGGGCGTGCGCGCGCTGCGCGTCGAGCTGCCCGGTGCGACCGTGGCGACCACCGTGGGCGCCACGCGTGATGTCGAGGTCACCTGGGCCAGGGACGCCGCCGGGCTGCCCGCGCCGCCCGCGCCCGCGCATGCTTACCTCGAGTCGAGCGTGCCCACCGACGAGACCGTCGACGTCGTCGATCGCGAGGTGGTCGAGGACGGCGGCGGCTACAAGCTGGAGGAGAAGGCGCGCACGGCCAAGGTGCTGCACCGCGCCTGGGAACCGCGCGCGCAGCCGCGCTTCCCCGCCGGCTACCTGGCCTCGACCGGCCTCTTCGGCGAGCTCTTGAGCACCGCGGCGCTCGAGGGCGAGCCGTCGCTGGCGTCGCTGCGCTTCTATTCCGACGCCGCGCGCGCCGCGTCCAAGGCGGTCACCTACGACATGGGCTACACGCCCAGCTCGTACCCGGGCACGGGCAAGAAAGGCGAGGGCGGCACCGCCGCGGTGCCCGACGTGGTCAGCAACTACGAGGCCTGGCTGTACGACCGCTGCGCCACCATGCTCATCGTCTCGGCCCACTTCGACGATGCCTCGCTCTACCGCCACGGCCTGCGCGCGTGCTCGTTCTACGCCAGCGAGATCGACGAGCGCGGCCTGTTCAAGCTCAAGCTCGACGAGAAGGGCCAGACCTACGACGAGAAGTACTCGCACACGCGCGGCATGTACATCTACTACGCGCTCTCCGGCGACGAGCGCGCGGCCGCGGCCATCACCGCCATGGCCAACATGTGGGACCAGGATCCGCTGTTCGCGCAGCCCTACCGCGCCGGTCACGCGCGCGGCCCGGACAAGCTGTGGACCGAGCGCCTGGTCGCCGCCTCGCTCGAGGCCGCGGTGTACGGCTTCGAGACCACCGGCGACGCCAGGTATCTGACCGCGGCCAGGCAGCTGTTCGAGAGCACCTACAAGCACATCACCGCCAAGGACAGCGCGGCCATCAACGCCATCGTGTTCCACGACTTCCCGCCCCAGGACTGTCTGGTGCACTCGTCCATGCAGCACGAGGGCGACAAGCAGGAGCCGTGGTGCTCGGGCTGGATGATCGCTCTCCTCGCCGAGCCGCTCCTGCGCTACCAGGAGCTGACCGGCGACAAGCGCGTCGACGAGGTGTTCATCCGCCTGGCGCGCTTCCTGCGCGATCGCGGCACGACCTACTTCTCCGGCGATCCGCTCAAGGATTCCTTCCTGGAGCCGACCATGTGCTTCAACCGCGAAAAGCAGGGCCCGTCGGTGCGCTTCCTGTCGGTGCTCTACGGCGCGGGCCTGCGCCCCGACGGCACGCGCTACATCGCGTCGGACTGGGCTGACTTCGACCACTGCCCGGACGTGACCCTGATAACCGCGGCGGCGCTGCGCGCGCTCAAGCGCTCGGGCGGCTGGGACCGGCCGGCGCCCGCGCCCTTCGCCAGCGAGGGCACGTCGATCCTCGCCCTGCACCACGAGCTGGCCTTCTGCGCCTTCAACGCCTTCGGCTATTACATCCGCGAGAAGCGCGACCCGCGCGTGTGGAAGTCGCGCGAGCTGGCCGAGGGCTACCAGAAGCCGGGCTGGATCGAGAAGAACAAGATCGGCTGGCCGACGTTCGATGTCAGCCCGCTGCGCAAGTACGGCTGGTGGTTCAATGGCTCGCTCGAATCCTGGGCCATACTCAAGGACGCCGGACTGGACTTCTCGACCCTGCGGCCGGGAGCGGTGCAGCCGGCCGGCAAGGACTGTCCGGCAGCGACGCAGTTCTGAGCCGCGCGGAGCAGAAGACCGTCATGCAGGTGGAGAGGTGAGTCAGCTAGACCCTGGATTGCTACGTGCTCGTGATCATTGCGAGCGTATTTTTGCGGAGTCATTTTGCTGACGAAAATTACCGTTCGAGTTCCGTGACGTCTTGCGTTAGGGTGAAAGGGATAGGTGCTCCGCAGGGTGCTGGTAGGCGGGTGAATCGAGGGGAGGTCGCGGTAGTGCACGCATTGCTTCATCGTCAGCTCGAACGGATTCTTGGCCGTCGCGTCGACGAGGACGAGTCGCTGGCCGCCATCCTCGACGGGCCGCACCAGGCCGCCTTGCTCGAGCTCATCTCGCACACGTACGAGGCCTACGACGACGGGCGTGCCGTGGTCGAGCCGTCCGCGGTCGAGATGGCCCTGCGCACCAGCGAAGAGCGCTATGCCCTCGCGCTGCGCGGCGCCAACGACGGCATCTGGGACTGGGAGCTGCCCGGGCGCGCCATCCACGTCTCGGCGCGCGGCTCCGAGATGCTCGGCCTGCCCGCGCAGGACGGACGCATGAGCGTGACCGGTTTCTACCGGCGCATCCACGCCGAGGATCGCGAGCTGGTGCGCCGGCTGGTCAGCGCGCACCTGGCCGACGAGCACGCGCTCCTGCAGGTCGAGTGCCGCATGCGCCACGAGGACGGCAACTGGCGCTGGATCCTGGTGCGCGGCGCCGCCGTGCGCGACGACGATGGGCGCGCGCGTCGCCTGGCCGGCTCGCTCTCGGATGTGACCCAGCGCAAGCAGGCCGAGGCCGAGCTGGTGCGCGCCTCGCTGCACGATCGTCTGACCGGGCTGCCCAACCGGGGCTACTTCCTCGACGCGCTGCAGCGCGTGCTGGCGCGCAGCCGGCGCCGCCCCGAGGTGCGCTTCGCGGTCGCCTTCGTCGATCTCGACCGGCTCAAGCTGGTCAACGACACGTTCGGCCACCAGGCGGGCGACGTCATGCTGGCGGAGATCGCGCTGCGCATCGCCGGCGTGGTGCGCGCGGGCGACATGGTCGCGCGCCTGTCCGGCGACGAGTTCGCTCTCCTCCTCGACGAGCTGGACGGCCCGGCCGACGCGCTGCAGGTGGCCGAGCGCGTCAACACGGTGCTGGCGCGGCCCATCGACGTGCACGGCCACGCGGTGCAGGCGAGCGCCAGCATCGGCGTGGTGCTGTCGGATCCCGTCTACGAATCGGCCGAGCAGATGCTGCGCGACGCCGACGTGGCCATGTACCGGGCCAAGGCGCGCGGCCGGGGCGGCTACGCACTCTTCGATCGCGAGATGCTCGAGCGCGCGCACGAGCGGCTGGCCCTCGAGGCCGACCTGGCCCACGCGCTGCCGCAGAACCAGCTGCGCGTGTACTACCAGCCCATCGTTCGCCTGCGCACGCTCGAGCCGGTGGGCTGCGAGGCGCTGGCGCGCTGGTTCCATCCCACCCGCGGCATGCTGCTGCCGGGCGACTTCCTGGCCATCGCCGAGGAGTCGGGCGAGGCGCACGCGCTCGGCCGCTGGGTGCTGAGCGAGGTCTGTCGTGACGCGCGCGGCATGGCCGAGCAGATCGAGGGGCCGTTCTACGTCTCGGTCAACATGTCGGCCAGCCAGCTGCTCGAGGTCGACCTGCCCGACTACGTCGAGCATGTGCTGGGCGAGTCGGGCATCGCGGCCGAGCAGCTGGGCATCGAGATCACCGAGAGTGCGCTGCTCGAGCCGCCACCCGCGGCCATGGCCACGCTGGCCCGCCTGCGCGCCCTGCGCGTGCGCGTGCACCTGGACGACTTCGGCACCGGCCACTCGTCGCTGAGCTATCTGCACCGCATGGACGTGGACCAGATCAAGATCGACCGCTCCTTCGTCGCGCACGGTGGTGCCGGCGATCCGGTGTTCAGCTCGATCGTCATGCTGGCACAGCGTCTGGGCAAGCTGAGCGTGGCCGAGGGCATCGAGAACGAGTCGGAGCTGGCGCTGTGCCGGCGCCTGGGCTGCGACCTGGGCCAGGGCTACCTGTTCGCGCGGCCGATGGACTCGGAAGCCACGACGGCGTGGCTGCGCGCCGCGGGCCGGACGATGCGGCGGCGGCGCCAGCAGGATCATCCGACGCCGCGCATCCGCGGGTAGCCCGCTACCACCGACGTGGTCGTGCAGATCGCCGTCCTGCGGCCGCCGCTGCCGCTGCCGCTGGCCGATGCCGCTGCCGATGCCACCGCCGCTGCCGCCGCCGCATGCGCCGCGCCCCATGCGGGCGTGTCACGCGTTGTCACGCCGCGGGTGAGACACCTCGCACGCGGCTCGCACGCCTGCCTTCCACGTCCGCGCGCGTGCGCCACGAGCTTCGACGGTGAAGGGGGCAGAATCCGCGTCCGTCCGCCCTCCTCGCCATCACCGATTCCTCAGGACGCCCGCGTGGCATGACGGTTGCTCAGGCTCGGGCTCGCCGAATCCGACGGCAAAGATTTTCTCTGATCCAACGAGGAGCCCTTGTTCATGAGCCAACGCAAGACACGTTCCCACCTGAGCCCGTTCCTGCTCTCGCTCGCCTGCGCCCTGGCGCCTGCGGTCAGCGGCTGCGCCGACGCCGGCGCGCCTGACGAAGCAGCGCCGGCCGCCGAGGCGGCGCCCGCCGAGCACCCCGAGACGCATCCGATCGCGCAGCCCATCGCGCCGGTGTCACCGCTGCGCGACGACAGCTGGCACCACGTGGCCGCCTGCGCGGGCGAGCGCTGCGAGGGCGCCATGCCGGCGCCGCGTCACATCGCGCGCAACCTGGCGCGCAACGCCATGCACCACAAGGGCACCAACACGCAGCTGCCCATCCCGCAGAACCTGCAGCTCGCCGACATCGACGCCGACGGCGCGTCCGATTTCATCCAGTTCGTCAGCAACAAGGTCTTCGTCTCGCACACCGACTACGACAAGACCGGCGTGGCGCACCTCTACACCGGCCGGCCCATCAAGCGCGTCCTGACCGGTGACTTCCACGGCGATCACTACAGCCAGACCTGCCTCATCACCGACGACAACATGCTGGCCTGTTACGGCATCAGCACCGACCGGCACGAGCTGTGGTGGTGGTTCTCGCAGTACACCTTCCTCAACGACAACGAGGACGCCATCGTCGCCGACTACGACGGTGACGGCCGCGACGACATCCTGGTCTACCCGCGCGCCGGCGGCGCCTACCGCATGTACTCGATCAAGGGCGACTACTTCTTCGCCGCCACGCCGTCGTTCAACCCGGGCAACCTGGGCACCGCCGCGGCCGGCCTGCGCCTGCGCGCGGGCGACTTCAACGGCGACGGCCGCGACGATCTGCTGACGGTCAACTCCGCCGGCCAGATGGCCGACTACGCGTCGGTGTGGGACGGCACCAGCCACACCTTCTGGTGGGCCTTCACCACCGGCGGCGGCTTCGTCGGCGGCGACGACCAGATCACCACCGCGCACATCGACGACAACAACACCGACGACATCGTGCTGCACAACCGCGCCACCGGCGTGACCCGCTTCCACAACATGGAGTTCGGCGGCGGCAGCCCGCCGCAGATCACCAGCGTGTCGAAGGGCCAGATCTCGGTCGCGGGCAACAGCTGGATCTTCTGGGGCTTCATGCACGGCGTGTCGTCGGAGCTGGGCTCGAGCCGGCGCGAGGACGCCATGGTCTACGACCTGTCGGCCAACATGTTCGTGCGCTCCGACGCGCGCTACGACGGCAGCGCCCTGACCTACTGGTGGGCCTACTCGCAGTACGCGCCCAACAACCACTACGGCTGGGCGGCCTTCGCGGCCAAGCCGTTCCTGATGCTCAAGTGCAAGTTCTCCGACATCGACGCCGAGCCGCAGGGCACCCAGTTCTACCGTGACCTCATGTACAGCGCGCTCGTGCCCTACTGGCGCGACCTGTCCTACGGCTCGTGGGACCTGTCGGGCTCCAACGTCGTCGACGCGTGGAACCGCATGTCGATCACCAACGCCGCCTGGTCGGGCCCCATCAGCCGCTGGGATCGCGTCGGCTACTGCATGAACGCCTACGCCGGCTCGAAGGACGGCTACGTCAACACCATCGCCATCGTGAACGGCGAGGGCGACGCCGGCAACCACGGCGGCCGCGTGCTGGCCACGCCGTCGAGCTCGAACGTGACCTTCCTCGGCCACGAGACCGGCCACACCCTCGGCTGGGACCACTCCTTCGACGACACCGATCGCAAGAACTCGAGCTGGTCGGCGCCCGGCGAGTACTTCGACTACTGGGACATCATGAGCGCCATGGCGGTCTACGACTTCGCCCATCCCCAGGGCGGCACCGCCGGCCCCGAGATGAACGCGCCGTACAAGACCAAGGCCGGCTTCATCCCCGCCCAGCGCATCACCACGCTCTACCCGGGCACCACCCAGCAGACGTGGCGCTGGAACGTCGCCGCCATCAACCGCCCCGAGGGTAACGGTTCGCTCATGGTGCGCATCGGCGCCGACAACAACAACTACTACACCGTCGAGTACCGCATTCCGGGCGGCTGGGACCAGGCCATCCCGCGCTCCACGGTGCTGGTGCACCGCGTGACCAACGGCGTGTCGTACCTCATCACCGCGGGCGGCGGCCCGGAGCGCCTGGTCGGCTCGACCAGCTACTTCGCGCTGGCCAGCCGCCTCATCGTCGTGCGCGTGAACGGCTTCGCGGCGAACGGCTACACCGCGGACGTCTCGATCGACTACTAACGCAGCTCACTCGAGCGCCAAGGCGCTGAGGGTCGCCAAGATCACCTGGTCACATTCTGGCTCGGTGGTCTTGGCGTTTCTGCGTCAGAGCTCGTCGCCGCCCACGCGCGCGCCCACCGAATGATCCCAGATGTTCTTCTTGGTGATCTTCCCGCTCGGCGTCTTGGGAATCGATGACACGAAGGTCACGTACTTGGGCACCATGAAGGGCTCGAGCCTGGCCGCGCAGTGCTCGATGACCTGGCGGGCCGTGTACGACGTCCCCTCGACCAGCACCAGGAAGGCGCGGATGGCCTGGCCGAGCACCGCGTCGGTCTGGCCGACCACGGCCGCGTCCTGCACGCCGGGCAGGGCGTAGAGGACGTTCTCGACCTCCTTGGGCGCGACCTTCTCGCCCCGGGTCTTGATGATGTCGTCCTTGCGGCCCACGAAGTAGAGGAAGCCTTCCTCGTCCTGCTTGAAGCGGTCGCCCGTCCACAGCCACATCTCGTTGGGGATGTCGGGCGACGGCTTGAGCCACTGCGCGGTGATCTCCGGCTTCTCCCAGTAGCCGCGCATGACGTGCGGGCCGCGCACGACCAGCTCGCCTTCGACGTCTGGCCCCAGCTTCTCGCCGTCGGGTCCGCACACGAAGACTTCCATGTTGGGCATGGGCCGGCCCACGCTCGACGGCTTGTCGTGGATGCGCTCGGGCGGCAGGTAGCACACGCGCTTGCACTCGGTCAGGCCGTACATCGAGTAGATGCGCGCGTTGGGCACCAGACGCTTGAGCGTCTCGATGTGCGGGATGGACAGCGCCGCCGCGGTGTTGGTCACGTAGCGGATGCCGGGCAGACGCAGACCCTTCTCCTCGTACTGGCGCAGGATCGACGCGATGGTCGGCACCACCGGAAGGCCGGTGACGTTCTCTTCCTGGATCACCTTGATGACGGCGGCCGGGTAGTTGAACGACTGCTCCAGCACCAGCGTGCCGCCGAACTGGTTGACCATGAGCCACTGGTAGAGGCCGTAGTCGAACGACAGCGGCAGCACGTCGACCACGATGTCGTCGGCCTGGTTGCGCAAATAGGTGGTGATCGACTCGGCCGCCGACACCATGTTGTGGTGGGTCAGCATCACGCCCTTGGGATCGCCGGTCGAGCCCGAGGTGTAGATGATGGCGGACAGGTCGGTAGGGATGTTCCGGGGCGCGCGCCACGCCTGGTCGGCCGCGGCCAGCGTGGTCGCGTGGTCGTGCACCTTGACGTGCGCGACCGGCGCTGCGCCCGCACCCGCGTCGACGATGAGCGCGTGCTCGAGGTGCCTGGCCTGCTCGAGCGCGGGCGCGTAGAAGCGCTCCAGCAGCTTGTCGCTGATGACCACGCGCGCGCGGCAGTCGTTCAGCATGTAGGCCAGCTTGTCGGTCTTGGTCTGCGCGTTCACGATGACGAAGATCGCGTCCGCCGCGAGCACGCCGAAGAGACCGATGGCCAGCTCCACCGAGTTGTCGAGGTAGAGCACCACGCGATCGCCGCGCCTGACGCCCAGCTCACGCAGCGCGCTGGCCACGCGGCCGGCCTGCTCGTGGATCTCGGCCCAGCTGAGCCGTCGCTTCTTGAAGATCAGCGCGGTCTTGTCAGGATGCCGCGCGGTGCTGCGCTCCAGATACTCATGGAGCATCGTGACCTGGCTGACGTTCATGGATCGCCCCCGCGAAGAGAGTGTGCTGCTACCTAGAGCTTACGCACCACGTACGCGACGATGTTGTCGACGGTGTCGAAATTCTCCGGCACGGCCTCGTCGTTGTCGACCGAGAAGCCGAAGGTCTCCTCGACGAACAGGATGAGCTCGAGCATCTTCACCGAGTCGACCACGTGCGAGCGCTCGAGCGAGACGTCGTCCTTCAAGGAGGAGGCGTCGGCGCCGCGCAGGAAGTTGGTCAGGATCATGTTCCTGACCTGCTCACGGACCTGGATCTCTGAATGACTCATCGTCGAATTTCTTCCTACCTACCGACCTGGCTGTGACCGAGAGAGCTAGGGCGAAAACCGCGTCGCCGGCATGCGCGGGCGGGCGGCCGTCACCTCGCCGCCGACCTTGACCAGCTCGAGCGGCGTGTCGTGACTGAGAAAGAGCAGCGGGCTGGCCGCGTACGAGTACGCGCCCGAGTGCAGGAAGGCGATGAGATCGCCCGGCTCCGCCCTGGCGATCTTGACCGCGCGCGCCATGGAATCCATGGGCGTGCACAGCGGGCCGCACACCTCCTGCGGCTCGAGGCCGGCGGCGTCGCCTTCCAGCTCGGCCACACCGCCGCGGGTCAGGTTGCGCACCGGGTAGTTCTTCTTGACCAGCTGGCCGAAGTTGCCCGTGGCCGGGAAGCAATGGTTCATGCCGCCGTCGAGGATCACGTAGCGCTTGCCACGCGTCTCCTTGATCTCGGTCACCTTGGCCACGTACGCGCCGAACATGCCGATCATGAAGCGGCCCAGCTCGAGGATGAAGCGCGTCTTGATGAAGCGCGAGTGCACCTTGCGGAAGGCGGCCAGCGTCTCGCCCACGCCGCGCGAGAGCGCCTCGACGTCCATCTCTTCTTGCCCGGTGAAGTAGGGGATGCCGAAGCCGCCGCCCAGGTTGACCACCTCGGGCGCGACGTCGTGCTCGTCGCACAGGCGGCGCGCGATCTCGAGCGTGCCGCGCAGGTTCTCCAGGATGGCCGCCGCTTCCAGGCACTGCGTGCCGGCGAAGACGTGGATGCCGGCCAGGCGCACGCGCGGCTCGGCGCGTACGGCCGCCAGCGCCGCGCTCGCGTCCTCCTCGGCGACGCCGAACTGCGACGCGCCGCCGCCCATCTTCATGGCGAATTCCTTGGGCGTGTGCAGCGGGTTGACCCGCAAGGTGACGTCCTGGCGGCGGCCCAGCCTGGCGCAGACTTCTGCCGCGCGCTGCAGCTCGGCCACCGACTCGAGGCTGAGCAGGTGCAGGCCCTTGGAGATGGCGCGCTCCAGCTCGTCGTGGGTCTTGCCCGGGCCGGCGAAGCTCATGCACGCGGGGCTGTAGCCCGCGGCCACCGCCAGATCGAGCTCGCCCGCCGACGAGATGTCGATGCCGGCGACGTGCGGCTTGTACGCCTCCAGCACCTTGCGGTTGGCGTTCGCCTTCATGCAGTAGAGCACGTCGACGAAGTCGGGCAGGTGCGCGCGCAGCTTGCCCAGGTGGGCGAGCGCCGCGTCCATGTCGTAGAGGTAGTAGGGCGTGCCGTGTGCTTGGGCGAGCTTCGCGGCGAATGCGCCGTCGAGCAGCGAGACCGTCATGGTGGCTACGCTCCGGGCGCCATGCGCTTGACCACCCGTGCCGGGTTGCCCATCACGATGGAGTCAGGCGGGATGTCCGAGCGCACCACCGAGCCGGCGCCCACGACCGAGCGCGCGCCGATGGTGACGCCCTTCAAGATCATGCAGTTCTTGGAGATCTGCACGCCGTCCTCGATGGTCACCGGGGCCACGTCGGAGTCGCCCGCGGGCACCTCCCAGATGGGGCGCTCGGGGTTGTAGTGGCTGTGGCCCTCGGTGTCGGCGATGTACGTGCCCGAGCCGATGGAGGCGAACTTGCCGATGCTGACCCGCTGCGCGATGGCGATGGCGCAGTTGTGGCCGATGAACACGCCGTCGCCGATCTGCAGCACCGGCTCGCCGCGGTGCGGCGAGGTGATGCCGATCTTGCCCGAGATGCGGATGTTCGAGCCCAGCTCGATGCGCGTGTGACCCAGCATGTAAGGCATCCGATCCACGGCGATCTGATCGCCGAAGACCGCACACTTGGACAAGAACATGGGTGTCGCGACCAGGGACCGCTGCGCCCACTCGAACATCTCGCGCGAGACGAACGCCGCGTCGGAGAGCCCCGAGAGCAGGCGGCGGGTCGTGCCGTTCGGCTGGACCGTCTGGAAGAGCACGCGCTTCGCGATTGGCTTGAGCGCCCTCTTCATGCTGTCGGCAATCGACATGGGGGGTGCTCACACATACCACAAACTCGCCAATCCACGGGCTCGACTTGGTCGTATATTCGCGGACCTAATCGGAGGAGACCATCCATGAATCGCATGACGCGTCAGGTGGTAGGCACGTGGTGTGCAGCACTACTCGCGCTGGCTGTGGCGGGCTGCAAGAAGGAAGAAGCTCCTGCGGCCAGCGACAAGCCGCCTGTGACCGACCCGGCCGCCAAGCCGCCCGAGCCGGCGCCCAAGCCGCCCGAGCCGCCCAAGCCGATGACGGCGGAGGAATCGGTCAAGTGGTACCAGGACTGCTGGGCCAAGTTCAACGCCAAGGCCTGGGACGACTTCAAGAAGTGCTTCGCCGACGATGCCACCTCCGACCAGGTCGACTCGGGCATGCCGCAGGCCAAGGGTGCCGACCAGGTCGTCGCCTCGGCGCAGATGTTCTCCAAGGCCTTTCCCGACGCGGCCGGCGAGGCCCAGCTGGTGCTGCAGAACGGTCACACCGTGGTGGGCGTGTGGCTGGTGAAGGGCACCAACAGCGGCGGCATGATGACGCCCGACGGCAAGGAGATGCCGCCGACGGGCAAGAAGATCGGCCTGCTCGTGGCCCACGTGATCGAGGGCAACGACGCCAACAAGGCGGCCAAGGAGACCCTCTACGTCGACTATGGCGAGCTGCTGGCGCAGCTGGGCGTGAACCCCATGCCCGCGCGTCCGGTCATGGACAAGGGCGCGGCCAGCCCGACCGTCGTCATCGCCAAGGACGACGAGACCGAGAAGAAGAACCTCGACGCCGAGAAGGCGCAGCTCGAGGCCTGGAACAAGCACGACGCCAAGGCCGTCGGTGCGTTCTTCGCCGACGACGTCAAGTGGTCGGAGCAGGGCACGCCTGCGGATCAGGACAAGAAGCAGCTGCTCAAGGGCCTGGGCGACATCTGGAAGGGCATGTCCGACGTGAAGCTCAACGTCAGCAACGCGTGGGCCGCCGGTGACTACGTGGTGATGCAAGGCAGCTTCGAGGGCACCAACGATGGCGACATGCCGGCGATGAAGCTCAAGAAGACCGGCAAGAAGGTCAACATCGGCTTCATCCAGATCGATCGCCTCGAGGCCGGCAAGGTCAAGCAGGCCTGGTTGTTCTACAACTCGGCGGCCATGGCGATGCAGCTGGGCATGATGCCGCCGCCGGGTGGCGCGCCGCCGGCCGAGGCCGGCAAGGGTGAGAAGGGCAAGCCCGCCGAGGGCGAGAAGGCCGCGCCCGCCGGCAAGGACAAGCCGCACCACAAGGGCAAGTAGCCAGCACCCGGGTGCTCGCGTCCTGCCGCGTCAAGCGATTGTCGACGCGCGCGCGTATTCGGCACATGCCTCGGCGGTCAGCCGGGAGGTAACATCCGCTCAAGCCCTTGAGCGACAAGCCGCGTCAAACCCTCATGACCGTCGCGCCCTTCACCGAGGACGCGCGCCGCTACCGTGAGCTGCTCGAGAGTGTCCATCTGGTCGCGGTGGTCATGGACACCTCGGGTCGGGTCACCTTCTGCAACGAGTTCCTCGCCCATCTGCTGCAGCGTCCGCGCGCCGAGCTCATCGGTCGCGACTGGTTCGAGTACTGCCTGCCCGAGGAGCTGCGCGCGCCCGCGCGCGAGAGCTTCCTGGCGCGCATCATGGACGCCACGATCGCGCGCACCGACGAGAACGACATCGTGGCCAAGAACGGCGAGCGGCGCACCATCGCGTGGAACAACACCATCCTGCGCGACGCCCAGGGCGGCATCGTGGGCACGGCCAGCATCGGCTCGGACGTCACCGAGCAGCGCCGCGCCGAGGCGCAGCTGCGTCACCTGGCCTTCCACGATCCGCTGACCGGGCTGGCCAACCGCTCGCTGTTCTTCGCCCGCCTGGGCGACGCCATCTGGCGCGTGCGCGAGAACGGCATGCGCCACCGCTACGCGGTGCTGTTCGTCGACCTGGATCGCTTCAAGATCGTCAACGACAGCCTGGGTCACGGCGTGGGCGACGAGCTCCTGGTCGCGGTCTCGGGCCTGCTCGCCGGCTGCGTGCGCCCGGGTGACACGGTGGCCCGGCTGGGCGGCGACGAGTTCGCCATGCTGCTCGAGCGCGTCAGCGGCGCCGACGAGGCCGCCGCGGTGGCCGAGCGCCTGCAACGCGCGCTGTCGGGATCGATCCGCCTGGCCGAGCACGAGGTCTACACCACGGCCAGCATCGGCATCGCGCTGGGCGAGCCCAGCTACGAGCGGCCAGAAGAGGTCCTGCGCGACGCCGACTCGGCCATGTACCGCGCCAAGGACCTGGGCAAGGCGCGCCACCACCTCTTCGATCCGTCGATGCACGCGCGTGCGGTCACGCTGCTCAAGCTGGAGACCGACCTGCGCCGCGCCCTCGAGCGCAAGGAGTTCGCGCTGGTCTACCAGCCCATGGTCGAGCTGGCCACGGGGCGCCCGGTCGGGCTCGAGGCGCTGGTCAGATGGGACCACCCCGAGCGCGGGCGCGTCTTGCCCACCGACTTCATCGGCATCGCCGAGGACACCGGCATGATCGGTCCGCTGGGCGACTGGGTCATCGGCGAAGCGTGTCGCCAGGCGGCGGCGTGGCTGGCCATCGGCGCGCTGCCGCTGGGCGCGTCGGTGGCGGTGAACCTGTCGGCGCGCCAGCTGGGCCGTCCCGGCCTCGACGCCACCATCGAGCGGGCGCTGGACGCGGCGGGCCTGCCCGCGGAACGCCTCGAGCTGGAGATCACCGAGAGCGTGCTCATGGACAACCCCGAGGCGGCGGCGGCGGCGCTGCGCCGCCTGCGCGGGCGCGGCATGCGCATCGCCATCGACGATTTCGGCACCGGCTTCAGCTCGCTCGGCTACCTGGCGCGCCTGCCCATCGACAAGCTGAAGATCGACCGCGTGTTCGTCTCGCGCCTGGCCAGCGGTGCGCCCGACCAGGCGGTGGTGCGCACCATCGTCGCGCTGGGCGCCAGCCTGGGCATGGAAGTCGTCGCCGAGGGTGTCGAGACCGACGAGCAGCGCACCATCCTCTCGGCGCTCGGCTGCACGCGCGCGCAAGGCTTCCTGTTCGCCCGGCCGCTCGAGGCCGCCGACGTGGCGGCGCGCGTCGCGGCGCTGCCGTGACCTGGCCCACGTACGGCTCTCGGCGCGCTTGACTTCGAGCGCACGATGCTTCATTTGTAGCCGTCGAAAGGAGCCCGTCATGTCTGCGCAGCGACATATGCGAATGAATCAAGTGCGCGCGGCGGTGCTCCGGCTGACGACGATCCTGTAGTCCAGGGAGACGTCCGGCCCGTCCAGCTCCGCCGCACGCGACGACGTATGGGTTTCGCGCATGTGGAGCTGTGTAGATGGGCAATCGTTTTCGGCGTCGACGCGCGGCTGATGAAGCCGGGCAGGACGCCTCGCTGGTGGATGTCTTCTTCTCGGATTCGGGTTCGCAGGAAGTAGCCGTCGGAGATCCGGCGGCGGATCGCAAGAGCAAGCAGGTGTGTCGCGAGGTCTATCGGGTCCTCGCGCAGGCGGAGCCGCGCGACCCGCGGCTGTGGGGCATGACGGTCCTCGAGGTGGCGCCCGCGCCCGACGCCTCGCGGCTGGCGGTGCGTGTGCAGCTCGCGCCCGGCACGGATGTGGAGCAGGCGCTGGCGGCGCTGGGCCGCTGGAAGGGTGGGCTGCGCGCGGAGATCGCGCAGGCCTTGCAGAGGAAACGCACGCCCGAGCTCGTCTTCGAGCTGGGCGGCGCAGCGACGGCAACGGCGACGGAGGACGAGCCATGATGCACGCCTTCCTGGCCGCGCCGTTGCCCGACGACGTGCGCGTGGCGCTCGAACGCCTGGCCAGCGCGCCCGACGTGGCCCACGTCGCGGTCATGCCCGACGTGCACCTGGCCGAGGACGTCTGCGTGGGCACCGTGGTGGCCACGCGGGCGACCATCTACCCGGCCGCGGTGGGCGGTGACATCGGCTGCGGCATGACCGCGGTCGGCTTCGACGTGCCGGCGGCAGCGCTCGACGCGCGTGCGGCCGCGCGCGTGCTGGCCGGGCTGTACCAGGAGATCCCGCGCGACCGGCACCGGCGCGTCGACTTCGCGCCCTCGCCGCACCTGCCCGTGGCGCTCTCGACGCCCGCGCTCACCCGCCTGGCCGAGCGCGAGGGCAGGGCGCAGATGGGCACGCTCGGCTCGGGCAACCACTTCGTCGAGCTGCAGGCCGACGACGAGGGTGGCCTGTGGCTGATGGTGCACTCCGGCTCGCGCGGGCTGGGGCCGGTGAAAGAGTTGCTGCTCGGCAGCGTCTCCCATCGTGTTGCCACCCACGCGCCATGCCCGACACTGATCGTGAATCGGCCGATGCGCTCGCTCCACCACGTCCTG
>Ga0209515_10005179_pt1 | contig 17095 bp, 19 predicted proteins | sample Subgroupgradi54m_FD_187454 | JGI IMG/M metagenome (GOLD analysis project Ga0209515, IMG submission 187454) | Subsurface groundwater microbial communities from S. Glens Falls, New York, USA - GMW60B uncontaminated upgradient, 5.4 m (SPAdes)... ...
TAGATGACTGCTGAAGGCATTGTTTTAGAGGCCCTTCCCGGAGCTTCTTTTAAAGTGAAGCTCGATGACAACCGGGAAATTATTGCTTATGTTGCAGGCAAGATGCGGGTAAGAAGAATTCGTATTCTCCCAGGTGATCGAGTACGCGTTGAGCTTCCAAATGAGACGGATACTAGGGGAAGAATCACCTGGCGGCTGTAAGGGTACTTGTTGTGAGCGCGTCGAACCATGAAAGTAAGAGCGTCGGTTAAAAAAATTTGTAAAGATTGCCAGATTATCCGTCGCCGCCGACGGCTTTACGTCATCTGTAAAAACGATCCCAAGCATAAACAACGACAAGGGTAATTATGAGATTAGTAGGAATAAATATTCCGGATAATAAAAAAGTAGAGGTGGCTCTTGCCTATATCTATGGCGTAGGTCCCTCGCGCGCCCGAGAGCTTATCGAAAAAGCTAATATTGATAATTTAAAAAAAGCCAAAGATCTCACTCCGGAAGAACTAGCGAAAATTAAAACTTTGATTGAAGATAGTTTCAAAATTGAAGGAGAGTTAAGGCAAGCATTGAGGCAAAATATTAATCGCCTCAAAAACATTAAAAGCTATCGCGGGAGCCGCCACGTTAAGAGATTACCTGCCAGGGGGCAGCGAACTAAGACTAATTCACGGACTATTCGGGGCAATGTGAGAGTCACTGCTGGTAGCGGAAAGAAAAAATTAACTAAGACCTAAACCATGGGGAAAAAACGAGTCATTCAAAAAAGCGAAGATGCGGCCAAGAGAGAAGGAGCTGCTTCTCACACTCCCAAACTAGGCAAAAAGAAAAAAGCTGTGAGCTCAGTTGAGACTGGCCGGATCTACATCAGGTCGTCCTACAACAACACTATGATGACAGTAACTGATGAGAAAGGAAGTGTGCTCGCCTGGGCCACGTCCGGCGCGCTTGGTTTTTCCGGCCCCAAGAAAGCTACTCCCTTTGCCGCTTCAAAAGTCACAGCCGCAATTGCCGAGAAGATATCCAAAACAGGGCCTCATAAGATTGAAATTTTGGTTTCGGGTATTGGCCCCGGTCGAGATTCAGCCATCCGCTCGCTAGCCAACCAAGGTTTTGACATCATCTCTATTCGCGATATTACCCCTATTCCTCACAACGGCCCGAAGCCGCCAAAACCAAGAAGAGTTTAGTATTATTGCCATGGCACGTGTCTTAGAAAAAAAAGAAAGAAGCCTGGGCATTAAGCTCTCTATTCGAGGGGAGCGCTGTCTTTCTCCAAAATGCGCTTTTATTCGCAAACCCTACCGACCTGGTCAGCATGGGAAGAGATTCCGCCGCCGGATGAGTGAGTTTGGAACTCAACTCAAGGAAAAACAGAGAATCAAATTTTCTTATAATTTAAGCGACAGACAATTAAAGAAAGTTTTCCAGAACGCTGCCGGGAAAAGGGACTCATCTATCGAAGAAATTACCGAGGCATTGGAGAACCGACTGGATAACATTGTTATGCGATTGGGGTTTGCCGAGAGTCGTTCAATCGCAAGGCAGATTGTCAACCACGGCCACATTTTGGTTAATGACCGGAAGGCCACCACCGGGTCCTACCGGCTAAAAATTGGCGACACTGTTTCCATTAAGCCCCAGAGCCAGAAGCTTCTTCCTTTTCAAGAGTTAGTGGAGAAAGTTAAAAGACAGGAATTGCCCTCCTGGCTGACGCTTGATAGGGAGAATCTAGTCGGCAAAATGGAGGCCCTGCCTCGCCAGGTTGAATTGCCATTTGATTTAAATTTAGTGGTCGATTATTACTCGAAATAAAATTATATCTATGAACTACACTTATTTAAGCGGTTCTGTAAAAACAGTCAAAGTTAAAGAAGACGAAAAAGTCGGTGTTTTTGATATTGAGGGACTCTACCGAGGGTATGGCGTCACTGTCGGAAATGCTCTAAGGAGAGTGCTTTTTTCTTCCCTTCCAGGAGCTGCCATTACCAGGTTCAAAGTTAAAGGAGTAGGTCACGAATTTACCACCATTCCTGGAGTGGTCGAGGATATGGTAGAAATTAGCCTTAATCTGAAACAGGTAAGATTCCGCTTCTATGCCGATGAGCCCCAGATTTTGTCTCTTAAGGTCAAGGGCGAGAAAAAAGTCACCGCCGGAGACATTAAAGGTAACGCTCAGGTGGAAATCCAAAATCCCGATCTCCATATTGCCACCTTGGGAAGTAAAACGGCTGAGCTTGATATGGAGTTCACTGTCGAAAAGGGATTGGGCTACGAACCGGTTGAGACCCAGAAGAAGGAGCGACTCCCCATCGGGATGATTGCAATTGATGCCATTTACTCCCCAGTAGTCAATGTTAATTTCCGAATCGAGAACATGCGGGTCGGGGAGCGAACCGACTACGATAAAGTTCGACTGGAGATTGAAACCGACGGAACTATTTCCCCTTCCTCAGCCCTTCACAAAGCCGTTAGTATTCTAGCCGATCACTTTAAAAAAATTGGCGAGATCAAAATAGATGAATTTTCCGAGAAAGCCGCGAAGCCCACTACCGCCCCTAAGAAGGAGACCCCGAAGAAGAGCAGGCTTAGTGCGGGGCAGGAGAAAACCAAACCTAAGACAAGTTAGATGAAACATAGAAAGAAAGGCCGAAAATTAAGCTTAAAGCGGGGCGAGCGTAAAAGTTTCGTGAAGATATTAATCCATAACCTGATTATGAAAAGTCGGATTGAAACCACAGAAGCGAGGGCAAAAGAGATTAAACCTAAAGTGGAGAAGCTCGTCACTATTGCTAAGAAAAATGACCTAGCGGCTTTGCGACTGCTCCTCACAAGGATTCCCAAGGATTCGGCTTACAGGCTTTATCACGAAATAGCGCCTCGGTATAAAGAGAGAAAAGGCGGCTATCTCCGAGTTGTTAAAACCAGTATTGTGAGGAAAAGAGATGCTGCAAAAAAGGCAGTAATAGAATTTGTTTAAGATGCGCCAGATAGATATTGATGCGAAAGATAAAACACTCGGCCGTCTGTCTTCAGAGATTGCTCGGCTACTCCAAGGCAAAGATAGCCCAAGCTTCGTGCCATATAAACTGACCGATGTTAAAATAACCGTGAAAAATAGTCACTTGATAAAACTTACCGGCGCCAAGGGCGAAGAAAAAGTTTATTATCGCCACAGCGGCCGGCCCGGCCATCTTAAGGTCACTAAATATCGAGATGTTTTCGCAAAGAATCCGGAGTGGGTGCTACGCCATGCCGTTTTGGGGATGTTGCCTAAAAACCGCCTCCGAGCCGAGAGAATTAAATTATTAGTTTTTGAGAAATAATAGTTTTGATAAGCTCACTATAAATGGCCACAAAAACCGAAGTAAATAAAGATAAGCGGAAATATTTTGAAGGAGTCGGTCGGCGAAAAACTGCAGTTGCCCGAGTCCGATTTTTCCCCCAAGACGGGGAGGGAAGTGGAATTATCGTTAACGGCCTTGATTATAAAAAGTATTTTTCCTTAGTACGGTTCCGTCAAGCGGCTAGCGAACCCTTCCGAGTTTTAAAAGATAAAAAAGGTGAAGCTCTGGTAAGCGTCAAGGGCGGCGGGGTGATGGCCCAATCCGAAGCCATTAAATTGGGCTTAGCGAGGGCTTTAGTAAAATTTGACCCCGACTTGAAGCGTGAACTTCGCGCCTTCGGCTACTTAACCCGTGACCCGCGAATGGTAGAAAGAAAGAAATACGGCCTAAAGAAAGCAAGGCGGGCGCCTCAATGGACGAAGCGTTAAGAGAAAAAGAATCAATCAGAAAGGCGTCACTCTCATTAGGGGCGCTTTTACTCTTCACCCACTTCATCATTACGGTTAATAATTGGTACCGTACGATACCCTCGGTAGATATTCCTCAGCATATTGGAGCCGGTGTTCTTGCCGCCCTCCTATTCTACTGGCTGGCTTACCACTTTAGGGACTCCTTAAATCTGAACCGCAGCCCTCGCTTTACCATTTTTTTGGTTTTAGGATGGACTGCTTTGCTTGGAGTCGGCTGGGAGTTTTTTGAGTTTATGCATGATGAAATAGTTATATTCTTTGGACTTAAGCTTCAATTAGCCCAACTCAGTAATTTTGATACCATGAAGGACTTATTCGATGACCTCGTGGGCGGGTCCTCTTTGGCTATTTTTATGCGCTTACGCTATGATAGGAAAAAGCGCCAACTATAGTTCGGCAAAATTGTTATCATGATGACCGGGCAGTGAAAATTCAAGTGCTCAAGGCAGAAAGCGTTATCTAAAAGCCAGTCAAGATATGAAATTGTTAAAACGTCGATTGAAGGAATATTTTCATAGCAGGAGAACTGCTTGAATTTCTACTGCCCGGTGAATCAGCCATTCCTTTCGGTAATAATTCCGACAAGAAACGGAGCTAAAAGATTGCCAATAACCCTAGTGGACGTCGATCGGCATCTTTCCAAAGCCGATTTTTCTTATGAGATTATTGTTGTTGACGGCTCCTCCACTGATGGCACGCCAGAATTAGTGGAGAAGTTTAAGGGTATTATCGCTAATTTAAATTTAGTGAAGCTAGAAACTGATGTAGGTAAAGGGGGAGCCGTTAAAAAAGGGATGCTTGAAGCCAAAGGTAAATACCGGCTTTTCACTGATGACGATAACTCCACTTCTATTGATCACTTCAATAAGATGCTGCCCTACTTTAAAGAGGGTTATGACGTGGTGATTTGTTCAAGAGCCATTAAGGGCGCAAAGCTCGAACCGCCTCAACCGTTTATTCGTCAACTTCTTGGCAAAGCAGGCAATCTTTTTATCCAGTTAGTGGTTCTACCGGGGATTTGGGATAGTCAATGCGGTTTTAAAGCTTTTACCGAAAAAGCGGCGATGAAAATTTTCCCTCTCCAGAAGATTGTTGGCGCTTCCCCTCGGGGTTGGGGGTTTGATGTTGAAATTCTAGCTCTAGCCAGGCGCTTACAATTTAAGATTAAAGAGATACCAGCCACATGGGTTAATGACCCTTTCTCCAGCGTTACTCCGATGGCCTATTTCGGGGTATTATTAGAAACCGTTAAAATTCGCTACTGGCTTTGGCGGAATGCATACAATCTATAATTGGCATGAATTATTTCTTAACTCAAAAACGATTAGATGAGCTAAAGCAAGAGTTGGGTGAGATGAAAACCAAAAAACGCCTGGAGGTGGCCGAGCATCTGCGCCAAGCAAAGGAATTGGGAGACCTCTCAGAGAATTCTGAATATCTAGAGGCAAGAGATGAGCAAACCCGCCTTGAGCGTCAAATTGTTGAAATCGAAGATATCTTAAGAAATGCTACCATTATTAAAGAGGGGGGAAGCAAAGAGAAGGTGGATGTTGGTTCTACCGTTGAAGTGCTGCGCGACAAAAAACATTTAAAGTTCGTTATCGTTGGGAGCGAAGAAGCGAAACCCGAAGAAGGGTATATTTCCAATGAATCGCCTTTGGGTCGTGAACTCCTCGGCAAGAAAGTTGGGGATCCAGTTGAAACAATAACCCCCAGCGGTAAAATCCGATATAAAATCCAGAAAATAAGCTAATGGCCACTCTTAATGAGTTAATTAGAGAAAGACGACGCAAACTAGAAGCTATAAGGAAAAAAGGCCTCGATCCTTATCCGGCCGACTCCCGCCGCACTCATCTTATTGCCCAAGCAGTTGCCGATTTTAATAAACTCCACCGAAATAATAAAAAGGTTTATCTTGTCGGCCGCCTCCGGGCTCTTCGGGATCAGGGGGGGGTAATTTTTGTTGACCTCCAGGATGGGAGCGGCGCGCTCCAAGCAGTCGTCAACAAAAAGAACTTAAAAGATTTTGAATTCTGGAAAGAAAATTTGGACATCGGTGATTTTATTGAGGTTGGCGGTTCTCTTTTTAAGACAAAGCGAGGGGAAAAAAGTATTGAGGCCAAAAACCTCAAACTCTTGACTAAGAGTTTGAGGGCGATTCCTAAGGAGTTTTACGGCATTACTGACGCAGAAACCCTTCTTCGCAGACGCTATCTTGATCTTCTTTTGCATCCGAAGGTCCGAGAAATTTTCATTAAAAAAAGCCGCTTTTGGAATACGGTGCGGGAGACAATGAAGGAAAACGGATTTCTTGAAGTCGAAACCCCGGTTCTCGAAGCCATTCCCGGCGGTGCCGATGCGGAACCATTCGTTACTCGCCACCACGCTCTAAAAACTGATTTTTATTTAAGGATTTCATTGGAGATCGCCCTCAAAAAATTGCTGGTTGGCGGCTATGAGAAGGTGTATGAGATCGGCCGCGTTTTTCGAAATGAAGGAATTGATGCCGAACATCTTCAGGACTATACCGCGCTTGAATTTTATTGGGCTTACGCTGGCTACGATGATTTAATGAAATTCGTAGAGCTACTATACAAAAATGTCATTCAAGCAACTTGCGGCTCACTCACGACCAACTTTAAAGGAGAGAAAATTAATTGGGGCAAGAAATGGGCAAAAGTGGACTACTACACTGTTTTTAAAAAAGAAGTCGGCCTGGATTTAAATAATGCTACCGAGAAAGAATTATGGAAGTATGCGGTGAAGAAAGGTTTAAAGCCAACTAAGATTATGGGTCGGGGCCGTCTTATCGATCTCCTCTTCAAGAAGGTTCGTGCAAGAATGATTCAGCCGGTTTTTCTAGTGGGGCATCCAGTTGATGTATCGCCGTTATCCAAGCGATCTGCAAAAAATTCTAAAGTCGTTGAACGTATGCAGGTTATTGCCTGCGGAACGGAGCTCGGTAATGGCTGGTCAGAATTAAACGACCCAATTGATCAGCGAGAAAGATTTCAAGAGCAAATGAAACTGCGTCAGAAAGGCGACAAGGAAGCTCAGCGGCTTGATGAAGATTTCTTGGAGACCCTGGAGTATGGCATGCCTCCAGCGGCCGGCTTCGGTATGTCAGAGAGATTCTTCGCTGTACTAATGGATAAACCAGTCAGGGAGACAACTTTCTTCCCATTGATGAAGCATAAAAGATAAATCATGCTTGATATTGATTTAATCAGAAATAATCCTGAAGAAGTTAAGCAAGGCATTTCCAAAAAAGGTGCCGACCCTAAATTGGTTGATGATTTTCTCGCGCTCGATAAGGAATGGCGGGAGCTTACAAAAGAAGCTGACAACCTGCGGGCGCGGCAAAATGAATTGAGTATCCAAAGGAATATTGAAGAAGGTAAAAAGGTAAAGATCCAGGTTCAGGAGATAGAGACTACTTTAAGAAAACTTGAAGCTAATCGCCAGGAAATTTTGAGTCAGATCCCCAACTTACCAGCTGCCGATGTGCCACAAGGCAAAGATGAATCAGCTAACGTTGTGGTGAAGAAAGTCGGCGAACCGGCTAAGTTTGACTTTGAACCTAAAGATTATCTTACCCTTGCAGGGGATCTAATTGATACTGAGCGGGCAGCCAAGGTTTCCGGTAGTCGTTTTGGATATGTCTTTGGGGATATTGTCCTTCTCGAGATCGCTCTCGTTAAATTTGTTTTTGATCGTTTAGTCCCTCATGGCTTTATTCCCGTCCTGCCGCCAGTTTTAGTTAAGCCGGAAGTCATGAGGGGTATGGGTAAAATTAAATTTATTGAAGATGGAGACGCCTTTTTTATTGAGAAAGATAACCTTTATCTCGTTGGATCAGCCGAGCACAGCATTGGCCCAATCCATATGAATGAGGTTTTGGATCAAAAATCTCTACCGAAAAGATACCTTGGTTTTTCAACTAGCTTCAGGAGGGAGGCCGGTTCTTACGGGAAAGATACAAAAGGTATCCTGCGAGTCCATCAGTTTGATAAAGCGGAAATGTTCTCCTTTGCCCTGCCGTCGCAATCGGAAGAAGAGCATCAATTTCTTTTAGCGCGCCAGGAGGAACTGATGCAAGCGCTTGGTATTCCTTATCAGGTAGTTCAAATTTCCACCGGCGATATGGGTTTTACCGATTACAAGCAATATGATATTGAGGCCTGGTTGCCAGGCGAGAGACGTTATCGAGAATCCCATTCTTGCTCTAACACCACTGATTTTCAAGCTCAAGGGATAAACGTTAAATATCGATCTCCCGACGGAAGAACAGAATTTGTTCATATGTTAAATGCCACTGCCTTTGCTATGGGTCGCACTCTTATCGCCATTCTTGAAAATTATCAAACTAAGGAGGGGAGAATCGTCATTCCCGAAGTTTTGAGGGATTATGTCGGAAAAGCGGAAATTGAGTTTCAGAAGTGAGCCTCGCCGACGAGGCGGTAAGTTCAAACTTTTCCTTTACTGCATTTTACTGGGACTTATAGCTGCAGGAACCATTTATCTAATCTGGTTTACTCCCGCTTTCCAAATTCAGGCGATTGAAGTTAATGGCGGTACCCCCGCCCAGCAGGAGATTCTAAAACAAAGAAAGAGCAATAATCTCCTCTTTTGGAAGCCGCCCATCAGCCAGAAAGAATATCCCCAAATCGCTAAGCTGGAAGTTAAAAGAAATTTCTTTGAGCGCAAAATAACAGTTAATTTAGAAGAGCGGCAGAAAGAAATAATCTGGTGTCTGGAAAAAACTCAACAGTGTTTCTGGGTGGATAAGACCGGATTTGCCTTTACCCCAGCTCCATTTACAACCGGCACTCTGGTGGAAGTCAAGGTAGTAAAGGATCATTCGGATAGAGAAGTGAAAATCGGTGAGAATATTTTATCTCCTAAATATTTCCAAAATTTGAAAGCTACTATTGATCTTCTGATTGGATTGGATTTACCGGTTAACGAGGTAAGGATTGAAAATATCGACTACAAAGAAGCAGTCGCCGACCTGTCCAGCGGTCCGGACATCTACTTCAGCTTGCTCTTTGACTCCGGTTTCGCTAAAGATGTTATCAAGAAGTTAAAAGCCTCCAACGAGTGGAACGCTCTCCGCTACGTGGATTTAAGGGTAGAGAATAGAGCGTATTACAGCCAGTAATTAGTAACTAGAATATTCCTTGATGTCTAGTGCCTTTACCTTAATTTGTATATAAATATTGACTTCCCAGCTTTCGCGTACGGCGTTTCATAATTCTCTAGCCACCGATATTCGTCTTCCGGATTTCTCGTATGCCCTGGATGAAGTTCTCCTTTGGCGTTTTGAAGAAAGCCGATTGAAACCGCCAGCCACTGGACACCACTCTCTTTTGGACTACCTTTTGCGGATTGCCAGAGAACTGCTTTACCTGTGCTGAGCGGAGTCGAAGCATCGCCTAAATAGTAAGTGGGACTCCCGCCGCCGAAGTAATCAACAGCAACTTTATCAATTTTTTCGCCAGCTGGTGGATTATCAACAAACTCCTTTAATCGCTTAAGATCCTGCCCCCAATCATAGTTAGAATCGGTCACATATTGCCAGCCGCTATCAGTTCCAATCGCTTCATTGAAGTAAGAAAGATAGTGCGGATAAGCTCGCCCAACGCTCACCAAAAACCAAAGCACCATGGCCCCGATTAATCCTAGTTTTAAGTTTCTGTTTCCTAATACCCTGCTTCCTGTTTCCTGAGAAAAGCTCTTTAGTCCAGCCGCAGTCAAAATGTAGGCAAGAGGCATGATGGGAAGTAAATGCCTCACTCCGATATTCAGGGGACTTGTAATGCTGTAGACCCCATAAATAATAATAAAGAGAAGCATTGATAATTCCGGTAATCGTGTGAGAGAGTAAGCCATAAAATTCAATTGCCGTTTTCTAATCGCCCGGCCTACGCGATATAAGGCATAAAGTAGTGTAAGAGCCATGAAGATGAGGACTGGCAGCGACTCTTTCATCAGATAAACCGCCGGAAAGTACAGTGGGCTGCCGCTTGCTGAAACCTCGCCCAGGAAATAAGCGGTATTCCCTCCGGCCGAACGTTGAACTACCATTAAAATGCCTAACATATACTGGGCTACGGGTCGCAGCAGTGGTTTATCAGCCATCCAGATATCAAATTCGGCAACGCATCTCATCGGGATGCAAATCTCACCTGGCGCTGGCGGACCATGGGCAAAAGAGCTAAGAATAAAATCAGTATCGTGAACTTGTTTTTCAATTGGATAATTAAGCGTCGTAATAAGATAGAAGGGATAAATAAGAATAAGACCGATTAGGAATACAAGAATTACTGATCGGAAGATGCGCCAGGATTCTCGTAAATTCCGGTGATTACTTATGCTCCAAAAAATTGCGACTAAAATCAAAAAATAAGGGATTAAAATGACAGCTGAAAATTTTAGAAGTTCGGCAAAGCCAAATGCCAGGCCGGCGAATATAAGGTTCCGGCGATTTTGTTGCCTGAGAAATTTAACAAAAAAATAAAGAGCAACAATCACTCCTAACGCCGCGCCAATGTCAGTAGTGACATAATGCCCATGAGCAAGAACGGTAGGTGAAAAGGCGGTTAGTATTGTTGGTAAAAATGCCCATTTTGCTCCTAGGAGTTCTCTGGACCAGAAATAGACGAAGGCGATAAGAATAAGGGTGAGGATCATCGGACCGACCCTCGCCCATTGAATAATCCGATCTGCATTATTGCCCGATTCGTAAAGAAATTGAGTCCCAACCGCCCACTGACCATTAATATCGTTTTTCCAGGATGCTTTATCAGTTGGAAAATTAAGATGCATGAAAGCTAGGGGTAAAGCTGCTATCATCTTAACAAGCGGCGGATGTTCAGGATTCAAGCGATAATCTAAAAATTTTACATAACCATAACCAGCCGGAATGTGCGCCAGCTCATCCATAATGGCCGACTCCTGGAGTGAAGCCGTAAACATTACAAGAAAAGAAGCCAATAAAATTAACCCCAGTCCAAAAGTAGCCCAAGAAATTCTCATTAAAGTTATTATACCCCGCACCTTTTTACTAAAAAAGGTGCGGGGTTATACCAAATCATTATGAAAACTCTTTTCTGGACAAAACATGCCAAAGCCAAAATGCGTTACTATGCCTTATCGGAACAGAGAGTAAGGCGAGTACTCCATTCACCTTCAAGGGTTGAAGAGGGAATTGCTGAAGGGACCGTCGCCTTAATGCAACGGGCCGGCAGCAAAAAGCATCCTTATGAAATTTGGGTAATGGTTAAGGATGAAAAGCTTAATCGAAAAGTTATTTCAGCTTGGCGCTATCCAGGCCTCACGCAGCCCGGCGAGCCATTACCAGAAGAAATTTTACGAGAGTTTAGAGAAATTATTTAATGCGAAAAATTTTAAAACCCGAATTCTCTAATCGTCCTACGCTCATGGTTGCTCAAAATCTTTTAGGAAAATTTCTTGTAAGAAAAATTGGCAATAAAGAAATCGCCTCAATAATTACCGAAGTCGAGGCCTATGACGGATTTAAGGATAAAGCTTCTCACGCTTCAAGAGGGCGAACTTTGCGCAACGAAGTGATGTTCGGTGAGGCGGGCAGGTGGTACATCTACCTTATTTATGGAATGTATTGGATGTTAAATATTGTTACCGGCCCCAAAGATTATCCCGCTGCGATTCTAATCCGTGGAGTAGCTGATGCTAAAAGCCCGGGAAAACTAACCAAGCATTTCCAAATTAATAAATCCCTTAACAGTAAAATCGCTAGCAAAACTACTGGTCTCTGGATTGAAGATAGGGGAATTAAAGTAAAAGCAAAAAATATTTTAAAAACCAAGCGCATCGGTGTTCACTACGCCGGCCCCTATTGGTCTCACCGCCGCTATCGATTCTTAATTGAAATCCCTCGCTAAAAACGTTAGGATAACTCGTTTTAGAATTTATGGACTTCAAATTAATTTCACAAAACAAACCAGCTGGGGACCAACCCAGAGCGATTAAAGAGCTTGTGACTGGCCTAAAAAAGGGCTACGGCCATCAAACTCTTTTAGGCGTTACCGGTTCGGGGAAAACATTTACTGTCGCCAATGTAATTGCCCAGATTCAGAAGCCAACTTTGGTAATTGCGCATAATAAAACTCTCGCCGCTCAACTCTGTAATGAATTCCGAGAGCTTTTTCCCGAAAACGCAGTTCAATATTTTGTTTCTTACTACGATTACTATCAGCCGGAGGCCTATCTTCCAACTACTGATACCTACATCGGCAAAGAAGCTTTAATTAACGACGAGATTGATAAACTCCGTCATGCTGCCACTACCTCCTTACTTATACGAAAAGATGTCATTGTTGTTGCTTCGGTCTCCTGCATTTACGGCTTAGGCGCGCCGGAGGTCTATAGCGCTAATATTCTTAATTTCAAAGTGGGCGACACCCTCGATCGGAAAGAGCTCATGCGCAAGCTCGTCAAAATACAGTTTAAGCGCACTACTGCTGACCTTAAGCGTGGCACTTTCCGCCTCCACGGAGATAACTGGGAAATTATGCCTCCGTACGAAGAGGTAATTTATAATTTTCTGATAGAAAAGAACCGTATCATTAAAATTTTTCTCGTTAACCCTGTTAAGGGATTCCAGCTCGGTAAGACCCCAAGTGTCGAAGAAGTTTTTATCTCGCCCGCCCGCCACTTTATCTCTCACGGCCAAGATGACGCCTTAAAAGCAATTAAAGAAGAGCTAAAAGTGCGTCTTAAATATTTTGAAGAGCACGGGAAATATCTAGAAGCTGAACGGCTCGAGCGGCGGGTTAAAAACGACCTAGCGATGATTCGGGAAATCGGCTATTGTCATGGAATTGAGAATTATTCCCGTCATTTATCCGGTAGGCAGGAGGGCGAACCGCCCGCGACTTTACTCGACTATTTCCCTGAAGATTTTTTAACTGTTATCGATGAGTCTCACGTTACCGTTCCCCAACTTCGGGGAATGTATGAAGGCGACGCTTCTCGTAAAAGGACCCTAGTTGAATACGGTTTTCGATTGCCATCAGCTATTGATAACCGGCCACTGAAATTCAACGAATTTGGAGCTCGTATCGGACAAGTAATTTACACTTCCGCCACTCCCAGTCCTTATGAGCTAGAAAAGAGCCAAGCTGTAGTTAGGCAGATTGTGAGGCCTACCGGCCTGGTTGATCCCAAGGTGGTTATCCGGCCAGCTAAGGGTCAAGTTGATGATTTAATCCCGCGAGTGGAAGAGAGAGTAAATCCGCCAGCTGGCGGAGTGAAAGAACGGGTGCTCATAACCACTCTCACCAAAAGAATGGCCGAAGATTTAAGCGACTATCTAAATGAGAAGAAATTTAAAGTTGCCTATCTCCACAGTGATGTAAAGACCTTAGATCGAATCAAAATTCTTACCAATCTTCGGAAAGGAAATTTCGATGTTTTGGTTGGAGTGAATCTCTTACGGGAAGGATTAGATTTACCGGAAGTTTCCTTAGTAGCAATCTTGGATGCCGACAAAGAAGGCTTTCTCCGAAGTGAAACTTCACTCATCCAAACTATTGGTCGGGCGGCTCGGAATGTGAAAGGAGAGGTTTTAATCTATGCAGATCAAATAACCGGATCAATTAAAAGAGCCGTTAGAGAGACAGAAGCTCGTCGGCGAATTCAATTAGCTCACAATAAGAAACATGGCATTACTCCCACAACGATCATCCGGGCAATTACGGACATCATGCCGGTTGAAGAAATCCTTAACTTAGAAGCCAAGCCAATTCCAAAATCAAAGACCGCCTTAAAACACTTTATTCGCGATAAAGAAAGAGAAATGAAACGCGCTGCCGAACACTTGGACTTCGAGCTCGCCGCCATCCTCCGCGATGAGATTAAAGAATTATCAAAGAAGGCATAGCTCCTAAAAATGCGAAAGCCCCGTGTTACTTTGAGGTTTCGCACGAGACTCTAGGAACGTCCCAACCATTCCGCCCAATCAAGCCCGCAGCTTTCGCAATGTAGGCCAGTGATCGGAGGCCAGTCTGCTGGTATCTCACGGATGTGGTCACTCTCGCATCTGGGGCAGCGTACTTCACTAAGTGGTCTGTGTCGCTGTGGATATGGAGGGGGCGGTCGTTTGTGTCGTCGTTTGTAGAGATGGATTACAATATGCCGAAACCAGGTGCGCCAGCGAAGAGTCCGTAAATCACAGATAGGACAACGTTTCCAGCCACTCGGCATTACTAACTCGATCAACCTCTCCTCCTTGCTTTCACCTTCAAGAGAATTAGAGGAACTAGTTTTCAAGCTAGCTTGACTATAGGGATCAGTCAAGGAAGCCCAGGTCTTTTTTCAAAAGAACTCCTCGGAACAGATTTTATTTATGCTGATTGGAGAGCGTGAATAAAGAAATAAGTCTGGGCTTTAACGACCTGGATCTTTCAGTTATCATATAGACTGCGATGTTACTGAACCGACTGGAACTTCAGGGATTTAAGTCCTTTCCCGATAAAATTAGCCTAGATTTAGGTCACCGGATTACGGCTGTAGTAGGCCCAAACGGCTCCGGCAAATCAAATATCACCGATAGCATCCGCTGGCTTTTGGGTGAGCGGGATGCCCGAAACCTCCGCGGCGGCAAAGGGGAGGATTTAATTTTCGCGGGCACGGAGCATCGATCTCGAGTGGGTCTCGCTCAAGCAACAATTTACTTCGATAACTCATCGAGCTTTTTCCCACTTGATTTCAAAGAGATCTCAATCTCGAGACGTGTTAGTCGAGATGGAGAGTCCCGATTTTTTATCAATAAAGCCGAAGTGCGCCTCAAGGATCTCATCGACGCCTTAGCCAAGGTCAAGTTGGGTGCGAGAGGTCTCACCGTTATTAATCAAGGCGAAAACGACGCTTTTCTTAAAGCCAGTCCGATTGAGCGCCGAGCAATGATTGAGGAGATCCTCGGCCTCAAAGAATATCAGCTAAAAAAAGCAGATGGGATTAAGCGCCTCGAAACAACTATTTTTAATCTCGAAAAAGTTAAAGCCCTTATCGAAGAACTGGAACCCCATCTCCGATCTCTAAAAAGACAAGTGGTTCGCTACCAAGGGAGAGAAATTCTAGCCGCCGAATTACGCGAGCTTGAAAATAATTTCTACGGTGGCCGCTTAGAACGCCTAGATAAAGAGTTAGGTGAGCTGCGTAAAAAAGAAGAAAAGCTAAAATTATCTATCAGTAAACAGGAGTCAGCTTTGAAAAGAGTTGAGTCAGAATTTGAGAAAGTGAGCGATAGCGAACCCCAATCCCTAAAAGAGTTAAAACAACTCCAAATTGAAAGGGAGAAATTGCTTTCCGACCGGTCCACTCTCGCAAGAGAGGCCGGCAAACTTGAAGCTAAGGTGGAGTTCCAGGAAGAAAACCGTGATTTAAATGCACTAGAGCTTCGAAAAACAGTGGAGGAAATTAGAGGCATTGTTCGCCCCTTACTTCACGAGGAAGAAATAAGCTTAGTCAAGTCCGGCCTTAAGCGCATCTCCGGGCTTGTAGAAAAGTTATTTACACCGCGACTCCGCCATCCGTCAACTGACGGAGGCGGACTGCAAGAGACCTATATGAAGCATAAAGCCAAGCTTGACTCGATAGATAAAGAGCTTAAGGTAGTGACTGAAAAAGAGAATAAAGGGCGCGAACTTTTAGAAGGATTTAATCAGAGTTTCCGTAAAGCACATGAGTTGGTCGAGATTGAGAGAAAGGACCTGGAGAAACTTAGAGATGAGGAAAACCACATTCTTCTTGCAAAAGAGAGGGCCGAAACACGCTTAACCGGCTTGAAGGAGGAGCTGACTCAAATTGGGTTAGCTATTGAGAAGTTGGGGCAAACAGGGGAGAGCGCGCCCTCCTTCGCCAAGGCTTCGGAGGGTGAAGAGGAGGATGTCCTCAAAAGAATGTTTAAATTGCGCTCGGATCTCGCCGGCATCGGGGAGGTAGATGAAGCCCTTGTAAAAGAAGCCGCAGAAACGGAGAAGCGTTATAACTTCCTTACCAGAGAGGTCGCTGATTTAGAAAAGGCGGTCTCAGACCTAAAGAGTCTGGTTCAAGAGTTAGATCAAAAGATATACGGTGAATTTTATTCAGCCGTGAAGACAATCAATGAAGAATTTACCAAATATATTCGACTTATCTTCAACGGCGGAAAAGCCAGGTTGATAGTGCCGGATAATGATGATGCCGGAATTGATATTGAGGTTTCTTTGCCAAAAAAGAAAATTAAGGGATTGGAGATGCTCTCCGGCGGGGAGCGAAGCTTAGTTTCCATCGCCGCTCTATTCGCCTTGATCTCAGTAAGCCCTCCACCATTCTTAGTGTTAGATGAAGTTGACGCCGCCCTTGATGAGAATAATGCTCGGCGCTTCAGTCAGATTCTTAAGGATTTTTCACCGAAAACTCAGTTTGTAATTGTTACGCATAATCGAGTGACTATGGAGGTAGCTGACGTCCTCTACGGCGTCACCATGTCCCCCGACGGCACCTCAAAAATCGTCTCATTAAAGCTTGCTTGACGGTTATTGAGCTTCACCATATTATACCCCCGTATGTTATCTATTAAGCTAAAATTAATTGGAAAGAAGGGTCAACGATCCTTCAGAGTTATTGTTCAGGAAGCTCGCTCTAAACTGCGGGGCAAGTTTATTGAGGACCTGGGCTGGTATAATCCTCATTCAAATCAATTTGAGATCAAGAAAGACCGCGTGCTATACTGGTTAAAAGTCGGGGCGCAACCAACAGAAACTGTGTCCCAGCTTTTGAAGAAAAATTCCACCACAGGCGAATCCCTGCCCGTCCGGCAGGCGGGCGCCTCTGGCGGAAGAGTAGAGCAACCTCAGGATAGTACGACTGAGTCGGAAGAGGTTAAGTAAAGGTCGCAACCCTTCGATTTAACTCAGGGTTGCCCTGAGCGATAGTCGAATGGGCAATAGTTGAATATCAGAATCTGAAGAAATGGCTAACGAATACGCTGACAGAGATTTTCTGGAATTCGTTATTAAGTCAATCGTTGATCACCCGGAAGACGTGAAGGTCGAGCGGAAGATCGATGAGATGGGAGTGCTTTTGACCCTTAAGGTCAATCCGCAAGACATGGGCCAGGTAATCGGCCGGAAAGGGAGCACATCTACCGCAATCCGTTCGCTTCTGAGAATCGTTGGCATTAAGAATAACGCTAGGGTGAATCTTAAGATCGAAGAGCCCGAGGGCGGTCGCCGAGAAGAAAGAAGAAGTTTTGGG
>Ga0209515_10005180_pt1 | contig 17093 bp, 15 predicted proteins | sample Subgroupgradi54m_FD_187454 | JGI IMG/M metagenome (GOLD analysis project Ga0209515, IMG submission 187454) | Subsurface groundwater microbial communities from S. Glens Falls, New York, USA - GMW60B uncontaminated upgradient, 5.4 m (SPAdes)... ...
CATGACGGTGAACCGCGGCCGTCAGATCCTGACCCCACGCGAACCGTGGAACCCCCTGCGCCTCGCACACCTGCCGGAGCACGTCCTCCACCTCTGGCTCCTGCGCGGCGGTGATGACGACCTGGCGGGGTTTGATGATCCCGGCTTTCTCCCTGGCGATCGACGCGGGATCCGGCCCGAGGACGTCGGCATGGTCGAGCGCAATGGGGGCGATGACGGACACGGCCTGGTCCACGACGTTCGTCGCATCCAGCCGACCGCCGAGGCCCACCTCGAGCACGGCGATCTCCACCTGTCGCTCCTTGAAATACGCGAACGCCAGCGCGGTGACGATTTCAAAGTAGGTCAGCGGCTCATGGCGCATGTCCTCCAGCACCGGCTGCAGCCGCTCCACCAGCGACGCGAACTCGTCTGCTCTGATCCAATCGTCCCCGTGTTCGCGCGGCCGATCACCGCGTGACTCGGCGTGGCTATCCCAGACCCGGATGCGCTCCCGAAGATGTTCCAGGTGGGGGGAGGTGTAGAGCCCGACCCGCAGCGACGTCTCGCGAAGCATCGAGTAGAGCATGGCGCAGATGGAGCCCTTCCCGTTGGTGCCGGTGACGAGGATGGAGCGGAACCGACGCTGCGGATTCCCCAGTCGGGCGCACAACCGTCGCATCGGCTCCAGCGTCACCTGCCGCATCGCGTCCGGTTGGTGCGCGCGCTCATAGTTCACGAACGAATCGAGGTACGCCACCGCGTCTTGATACGTCGCACGCCCTGGTTCGCGACTCATCGATCCGTCATGAGGGTCGCTGGCGCTTGCGCCACTGCTCCAGAATCCGCTGCAGGTCGCCTTCGGCGGACCGCACCACCAACGCCCCCACGAGCAGCAAGATGGAGAACTGCCAGGCCTCTTCCGGCCCCACGATGAGGCCGGTCTTGATGTCTTCCGCCGCGGTCAACTGCTGGCTGAAATGATCGATGGCCTTCTGGAGCGAATCTTCAAACACGTCGAGCGAGGAGACGTGGTGGCGGTACTTCAGCGAGGGGAACTGAATCCCCCGCACGAGGAGAAACGTCGCGACCGCGTCATCACTCACGTGGAGGTCGGATTCGAAGTCAAACCCCTCGAACTGGGGGGAGAAGTTCGGCAGGACGATCGAGGGCCGCTCGATGAGGACGTGCCCTTTACGCACGACAGTGTCCCCAGGGTTCACCGAGGACTCGGCGAGGAACAGGTACGGCACCGCGGTCGCGTCAAAGGTCGCCAGATCCTGCAGCCGCAGCCGGCGGATCTCTGTTTGCTTCCGTGCCTTGTCCCACAATTCTTGGATATCCATAGTAGCTGGTTAGTGGCGAAAATGCCGCACACCGGTCACGAGCATCGCGAGGTTGAGCCGATTCGCCGCCTCGATGACTTCCGCATCACGCAGGGAGCCGCCGGGCTGAATGACGGCGGTCACTCCGGCCTTCGCGAGGAGCTCAACGCTGTCCGGAAACGGAAAGAATCCATCGGAGGCGGCCACGCTGTCGCGACTCCGGTCGCCCGCCTTCTCGATCGCCAGCCGGACCGATCCCACCCGGCTCGGCTGCCCCTGGCCGATCCCGACTGTCGCGCCCTCGCGCGCGAGGACAATCCCGTTTGATGTCACGTGCTTGGCGACGGCCCACGCGAACACCACATCCGCTCGCTCCCGTTGGGTCGGGGCACGCGTCGTGACGACCTTCGTTGACTGCGCATTGAGAATCGTTCGATCCGAATCTTGCAGCAGCCAACTTCCCAGGAGCTGGCGCCATTCGCGCTCCGGGGGAAGCGACGCGGGCCACTCCAGCGTCACGACGCGCAAGTTCGACTTCTTCTGCAAGAGTCCCTCGGCCTGAGGCTCGACGGATGGCGCCATGATGACCTCCAGGAACGTGGCTGTCAACTGTCGAGCGACGTCAGCCCCAATGGGTCGATTGAACCCCACGACCCCGCCGAACGCGGACTCGGCATCGCACGCCAACGCGCGCTCATACGCCTGCTGCAGCGTGGCCGCGCCGGCCACCCCGCAGGGCGTGTGGTGCTTGACGATCGCGCACGTCGGCTCCGGAAAGTCGAGGAGGCAGCGCAGAGCCGCATCGAGATCCAACAGGTTGTTGTAGGAGAGCTCCTTGCCCTGACGCTGAGCCAACGTCCCAAGGCCCCACGCGCTCCCGTCGGCGGGAACGTACCACACCCCCTCCTGATGCGGATTCTCTCCATAGCGAAGCCCTTGGCGTTTGCGAACGCTCACGGACGCTGCGTCAGGGCTCGCGTCTGCTCCATCGGCTCCCAGGTACCTGGCAATCCAGGTGTCGTAGGCGCTCGTCAGGTGAAAGGCGCCGACGGCAAGCTGCCGGGCCATCGCGTCCGGCAAGTGGTTCTTGTCTCGGCGCAGCGCCTCCGCGACCTGCCCGTACTGCGATGGCTGCGAGACGACGGCCACATGCGCGAAGTTCTTCGCCGCGGCGCGCAGGAGCGCGACCCCGCCGATGTCGATCTGCTCCACCGCCTCCGCGAGCGACACGCCCGGGCGTTGCACCGTCTGCGCAAAGGGGTACAGGTTCACGACGACCAGGTCGATCAAGCCCCGTGCTCCGACCGCCTGCACGTGTGTTGGATCGTCACGCCGCGCCAGGATCCCCGCATAGATCTTTGGGTGGAGCGTCTTGACTCGCCCATCGAGCCCTTCGGCGACACCGGCGAACTCCTCCACCGTCGTGATCCGCAGCCCCTGCTTGCGCAAACATTCCGCCGTCCCGCCGGACGCCACCAGCTCCACGCCCAGCGATGCGAGCGTCTTGGCAAAGGTGTCCAGCCCCGTTTTATCGTAGCAACTCAACAGCGCGCGTTTCACCACCACCATCACAACCTCAAGCGCACCAGGGTTTGTGTAATGTTGACTGTGTAATGGAAAACCTGCTTAACCAAATCCCTTTCGACATTACACCTTACACAATTCACATTACACAGTCACGCGCAGCTCTCGCCGCACCAGCTGTTGGAACGCCCGGCGCAACCGCGTCGTGACAGGCCCCGGGCGTCCGGTTCCAATCGCTCGCCCGTCAATGACCGTCACGGGCAACACCTCTTTGAGCGTGCTCGTCAAGAACGCCTCGCGTGCGTTGTAGATCTCGTGGCGCGTCAGCGGGGCTTCGCGGATCGCGAGGCGCAGCCCCCCGGCGAGCTCAAAGAGCACGTCCCGCGTGATGCCGGCGAGCAGTCCCAGCCAGCACGGAGGCGTGAGGATGACTCCGCGCGAGACGACCCCGAAGTTGCTGGCGGTGCTCTCGGTCACCGAACCCATCTGGTCCATGAAGAGCGCTTCGTCGACCCCGCGCAGCTGGGCGTCCATCACCGCCAGGACGCTGCCCAACCGAGCCGAGTACTTCGCCTGGGGATCGATCGAGCCGACCGAAAACTTGCGCGCCGGCACGATCGCCACCCGGATCCCCCGTCGGTACGCGGAGGTCGGGATCCGTTGCACGGGCTGGACCACGATGTGGGGCCGCGCCGGACTTCCTCGCCTCGGCACGAGGGCGACGCGAACCACGGCATCGCGCACGCCCGAACGATCCAGGGTCTGCGTGAGTCGTCCGGCGAGCTCGCGACGACTGGTCGAGAGTGTGGTCCCCAAGAACGCCGCGGAGGCCTCCAGCCGCTCGAGGTGATCCTCCAGCCTGAAGATGCGCCCGCCATAGGCGCGCATCGTCTCGAAACACCCGTTCGAGAGCCCGACCTGCGGGAGCTCGCCCCACCGCGGGTCAGCGAGCATGCCTGGGCGCATCGTGGCGCGCTCCGGCGCGTTCGAGGGCTTCGGTCAGCGCACCGGCCTTGGCCAGCGTCTCGTGGTACTCGCGCGTCGGCTCGGAGTCGGCGACGATGCCCGCCCCGACGTGGAACGAGAGGCGGCTTCCCTGGATGACCATCGTCCGGATAGCGATGTTCAGATCCATCGTCCCATCAAAGGCAAGGTAGCCCAGCGAGCCGGTGTAGAGCCCACGCGCAACCGGCTCCAGCTCCCGGAGGATCTCCATGCAGCGGACTTTGGGGCAGCCGGTGATGGTGCCTCCAGGGAAGATGGCGCGGATGACGTCCACCGCATCGACCCCAGGGCGCGCGGCCCCGGACACATCGGAGACGATGTGGATGACATGCGAGTAGTCCTCCAGCGTCATCAGCTCACTCACCTGCACCGAGCCGGCTGTGCAGACTCGTCCGAGGTCGTTGCGCGCCAGGTCCACGAGCATGATGTGCTCGGCTCGCTCCTTCTCACTCAGCAGGAGGTCCAGACTGTTGAGCGCATCTTCCTCACGGGTGGCGCCGCGCGACCGTGTCCCCGCAATCGGACGCGTGTCCACGCGGCCGTCCTGCACGCGCACGAGCCGCTCCGGCGAGCAACTGACCACCGCCAGATCGCCCCATGACAGGAAGCACGCAAAGGGGGACGGGTTCACCTCCCGCAAGACCTCGTAGAGCCACAGCGGCGATCCGGCCCAGGAGGCGGTGAACCGTTGGGACACGTTGGCTTGAAAGATCTCGCCGGCTCGGATGTACTCCAACGCCCGTGAGACCATGGTCTCGAAATCTGCCTGGGTGCTGGTCGCCGCCAAGGGGGACACGTGTACTGAACCCGCATCGCCAGAGGTGCTGAGTCGTGCTTCAGCTTCATGCAAGAACCGCTCAGCTTCTCGATGCGCGATGGCGCGTGGGCCGTGCGGATCGACGACGCTGATGAGCCAGCTGCGCCCTTCGATGTGATCCGCGAGGATCACGAGGCGCATCCCGAACCACGCCATCTCCGGCAGGGCCGGTCCCGATGGCTGCGGTACCGGCAGCCGCTCGATCCATCGGTTGAGGTCGTAGCTCAACCAACCCATCAGCCCCACGGCCCGGCCCGCCGCGCCCAGTTCCTCCCCCGAAGCCTGATACCGACGCAAGACCTCGCGGAGCGCTTCCAGCGGATGCGCACGAACGACATGCGTCGCCCCACTCGTCCGCAGCTCCACATGATCCCCCTGCGCGATGAGGGTGAGCCAGGGATCGCAGCCGACCATCGACCACCGACCTGTCACCGGGTGGACCCGCGCGCTGTCCAACCAGATGACGGGCCTTCCAGCGGGGAGGCCGCGGACGAACGACCGGAGATCCGGGCACCCTGCAAGTGGCTTCAGGAGCACATCGAACGGCATAGCAGATTATTGTAACACAGTGCCGCTGAGGCGGGGGGTGCCGGACGGTCAAAACTGAATCAGCAAGAGCTTGATCTTCAGCAGGCGCATGTGGGCCTGGAGCGAGGCGATCTCGTGGTCGATGCGTTGGGCGTCTTGCAGCATCTCGTTAACCTGGCCCTGCCCTCGGGCGCGCTCCGCGTCAGTCCAGCCGGTCTGACCGCCCTTCGACGCCTTGCGCAGCTGGGCGATGGAGCGGCCGAGGCTCGCGCGTTGGAACCGCTTGACCCGGAGCTCCTCGGTGGCCATCGACAGGGCGAGCTCCAGCCGCTGGCGATCGGGATCGAGCTGCTTCTTCACCTCCGCGACGCGGGCCTTCACGTTCGTCGTGGAGGCCACGAGGTCCTTGCGCATCTGGACGATGTTCTGCTCGATGGTGCTGCGCTTGAGCGCCAGCTCGCGCTCGTAGGTTTCGATCCGCTTGGCGAGCGTGTGGTGCTTGTCGAGGACCCACTGAAACTCCGGGTCCCCGTTGACCACCTCCTTAGCGAGCTGCTCAGGGTTCAACGCGCGGTCGCAGCCTCCCACGCCCAGCAGGATCAGCACCAGGAGTCGTGTTCTCATCGCTCACCCCTCAGACACACAACCCCGCGCCCCGGGTAGGGGTGCGGGGTCGCGCGTGGCCCTGGACCGTGAATGGTCAGGGTTGAATCAACGCGTAGGATGGCTCAACACTCGCCACCCGCGAGCCGTTCCCGTTGGCCGACTCTTCCGTGTACGTGAAGAGCTTGCCGGCGTAGTTGCGCAGCGTCCACACCCCGTCCTTGACGCTCACGACGTAGTTGGGCATCAGCGGAATCTTCCCGCCTCCGCCTGGTCCGTCCACGACGAAGGTCGGCACCGCGTAGCCGGTCGTGTGCCCGCGCAGCTTCTCGATGATCTGGATGCCGGCACCGACCGGCGTGCGGAAGTGCGCCGTCCCCTTCACGGGATCGCACTGGTAGACGTAGTACGGCCGCACCCGGTTCTTGAGCAGCTCATGGAAGAGTTTCTTCATGATGGCCGGCCGGTCGTTGATCCCCTTGAGGAGGACCGTCTGCGAGCCGAGCGGCACCCCGCTGTCCGCCAGCATCCCGCACGCCTTCTTCACGGGATCGGTCACCTCTTTCGGGTGGTTGAAGTGGAGGCTCATCCAGACCGGCGTGTGTGTCTTGAGCATAGCGCAGAGCGACGCCGTCACGCGGTAGGGCAGCGTGACCGGGTTGCGCGTGCCGATCCGGACGAACTCAACGTGCGGGATCGCCTTCAGCTTGGTGAGGACTTCGTCCAACCGCTCGTCGGAGAGCGTGAGCGGATCGCCGCCCGAGATGAGGACATCCCGGATCTTCCGGTGGGCCTTGATGTACTCGATCGCCTGGTCGATGTTCGCCGGCCTGCTGAACCCCGCGCTCGTCCCCACCACACGGCTGCGGGTGCAGAAGCGGCAGTACATCGAGCAGACTTCGACGACGAGCAGCAGCACGCGATCCGGATACCGGTGCACCAACCCCGGAACCGGCATGTGGCTGTCCTCGGCCAACGGATCGATCATGTCGTTGGGGCTGAGCTTGTACTCCTCTTCCACCGGCACCGCCTGGCGGCGGATCGGACACGTGGGATCATCCGGATCCATCAGGACCGCCCAGTAGGGCGGGATGCCCATGATGAACCGGCCCGATTTGCGCGTGACGGCGTGCTCCTCTGACGGCGTCAAGCGAATCACCTGACGCAGGTGCTCCACCGTCTGGATCCGGTTGGCCATCTGCCACCGATACGTCTCCCACTCCTCGAGCGGCACATCCTTCCACAACGCAATGCGACGATACGCGGCCTCGACGTTCACGGTCTCCCTCCTGTTGTCCAACCCCTCAAAGAGCGACCCGGCTCACCGCGAGCCCAACAGACGTTGAGGGCTCTCGAGGGGGGACCATCGCCCTCCCTTCCCGCACAGAGGAAGGAGAGGTCTGACGAGAGCGGCTCGTGGCTAACTCCACGATCCGCTGGATAAGCGTGTGATGGGACATGCCGGCGGCGGTCGTCATGATCGGGAAGTTGCTGTCGCACGGACTCAGGCCCGGCAAGGGGTTGATCTCGAGGACGAAGGGCGTGCCGTCGGCGCGCAATCGGATGTCGGTCCGCGAGAAGTCCCGGCAGCCCAAGGCGCGGTGGGCGCGCAGGGCGACCGCCTGCACCCGCGCGGTCGTCGCGGGATCGAGCCGCGCGGGACAGTGCAGGGTGGGGGCTAACCCCATCGCCTCGTTGCCCTGAAACTCCTTCATCCGCCAGGTGTAGAAGAACTCGCCGGAGGACTGGCAGGGCGCGAAGTTGATCTCGAGAATGGGCAGCGCCTCGGTCCCGATCACCCCGACGGTGAGCTCGATACCATCAATGAACTCCTCCACGAGGACTTCTTGGCGATACCGCGCATAGACGCGCGCCACCTGACGGGCGAGCGCGGCCTCGTCCCCCACCACGCTCTCTCGCCAGATGCCTTTGCTGGAGCCTTCCCGGTTGGGCTTGACGATAAGCGGAAACTCCAAGCGTGGATTGAGTCGGATCGTGGGGGCCGGGAACAGCTGCCAGGCGGGGGTGGGGATCCCTTCGGAGGCGAGGATCTGCTTGGTCTTCGCCTTGTCGAGCGCGATCGCGAGGGTGATGCTGTTGGAGCCGGTGAATGGCACTCCCAGCGACTCGAGGATGGCCGGGACCTGGGATTCCCGATGTTCGCCGTGGATGCCCTCGGCGATATTGAACACGAGGTCCACCCGGTGGGTGAGGAACCACTGCGGAAGATCCCCGTTCGCTTCCACGAGGTGCACCGTGTGGCCGTTGGCGCGCAGGCTCGAGACGATCGTGTCGATCGTCCTGGGGCTGTCGAACTCCGAATCCCCGTCCACCGGGACGCCATCCGGCCCCGCCTGCCCCTCATCCGACAGGGCGGGCGCGTCGCAGACGTCCCGCTTGAGGTTGTAGGTCAGCGCGATCGTGTAGGAGATAGGAACCTCGCCTCGTCGCGCGACAGCAGTCCGTTGCGCACCAGCGCCGTGTCGAGAATGCGGTTGATGGTCTGGTAGTGCGTCATCCCCCGCGTCTTGGCGATGAAGTTGAACACATCCTCCGCAGAGAGTGATGGCAACGGATTGATCTCCAGGACGTACGGGCGGCCGTGCCGATCAACCCGGAAGTCCACCCGGCCGAAGTCTCGGCACTCCACCGCCTGATAGGTCCGCAGGCTCAGTTCCTGCATCTGCTTGGCAAGGGCATCGGGGATCTTCGCGGGACAGATGTAGTCCGCCCCCGAACGCAGGTACGCAAAGGTGAAGAATTTACGGCCGAGGTCTGTCCGCCCATCCAACGCGATCTGCACCACGGGGTAGAGATCCGGCGACTCGTTGCCGATGATCGCCACCGTGAACTCCTCCCCCTCAATGAACTCTTCGATGAAGACGGAGGCGTGCTTGTACGTCTCCGTGAGCCAGTGGACTTGCCGGCGCAGCTCCTCCGGGGTATTGACGAGCGAGCGCTCGCTCAACCCTTTGCTCGATCCCTCGCAGCGCAGCTTGACGATGAGCGGGTAGGTCAGATCGATCTGCCAGAGCTTGTCGGGATCGCTCACCTCGGCGTAGCGTGGTGTGGGGATCCCTTCGGCGATCAACACTTTCTTCGTCAACACCTTATCCAGCGTGAGGCCCAGCGTGAGGCCGTCCGCGCCGACGAAGGGGACGCGCATCATCTCCAGGAGGATCGGCGCCTGCGACTCGCGGTTGCGCCCCTCGTAACCCTCCGCGATGTTGAAGACGATGTCGACCGGCACTCGGCCCGTCTGCTCGAGCAGGCGGCGCGCGTTGCCGATGCGCACGACCTCGTGGCCGCCTTCTTTCAGCGCCCGCTCGATGTGGGTGATGGTCTCTTCGTGGTCGAACTCGGCGTTGAGGTCGGGCGGATCGCCCGGCTTCAGGACGAACTCGCTCTTCACGTTGTAGGTCAAGCCCACGCGGAATGTCATTCCAACCCCTCACACCACAGAACCACAGAGATTCCACAGAACCACAGAAAAAAATCGTGTGAATTCTTCTGTAATTCTGTGGTCGTTCTGTGGTTCTGTGTTTGGACGAAGAAAGAGGGACCCTCGCCCTTCGAGTCCCTCTTGACGAACGCTGAGTTGTTCCAACGGTGACGCGCTGGTCCTCAGATCACCCGTCGCGATCCACCGCAGATCGCGCGAGCCCCTGATGACCGAACACACATCACAGTGATGTTCATCGTTACTATATGTCGTACCATACTGCGCACAGACTGTCAAGAAACTGTCAGAAAATTTTTCCCGTTCATCGAAATGTGTTACGATACACGGCGAACGACGAACCCGTGGAGCACAGATGGGCACGCTGGTCCTCATCCGTCACGGCCAATCGCAGTGGAACTTGGAGAACCGGTTCACCGGCTGGATCGACATCCCGCTCACCGACGCGGGACGCGCCGAAGCCCGCCGAGGAGGGGAGCTGATCCGCCACGTCCGGTTCGATCGCGCCTTCACCTCAGCACTCCAGCGCGCGCACGAGACGCTGCGGATCGTCTTAGAGGTCATCGGCCAAACGACGATCCCGATCGAGGCGGACCAGGCGCTCAACGAACGGCACTACGGTGCCCTCCAAGGCCTGAACAAAGCCGACATGGCCAAGCAGTACGGCGAGAGCCAAGTCCACATCTGGCGTCGCAGCTTTGATGTGCCTCCGCCCCGCGACAAAACCGAGTGGAATCCCGATGGGATCGGCGAGAGCCTCAAGGACACGGCGGCGCGCACGCTGCCCTACTTCAACGCGAAGATTCTCCCACTCGTGAAAGCCGCAGGGCGGATTCTCACCGTGGCCCACGGCAACAGCCTGCGCGCCATCGTCATGGCGCTCGACCAGATGACGAAGGAACAGGTCCTCGAGCTCAACATCGCGACTGGTGCTCCGATCATCTACGAGATTGACGAGCGCGGCGCGGTTCTCAAGAAAATCGTCACGGAACTTCCCTCCTCTAGCACTAAGCACTAAGCACTCAGCATTAAGCACACAATATTCGTAACGATTTGATCCGCCTTCATCTCTTATACTTACTGCTTATTGCTTAGTGCTTGGTGCTTCTCGCAGGTTTCTCACATAGTGATACAAATACTGCTGCGCGTAGCCGGCGTACGGCCCGAAGTGCCGCCGCGCGTAGTCGTGCACAACCTTGCGCGTCATCCGCCGATGCCGGAAGTAGTAGCGCATCGCGCGCTCCATCCACACGTCGATCGGGAACGCCTCGTACTGCTCGCACCCGAAGAGCGCGACACAGTCCGCGACCTTATCCCCAACTCCTTCGCAGCCTAAGAGCGCGCGCTTCGCCGTCTCGTAGCCAACCCGCCGCAGGTGCTCCATGGGAAGTGTCCCATCGGCGACAAGCCGGGCCGTCGCCTTCAGATAGGGCGCCCGATAGCCGAGGCCAAGACTTCGCAGGCGCCGTTCGGAGGTTCCTGCGATCACCTCCGGCCTGGGGAAGCCAAATCCCCTGAAGCCATTCAGCGAGACCGGCTCGCCGTAGGCTTGGCAGAGCCGCTCGATCATCCCCTCGATGCGTTTGATGTTATTGAAGGACGCGCAGATGAACGAGGCGAGCGTCTCCCACCCGTCTTGCCGAAGGACCCGCAGCCCTCGATGCCGCAGGATGGCGTGATGGATCTGCATGTCCGTGTCAATGGAGGAGAGGACGTCGGGGAGATTCACGTCAAGGGCGAAGTAGTGGCGGATGGCTGACTCGGTGAGCCGGGGATCAGAGGATTCGCAGAAGAGCCGGTCGCCCTCTTGGCTCACTTTGAGAACGCTGCCGCCCAGGAAACCGTACCACCACCCCTCGTGCTCGGTCCATCGGAATGTCTGGCCCGAGGAGAGACTCGCCTGGAGGGAAAACTCAGGCGCGGCGATTTCAAACATGCACAACGAAATCTGGCGCTCGCTTAGACTTTCGGCAGCGTGATCCCTTGCTGACCCTGGTACTTGCCCTTGCGATCGGCGTACGAGACCTCCGGCAGCGACCCGGCCTCGAAGAACAACACCTGCGCAATGCCCTCGAAGGAGTAGATACGCGCCGGCAGCGGCGTCGTGTTGGAGATTTCAATCGTCAGATAGCCTTCCCACTCCGGCTCGAGCGGCGTAATGTTCACGACGATGCCGCAACGCGCGTAGCTCGACTTGCCTAAGCAGATCCCCATCACGGAGCGCGGCAGGCGGAAGTACTCGACCGACCGCGCCAGCGCGAACGAGTTCGGCGGGATCACGCACGTCACGCCCTTGAAATCGATGAACGAATCGGGATTGAACTGCTTCGGATCCACGATGGCCTGCTTGACGTTCGTGAAGATTTTGAACTCGTCGGTCACCCGGATGTCGTAGCCCATCGAGGAGAGTCCGTACGAAATGACCCCGGCTCTTTTCAAATGTTCTTCGAAGGGCTCCAGCATTCGGTACTTCTTCACGTACTCGCGGATCTCCCAATCGACGAGAATCCGCCCGGTCGATTTGCCCGCCCCGTCACTCGCGACGGACGGGCCGGGAATGTGCTCGGGAAAACCTGCCTGCCGGCCAGGCAGGTCGGTGAGCTTCGTCTGGGTCTCAAGCATGTCAGCCTGCCTTCTTCTCCGTGGAGAGATAGACATGGATGCGGCTCTTCGTGCCGTGGACAGCCAGCAGCGGCATGTCCTTTTGCTTGCGCCGCAGCGCCTTGAGGTGCGGGTTCGCTTCGTGCCGGACCCAGCTCACGGGACGCTCCTTGACCTGCACCAGCCCGTCCTTGCCCCAGTGGGCCTTGACGAACGCCTTGCACTTCTTCGAGAGCTCAGGGCTCAGCAACCATCCCATCGCCGCACCTCCTATGAGCAGCCGCTCGTGGAGCCGCAGTTGACGCACTTATAGCAGTTGCCGTTGCGGACCATGAGAGAACCGCAGTCGGAACACGCCGGCGCGTCGGCTTGGGCGACAAACGTCATGTGCTCTTGCTGCTCCATTGGGTTCGTGTGGCCGTTGCCGGCCTGAATCTTGGCCGGGGCCGGCGCACCCGCCGCGGCTGGCTTCGTCCCGGGTAGTTCGGTCACCTTGAACTCCTGGGCCTGCTCGACCGGGAGGAACTTGAGCGCCATCCAGCGGAAGATGTAGTCGATGACCGACTTCGCGAAGCGGATGTCCTTGTTGTTCGTCACCCCCGAGGGCTCGAAGCGCACGTGCGAGAATTTGTTCGTCAGCACCTTCATCGGCACCCCGTACTGGAGCGAGAGCGAGACCATCGTCGCAAAGCTGTCCATGAGGCCGGACAGTGTCGAGCCTTCCTTGGACATCGTGATGAAAATTTCCCCCGGCATGCCGTCCTCGAAGAGCCCGACAGTGAAGTAGCCTTCGTGGCCGCCGACGGAGAACTTGTGGGTGATCGCCTGCCGCTCATCCGGCAGCCGGCGGCGGTACGGGGTACCGGCTGGCGCCTTCCTGGCGCCGGTCTTGTCGTCCTTGCTCGTGGAGAGCGGCTGGACCCGCTTGGAGCCGTCGCGGTAGATGGCCAGGGCTTTTATCCCGAGCCGCCACGCCTCGGTGTACGCCTGCATGATGTCGTCGATCACCGCTTCCTGCGGAAGATTCACCGTTTTTGATATGGCCCCGCTGATGAAGGGCTGCACCGCTCCCATCATGCGCACGTGGCCCATGGAGTGGATGGAGCGCGTGCCGTTCATCGGGCGAAACGCGCAGTCGAAGATATTCAGGTGCTCCGGCTTCAGGCCCGGGGCCCCCTCGATGGTCTCTTTCTCATTGAGGTGTTTGAGGATCGCCTCGATTTCCGCCGGCTCGTAGCCGAGCTTCGTCAGCGCCTTCGGCACCGTCTGGTTGACGATCTTGAGCATCCCGCCGCCGACGAGCCGCTTGTACTTGATGAGCGCGATGTCCGGCTCGACCCCAGTCGTGTCGCAATCCATGAGGAAGGAAATGGTCCCCGTTGGCGCGATGACCGTCACCTGCGAATTGCGCACGCCGTGCTGCTCGCCGTGCTTGATCGACTCATCCCACACGCGCGTCGCGGCTTGCAGGAGCGGCTGGGAGACGAGGCGGTGGTTGATCTTATCGACCTGCGCGCGGTGCTTACGCAGGACACGAACCTGCGGCTCGCGGTTGAGCGCAAAGCCCGCGTAGGGGCCCAGTTGCTCGGCGATCTCACCGGAGACCTCGTAGGCATGGCCGCACATGAGCGCGGTGATTGCGCCGGCCCACGCCCGCCCCTCCTCCGAATCATAGGCGATCCCGAGCGACATCAACAGCGCCCCGAGGTTGGCGTAGCCCAACCCCAGCTCGCGGTAGTCGCGCGCGTTGCGCTCGATCTTGGCCATCGGGTAGGAGGAGTTGTCGACCACGATGTCTTGCGCGAGGATCACGATCCGCACCGCGTACTTGAACTGCTCGGTGAGGAAGTTGCCCTCGTCATCGAGGAACTTCAGGAGATTGATCGACGCGAGGTTACACGCACTGTTGTCGATATGCATATATTCTGAACACGGGTTGCTCGCGTTGATCCGACCGGTGTTGGGGCACGTGTGCCAATCGTTGACCGTCGTGTCAAACTGCATCCCGGGATCGCCGCAGTGCCACGTCGCTTCGGCGATGAGCCGCAACAAATCGCGCGCCTTCACCCGCTCGATGAGCTCGCCGGTCGTCACCGCCTTCAAATCCCACTCTTCATCTGCGAGCGCGCGCCGCATGAAATCGTCCGTCGCGCGCACCGAGTTGTTCGCGTTCTGGAAGAAGACGGAGCCGTACGCTTCCCCATCGATGGCCGGGTCGTAGCCCAGGTCGATGAGCTTGTGCGCCTTCTCCTCCTCCTTCCACTTGCAGAGAATGAACTCTTTCACATCGGGATGGTCGGCGTTGAGCACCACCATTTTTGCCGCGCGTCTCGTTTTTCCGCCGGATTTGATGACGCCCGCCGACGCGTCCGCCGCGCGCATGAACGAGACCGGTCCGGAGGCGGTGCCGCCGCCGGCGAGTCGCTCGCGTGAGGACCGAATAGAGGAGACGTTGACTCCTGAGCCCGAGCCGTACTTGAAGATCATCCCCTCGTTGCGGTACCACTCGAGGATCGACTCCATCGTGTCCTCAACCGAGAGGATGAAACACGCTGAGGACTGAGGGCGAGGCTCGATCCCGACATTGAACCACACCGGAGAGTTGAACGCGACGTACTGGTTGACGAGGAGGTAGGTGAGCTCCGCGCGGAAGGCCTCGGCGTCCTCGGGACTCGCGAAGTAGCCGTCCTTGATCCCCCAGTCGGCGATCGTGTTGGCCACACGGCCGATGAGCTGCTTGACGCTGCGTTCGCGCTGCGGTGTTCCCAGGGCGCCGCGGAAATACTTGGAGACGACGACGTTCGTCGCGAGTTGGCTCCAGAAGTTCGGGACTTCGACGTCCTTCTGCTCAAACACCACCTCGCCCTTCTCGTTGCCGATGGAGGCGGTGCGCAGCTCCCAGGTGATCTCATCGAAGGGATGGACGGTGGGACGTGTCCAGCGTCGAGGAATTGTCACGCCTGCGCTGGTGGCTCGTGTGCGCTCCTCCCCGGCCACCGTCGCTGTGACGCCTGAGCTCTTCTCCGCCGCCTTCACCGCCTGCGCCATACCCGAATCCTCCTCGACGAAGCCCAAGATGTTGTCTGTTTCTCAAGAGCTACCCACAAGCCCTTGGGGTCATTGCTGACAACTGTAGCACAACACGAACCCTTGTCAAGCCAAAAAATACAAGCTGTTGTGGCTAAAGAGGGTGACAGGGGCTAGGAGTGGTATACTCGACGGTGATGAGTGTCTTGGACGGCTGCCCTAGAGAGTGAAGCGCTCTGCCGGGGTTCGCAGTTTTGGAGGAAGTGCTGGCTTCGTGACCGTGATCTCGATCGGTGCGGTCTCAAATTTCTGCTTCCCCTTCGCGAAGCTGAAGGGGCCCAACTGGAACGTTCCGGCCTCGTGCGGAATGAGGAGGTAGACGAGGCTCATCGACCGCTCCTGCACGCCGCCCTGGATGGAGAAGTTCGTGGCCTGGCTGCGCGACGCGACGACGAACTTCTCAGGGAATGTCACTGGCTCGAGCGTGACGCCAGTCGGATCACCGCTCACGGTGATGATCAGTTGGATCGGGGAGCCAAACTCGATAGTAGTCTTGTCCACCTTGGCGGAGACCGCAAGATCCTGCGCGTGGACAGGCTCCACTCTGGGACACGCGGCCATCCCACCCGCCAACAGGACAACGCTCGCTGCGCGAATCAACCGATCCAGTCTCATCGAAGAGCGATATCAGATATGAAATGGCCTTTTCATATCTGATATCGCTTTTATAGCCGCATCGTCCGAAGCCGTCGCACCCGCTCCTCAATTGGGGGATGAGTCGAGAAGAGCTTCGCGATCGCATCGCCCGAGAGCGGGTTGACGATAAAGAGGTGTGCGGTCGCCGGGTTCACATTCGGCAACGGATGCGCGTGGACCGCCGCGTCCAGCTTCTCCAGCGCGCTGGCCAGGCCGCTTGGGTTGCCCGTCAATCGAGCGCCGGTCTCATCCGCCCCGTATTCCCGTGTCCGGGAAATGGCCAACTGAATTAGCATCGCCGCCAGGGGAGCCAGGACGGCGATGATGAGCAGCGCGACGACCTGCACCGCCCCGTTGCTGTTGCGGCGATCCCGGTTTCCCCCGCCCCACATGAGCCCCCACTGGGCCCAATGGGCGAGCATGGCGATTGCGCCGGCGATGGCCGCGGCGATGGACATCACCAGCGTGTCGCGGTTCTTGACGTGGCTGAGCTCATGGGCGATGACCCCCTTGAGCTCCTCCTCGTTCATGAGTTCCAGCAAGCCCGACGTCACGGCGACCGACGCGTGCGTTGGGCTGCGGCCCGTCGCGAACGCGTTGGGCGTCTGCGTCGGAAGCCAGTAGAGCTTCGGCATCGGGATCCGATCGCGCGTGGCCAGCTCCCGCACCGCGCGGTACACCTGAGGAGCCTCAGCCTCGTCCAAGGGCTTGGCCCGGTACATCGCCAGCACGATCTTGTCGCTGAACCAGTACGCGCCCAGGTTCATGAGCAGGGCGAAGACAAACGCCGTCGACGCCCCGGAGGTGCCGCCCATGAGCTGGCCGACGAACACGAGCAGCACGGTCAAGATCGAGAGCAAGATCCCGGTCTTCAGCACGTTCATGGATACGACCTCCTGGTTGGGTCACGGGGGACAACACGAGGAGAACTTCCTCTCTATTATACCCCTCCACGAGGAGCTGTCAAAGCTTGGGGTCCGATCCTAGCCGTGGAGCTGGCGGAGTTCGCGCGGGTTAGACGTGCACGCGGAGGAGGTCGCGTCCGAGGGTGAGGCGCCCTTTGTAGAAGCGGCGGACGCGCCGGCGGATGTCGTAGCCTTGGAAAACCGGGTAGAAATGCGTGAGGGCGAGGTGCTTGCAGCGGGCGGCGGCGGCGATGTAGCCGCACTCCGAGGGGGTGAGATGCCCTCCGGCCTTGCGCTCATCGGGCATCGAGCATTCGAGGATGAGCAGATCCGCTCCCTTCCCAAGCTCCACGATGGCTTGGCAGGTATCGGTGTCTCCGGAGTAGGCGAGCACCTTCCCACCCGACTGCAATCGATAGCCGATCGCGCCGGTCTGGTAGTGGTCCACGCGGCGGGTGGTGACGGTGTAGCCATTGAGCCGCAAGGTCTGCTCGCCAAGCTCCTGGATGGCCAATGGATACATGGGGGTCCCCTTCATCTTCTGGCCTCCCGCGATCGGGAACGCCGCCAACTGCCCGGCCCGATAGACCGGCGGCTCCAACCACCCCTCGAAGGCGGAGTTG